>Ga0116177_10002794_pt1 | contig 12809 bp, 9 predicted proteins | sample AD_STIC10_MetaG_FD_89750 | JGI IMG/M metagenome (GOLD analysis project Ga0116177, IMG submission 89750) | Active sludge microbial communities of municipal wastewater-treating anaerobic digesters from USA - AD_STIC10_MetaG | ecosystem: Engineered > Bioreactor > Anaerobic > Digestate | place: USA...
GAGCTCGACAAGCAGCTGACGGCGATCAACAAGGGGATGAACTCCCGGCTGCCGCGGTTGAACGCGATCCTCAAGGCGGCGGGATTGCCGGAGCTCAAGCCGAGCACGGAGCAGGTGAAGCCGAGGCCGAATACGGTCTCGTAGGGGGAGGAAGACGGGAAGACGGGAAGACGGGAAGACGAGGAAGTTCAACAGCCAAGCGAGACACGGAGGCTCACAGAGGATTCACGGAGATTCACGGAGGACGTCGGCGCTATCGCGACCTTCCTCCGTGAGCCTCCGTGTCCTGCTTTTGTAGCGTTGGTATCTCGTCTTCCCGTCTTCCCGTCTTCCGCCCTACCGCAGCCTCAGCCCCAGCAACGGCACCCGTACCTCGTTAGGCCCGCCCGGCACCGGCGTCGACCCGCTGGCTTCGCCACCATGCTTGATGGCGTAGACCGCGGCGCCGATTGCCAGCGTGCTGAGGACCGCCGTCGCCCACGTGGTGCGCCGACGGTCGAGACGGCGAACCTCGGTGGTGCGCAGCTCGCTCCGCAGCAGCGGGAGCGGCTGGTAGAAGGCCACGGGGCGAACGGTCGCGTCGGTCGTGCGGCTGGTCTGCACCGAGAGCACGACGCTGTCGGCGTTCACGCGCGCCACGTTGCCGCTCAGCGAGAAGTCCTCGAGGAAGCGCGCCTCGTTGTTCCCCCCGTTGCGCAGCCGGTCGACCGCGACGGCGGTGAGCTGCACACGCACCGGCATCTCCGGCTTGAGCTCGGAGAGGGTGACCGGCTGGTAGCTGTAACACCCGGTCGAGAGCGCGGCGCCGAGGGCCAAGGCGAGAGCGGCGGCGGGGCGCGACGGGCGGAAAGAGATCCCGGGGCGAATGGATCGCGAGCGCGAGGTGGGCATGGGTCGGGGCGAGGCGGGAACCGGGGCGCCGGCGGGTACCGCCCCGCCGAGCCCCGGATGCGACGAAGATGGCGACCGCGGCCCATCGCTGCCATCCCCGCGGGACGGGGCGAAGGCTTGGGCGGGGGGCAACTGAGCAGAAGGACACCCTAGTGCTCTGAGGCCCCCGCACCGACGGCGCACGGCGCCGCCGGTCGGCGGCGCGCGACGCCGCCAGTCGGCGGCGCTACTTGGCCCCGACCTCGAGCAACTGCCGCGTGTGGTGGGCCGTGTGCACGGTGATGAAGCGAATCGCCCGCGGGAGCTCGATCCGGCCGAAAATGTGGTGCGTGATCCCGGCGCTCCCCTCGCCCCAGCGGCGCGCGATCGACCCCTCGGCGCTAGAAGCCGCGACCTGTAGAGCCTGCAGCAATGGTGCGCGCTGGAACGGACCGTCGCCGGGGCGAATCTCCGATGAGGCGCGCGCGCCGGCGGGAAGCCTACCGGTGGCCAGGATGCGCGGGAGGATGCGCATGCGCAGGAGCTGCCGCACCAACCACGGAGTTCGGATGCGGAGCCCGCTCCCCCCCGCCAGTTCGTTCTGGACGACCGTGTACGTCAGGCGTACGTGCTCGGCCACCTGCGCCGGTGACCACTTGTCCCGCGCCATCGGGCGGTCCCACGCGTCATCGGGGACGGCGCGCGCTGCGACGAGAAAGGACTCGACGGCGGCGGCGTGGGCCTTGATGGCGGCGTCGCGCTGGGCGGTGTCGGTCATGTGGAAGCGAGGGGCGTGGATGTGGGAGACGAGGCGAACGGTAGCCCCGCGCATCGTGGCAGGCCAGCGCAGTCGGCCGCGGAGCGAGGAGAGTCCTCGGCACGAGACGACGCCGGCCGCAGGTGGCGGGGCGACCGCCGCCCTCGCGTACTCCCCGAAGTCCAGACGATCCCCAGACAGCTCGGCACTATCGTATCGGGTTCGCGGATCCGACGGATGTCCCCTGCCAGCCTCGCGTATCGTGATGCCGCATCTCCGCCTCTCCACGGTTTGGTCCGATCGTCGTGTTGTCGCTAACGGCGTCGTGCGTGCCGCGCTCCCGGCGCTGGTCGTGGCGATCTTGGCGTGCGGAGATGGTGCGGCGCCTCCCCAATCGCCTGGCGGGGTGGCCGACATCACGATCGTCCCGGCTTCGGCCCTGCTCACCGTGGGCGAGACACGGCAGTTCACCGCCACACCGCGAACCGCGACCGGCGACACGACGGCGTCGGTGGGCATCACCTGGAGTTCGAGCGCGCCGAACGTGGCCAGCGTCTCGGCCGTCGGGCGCGTGACGGCGACCGCGGTCGGCGAGGCCACGATTGTCGCCTCCGCGGGGGGCATATCGCGCGGAAGCCGCCTGCGGGTCGAGCCGCCGCAGGTGGTCGACCTCGTCATCGCCCCCGATTCGGCGGTCATCGAGGCGGGCGATTCGCGCCGCTTCGTCGCGACGCCGCGTTTTGCACCCGGTGCCACCGAAGTCCCCATCACGTCAACGTGGCGGTCGTCGGCTCCCGCCGTCGCGGCCGTCTCTTCCACAGGGCTCGTGAGCGCGGTGAGCGCGGGAGTGGCGCTCATCAGCGCGGCTTACGGCGACGTCCGGAGCACGCGCGCGGTGCGGGTGGTGCCGCCGATCATCGAGCAACTCGCGCTGTGCTGGCCGATGCTGCAACGCGGGCTGTCGACGCCGACCGCGACCAGCTGCAGCGATTCGCTCACGCTCCCGCCGGCGTGGAACGCGCCCGTCATGCTGGCGTCTCCTGCCAAGCCGTGGGCCGAGATTTCTCCCACCGCCGTACGCTTCGAGGTCGCCGATCCGACCGTCGTCACCTTCGTTGCGGTCGATTCACTCGACTACCTGCCGAAGGGGTGGGTCGCGCGTGCACTGCGCCCCGGAACGACCACGTATACCGCAACCGTCGGCACGGTGAGCCTGCGGGGTCGCCTGACCGTGCGTCCGCTCCCGGCACGGCTGACCGTCGCGTCGTCCGACTGGGTTGGGGGAGGGAGCCCGCGGATCGAATCGTGGGGGATGGATGGCACCCCCGATCGGCTACTGGTCTCTGGCGGTCCCCTGATCGACACTCAGTCGAGCCTCCTACGCATGAACGCGGGGCTCGAGTGGTCCCCCGATGGGAGCATGTTGCTCTTTTCGAGCGGCGCGCGGCATGTCTCGCTCCTGTCGGCTCGCGGCGGCATGCCGCGCCGATTCGAGCTGCAGGAGGAGATCCTCTCGCCGTCGTGGGATCGCGATGGAACGATCGTCTACTCGAACACGGGAGGGGCGGTGCGACGCATGCAGAAGGACGGCCTCCCCGCCAACTACGCGAACCCCAATGTCACCGAGCCGGCGTACTTCGTTCGTACCGCGTCGAACGAGCGATTCACCTTCGGGTGCGAGATGGAGAATCCGTTCTATCCGTACTCCGAGAACTTCATCTGTGTGCAGGACTCCACACGCCGAGTGAAGATCGACTACGGGATGAACCCCGATTGGGCGCCGGACGAATCCGCGATCGCCTTCGTGTCGGGGAGTGTGACCATCGTCGACATGCGGACGTACGCGGGGCGCGAGCTGCACCTTCCCATGCTGCAACGACCGGCCTTCGCAGCCCGCTGGTCGCGGGATGGCGGATCGCTGGCGATCGTCACGTGGGCGGGCGCGCTCTGGGTGGTGAACGGGGATGGCTCTCCGCCGATGTACCGAACCGCCACGGGAGGGGGGCGGCCGTTGGCGGTCGCGTGGGAACCGTGATCGGCTTGGACGCGGCTGCGACTGACGCCTCGTGAGGGAGTGACACCTCGGCCTCCACTCGCGCGTAAGGAGCCCCTGACGGCACGAACCGCGCGACCGGGAATCCGGAGGCGCTCACCCGCGTTCCGACGTTGTCCCCTCGAGCGTTCATGCGACGTTTGCTCCCCCTGGTCGGCGTCCTCGCCTCGACCGTCATCTTTGCCGTGGCGGCGGCGCGCTACCCCGGCGGTTACGACTGGATCAACCAGTCGATCTCCAGCCTCTTCCAACCGGAGACGCTGCGAGGCGCGCCGAACACCGCGCGACCACTCGCGGCGCTGGCCGTCGTCATCTTCGCCGCGAGCATGGCGGTCGTCTTCCACACGATCTCGACGCGCGGCCCCACGCGATTCCACAGCAAGACCATCAGGATCGCCGGCATCAATGCGATGGTCTACACGGCGCTCGTGGTGACGCCGATGCACGATGTACTCGTCGCGCTCGCCCTGATCTTCTTCGTGACGACGATGGTCACCATCTTCCACCGGCTCTACGTGGAGCGGCGCGTCGGCATGCTGGGGGCGGGCGTCGTGTGCCTGGGGATGACGCTGACCAACGCCACCATGTACTACGGCGACGTGTTCTACGGATTCCTCCCCATCGTGCAGAAGCTCGCGCACGCGGCGTGGGTCGTGTGGCTGTTCGGGCTCTACCTCGGCGACTCGCGGGCCGTCGATGGTGCCGGCGAGGCGCAACCGGCGTTGGCGGCGGCCGTCGACGGACGGCGTCGTTAGGGGGACACGCCTAACGGCTGGCGGGTGCTGGCCACCGACGAATGGCGTGATGCGCCGCCCTTTCGCTTGGTGGTGCGCCCGCTGGCGCGTCACGCCGGTGGGCGAGCGAGATCGAAGCGTGGGCGGTCCACAGGCTTTGCGATTCCCAAGGGTGCTCCCCGTCGCAGGCGTCGTGCCCTCGCCCCGGGCCTCGTGCTCGGCGTGACCACCCGCAGTATCTTGCACGCCGCGCCCCGAAACGCCATGAGCCAAGGCATGACCCCCGACCAGCTGCTCCACGAACTGCACGACCAGACCTACGTCATGCTGCGCCCCTCGCCCATCGAGGGGATCGGCGTCTTCGCCATCCGCGACATCCCCAAGGGGTGCCGCGACATGTTCTCCCCGCCTGGTGCACCTGACGAGTACCTCGCCGTCCCTCGCGCCGAGGTCGACGCGCTCCCCGCGCACGCGAAGCGCCTGGTCGAGACCTACTGCCTGTTCGACACTGACTGGTACTGGCTCCCCCGCGACGGCTTCAAGCGAATGGACCTCTCCCACTTCCTGAATCACTCGGACACGCCGAACGTCGCGTCGATCGAGGAGGGGAAGTGGTTCGAGGCGTTGCGCGACATCGCCGCTGGTGAGGAGCTGTCGGTGGACTACGGCGAGCTGGTGGACGACGAGACCGCGACTTGAATGACGACCATTCCGTCTCCCTCCATGCCGTCCCATCCTGCCCGCCGCTACGTCGTCGCCATCGCCACGCTGCTCTTCATCGGCGCGGTCGCCGTCGCGACGTCGTTTGTGGTCGGATGGCTCTCGGCGACCGGGCGCCTGATCCCGGGCGCCGCGCCGCTGGGCGTCGGACTCGTGCTTGCCCTCGCCTGGCTCAGTCCCAGATGGCAGGCCGGCGGATGGGCCTTCCTCACCGTCTGGCTCCTCCCGCTGGTCTATGCGGTCACGAAACAACCGATTGAGTACATCGCGCTCGCCGTCGTCCTCGGCGGGACGCTGCTCGCCCTGTGGCGCTCACCGTGGTTCCTGGTGGGCGTCTGGTTCTTTCATCCGGCGTGGGACCTGATTCCGCGCACGCTCCCCGCGCAGATGCACGACCTCCCCGTCGCCTGCATCATCTACGACCTCATCGTCGCCTGCTACCTGGCGTGGGCGGTGTCGCGGGGGCGCATCGTGGCACTGGGCCGCCGATAGACGGAGACGTCCGACTCGTGCAAGGACGCTGTCGCCACGAGTCGCCTGCGTCCGTTGCCACCAGCGCTACGGAAACCGACAGCGCGAGCCCCCCGCCACGTCGACGAACACGTTGCCGAACGCAGGATCCGTGTAGTCTTCTCCCCACGGCAGCGTCGAGAAGAGGAGGATCCCGCAGGTGGGCGAGCGGCGGATCGTGACGTGCCGCAGCGCTCCGCCGAGGTCATCGTGCAGGCGAACGGCCCCCCCGACTCCGCTATCGGCCAGCCCTGCATCGTCAATCTCCACGTACTCGAGCCGCGTCGGGAGCGTGGCTGATGCCGAGAACTCCACGCCGATCCAGGTCCTGCCACTCGCCCCCGGGATGGCCGTGAGACGCACCGGGTTCGACGCGGTCCCCAGCGCGCGCAAGGCGCCGTTGTTCACCACCACGCGCTCGTCTGCCCCGACATACAGTCTTACGCCCTGGGCGAGCGTGAGCACGGGCGCATGTGCGAGGTCGCCCAGCGCCAGCCCCAGGCGCGCGCGAAAGGGGATCCCCACGTCGCGCCAGGTTGCCGTCTCGTAGAGCTCGCGTTGCGACAGCTCGACCACGTCGGTCGCATTGCCTGTGTAGGTGCCGGCGGGGATCGAGGCCGCGGCGTCGGGCGCGACGCGCCACGGGAGGCGCCCCGATTGGGTAATGGTCACCCGTCGCGAGCCCGCGCCGATGCGTCCGCGCGCCACCAGCTGCACGGCCACGTCCGCCGCCCGGCGAATCGTGACGCTATCAAGGAAGACGCGCGTCGGTAGGACGCCCGACGCCTCGACAAGCAGGCAGGTGATGCAACCATCGAGCGTGACGTTGCCGAACGTACTCGAATCGCCCCCGCCGTTCACCGCGATGCCGAGCCATCGCGCACTGCCCGATGACGGCTCGATGACCACCGGCGCCCCACTCGTGCTCCCCACGTGCAGTTGTCCGCGCCCGTTGCTGCCGACGATGAGGGCGGCGACCGAATCCATGCGAAGGCGCGCGCCGGCGGCGATCGTCAGTGCGGGGGCGCGCGCGCCGTGCACGAACACCGGCGCGGTCAAGCGCCACGGCAATCCCGCATCGCCCCACGTGGCCGAGTCCGCGACGATGCCACTCACGATGCGCAGCTCCTGCACCGCGTTCCCGCGATACGTCACCCCGGTTGGCAGCCGACCCACCACATCGGGCGGAGCGCTGAGCGGGAAGGACCCCCCGTTCTCGATTGTCAGGTTGCGAGAGCCGGGGGCGAAGGTGACGTAGCGGCCGAGCACGAGACCGACGCCGCGCGCTCCGGTGATCGTGAGCCCGTCGACCAGGAGCTCAGGCCCCTCGTTGAAGGAGTTGGGGACCGCGACAATGCAGTCGCGCGGTCCCTCGTTGAGGGAGCTGCTCCCACCGCACCCCTCGACTTGCAGCTGGCGAAGCTCGGCGCGCGCCGCCCCCTCGAGGATCACCCCGATCCATGTCCCGGTTCCCGGGGAATCGCCCACGAAGCGCACCGGGGCCCCTCCCGCCGGAATCACCAGCGCGCTGCGTTTGCCGCTCGCGTCGAGCGTGTCCGACACCGCCAGCAGGCTCCCCGGGCGGAACCGCACTTCCGCCCCCGGCTCGATCGTGAGCACCGGATGCCGCGGCCCCCCCACGCGCAGCTCTCCGTACACGACGTGTGGCGACTCGGATGCGCGCCACACTTCACTCGTGTCGAGCCTCGTCCGGTGCTCTGTCCCGCGTATCGCGACGCCGATCTCCCCGGTCGCTCCCCCTGCCGTCGCCCGGATCGTGGCGTTCCCCACTGCGACACCCGTCACGAGCCCACTCGCATCGATCGTCGCGACACTCGGCGTCAGTGACTGCCAGGTCACGGACGCCGTCGGCGCCGTGCCGGTGGAGCCGAGCGTCGCACGGACACGCACCGTGTCGCGCACGAAGTACGTCGCCTTCACCGGGAGGAGCGAGAGCGACAGCGTCGTGGGCTGCGATGGCTCCGAGCTGGCGCCACCGCACCCGGTGGTGAGCGCCAGCTGTAGCGCGCACAGGATGGCGGCGCCTGCACGCCAGACGGCTCGGCTCGCATCGAGGGTCGTTGAACGCGACATATAGGGGCGAAGCTCGCCGTGTTCGGTACGCTCGACAAGGCGTCGGGTCACCAATCGCGGCACACGAGCGGCCATTCCACGACGCGCGCTACGGTGACTTGACCGTCAGCACGTTGTCCCCGGGATTGCGGTCGATGAGCTTGTTGTACGGATCGATCCCCACACGCCGCGGTGGCGAGTCAACGACGACGTGCAGCGTCGTGTCGCCCGCCGAGATCCGGCGCTTCGACAGGAAGAGCGGCTTGCCCAGTGACGAGCTTGGGTCGTTGTCGCCGAAGACGCCGACGTCGATGAAGTCGGACATCGCGATCGGGCGCTCGTTCCCGAGACTGTCGGCGCGCAGCTTCGACGTCCGCACGTGAATCGCGACGTCATACTTCCCGTCGGGTCGCTTTGAGACCTCTCCCCCCTCCACCGAGTTGTCCCACAGTGTGATCGTACGGAACAAGTCGTCGATCGCGTAGCGCAGCGAGTCCGGCGTCTCGGACTCCAGGTAGCCGAGCAGCTCGCGGCTGGTGGTGAAGGGGGGCTTCTGGAACGCCTTGTCGGCGACGAAGCGCCGCAACGCGCGGTTCATCGCCGCGTCGCCGATGAGGTCGCGCAACGCGTACAGCGCCAGCGATCCCTTGTTGTAGTGGATGTACATCTGGTTTTCCACGCGCATGAGCGGGCGCTCGGCCTTGGCCTCGCGTCCGCGCCCGACGAGATAGCCGTCGAGCTGCTGGCGCAGGAACTTCCGGATGTTCCCACTGCCGAACGTTTGCTCCATGACGAGGATCGCCGAGTAGTTCGCCAGCGATTCGGAGAGCATCGTCGCCCCCTGGACGTCCGCGCCGACGACCTGGTGGAACCACCACTGGTGTGCGATTTCGTGCGACGTCACATAGAACGGCGTGTCGATGTCGTCGGCGGTTGTCCCCGCGCGCAGGATGAAGCCGATGTTCTCCGAGAAGGGGATCGTGGCCGGAAAGGCCTGCGCGAACTGCGAATAGCGCGGGAACTCCACGATGCGGAACTGCTTGAACTGGAACGGCGAGTAGCGTGTCGAAAAGTCCTGCAGCGACGCGCGCATCGACGCGACCATGCGGTCGAGGTTGAACTCGTGCCCCTTGTGGTAGTAGATGTCGAGCGGGATCCCGTTCCACTGGTCGCGCTTCACCTCGTAGCGCGCCGAGAGGAACGAGAAGAAGGCGAGCATCTTGTCGGTCGCCTGGTACTCGAAGACGCGACGCCCGTTTTCCCGGTACTCGCGCACCAGCTCTCCCGGCGCGATCGCGATCTGGTCCGGGGCCGTGCTGACCGTCGCGCGGAAGCGGATCCAGTCGGCGTTGATCCCGAGGTAGGTCTTGTCCCTCGCCTGCTCGTTCTCGAGCAGCGCGGCGCGCACCTGCGGCGCCAGCTGCTCCTTGCGCCGCGCATTGTCCGACTCGAGCTCGCGCCACTTGAGGTAGCCGAGGAAGGGGAAGTACTCGAAGTTGAGGAACGTGCCGTTGGCGGCGATCGCGTTGCGCACCGTGAGCGTCGCCGTCGACGTGTCGGGGCCGGCGGAGGGGAAGCCGCGCCAGTCGTAGTGCCCGCGATAGCGCAGGGTGATCGTGTCGTTAGGCGCGAGCGGGACGTCGAGGCGGTACAGGCGCACGTCCTGCAGCGAGTCCTCCACCAGCGACGTCGTCGTTCGCCCCCACGCCAGCGAGTCGACCAGCACATCGCGATTCATCATCACGACGAGGAGCGAGTCGATCGGCGCGGCATGATTGTTCACGTAGGTGAAGGTCCCGCTCACGCCGAACGAGAGGCGCTCCGGGACGAGGTCGGCGCGCACGTCGGCGGCGATGAGGCGTGGCTGCGGCAGGCGTGAGAGCGCCTTGTACGCCTTCTCGTAGTTCGCCTTCTCGTGGCGGACGGTCGTCGAGCTCTTCCAGCGATTGACACGATTGGTGTTGTGGAAGAGGACGCCGAACGCGACGGCCCCGACACCGAGCGCCCCGAACGCCACGCCACGCGTGGCGCCGCGCCAGCGCTGCGCGGCCGCGCGACGACGCACCTGCCACGACGGCTCGCTGCCACGGACCCAGGTGAGGTACGCTACCACGCCAAGGAGCACCGCTACCGCCGACCAGTACAGCGTGGTCCAGACGAGCCCCGGGACGTACGGCCCGTACCCGTTCATGTCCGAGTAGCGAAAGGGCGCCACCACGGCGAATCGCGTGAGCGGGTGTTCGAGCCCCATCGTCGGCGCCAGCATCCGCAGGATGAGGGCGAAGATCACCAGTGCGTGCCCCAGGTACTTCTGGTTGGCGACGACGTGGATCAGCACCGCGAGAGCCGTCAGCTGCACCAGCGACGGGAGGACGGTCCCGAAGAGGAAGGTGATGTACAGGAACGGCTCGAAGCGGGAGTATCCGCTCGCGAGCTGGTACAGCATCCCCGCCCCCATCAGGAACGCCAAAAGCGCTCCCTCCACGAGCACCAGCCCGAGGAACTTCCCGACCATCGTCGCGCTCGTCTGGCCGGGGAGCGCATCGACGATCTGGTCGGCGCCCAACTCGCGTTCGCGCCAGACCAGCTCCCCGGCGAAGAGTGCGATCAGCACCATGAAGAACAGGGTGAACTGCGAACTGGTCACCTCGACGACCGTGTAGGTCACGGGCCACGCCGTCTGGCCGAAGACGACCTCGGCGTAGGTCACCGCGATCCCGAGGTTGATCAGTCCCACGACGACGATGACGGCGAACGGCAGCTGCCGCACGATGCTGCGGAACGACATCTGCGCCGTCGAGACCAGCTGCACCCACCACGGGCGCCAGCCGACGGTCTGTGTGTCGATCGCGAGCGTTGGCGAGAGTGACGCCGCCACGCTCGGCGCGGCCTCCTCAACCGGACGCCGCCGGCGCCGCAGTGCAGGCGGCGCGCTCCGGAAGCGAAAGAGCGCCACCGTGAGCCCGGCGACACCGAGCGCCGCCGCCGTCCAGAGCAGGCGGTTGGCGAGCAACACGCCGCCTAACGTGATGGCGCGCGTGTTCCGCTCGGCCACCGACCAGTAGCGCATCACCAGCTCGAAGGCCGTCAATCCGATGGGATCGAGCAGCGCTGCGATGGTCCTGTTGTCGAGCTTCCCGATCAGCGACTGGGCGATGCTGAAGCCGATCAGCAGGACGATCCCCTGCGTGTGGATCGCGAACGCGCTGCGTGTCAGCGCCCCCACCGCCAGGAAGATCGCCGAGATCACGAGGATCGCCGGAACGACCAGCGTGAGGAACGGGATGACGTAGCTCGAGAGGTCGAGCGGGAGGAGGCGCGCCTTGTCGAGCCATGGCATCGCGCTCCCGACCACCATCCCGACGATCATCCCCGCATGCACGAAGACCATGACGGTGAACGCACCGAGGAAGCGCCCACCGAGGTACGCGAAGCGCGTGATCGGCGTCGTGAAGACCAGTTCGTGCGTGCGGAACTGGTAGTCGCGCAACACCGAGCTCCCCACCAACCCGGAGACGACGATCTGCCCGAGTACCACGATGAGGAGCATCGTGCGCACGATGACCGACGGCGCATTCCGCATCACCATGCCGGTGCCGCCGGCGATGCCGATGGTGTCGGTCGTCACGAAGGCGAAGGCCCCTGCGACGAAGAGCGTGAAGTACAGCCAGGTGATCGGGCGCGTGAAGTGATAGCGCAGCTCGAATCGGTAATTGGCGCCGAACATGCTCATGCGGCGACGCGTCGTTCGCTGGTGTTGATGTGGAAGAAGTACACGTCTTCCAGGTCGGGCTCGAGCGCTTCGAACCCGGGGGGCGCCGATTCGGCGTACACGTGCGCCACGGGGACGCCCGCCAGGAGCTGCGTCGAGATCACGCGATGGCTTGCCTGCAACGCGGGCAGTTCACGCTTGTCCACCTGCCGGCGCCAGAGCTTGCCGCGTAGAGTCGCGACGATCTCGCGCGGGTCGCCAGAGAGGATCACGGTCCCCTTGTTGACGATGGCGATGGCCTGACACAGCTCGCGGACGTCCTCCACGATGTGCGTCGAGAGCAGAACGACGATCTCCTGCCCGATCTCCGCGAGCAGGTTGAGGAAGCGATGTCGCTCGGTGGGATCGAGCCCGGCGGTCGGCTCGTCGACAATCAGCAGCTTGGGCGAGCCGGCGAGCGCGATCGCGATCCCGAGCCGCTGCTTCATCCCGCCTGACAGCGACCCGACCGACTTCCGGCGGGCGTCGTGAAGGTTGGTCTGCTGCAACAGGTCGGTGACCAGCCCTTTGCGCTGGCGCCCGTTGAGCACCCCCTTCAAGGCGGCGAAGTGATCGAGCGTCACTTCGACCGAGAGGCTGGGATACAGGCCGAATTCCTGCGGGAGGTAGCCCAGGATGCGTCGCAGTTCATCGGGTTGTGCGAGCACGTCGATCCCACCGCCCGCGCTGGCCCCCGACCCGAAGTTGCCGAAGCGGATCGAGCCGCTATCCGGCAGTTGCAACGTGGCCAAGGTGCGCATGAACGTCGACTTCCCGGCGCCGTTGGGGCCGAGCAGGCCGAACATGCCGGCGCCCACGGTCAGCGTGATCCCATCGAGGGCGCGCACGCCGTTGGGGTAGGTCTTGCGGAGGTTCTCGACGACGAGTTGCACGGCGAACCCTGGCGAAAGTGAGTGGTGAGAGGTCGGCGTCAACGCGGCGACTTCCGTGCGCCCCCGCGTCCTCCGTGTTCTCTGAGATCTCTGATTATTCAGTCTTCTCTGTGTTCCCTATGGTGAAGATCTTCCTGCGCGGCTGGCGAAGGTGCGCAGGTGTTCTCACCACAGAGAACACGGGGTGTCACAGCGGTGGCATCAGGGTGTGGCCACGGTTGGCGGTGATCAGCTGGTCACGGAAGCGATCGCGCGGCCGAGCAGTTCTACTCCGAGGTCAATCTCCCCTTCGCTGACGGTGAGCGGGGGCGCGATGCGGAAGACTCCGCCCATCCCCGGCAGCTGCACGATGTTCATGCTCAACCCGAGCGACATGCAGGCGCGCGTGATCGCGGCGCCCAGCTCGGAGGCCGGAGCCTTGGTGGCGCGATCGGCGACGATCTCGACA
>Ga0116177_10002797_pt1 | contig 12804 bp, 19 predicted proteins | sample AD_STIC10_MetaG_FD_89750 | JGI IMG/M metagenome (GOLD analysis project Ga0116177, IMG submission 89750) | Active sludge microbial communities of municipal wastewater-treating anaerobic digesters from USA - AD_STIC10_MetaG | ecosystem: Engineered > Bioreactor > Anaerobic > Digestate | place: USA...
GAATCGCCTTACCGGCTGGACGGCCGCCGAGTGGAGGGTAGCGACTGGCGGCACTTCACGGCGCGGCCATTTCCCACGCCGATCTTGATACGCACCAACCGCGGCATGAGAGTGCGATCGCGTTGCCGGCCCCTACTTGCTGCCAATCGCAGGAAGGTCGATGACCTGGCGGATTATCCGGCGGCCCCTGAGGCGGGCCTTGAGGCGACGAAGAGGCCAGGTGCCGCCATAGTTCTCGCGAGGACTCGGTCCGTCTGGGTCGATCACGAGAGTGGATCGGACGACGCTGTCACCGGCGCGGTCCAAGGTCACCCGAGTGGGCCCGAGCGTGGCTGCGGCGGCCAGGTCGATTCGCTCCTGAAGTGCCTCGGGGCGCTCTTCGTCGTCATACGCGAAGTCGACGCTGTCGTGACCCGCGAACTCGAAAAAGAAGACCTCCGCCCCCGCGAAAACTCGGACAGTCGCTGTCCGCTCGGGGGAGGCCACGGGAGACAGGGTCACCAAAGGTCCTCGCCCGGAATCCTTCCCGATGTCAACGTCCACCCGTGCGCCGGATGCCGGGCCATGAGTCCCGGAATGAGGGCGGCAAGTTCCGGTGTGTCCACAGGCGGCAGTCAAACACGACCGGGGGCGAAGCGCGACTTGCCCCACCTCTCCGATAGTCCTCGCGCGGAACGCGGCATGACAGGCCACGAGACTGCCCGGTTGGAGGGTGGCACGTGAGCTGATGCCATGCCGGGGTGTCCCGGCACGGTTCAAGCCATGACGACCGCGACCGTGCTCGGGCAGCCCCGCCCCGCTTCCCCGCCGGCGCATTCTGCTGCGCAAGCATATAGCACGCAGATACCGTCGAAGTCATGACCACGGCGAAGCCGAGGACCGCGCGTCCACCGGCGGTGGACAAGAGGCTCCTGTCGGCCGACGACTACGAGCAGTACCAGACGTTCTCGAGGCGGTGGAACCGGGGACCGACCCTCCGTGAGCAGCCAGGGATCGTTGTTTTCACTGCGATCATCTTCGTCGCCGGGGGCGGGTTCATTGCCGCCGTTGCCTCGGTCGATGGTCTTCCACCTGAGCAGGTGAACCGCATCATGACGCCGGTGTGCGCACTGCTGGCGGTTCTGACCGTGTTGTTCGTGTGGTTCGCGTTGCGTTCACGTCGGCGGTGGCGCATCAAGCTGAATGCTGAGGCGGAGACGTTCCTGAGGGAGCGGATCAAGGACGCCCCATCCGGTGACCGGGACGACGACGAGGGCGGCATCTCCTATTGGTGGACGGGGAACTACGATCCCCGCCGCTACTACCAGTCATTCAGTGGGATGACCCGCGAGGAACGCGACTACATCAGCAGCGCGTACGACGACCTGGACACGTACGAGTCGAACCGCCCCGACTGAGCGGCCAGCGCCCTCATCGGCATGTGGGCGAACATCGAGGTGCGTCTCAGCGCCGCGAGTCGCCCTCCATTTTCACCCTGCGCTTGCGCGTAGGCGGGCGAGCAACTGCTTCCCCAGCACCACGTCGTGCGGTAGTTCCCTCAGCGCCGGCCCTTCGACGTTGATGCCTTGGCGCCGGAGGACGGTGGCGAGGGCGTTCCAGTGGCTCGCTTCCATGTCCTCCTGTGAGTACCCAGCAAATGGCTCGTCGGGTCCGACGACCACTCGTGCTGTGTCGGCGATTTCGTCCGGAGTCGTGGTTGCCCAGATTTCTGCAGGACCAGAAATGCTCCAGCCCCGATCATCGAGAAGCAACACTTGGTCACCGTTCGAGAGGACGGCCTCGTGACTCGCTGTAGCCGACAGCCGCCGAGGGTCAGCGATCGAGTCGTCGACCTCGACGCGGGTTACCAAGCGCGTCACTTTCACCACACGCTCATGATCACACTGCGTCCTTGCCACAGCGACCCGTCGCTCAGTGATCAGCCATCAGGCGTGGCTGACACGTGTCGCAAACCTGCTGCATATCGCCGCCATGGCCCGGCTTCAGGAGCCCGTGGGGAACGGGTGCCCCCGCAAGGGGCCTCGGCACCTGTCGTGGGCCGGCCATACGCTCGGTACTTGGCCGATACCTTGAGCTCGCTCGACGCGATGGTGACCGCGCTGGTGCGGTCTCTCTCGCGGGGTCCGGCACCCCTCGAGTGGGGCGCGGTCGCGACTCTTCGTTTCGTACGTTGACCGCTATCGTGAGCATCTGGAGGAGGGTCTGTGGATTTTCAGGTCGGGGTCGGCGCGACGGGCGTCACTGTGGGCATCAGTAGGGCCATGCTGGGCTCCCTCGCGACTCGTTTCAGCCGCCGTACCCTGTACGGCGGGCCGTGCATGCTTATCGACAGGCACACGGGTCTCGCACTAGATTCCACGACCGAGCCGCGACACAGAACCAGGCCAGTTTTGTGGACCCCTCATGGACTTCCATGGCAGCAATGGAGAATCGTTCGAGTGAAGAGAGGAATCTACAAGATCCTCTCAGAACACGGGGACCTCGCTCTGTCAACGGACCACGCGGCCGGGGACGGAAGTTGGGTGTGGCTCGAGAAGTACCGGGACAGAGAGGACCAGCTCTGGCGTTTAGAGGCGACCGAGGACCATACGGCTTTCGTTGTCGAGACAAAGCGCTCAGCCCACAGCCTCGATGCGACTCTGGACCCGCGAATTCCGGCAGCCGCTGAAGACGGCTGGATCGGCGATCCCTCGTCACCGATTCTTTGGGAAACACACTCCCAAGCCTGGCAACAGTGGGTCATCGTTCGCCTTCCACTCACGTGACCGCGGACCGGGACGTCATGGTCATTCCCGCAGAGCCGACGAGCGTCGGGTGGTACCGCTACGGGTCCGCGCCCGACGACGAACACTTGGACGAAACGGCGGCAATCGATCTCTCAAGCGGCACCATGTACCCCACTTCGCCGCCAGATGCGCGTGAACGAAGCCCGAGTGCGCCGTTTATGTGTTTCACGCCCGGGGGTGACCGTGAGGTAGGTCCCATCGCCACCAACGGGCCTCCGGATCCTCCCAGCGTGGCTACCCTTCAGCAACAGAGCGATCTCAATACAGGGGGACAGATTGACGAACGACCAAGCACCTGCGGGCTGGTATCCGACAAGCGATGGGCGTCAGCGGTATTGGGATGGCTCACGGTGGACCGAGCACTTCGCCCCGGGGGTGACGCCTCAGATGCCCTCCGTCCGGCCTCCCACTGGCGTGGCTCCCGCCCCGCGTGCTTGGTACACGCGCTTGGAGTTCGTCATTCCTGCGATTGTTGTTGGAGGGTTCATTCTCCTGCTCGCCATGATCGCGGCGGTGGGCAGCACCGGAAGTTCCAACCTGTCCCAGGGCAGCAGCAGCAGCATTGCGACCGAGGGTGACGAGCCATCGGCCTCGGCTTCATCCAGCCAGCCGCCTGTGACCGAGGCCGCGCCCTCAGCAACTCCCTCGCCGACCGCTCCGAAGGTGGAGGTCGCCGACACCCCCTATGGACCGCAGCCCAAGGGCGAGCGTGCGATCGTGAAGGCCATAGTGACCGCCCAAGCGGCTGCTGACGACGCAGAGAACGACCTGCAGCGGGGCGGGGTATTGCGAACTCGAACTCGAGCGATCTGCGCTGCCATGGACTCGATGAAGGTCCAGAACTGGACTGGGCAGGTAAGCAAGCTGGACGCCAACGGAGACGGCAAGGGAGTCGTCTCGGTGGAGATCGCGGATGGGGCCGAGGTGACCACCTGGAACAACTCGTTCTCCGACATCGGCGACGAGACTCTGATCGAGCCCGACTCCAAGCTGTTCGATCAGGTCATGGCCCTAGAACAGGACCAACTCGTCAAGTTCAGCGGCACGTTCTTCAAGGACGACGCGAACTGTCTCAAGGAGTCCAGTCTCACCCTTACGGGCAGCCTCTCGGAGCCGGAGTTCATCTTCCGCTTCAGTAGCGTGACCCCGCTTCCATAGCCTTACGCCAAGGAATCACCCACGGCGGTCGAGTGCGCGTCCTTCCGCCGCAAGCCGACCTTCCCGTGTGTACCGAGGTGAGAGCGGTCCTGCCTTCGCGCGCACTTCATGACCGGCGGGCATAATCCAGACTGGAGGTGTTCGCCGTGAGCATGACCGATGGGCCCAAACGTGGGGCAACCGCTGGCAGGCAGAGCATCAGGGATCGAGTCCGCGTTGACGTGCCTCGGGTGGCCCCCGAGGACATGGTGACCACCCAGGTCGTTGACCCCCCGCGTGATCCCGAAGGCGGCCGCAACACGGACATGGAGTTCATGACCCGCAACGCCGGCTGGTAAGCCAGCCGATTGCGAGTTGAGTCTCATCGCCGCGTGACGACGGGCGAAATCGCTCCGCGCACGACGACCCGATCGGCCGCGCGACCGACCCGGAGCCTGGCGTGCCCTGTCGCTCACCCGCACAGCAGTCCCTTCACCCGTGCAAGGGCCTGGCAACCTGCGTGGGATCCGTCTCGTCGATAGCGACGATCATTCCTTTGTCCTCAGCGAAGGCGCTTGTGATCAGTCGTTTGATCTCGGCCGTAGTGGCCCCTCGTGTTCCGACATAACCCTGCTTGGCAAGCTGAAGGAACTCCTCGTTGGAGAGGTAGGTAGTCAGGTTCTTGGCCGACCACCCCTTAGGAACCTCGTTCCGGTCACCGGAGGCTAGGAGCAGATCGACCAAACTGCCGGGCAAGTACATGCCACGCACCAACTTGTTGCCCGTCGGACGGGCTAGGTCGTCAGCGACCAGCTTCACGTAGAACGAGTCCTCCGAGAGACGCCAGTCGTTCGCATCCCGAGGGGGCGCCGCCGCAGGCAGGGCCTTGGCCCGCGCTAGCTCCTTGCGCAGCTGGTCGTCTGGATAGTAGGTGGCCTCCCGACTGCCAGGTGCCGTCCTCATACGCTTGTACTGAACCAAGATGAAGCCGGCTCGGTGGTGACGGTAATAGACGAGGTCGGTACCTGTCTGTCGCTCCAGTTGTTCCTTGTCGGCGTAGAAGATGCTCATACGACGAGCGCCGTTATTGGGGTCTTGAAAGGTGGCCACGTCGAAATTCCTCGACTCTTGGGACAGCCACCCGTCCAAGACTTGGGCCTCATGGCGGAGCACGGATGCCTCGGTTGTTCGCGTCCGTGCGAGCCCGGTCAGGAATGGGGCTGAGCCTTGCTCTGGGGGCGCCTCGCCCAAAATGTCCCGGCTGTCGAATCCGCCAATCTCTAGGGCCAAGGCAACCGCATCGCGTTGCTCGCGAATCAACGCCTGGACGCCCTGGCCACGGTCGATGGGCTTCACAGCGGCGAAAAGCTGATTCAGCAACGTGCTGGTTCCGGGTGCGCGGCGTTCAAGAGCCGCCTCTAGGTCAGCACTTGTGACTGGAGGCAACGCGTCACCATCGGCCCGGTCAAGATTCTGACGTCTCGAGGCTGGAAGTTCACTTGCGAGAATGTCCCACGAGACTCCATGTGGGATGCGGCTTGCCGTGGCAATCTGAAGGCCGTCCTGGCCGCGGCCCGGGCGTCCCCATCGCCGCACCACCACACCGCCCACGACGTTACCCGCGACCGACACCAGCGCCACGCGCCACGTCCCCGTAAAACCGGTCCTCCCCACGACGTGCCGATACGTGTCCTGCGAGTGCTGATCGCGCGACCAGAGCACGATGTCGTCCCAAGTGGTCGCCGAAAGCGTAAGCCGGCGAAGGGTGCGAGGAGGGCCAGCGGGCGATCTCGGCTCGGGCACTGAACTGCCACGTTCGGAAGAGGAGTCGCTGAGGTCGAGGTCAAAGAGCGTGTCCACGTCAGAACTCGTCGCGCCTCCGGGCCAGATATCGTCGGGCATTCAAAGACCGTAGTGGACTTTCGACACGAACACGTTGTTCCCATCGCCGCCGCATCGACCGCCTCTTTCGGTCGACCCGCACTGACTGCAAACTGCTCTAGTCACGGCGACTGCTTTCGACTCAACTGTCAACCTCGGCCGCGTGCGGCGTACTGCCGAAAGGGTCAGGATTTCGGGGCCCGTGCACCCGTGTCGCCCAGCCCTCCTGCTGCTGTCGTTTCGGGCCGTATGCTGAATCACGTCCAGTGGAGTCCCACTCAACGCCAAGCCAGCCGGTGTTGAATATCCACGCGCGACGTCCTGGGGTCGCGATCTGGCCACACTGACGCCTGCCGGTCTACCTAGGGCCACCGACGTCCTCCAGCCTGCCCACCCTGCAGGGCCGCAGCAGCGTCTCATCGCCGCGAGCGGACCGTCTGGAAAGCGGCATCGGCGTGAAGGGGTGGCGCCGGGTGGCGTCCGCGTAGAGACAGAGGGTGCCCGACGCGGCGTCAGGCGGAACCGCCCAGTTGGGCAAGGACTGGGCGCGGGTCTGCTGGGGTATCAGGTCGCCCAGAGCGAGGCACTGGGGTAGCACAGGATTGGCATCCCGCGACTCTTCGGCCTTGGCTCTTTGGTAGATTCGAACTTCGTCTATCGGAGTTGGGGACCAATATGGCCACAGAGAACTTCGATCGACTCCATGAGCGGGTGCTGCAGTTCGTCGGCGCGTTCACCCAGGCCCAGTTCTCGATGGACTACGCGATCGACCGCTACGTAGCCGGGAAGATGCCGCGAGTAGGCCCCGCAATTACTGCCCAATTCTTGGGCCGCGTACGGGACGACCAACGCTTGGTGCTCTTCATGTCTGTAGCTGCAGAAGTCGAGAGCGCAGCCGACGTTAGTAACGTTGAGTACATCTTCAACCGAGCTAAGCAGTGTCGTGACACGGTCGCTCATGCTGCCGGAGTCATAGGTCCCGTGACGAGGAAGGACGCTCCTCCCTACGTGGCCTTGGCGAGCTTTTCGAGCCCGGGTGGTAAGACGACCAAGCGCCCGTTGGTCCCGGCAACTCTGGTGCCGTCCACCTTTGACGGGCTCACCAACGACTGTGAGTGGCTCAGCGACATGGCGCTCTTTCTCGGGCAATCGGCGGGTGTCATGAACGTGATGAGCTTCAGTGGTAAGCCGCTCCAACTTAGGGTTCCACCCACGTTGCCGATAGATGGTCTTCCGCTCCTCTGACGGCGGTCGATATGACCGCGCTCGACGCCAGCGGCGGCCTCTCCCGTACCCCGATCCGGGCGCAAGCGTTGCTCGGTTGAGGGGCGACGCAGGCGGCTTGGGCCTAGCTGAGCCGCCAACGGCGTGTGACGTGCAAGGGGCCGCACCAACCCGGGCTCGACCTCGGTCGCTGTCCGGGTGCATCCGCTACCTGTTTGACCCGCGTCAGATCGCCGGGTGCAGGCGTGACCCAAGAGAAGGCTAAGTTGCTCCCATGATCGCTACGGGCGCGGTGGTATCACTTATCGGCGCCGCCATTGTTCTCCTGGACATGTTCGCTCGCTGGCGCGGTGCTACGAATGTGATCGACGGCGGAAACGCTGGCACCGATCACGCCGCGGAACTGCGAAGGTTGAAGCGCAGAGGGGCGCTCTCGATGCTCGGCCCGTTGCTGGTCATGGTTGGCTCCGTCCTGACATTGCTTGGAGTCTGGCGATAAGCCGGTCATGGGGACGACCTCCCTCCCGGCCAGTGCGGTTGAAGTTTGCGTCTCAACGCCGCCTATCGCGCAGAATCACGCGGGGATCGTGAATAGCTATTGGGCGGCCCGTTGCGTGGCGCAGTGGCCGTCATCAAGTACCGGTCGGGGAGTGACGGCTCACTTGAGCACGAAATAACAACTACTGGCATCACCGTCAATAGTCTCGGCCTTGCATGACTTCGAGACGACTGTGCGGGGGTAGTAGCTTCCGGGTGTGACCTCGATTGGGGGAAGCTCGGTGAAGTTGCCCTCAGGGTTCTTGGGTGTCGAGGAGGCGAAGGCCACGAAGTAGACGCTTGCAGACTGGCCCATCGGGACCTCGGTCTCGTTTTCGATGTTGAGCTCGCCCCCATCTGCACAGTGGGCCCATTCGAGCCCGCCGCCGTTGGTGGACATCACGACCTTGGGGACGTCCCCATCACCGATGGTGGTTGGCCACGCGAACCCATCCGGAGAGGTGTCCTCTGAGGTGACGTCGATCTGGTAATAGCGGGCCCACGACGTCTCCAAGGTCTCATCTCCGGGGAAGGGCGTGCACGGGACCTCTGTCGCTGGCACGTTCTTCGGCGCGTAAACGGTGGCGCTCACCGTCGCCGTGTAGCCCTCGTCGGTTTCCCAGACCTGACTCATGGACTGGTACGTCTTGCCCTTCGCCGTCGGTGTTGGGGTCGACTCAACGACGGGTACTTCCGCGGTGGCGACGACGCTGGGTTCTGCCGTGGGGCCGTTGGACTGGTCGGTCGACTGGATATCCTCCGGTTGGGAGCAGGCGGTGAGCGCTGCAGCGGACAGGCCAATGGCCAGCACCCACTTCTTCATGGCGTGACTCCTTCTCGTGGTCGTGCGGACCACAGCGGTGTTCCGGCTGTCGGGTGGTTGGGGCAAGGGTGCGAGTCGTAGCCTGTGGTGGAGCGAGGCGAACCATCGAGGAGTCAGGTCCGGAAACGCGTGCCTCGGCCGCTGGGGAGTCTAGGGCGAGCCGGTCTCGACGGCGGCGATAGTCCGATATGCGATTTCGCAGCCGGCCGTCGTTGGGCTCCGCGACTCGCGCAGGCATTTCCTCGGGCCAGGCGCCCTTGGCATATCTCGGGGAGCCAGTGCCCCATCTGGCCGGGCGGGAACCCAGCATTTGGGCTCCGAGCGGTAGTCCAACTGACACGATGGCGTCCATGGCGAGTTCGTCGGTTGTTGGGGGGGTGCTTGAGGCGTTCCGCGTCTGCTCTGGCGAGCGTGCGCCGGGTTCTTCTGGTGGGGTTTTCCGCCGACGTCGTGTGGGCGTCCTTCGGGCTGGGCTCGTCTGTCTGGCGCTGGGGGTGGGTGGTTGTACTTCGGATCCGCCTCCGCCCGCGGAAGTGACACCGACCACCGATGTCGAGAGTGTCGTGTCGGCTCTTGAGCTGTTGGAGACTGACCCAGGCAAGGTGGCCGCCGAGGGGGTCTCTGAGACGGTGGGGGACCTGAGAACGGCGTTGCCGCCGGGGTCGACGATCGAGGCTGATCCGGCGACGTGGGCACCGGACGACACTGGTTCGGGGGGTGTGATCACCGTGCAGGTCTCGGCTCAGGGTGGCCCGGCCGTTGACTACTTGGTGGTGATGGTCAAGGAGCCCAGTGGCTGGAAGGTCCTGGCCACGGTCCCCGAGGGCGACGGTGGCACATCATGACTAGAGGGCCCGGGCCTGACTCCAGGGCCACGACTGCAGGCTCGACGGTCGGGGTCGGACGCGCATCGCGGTTCGCGCGATCGGTCGCGTGCGCGGTCACGGTGGGGCTGGTCGCGTTGATGCTGGCGGCTGCGACGCCAGCGGGTGCTGCGGTGGATCCGCTGAATCCTTCGTCGTGGGCTTGCGGGTCCGAGGATCTTGGGTTGGGCGATGACCGGGTGGAGCTGGCGCCGGTCAGTCCTGATGAGCGTGAGGCCGACGGTGGGCCGATCGTGCCGCGTGCCACGCCGAGCGGCGCTTGGGTTCCAGTAGTGATGGTGCACGGGTGGACTGCGCGTTCTACACATCCCAACGCGGACGGCACCGAGGACACTCAGGGGACGTTCAGCCACCTGATCGACTTCACCGCGAACCGGTCCGGAAGCGCTGACGTCGGGCGCTCCTTGGTGGGTCAACTACAGGGCCTGCCGGGTGCGGCGGTGTTCACGTTCGACTACCACCCGTACTCCGGGCGGTGGGTCACCGACGAGCACCTCGGGCCGGCGCTGGTGAAGGTCGTGGACTGCTTGGCCAAGGCAAGCGGTCAGAAGGTCATCGTGGTGGGTCACTCCATGGGGGGGCTCGTCGGCCGCTTCGCCGCAACCGACGGTGGCCGAGGCAGCGACTCCATCGCCCAGCTCGTCACCATGGGCACGCCGAACCAGGGGTCGCTGGCAGCCATGGTGACCGCTGCCGCTGCCGATGTCGGGGCAGTCGTCGACCGGAGGTTGGCGGTGCTGCGTCTTCTGCTCGCAGAGTGCGGCCGGGTCACCAGTTCCTCGATGGATGGTGCGTCCCTGTGCAACATGCTCCCTGCGTTCGTCACGGCCTTCGACGGCGAGGCCGGCAAGGCGCTTCGGTTCGGATCAGCCGAACTCCGAACACTGAACGCACGCCCGGTGCCCTCGGATATCACTGTCAACGCGTTGGCGGGCTCCACGCTGATGTCGGTCCCACGCATGGGGTGGTTCGGTTGGAGCTGGGAGACCGACACGGTCGACATCGGCGACGTCGTGGTTGACCACGCCTCGGCCACGAAGCCTTCCTCAACCATCGACGACATCTCGTGCGCTTACCAAATGTCACCCGTTCGCGGCTTGGCCGACACCGCCGGGCTGGTGCTGAAGGTGCGCACCCTCAACGAGGTGGGCGACGTGCCGTGGAACCTGTTGTCCGGGCCGTGCTTTCACAACGCGCTGCCCCGCAGCATCGAACTCACCAACGCCGTCATGGCGCTTGTTCGCGAGGAAATCGATGGACGACCGGGGGTCTTGCGGGATGCTCGAAGTTGCGGCGCGATTGACCCAGGTTTCGCGATCGAGGGAGTGACAGACAACCCCGCGGTTGAGACAGCCCGAGCGATCTACGATGCGGCTGTCGCCTGTGACTCTGAAGCTCTCACGCGACTTGCCGTTCGGGATCAGACAGAGCTCTCGCTTGGCGTCATGACAGTCGACGAAGCGTTCGCGATCCCCAATTCGCATGACCGCTACTGGGCGATCACCCGCATGCTCAGCCTGCCCCCGTTCGTGCACAGTGACAACATCAGTTGGCCGTACCGCGACGAGGAGACCGGGGAGGTGGACTGGGACGGACCTGATGCCTCTGGCCAATTGTCCACCCAGGACCTGCGTCGACTTGAAGAGGGCTTTTGGTCGTTGTCCATCCGCTACGACGGAACCTGGGCCGGTATGTTCCAAGGTGACTGACGGGTGCCCCTCGACAGGTGTCCATCGATCGTTCGTAAGGTGGTTCCAGCCGGACTTCTGCGAGGCGACCGACGTAGTCCAAGGGTGGTAGATCGCGGCGGGATCGGATGGAACAGCCTGCTGTCACTCGTGTGACCCCATTCCAGTAGCCCGCCTCTGGAGCCCTCGACCCTCGACGCGCTCTCTGCGTGCCCGAAGCGCCGGGCGTATGTGGTGCCGGCGCGTTGGGACGGGTCAGACCTTCTCCAACGGTCCGGCGGGTGCCTGCCGGCGGTGTCCAACAGGTCGCCGACCACCGCGGCGCCCAGCGCCCGGTACGCCTCTAGCATCAAGAAGGTCGTGCGCGCACTCCGCCCGATCCAGCAGATCACCACCATCGGCGGCCACCCCCACACCGCCGCCGACCCACTCACCGATGCCGCCCAAGACATCCTCACCGCCACCAGCCACGACAGCGCGACACACTAAATTGGCACGACTCGGGTCAGGCTCCGACCGTGACTCGGACCCGCACGTCCGCGCATCAAGAAGCCGTCCGGGAGCCTGAGCCGGTTCCCACTGCCCGACACGCCGCGCGCAGCAGGGCACGACTTGCCAGTGCAGGCGCCGGGCCTACGGCGTCTGAGCAATGACCGTGTTTAAGGCGGACCTTCCTGACATTCGTGGTTCACACCGCCAGGGGCTGTGGACCCTCAAGTCAGCACCGTCAGTCGCCGTCAGCCAGCCGCTGAGCGTCCGCGGTGAACGGGTTGGAGGCCAAGCACGTCTCCAGATATGACCGACCTTCAGTCGCGGACGAGGGGGCATCCACCTCGCAAACCTTGACGGTGTTCTGGTCAGACTTCCAGATCGTTGTGCCGGTCCCGGTGGCGTCGACAGGGACCGCGCCGTCGTAGTCGGGCGAGTACCGGTGCCCAGGGGTGATGACCACCTGCGGGGTGCCCTCACCGTAGGGCCGGGTCACCGGGCCGGTGGTGTCCACGGGCTGCGCAGTCACCGCGGACTTGACCGTCTCACCGTCCCGGATCTGCGTCATGAACCGCGTCGCCGCGTCGCAGTCCGGTAATCGCCCGTCCATGGAGTCCAGTAGTGCGCCGACGGCCCAGTTGCCATTGCCGGGCAGGTAGCAGTAGGCCGGCACCGACTCCTTCTCCATCCCCGGGTCGCGCATGTCCGAGTCGATGCCGAGGAACACTTCCGGAACGCACTCCACCCCCGTCGGGCACGTGACGAGGCGAATCACCTCGTGGGCGCCATCAGGACGGTCGGGCAGGGAGCACACCACGCTCGTGCCCCCTTCGCCGTTGATGCGGTACCTGAAGGAGTCCTCGCAGTCGAGTTCCGTGCCATCTCCCGATGCAGCCTCAATCGCCGAGCGCATGTCGTACACGTCCTCGAATGTCTTGGGCGGGGCACCGACCGATGGTGGAGCTTGCGACGTGGATGATCGGGGCGACGCCGAGGCCGGGCCACCTGTGCCCGCCGACTCTCCTGGCCCGCAGGCGGACACGCCCAGAGCGCACGCAACAACCCCGATCATGACTGCCGAGACTCGCTTAGACCCAATACCGTTCAGTTAGGGCCGGATGATGCTGTAGGTCGGTGAGTGTTGAGGGCGGGGCCAGTGGGCGTGGTGGTCGCGTTTGACGTGCCATTTCACGTACTTGCGTTTGACGACTCTGGGGTTGGCGCGAGGACGCCGGGCCGGGTTGAGCCTGCCGAGGAGGCGGCGGAGGAACGTCAGCCAGGCGCGGTGGTTGGCGTCAGGGTCCTCAGGGGGGAAAGTCGCCCTGGTGGGCGATGGACTGGCGGGTGATCCGCAA
>Ga0116177_10002810_pt1 | contig 12756 bp, 11 predicted proteins | sample AD_STIC10_MetaG_FD_89750 | JGI IMG/M metagenome (GOLD analysis project Ga0116177, IMG submission 89750) | Active sludge microbial communities of municipal wastewater-treating anaerobic digesters from USA - AD_STIC10_MetaG | ecosystem: Engineered > Bioreactor > Anaerobic > Digestate | place: USA...
ATGTCCTCGACCAGCAGCGGCCGCGCGTGCAGGTAGTGCGTGCCGCGGCGCTTGTTCTCGATGTCCGCACAGATCCGCTGCGCCTGCGCCTCGCCGATCGACAGCGCCTGCGCCAGCTCGGCCGCCGGCCGGCCGTGGTTCAGCGCCCACAGTGCCAGGTCCATCTGCGCGTAGGGCAGGGCGAAGTAGAACTCGTCCTGGCCCTGCGGCAGGCTGTAGGTGTCGGTGGTCGGCACCGCGGCGCAGATCTCGTCGGGCAGGCCGAGGTGGCGGGCCATCGCATAGACCTGGGTCTTGTACAGGTGCGCGATGGGCTTCAGGTCGGCCGCGCCGTCGCCGTTCTTGACGAAGAAGCCCTGGTCGTACTCGAGCCGGTTGGGCGTGCCGATCACCGCGTGGTTCAGCCGGTCGGCATGGAAGTACTCCAGGGTCTTGCGCACCCGCTGCTTGAAGTTGGTGGCGGCCACGATCTGCAGGTACTCGCGCAGCGGCAGGCGCTGCTCGTGCATCGCGCCGTCGGGCGACTGCACGACCAGCTTGAAGTAGTTGATGCCGCCGTCGGTGCCGCCGGCGATGACGATCTTGTTCTTCCAGCCCTCGCCGTAGGCCGGCACGACGCGACGGATCGCCTCGTCGCGCTGCCGGTAGCAGCCCAGCGCCTCGAGCGCGGGTGCGATGTCGTGCAGTTCGTGGGCGATGCCCAGGTGCTGCGCGAGCTGCCGGCCGCGGGCGGTGGAAAAACCGCTCGAGTCGCGTTCGGGCAGCAGCAGGCCGAACACCTTGGCCGGGCCGAGCGCATGCACCGCGAGCGCAGCGCAGGCCGAGCTGTCGATGCCGCCGCTCATGGCGACGACCACGCCGCGCTTGCGCAGCGTCGTGCCCAGCGCGTGGCGCATCCAGCGGGCGATGCGTTCGGCTTCGGCGCCGCAGTCGAGCGCCAGCACCTCGGGGGTCAGGGCGGCCGCCATCGCGTCAGGCCGTGGCACGCTTGCGCTCGACGAACGCGGCGATCGCGCTGAGCGAGTCGAGGTTCTCGGGAAGCATCTCGTCGTCGCCGATCCTGATCGCGTAGGCCTCCTCGAGGTAGGCCACGAGCTCGAGGAAGCCGGTCGAGTCGAGCACGTGGTGCTCGAGGAAGGACGCGTCGTCGTCGGGCGCCGCGGCGCCTGCGCCCATCAGGAAGTTGTCTTCGATGTACTGGCGCACCTGCGCCTGGATCGTGGTCATGGTGAGGTCCGGTTCGGGAAGGAAGGATCGGTCAGGCTGGCGCGGCGCACCTTGCCGGAGTCGGTGACGGGCAGTGCGTCGACGAAGTGCACGCGCTGCGGTGCCATGTGGCTTTCGAGGTGGGCCAGGCAGAAGCGGATCACGTCGCGCTCGGCCAGGCTCGCGCCGGGGCGCAAGCGGACGTGGGCATGGACCGCCTGGCCGAGCGCCTCGTCGGGCACGCCGACGACCGCGGCGTCCAGCACCTCGGGCAGGCGGCAGATGGCGTGCTCGACCTCGACCGGGCTGACCTTCTCGCCGCGCGACTTGATGATGTCGTCGGTGCGCCCGATGAAATGGAGGTAGCCCTCGGCGTCGCTGCGGAACAGGTCGCCGGTGCGCAGCACCCGTTCGCCGGGCCGGGGCCCCGGGCGCAGCCGCGCGGCGGTCTCGTCGGGCCGGCGCCAGTAGCCCGTCATCACGTGCGCACCGCAGACCACGAGTTCGCCGGTCGCGCCGTGGGGCAGCGGCCGGCCCTGCTCGTCGGCGAGCCAGTGCGTCTGGAAGGGCATGCCGCGGCCGACGCTGCCGGGGTGCCGGTCGAGCTCGTCCGGCGGCAGGTAGCTGGCGCGCGCGCACTCGGTCAGGCCGTACATCGCGAAGAAGCGGGCCTGCGGCAGCGCCGCGCGCAGCCGCTGCAGGTGCGCCGGTGCCAGCGGCGCGGCGGCGTTGGTGAGCATGCGCAGCGCCGACAGGTCGTGGCGCGACAGGTCCTGCTGCAGCAGCGCGGCAAACAGCGTCGGCACGCCGGGAAACACCGTGACGCGTTCGGCCGCCAGGCGCTGCAGCAGCTTCGCCGGGAACGCGGCCTGGCGCTCGAGCACGAGGGTGAGGCCCGCCCCGAGGCCCATGATCAGGTGGTAGAGGCCGTAGCTGAAGGCCGGCGGCAGCGCCAGGCCGATCACGTCGTCCTCGCGCCACTGAAGGTAGGCCTGCACCGAACGCCAGGCCGCGCCCATGCTGGCGTGCGTCAGCATCACGCCCTTGGGCGTGCCGGTGGTGCCCGAGGTGTAGATCAGCGCGGCGAGGTCGTCCGGCGCGATCGGCGGCTCGGGCGGCGACTGCCGCGCCGCCCCCGCCCACGGGCGGACGGGCGGCGCCGCGTCGGCGGCGTCGCCGCCCGCCCGCCAGACCGCGCGCAGCCCGGGCGTGCGCGCGACCGCGGGCCGCCAGGCCGGCGCGAGCGGGGCCTGCGTCAGCAGCGCCGACGCCTCGGTGTCGGCCAGCAGCCAGGCGAGCTTGTCGGCCTTGGTGAGCGCGCTCACCGGCACCAGCACGGCGCCGCGCCGCCACACCGCGTGCATCGCGACGGCGAACTCGACGCCGGCTTCCATGAACAGCACGACGCGGTCGCCCGCGCCGATGCCGGCGTCGGCGAGGGCGCCGGCCAGTCCGTGGACCTGCGCGTCGAGCTCGCCGTAACTGACGCGCTGCTCGCCGCAGACGAGCGCGGTGCGCGCGGGCACGCGCGCCGCCGTCGCACCGAACGCGTGGTGCAGCCGTATGCCGGGCGGAAACGCGGTGGCGCTCATGCCGGCCCCGTCAACGCCCCGGCGGGGCGGATGAACTGCCGGTGCAGCAGCATCGTCGACAGCACGCCCATGAAGGCCATGTTGTCGCCGAAGCCGATGGCGCGGCCCGCGGCGCACTTCGCGACGAGCTTGCCCACCGCCGTGGCATCGAACAGACCGGCCTCGCGCAGCGTCCCCTCCGACAGCAGCTCGGCGACCCAGGGACGCGGCCGTTGCTCGTCGAAGAAGCTGGCGCTGTCGGGCACGCGGTAGGGCTGCTTGGCGCGGCGCGTGATGCTCGCCGGCAGCTCGTGGGCGAAGGCCTGCCGCAGCAGGCGCTTCTCGAGCAGGCCGCGGATCTTCAGCCTCGGCGGCAGGCGGCTGGCGAAGTCGATCACGCGCGGGTCGAGGAAGGGGAAGCGCGCCTCGATCGACGCGGCCATGGCCATGCGGTCGCCCTGCGACGACAGCAGGTAGCCGCTCATCAGCGTGTGCGCCTCGACGTACTGGTCGCGGCCCAGCGCCGGCCAGCTGCCGAAGTCCGGCGGCAGCATCTCCGCGAGCGCGGCCGTGGGCGAGTGGCGGGCCAGCCGCTGCTGCCAGTCGGGCGTGAAGAACGGCAGGCTGCGCCGCGTCGTCGCCAGCCGCGTCATGTGCGCGAACTCGGGCGCATCGGTGCGGTCCAGCCCGGTCGCGAAGTGGCCCTGCGACAGGGCGCGTGCGGCCGCCGGCGAGGTGGCGATGTAGGGGTACAGGCGCTCGACGAGCCGCCGGCGCCGCGTCGAGCCCGGCTGGGCGGCGATGAAGCGGCGGATCTTCGCCTCCTTGAACAGGTCGTAGCCGCCGAACACCTCGTCGGCGCCTTCGCCGGTCAGCACGACCTTGTAGCCGGCGGCCCGCACGCTGCCGGCCAGCCGCATCATCGGCGTGGGCGCGGCGCGCACCAGCGGCGTCTCGGCGTGCCACACCGTGCGCGCGAAGCCGGCGGCGATGTCCTCGCGCGAGCAGGCGATCGACGAATGCCGGGTGCCCAGGTGCGCGGCGAGTTCGCGCTGGTGGGCGCTCTCGTCGAACTCGGCGTCGTCGAAGGTCAGCGAGAAGCTGCGCAGCGGCGTGTCGGTGTGGCGCCGCACGATGGTGGTGATGATCGACGAGTCGAGCCCGCCGCTGAGGTAGGCGCCCACCGGCACGTCGGCGCGCAGCTGCAGGCGCACCGCGTCGACCAGCAGCGCGTGCAGCTCGTCGGCGAGCGCGTCTTCGTCGGCGGCAGCCACCACCGGCTCGGCCGGGAACGACCAGTCCCACCAGCGCACGAGCTGCCGGCCCCGGGCGTCGACCACCAGGCGGTGGCCGGGCGGCAGGCTGTGCACGCCTTCGAAGACGGTGCCCGGCGGCAGCGCCGACCACCAGCTGAACACCGAGGCGAGGCCGGCGGCGTCGAGCCGGCGCGGCAGGGCGGACAGCGCAAACAGCGCCTTCACCTCCGAGGCGAAGGCCAGGCCCGCGCCCAGGTCCGCGTAGTACAGGGGCCGGATGCCGACCCGGTCGCGCACCAGCAGCAGGCGCTGGCGGCGCGCGTCCCACAGAGCGATCGCGAACTGGCCGTTCAGGTGCTCGACGAAGTCGTCGCCGTGCTCCTCGTAGAGGTGGACCAGCACCTCGGTGTCCGACGCGGTCGCGAAGCGGTGGCCACGCGCCTGCAGTCCGGCGCGCAGTTCCGGGTAGTTGAAGATCTCGCCGTTGAAGCTGACCCAGACCGTGCCGTCTTCGTTGGCCAGCGGCTGCGCGCCGCCGGCCAGGTCGATGATGGCCAGCCGTGCGTGCGCCAGGCCGACCGGGCCGTCGAGGTGGAAACCGGTGCCGTCGGGACCGCGATGGTGCAGGGTCGAGATCATCGCCTGCAGCGCCTCGCGCGTGGGCGGGTCGACCGGGTTCCACAGGCCGGCGATGCCGCACATCAGCCGCGCCCTCCGCGGCGCGGGTCAGGCCTCGTCGCCGTCATCGCTGATCTCGGTCAGTCCCCAGTCGGCCTCGGCCCAGGGCGCGGCGGCGGCCGGGTCGGCGACGTGCAGGCCGACGGGCAGCGGCACGCTGCCGGCCGGCACGACCAGGCCCTGCCAACGCAGGGCCTCGAGCTCGGACGCCCGCTGCGTCAGCACGCGCACGCTCGCGCAGCCCTGGCGCGTGGCCTCGTGCACGGTCGCGGCAAAGGCCGCCGGCCAGGCGCGTGCCTCGAACTCCGGCATGAACGCGCGGTCGACGATGCGCAGCTCGCGTTCACCGGGGCGCGCCTCGACCAGGCGCCAGGCGACGTAGCCGACGCGGGTGCCGCGATGGTGCAGGCCCAAGGCCGCCACGCGCACGCGCGGGTGGTCGAACAGCCGGCGATTCAGGTAGTGGCCGCTGCGCAGCAGCGCGACCCGCCCGGGCGCGATCGTCCGGCACTCCGGCAGCGGCGCGTCGCTGTCCTCGAAGCGGGCCAGCGGCCGGATTTCGAGGGCGGCGGAGCGGGCCGTCCAGCGCGCCGCGGCGTTCCAGCCGGCCAGCGCCGGATCGGCCAGCAGGCCGGCGGCGCCCGACAGACGGCCCGGGTGGCCGGCGCGCGCGAGCAGCGGCCGCAGGCGCACGGCGCGCAGGCCCGAGCGCATCGGTTGCAGCGGCATGAACAGGCGCTGGACGAGGCCGGAGGACAGCTCGTTGGCGCCCACCGCGAGCGTGATCGCCGCCTGGCGGAACAGCGTCTGGTTGAGCCAGGCGCCCAGACCGCTGTCGGCCAGGCGGGGTTCGATCAGCAGGTCCATCAGGCGCTGGGCGGACTGGCGTTCGTCGCCCCGCGCCAGCGTCATCTGTTCGGTGCCGACGAGGCCGTGCAGGGCACCGTCGCGGTGCAAGACCCAGAGCTCGCCGAAACCGGCCCCCGGCCGGCCGAACCGATAGCGCCATGGCAGGTAGCGGGCATCGTCCCAGCGCACGCGCGGGCCCAGGTGCAGGCGGCGGAAGGCCAGCACCGCGGCGAGGTCGTCGACGCCGGCGGGACGGAAGCCGGCGACCAGTTCGGCCGGTGTCCATCCGAGCGCACGCGCGACCAGCCGCGTCGTCGTCTCGTAGGGTGGCACCTTGGCCATGACGGCGCCCGGCGTGCCCGACTCAGCCGACCAGGACGCCGCGTGCGCGCAGGAAGTCGAGCGCGTCGGCCACGCGTGTCATCGCGCGCGAGTCCTCGGCGGTGAGTTCGATGCCGAAGCGCTCGTCGAGCTCGGCGATGAACATCAGCGCGCCCATCGAGTCCCAGCCGGCGATGGCGTCGCGGGCGGTTTCGGGGCCCAGGCTGCCGGCCTCGGCCATGAAGCAGTCGGCGAGCATGGCCAGCGCTTCGTCCTGCGTGATCGTCGTGTCGGTGTTCATGTCGTGGGCGGAAGGCGAGGGGCGTGTCCGGCGTCAGGCGCCGGGCACATCGAGGTGAAGCAGCACCGTGGCCGGGTCGATCGGCACGACCGCCGAGGCCCAGGACAGGCCGACGCCGTAGCCGACCAGCATCAGGCGCAGCGTGCCGTCCACCGGCGGGGCGATGCGCCGCGTGATCGTCACGGCCACCGACGGCCCGCCGCCGTTGCCCATGTCCTCGAGGGTCATCGGCACGCGCGCCTCGGGCAGGGCGCACTTCTTCATCAGGTGCTTCATGATGAAGCGGTTGGACTGGTGGAAGACGTAGGCGCCGATGTCGTCGACCGCGAGGCCGGCGAAAGCCAGCGACTCCTGGATCAGCGGCGGCACGCGCTTGATCGTGAAGTTGAAGATCGCCGCGCCGTCCATCTCCAGGAAGCGGTGGCGCGGGTTGGCGGGATCGCGGTCGCGGAAAGCCCCGCCACGCAGGATCAGCCCCTGCGCACCGCTGCCGTCGGTGTGCAGGCAGAAGTGACCGGCCTGGGCCGGGCCCTCGGCCAGCTCGAGCGCGGTGGCCGAGCCGGAATCGCCGAACAGCAGGGTCGTGGCGTGGTCCTGCGGGTCGACGAAGTGGGTGGGGGTCTCGCCGTGCAGCATCAGGATGCGGCGGTGGCCGCCGCCGCGCAGCATCGCCGCCGCCACGTACAGGCCATAGGGGTAGCCCGAGCAGCCCAGGCCGACGTCGAAGGCCGCGCAGTCGTCGGGCAGGCCCAGGCGGTGCTGCAGCAGGCAGGCGGTGGAGGGCAGGAAGTGGTCGGGGGTCTGCGTCACGAACACCAGGCCGGTGACGCTGTCCGGCGCCCAGCCCAGGCGCTGCAGCAATGCCGTCGCCGCCTCGAAACACAGGTCGGCCGAGGTCGTGGTGGCCGCACTGACCCGGCGCTCGCGCACCCCGGCCATCGCGACCACCTTGCGGACCTCGACCGGGTCGAAGCCGAGCGTGGGGTCGAGGTTGTCGACGGCGCGCGCCGGCACGCCGGTCGCGATGCCGGCGATGCGGAACCCTGGGATACGACTCTGGCTCAAGGGCAGGGTAAGTAAATGTTTCGAACGACCTCGATAGTCTCTCAGACGGCCGGTGTGGTGCTGCCTCTCATTCGCGGGGTTGCGGACGCTGCGCAGGGCACTTGATCACGCCCGAGCAGGTTTCGTGCGCACCGGCGGGTGTCCGGCGTGCCGGTGGCCACCGGCGGCGGCACTGGACGCCGCGGTGATCCCGACGCATAGTCCGCGACGGAGTCGCCGGCCGGTCGGTGGCCCTGTCGCAGGGGATTGCCATGAAATCGGATCCAGAAGTGCGCAGCGCCGCACGGGCAGGACGGGCCGCCGCCGGGGCCGACGCGATGCGGGCGCAGCAACCCTCTGCCGCCTCGGGCTACAGCCGCACGCTGGACGCCAGCCCGGCGCAGGCTGCCCAGCGCCAGGCGCTGCAGGCGGTGTTCGGCGACGTCGCCCAGCGCCAGTCGATCGACGAAGAAGAACCTCTCCAGGGCCGATTCGAGGTCGCGCAGCGTGCCGAACCCGAAGAGGAACTGCAGATGAAGGCCGATCCGGCTGCCGGAGCGGCCGAGCGCGGCGGGCTGCCCGGCGGGCTGCGGGCCGGCATCGAGTCGCTGTCGGGCATCGCGATGGACGATGTCAGTGTTCACTACGGTTCGTCGCAACCCGCGCAGCTCAACGCCCTGGCCTATGCGCAGGGCAGCGACATCCACCTCGCGCCCGGCCAGGAGCAGCACCTGCCGCACGAGGCCTGGCACGTGGTCCAGCAGCGCCAGGGGCGGGTGGCGCCGACGATGCAGATGGCCGGCGTCGGCATCAACGACGATGCCGGACTCGAGCGCGAAGCCGACACGATGGGTGCGCGTGCACTGAGCCAGGGCCCGGCCCAGCGCCGGCACGAAGACGACTGAGCCGGCGTCGCCCTTCGGCCCGCGCGGGCCGTGTTGGATTGCAAACAAGAAGCAATCGCATTAAGATCGGGTCTCCTTCTGGAGATCACCCGATGCGTTTCCTGCGTTTGCTGCGTTCACCGGCCGCTCTGGCCCTCGTGGCGCTTGCCCTGGCCCCGGCCGCCGCGATGGCGGTCGACCCCGAATTCCAGCTCTCGATCCGCAACCACCGCTTCGAGCCGTCCGAGCTCAAGGTGCCGGCGGGGCAGAAGGTCCGCCTGGTCGTCTCCAACGAGGACAAGACGCCCGAGGAGTTCGAGAGCAAGTCGCTCAAGCGCGAGAAGGTCGTGCCCGGCGGCGGCAAGGCCACGATCGTGATCGGCCCGCTCAAGCCCGGCCGCTACGACTTCTTCGGCGAGTACAACGAAGCGACGGCCAAGGGCGTCGTCGTCGTCGAGTGAGCCGGGCCTGAGCCCGCCGGGACGGCTGCCATGTTCGGCACTGCACTGATCGTCTTCCGCGAGACGCTGGAGGCCGCGCTCTTCGTCGGGATCATCGCCGCGGCCACGCGCGGCATCGCCGGCCGCAGCCGCTGGCTGTCGGGCGGGGTCGCGCTCGGTGCGCTCGGCGCACTGGTGCTGGCGGCCCTGGCCGAACGCGTCGGCCAGTGGGCCGACGGCCTCGGCCAGGACCTGATCAACGTCGCCATCCTCTCGGTGGCCCTGGTGATGCTGCTGTGGCACTGCGTCTGGGTCGCCACCCACGGTCGCGAGATGGCGCAGGACGCGCGCCGGCTCGGCCAGTCCGTGCAGCATGGCCATCGGCCGCTGTGGGCCCTGATGATCGCGGTGGCGCTGGCGGTGCTGCGCGAGGGCGCCGAGACGGTGCTCTTCGTCGCCGGCTACGTCACCGGCAACGGCGGCGAGGCGGCGACCACGCTGGCTGGCAGCGCGCTCGGCCTGGCCACCGGCGCGCTGGCCGGCGTCATGGTCTATGCCGGTCTGTCGCGGGTGCCGGCGCACCGGCTGTTCGCCGTCACCAACGTGATGATCGCGCTGCTCGCCGCGGCGATCGCCAGCCAGCTGGCGCATGCGCTGTCGCAGGCCGGGCTGGTCGACATCGGCTCGGCCGCGGTGTGGGACAGCTCCGCACTGCTCGCCACCGACTCCCCGCTGGGCGCGCTGCTGCACGCGCTGATGGGCTACGACGCCCAGCCCACCGCGCTGCAGCTGGTCTTCTACGCGGCCACGCTGGCGCTGATCGTGGCCGGCACGCGCTGGGCCTCCTCCACGCGAACCGCGACCGCGCGCTGACGCGTCAGCGGTCGAAACCGCGAGCCCACCAGGCCTCGGTCAGCGAGGCCTGCAGGAAGGCGATGAAGGTCGCCACCTTCGACGGCACCAGCTTCGGCGACGGGAACACGGCATGCAGCTCCTGCGACGGCAGGGCGTAGTGCTCGAGCACCGGGCGGATCGCGCCGTCGGCCAGCGACTCGCGCGCCACGTACCAGGGCAGCACGGCGATGCCGTGGCCCGCACGCGTGGCCGCGAGCACGGCCGACAGGTTGTTGCTGCGCATCGGCCCCTGCACCGGCACCGCGATCGCCTGGCCCTGCGGGTCGGTGAACTGCCAGCGCTCGTCGCCCTGCACGCTGCTGTAGATCAGGCAGGCGTGGTGGCGCAGGGCCTCGGGAGAGTCCGGCTCGCCGGCGCGCGCCAGGTACTCGGGCGCGGCCGCCACCAGCCAGGGGTTGGTGCCGAGGTAGCGCGCGCCCAGCGACGAGTCGGCCAGCCGCCCCATGCGCAGCGCGACATCGATGCCCTGCTCGACGAGGTTGACGTAGCGGTCGTCGAAGCTCAGGTCGATGCTCAGCTCGGGGTGCTCGCGCATGAAGCGCAGCGCCAGCGGCGTAACCACGCGCCGGCCGAAGGCCACCGAGGTGCTGATGCGCAGCTGCCCGCCGACCTTGCTCTGCAGCAGCAGCGCCAGGTTGTCGGCCTCCTCGAGCTCGCGCTCGATCGCCTTGCACTTCTCGTAGTACAGCGCGCCGATCTCGGTGACGCTGACGCCGCGCGTGTTGCGGTTCAGCAGCCGCGCGCCCAGGCGCGCCTCGAGCGCGGCGACGTGCTTGGTCGCGGTCGGCTGGGTGATGCCCAGGTCGGCCGAGGCCTTGCTGAAGCTGCCGGTCTCGACGATGCGGGCGAACAGCTGAACGCCGGTGATGCGGTCCATGCGGGGGGCTCTCCTGAGGCGAATGATGCCGCCGCGCCATTCCACCAGGGAATAGCTCTTATCGGGCCCCTGGGATTCTCGGCGAGCCGAAGTTGACGGACCATCACGGCCAGTCGATACAACCCAAGGAGACCGACATGGCCCGCATGAAAGCTGCACTCGCTGCCGTTCTGGTGATGGAGAAGGAAGGCGTGAACCAGGCCTTCGGCGTTCCCGGCGCCGCGATCAACCCGCTGTACGCCGCCATGCGCGAGCGCGAGTCGATCGCCCACGTGCTGGCGCGCCACGTCGAGGGCGCTTCGCACATGGCCGAGGGCTACACCCGCGCCAAGGCCGGCAACATCGGCGTGTGCATCGGCACCTCCGGCCCGGCGGGCACCGACATGGTCACCGGCCTGTACTCGGCCATTGCCGACAGCATCCCGATCCTGTGCATCACCGGCCAGGCGCCGCGTGCCCGCATGCACAAGGAGGACTTCCAGGCGGTGGACATCACGTCGATCGTCAAGCCGGTCACCAAGTGGGCCACCACGGTGCTCGAGCCGGCGCAGGTGCCGCGCGCTTTCCAGCAGGCCTTCCACCTGATGCGCTCGGGCCGCCCGGGGCCGGTGCTGATCGACCTGCCGTTCGACGTGATGATGGCCGAGATCGAGTTCGACATCGAGACCTACGAGCCGCTGCCGGTCTACAAGCCCGCCGCGACGCGCAAGCAGGCCGAGAAGGCCATCCGCATGCTGCAGGACAGCGAGCGTCCGGTGATCGTCGCCGGCGGCGGCATCATCAACGCCGATGCCTCCGACCTGCTGGTCGAGCTGGCCGAGCTGACGAACACCCCGGTGATCCCGACGCTGATGGGCTGGGGCACGATCCCCGACGACCACCCGCTGATGGCCGGCATGTGCGGGCTGCAGACCAGCCACCGCTACGGCAACGCGACCATGCTCGCCAGCGACTTCGTGTTCGGCATCGGCAACCGCTGGGCGAATCGCCACACCGGCTCGGTCGAGGTCTACACCAAGGGCCGCACCTTCGTGCACGTCGACATCGAGCCGACCCAGATCGGGCGCGTGTTCAGCCCCGACTTCGGCATCGTCTCGGACGCGAAGGCGGCGCTGCAGCTGTTCGTCGAGGTGGCGCGCGAGATGAAGGCCGCCGGCCAGCTGAAGGACCGCAGCACCTGGGTCGCCGAATGCCGCGAGCGCAAGCGCACGATGCTGCGCAAGACCAACTACGAGGCGGTGCCGATGAAGCCGCAGCGGGTCTACCAGTGCATGAACAACAACTTCCCGCGCGACACGACCTACGTGTCGACGATCGGCCTGAGCCAGATCGCGGGTGCGCAGTTCCTGCACGTGTTCGGTCCGCGCCAGTGGATCAACTGCGGCCAGGCCGGCCCGCTGGGCTGGACCATCCCCGCCGCGCTGGGCGTGCGTGCGGCCGATCCCACGCGCACGATCGTCGCGCTGTCGGGCGACTACGATTTCCAGTTCATGATCGAGGAACTGGCGGTGGGCGCGCAGTTCAAGCTGCCCTACATCCACATGCTGGTGAACAACAGCTACCTGGGCCTGATCCGCCAGAGCCAGCGCGGCTTCAACATGGACTACTGCGTGCAGCTCGGCTTCGACAACATCAACGCCCCGCAGCTCGAGGGCTACGGCGTCGACCACAAGCTCGTCGTCGAGGGCCTGGGCTGCAAGTTCGTGCGCGTCCACAAGCAGGACGAGATCAAGCCGGCCATCGAGCAGGCCAACGCCTGGATGGCGGAGTACAAGGTGCCGGTGGTGATCGAGGTGATCCTCGAGCGGGTGACCAACATCTCGATGGGCACCGAGATCGATGCGATCAACGAGTTCGAGGAGCTCGCCACCGGCCCGCAGGACGCGCCGACCGCGATCGGCCTGCTCGACTGAAAGGAAACCCCATGCCCCGCTTTGCTGCCAACCTGACGATGCTCTTCACCGAGGTGCCGTTCCTCGATCGCTTCGAGCGCGCGGCCCGCGCCGGCTTCGAGGCCGTCGAGTTCCTGTTCCCGTACGCGCACCCGGTCGAGGAGGTCGTCGCCCGCGTCAAGTCCAACCGCCTGAAGGTCGTGCTGCACAACCTGCCGGCCGGCGACTGGGACGCCGGCGAGCGCGGCATCGCCTGCCTGCCCGACCGCGTGGACGAGTTCCGCGAGGGCGTGGGCAAGGCGATCCGCTACGCCACCGCGCTGGGCACGAAGCAGGTCAACTGCCTGGCCGGCAAGGTGCCGCTCGGCGCGAGCGAGGACTTGCTGCGCAAGACCTTCGTCGCCAACCTGGCGTACGCGGCGGCCGAGCTGAAGAAGGCCGGGCTGCGGCTGCTGATCGAGCCGATCAACACCTACGACATCCCCGGCTTCTACCTGAACCGCACGGCGCAGGCGCTGTCGA
>Ga0116177_10002811_pt1 | contig 12754 bp, 11 predicted proteins | sample AD_STIC10_MetaG_FD_89750 | JGI IMG/M metagenome (GOLD analysis project Ga0116177, IMG submission 89750) | Active sludge microbial communities of municipal wastewater-treating anaerobic digesters from USA - AD_STIC10_MetaG | ecosystem: Engineered > Bioreactor > Anaerobic > Digestate | place: USA...
ATGGCCCTCTCCATCGCGCACCGCGCCTATGTTTTGGAGACCGGCCATATCCGCAAGGAGGGCAGCGCCAAGGAGCTGCTTTCCGACGAGGACGTCAAAAAGGCGTACCTCGGCGGCTGACCCCGAAAGAAACGATACAAAGCCCGGCGGGACTTGCTCCGGCCGGGTTTTTCTTTTTGCGGATTTTGCCCGCGCCCGCCGCCTGTGCGGAAACGGAAGGTTTTTTCGACCCGCGGCGGCAAAATTCCGCTTCGCCGGGCCGCTTTTTTCGCCCGCGCGGACACTTTCCGGAAAATTTCGGGCGTCCGGTCCGTTTTTTGGTTGACAAGCGGTCCGCGCGGAAGGATAATGATCTCTAATAATAAAAACCGGAAAGGGGCGTGCGGGCATGGCGGCAAGAAGCGAATGGAACGCGCTCGAGATCGTGCGGCGGATGGTCGCCTCAAGGGTGAAGCCGGGCGATTTCTGCATCGACGCCACCGCCGGGAACGGCGGCGACACGGCCTTTCTCTGCGGACTGGTCGGCCCGGAGGGGCGGGTGCTCGCCTTCGACATCCAAGAGCCGGCGGTCGAGGCCACCCGGAGGCTCGCCGCGGAGGGCGGCTTCGCGGATCGGCTGGAGGTCGTGCTCGAAAGCCACAGCGAGATGGACCGCTACGCCGCCCCGGAGAGCGCGGACTGCATCCTCTTTAACTTCGGCTGGCTGCCCGGCGGCGACCACGACGTCGTCACGCGCGCGGAGACGAGCGTCCCGGCGATCCAAAAATCGCTCGAGATCCTGAAGCCCGGGGGGCTTTTAAGCCTCTGCCTCTACTACGGCAGAAACAACGGTTTTGGGGAGCGGGACGCGATCCTTGAGGAGCTCTCGGGCGTCGACTTCCGCCGCTACACCGTGATGAAATGCGATTTTTTAAACCGGCCGAACAACCCGCCGTTTCCGATATTTGTGCTCAAGGAGGGCTAACATTTTGAACCGAACCGAACAGTTTCTGGAAAAATACAAGGAGCTTGAAAACGCCGCCGTCGACCTCTACGGCTTCGCCGAGGACGGCAGGGCGATCGCGAACCTCATGGATATGCAGGAATTCCGCAACATCCGCACCGAGCTTTCCTACTGCCGGGAGGTGCGGAACCTCTTGCAGCACCGCGCGAGGCTCGGCGGCGAATACGCCGTGGAGCCGAGCGAGGCGATGCTCGCGCTGCTCGGCGACGCCGTCGAGAAGGTGAAGCATCCGCTGCGCTGCCGGGACATCGCCGTCCCGTGCTCAAGGCTTCTGTGCAGCCGGCCGGAGGCCTTTGTGCTGCCCGCCATGAAGGAGATGCGCCGGCGGGGATTCACCCATTTGCCGATCCTTGAGGGCGGCCGGGTGGCCGGCGTCTTCAGCGAGAGCCGCGTGTTTTATTACTGCACCGACCGCGAGGCGGTCGGCATCCCGGAGGACCTGCGCTTTGAGGACATCCGGTCCTACCTCTCGCTCGACATGCACCACTCGGAGATCTACGCGTGGATGCCGTGGGACGCCTTCCTCTCCGAGGCGGAGGGCCTCTACGAAGAAGCGTACATGAAAGGCAAGCGCCTCGGGATGTACTTTCTCACCCAAAACGGAAAGCCGGACGAGAAGCTTCTGGGCATCGTGACGCCGAGCGACATCCTCGGAAACTGAGTTTCAAAGCCGCGCGATCGGCATTTTACTTTTCCCGTTCACAAATTATTCAGTCAATCCGTATCCGACGTTCAAAAAGTCATCATAGACCCGACACAAAACCATAATATGATCCGAATCAGGGAACAGAAAGGATGTGTGTCTATGAGCAGGCTGCTGGTCGTCGACGACGAGCTCCGCGTGCGCGATCTGATTAAAAAATATGCAAAATTTGAGGGCTACGAGGTCTCCGAGGCCGAAAACGGCCTCGAGGCGCTCGAGCTTTGTAAAAACCACGAGTTTGATCTGGTCATCATGGATATCATGATGCCGGAGCTTGACGGGCTCTCCGCCTGCCGCGAGATCCGCAAATTCAGCGCGATGCCGATCCTCATGCTCTCGGCCCGCGGCGAGGAATACGATAAAATCCACGGCTTTGAGTACGGCGTCGACGACTACGTCGTGAAGCCGTTTTCGCCGCGCGAGCTGATGATGCGCGTGGCCGCGATCCTCAAGCGCAGCGGCGCGCCCGTCCCGGAGCCGAAGGAGCTCTATACTTACGAGGGCCTCTCCGTGGACTTCACCGGCCGGATCGTCACCGTCGACGGGCGGCGGGCCGAGATGTCGCCAAGGGAGTACAGCCTCTTTTTCTTTTTGGTGCGCAACCGCGGGATCGCCCTCTCCCGGGAGAAGCTGATCAACGAGGTCTGGGGATACGATTTTTTCGGCGACGACCGCACCATCGACACCCACATCAAGCAGCTGCGCAAGACCCTCGGCCCCTACGCCCGCTGCATCACCACCTTGAGAGGAGTCGGATACCGCTTTGAAGAATGACCGGTTTTCCATCCGCTGGAGGCTGTTCTTCTACTTCACCGGTTTCGCGCTCGTCCTGCTCTGCCTGCTGTGGCTTGTGCAGACCGTCTTTTTGGAGGACATTTACAGCTCCATGAAAAAGCGCACCGTCCGCGCGCAGGCGGAGGTGATCGCTTCCAATATCGACAACCAAGAGCTTGAGAGCCTCGTCGTGGGGATCTCTCAGGAATACTCGATCTCGGCGTATCTCGTGAGCGAGGAGGGGATGGTCCTCTACTCCGCGCAGCGGATGCCCGGCTTCTCCGTGGGCAGGGCGACGAAAAATATGTACGACCTCTGGGCGCTCGCCGCGCAGGACGGCGGGACTTATATCAAAGAAATTAAAACAAGCGGCCTCATTGACGACAGCGGCACGGAGCTGACCTACGACCCCGGCAATTTCATGGGCAAGGTCCCGCGCGCCGAGCAGTTCGAAAAGGAAGGCATCCTCTGCGCGCGGATCGTGCCGCTTGACGGCGGCAGCGAGATGCTCTTGGTGCTCAGCACCTATTTGCAGCCGATGGATTCCACCGTGAAGATGCTCAGGGTCACCCTGATCATCGTCAGCGGCGTGATGATCGCCCTCTCCCTCGCGCTCGCCTTCGTGATCGCAAGGAGATTCTCCCGGCCGCTGATCGGGCTCTCCGCCTCCGCGAGGGAGCTCGCGAACGGCAAATACGACGCGGCTTTCACCGGCGGGGGCTGCAAGGAGATCACCGAGCTCTCCGAGGCGCTGAATTACGCGGAGGGCGAGCTCTCCAAAGTGGACCACCTGCGCCGGGAGCTGATCGCCAACATCAGCCACGACCTGCGTACGCCGCTCACGATGATTACCGGCTACGGCGAGATGATGCGCGACATCCCGGGCGAAAATACCCCGGAAAACGTCCAGATCATCATCGACGAATCGAACCGCCTGACAAAGCTCGTCAACGACCTGCTCGATCTCTCGAAGCTGCAGTCGGGAAACGAGACGCTCTCCCCCGCCGTCTACTGCATCACCGACGCCGTCGGGGAGATCGCCGACCGGTACTCGAAATTCGCGGCGCCGGGCGGCGTCGACGTGCGCTTTGTGCACAGCGGCAGCGTCCATGTGGCGGCGGATGAGACGAGGATCGCCCAAGTGATTTACAACCTCATCGCCAACGCCGTCGCGCACAGCAAATCCGGCGACACCGTCACGGTCTTTCAGAGCCTCGCGGCGGGCCATGTACGGATCTCCGTCGCGGACAGCGGGCCCGGCATCCCGCAGGAGGAGCTCCGGCAGATCTGGGAACGCTACCGCAAAGGCTCCCGCAGCGAGAACAGAAAGGGCACCGGCCTCGGGCTCGCCATCGTGCGCGCGATCATCGAGCTGCACCACGGGACCTACGGCGTCATGAGCACGGTCGGCCAAGGGAGCGTCTTTTGGTTTGAGCTGCCCGTCGCCAAAGCCCCCATGCCGCCCAAAAAAGGTATGCTCAAATCATAAAACTTCTCTCCCCCGGAATCTCTCCGGGGGCTTTTTTATAAAGACCCTGCGCGATAGGCACGGCCCGGCAAGGGAGCGTCTTCTGGTTCGAGCTGCCCGTCGCGAAAATCCCCGCGCCGCCCAAAAAGGGCGCGCTCAAGTCATAAAAAATCGCGCCCGGAGGCCGAAAGAGCCCCCGGGCGCGAATCATTTTCTTAGGAGAGGGCGGCGACGCTCTCGTGGAGCTTCGCGATGCGCTCCCGGAGCTTCGCGAGCTTGTCCCGCTCTCCGGCGACGACGCGCTCCGGCGCCTTCTCCGTAAACCCGGGGTTCTCAAGGCGGGCGGCGATCCCGGCGGCGTCCCCCTCGCACTGGGCGAGCTCCTTGCGGAGGCGGGCAAGCTCCGCCGCGACGTCCACAAGCTCCGCCATCGGGATATAGATCTTGGCCGAGTCGGTGACGATGAGCACGGACCCCTGTGCGTCGAAGCCGGAGACGATCCCGGTCTCGGCGGCGGAGGCGAGCCTCGTGAAGAACGGCGCGCCCCGCTCGAAGACCTCCGGGAAGGCAGTCTCGATGAAGAGGCTCGCTTTTTTGGAGGGCGGGACGTTCATCTCGCTGCGGCGGTTGCGGACCGCCTTGATGGCCTCCATCACCTTCGTGAAGTCCCCGGCCTCCGCGCGGAAATCGAGCTCCTCCCGCCAGACCGGCCACGCGGAGACCATGATCGATGCGCCCTCGTGCGGGAGCGCCTGCCAGATCTCCTCCGTGATATACGGCATGAACGGGTGGAGCAGCTTCAAAACGCCGGCGAGCACGTAGACGAGCACCTTGCGCGCGCCGTCCGCGGAGGATTCCTCCTGCAGGCGGGCTTTCGCGAGCTCGATATACCAGCTGCAATAGACGTCCCAGATGAAATCGACGACCTTCTGCTCGGCGACGCCGATGTCGTAATTTTCGAGGTTGGCGGTGACGTCCCGGACAAGGTCGTTATACTGCGAAAGGACCCATTTGTCCTCGAGCGCGAGCGCCTCCGGCAAGCCGGTTTCCGCGTAATCTTCCGGCAGATTCATCAGGACGAAGCGGGCGGCGTTCCAGAGCTTGTTGGCGAAGTTGCGGCAGGCCGTGACCTTCTCGTCGGTGAAGCGGGTGTCGTTTCCGGCGGAGATGCCGGTTACGAGCGCGAGGCGCAGCGCGTCGGCGCCGTAATCGGCGATGATCTCCAGCGGGTCGATGCCGTTGCCGAGGGATTTGGACATCTTCCGCCCCTCGGCGTCGCGCACGAGCCCATGGATCACAACATCCCGGAACGGGCGCTTGCCGGTGTAATTGAGCCCCGAGAAGATCATCCTTGAGACCCAGAACGTGATGATGTCGTACCCGGTGACGAGGACGTCCGTCGGGTAGAAATAATTATATTCCGGCGTCTCGTCCGGCCAGCCGAGGGTCGAGAACGGCCAGAGGGCGGAACTGAACCACGTGTCGAGCGTGTCGGGGTCCTGATGGATGTGCGCGCCGCCGCAGTGCTCGCAATGGGAGGGCTCGCCATCCGCGACGACCGTCTGCTTTTCGCAGTCGTCGCAGTACCAGACCGGGATGCGATGCCCCCACCAGAGCTGGCGGCTGATGCACCAGTCGCGGATGTTCTCCATCCAGTAGAAATAATTTTTGCTGAAGCGGTCCGGGAAGAAGCGGATCTCGCCGTCTTTGACCGCCTCGACGGCGGGCTCGGCAAGCTTCTTCATCGCGACGAACCACTGTTTGGAGACGCGCGGCTCGATCGTCGTGTGGCAGCGGTAGCAGGTGCCGACGTTGTGGCTGTGCTCCTCGACCGCGGTCAGGTAGCCGCCCTCCGTGAGGTCCTTGACGACGGCCTCGCGCGCCGCGTAGCGGTCAAGGCCCGCGTAGGCGGGATAGTCGGCCGTGATCTTGGCGTCCGGCGTGAGCATGTTATAAAACGGCAGATTGTGGCGCAGGCCGACCTCGAAATCGTTCGGGTCGTGGGCGGGCGTGATCTTGACCGCGCCGGTGCCGAACGCCGTGTCGACGTAGTCGTCCGCGATAACCGGGATCTCCCGGCCCACGAGCGGCAGGATCACGGTCTTCCCGACGGCGTCCTGATACCGCTCGTCGCCGGGATTGACGGCGACGGCAGCGTCTCCGAGACAGGTCTCCGGGCGGGTGGTGGCCACCTCGATCCAGCCGGAGCCGTCGGCGTAGGGGTAGCGCAGATGCCAGAAGTGGCCGGGCTGGTCCTCATATTCGACCTCGGCGTCCGAGATCGAGGTGAGGCAGTGCGGGCACCAGTTGACGATGCGCTCGCCGCGGTAAATGAGCCCCTGATCGTAAAGATCCTTAAAAACCTTCCGGACGGCCCTCGAGCAGCCCTCGTCCAGCGTGAAGCGCTCGCGCGCCCAGTCGCAGGAGCAGCCGAGCTTTTTAAGCTGCTCGGTGATCGCGCCGCCGTATTCGGCGCGCCAAGCCCACGCCCTTTGCAGAAAAGCCTCCCTGCCGATCTGCTCCTTGGTGAGCCCCTCCTTGCGCATTGCCTCGACGATCTTCGCCTCCGTCGCGATGGAGGCGTGGTCCGTGCCCGGCATCCAGAGCGCCTCGTAGCCCTGCATCCGCTTGGCGCGGATCAGGATGTCCTGTACCGTCTCGTCCAGCGCGTGGCCCATGTGGAGCTTGCCGGTGATGTTGGGCGGCGGGATCACGATGGTGAAGGGCTTTTTCTCGGGGTTTGGCTCGGCGTGGAAGAAGCCGCCCTCCAGCCAAAACCGGTAGACGCGGCTCTCGACCTGCTGGGGGTCGTAGACCTTATCGAGTTCTTTACGCATGTTGGTTCCTCTTTTCTGCAAAGTAGACTGACAGAAGAAATTATACTTGATTCTTCCTTATAGTTCAAGAAAATAACAAAAAAAGCCGGAAATCACGGCATACGAGACGTGACCTCCGGCTCCAAAGCTCTTTTTGGCCGCTCAGATCCTTCTGACAAGGAGATGGTCCTCAAATCCGCCTATGTACGGATCCTCGAAAGACTTCTTGTGGAAGAATCCCATGCGGGTATAAAGCTTCCTTGCGCGGGGGTTCCAGTCGTTTACCACGATACCGACCTCTTTGTGGCCCAAGCATCCGGCTACGCCTATGTAGAACTGGATCAGGTACTCGCCGATGCCGCGGCCGCGGCAGGCCTCCTTGACGCCGAGCAGCGTGACGTCCGGGTAGCCGAACATGCCGTCCATCTTAAAGCTGATCCAGCCGACCGCGTTGCCGTCGCGGTCGAGGGCCACATAGGCCTGCCCCGCGGCGATATTCTCGGTCAGCCACTTGTCGAGCAGCTCCGGATTTTTTTTGAAATAGTGGTTGAAAAGCGCGCTGTTATCGAAGATCTGCTTATATTCTCCGATCTTTTCCGGCGCGGCTTTTACGATCTCGATCTGGTTTGCCCGGATATAGCTTTCCGATACGAAGCCCATCTGTTTCTCCTCCTTTGGATGTATGGCGGCCGGCTTAACCGTTCGCGCGGCAGCCGCGGGATTTTCTCATCAGCAGATAGACGCTGTTGGAGGGGTCCATCCCGTCCGGGTACTGCATCATCTTTTGAAATCCCATTCTTACATAGAGGGCGCGCGCCCGGGGGTTAAAATCGTTGACGGCGATGAAGGCGTGATCGTAGCCGAGCTTCTCGTAGACCGCGATGAAGAATTCAAGCAGCTTCCGCCCGACGCCGTGGCCCCGGTAATCCTGCCGCACGCCGAGCAGGTTGAGATACGGTAGCCCGGCATAGACGCTCTCCATCTGCATCCACATCAGGCCGACCGCCTCGCCGTTTCGGTCCTCGGCGGTGTAGATATGGCCCTCCTCGAGGCCCGCCCGGATCCATTTGGCGAGCTCCGCGCCGTAGTGGATCTGGAGCTTGGAGCCGTCGAAAATATGGGTGTATTCCTCATACCGGTCCGGGACTCCCTGAACGATATGTATCTCGTGGAGCGCCATCGAATTCCCCCTGATCATAAGATAGAATCCATCGTTAGAATACAACGATTTTGCGGCAAAGTCAAGCCGAGTTTTGTATAAAATGAGAAAAGTTTCCTGCCCTGACCGCAGCGTGATCGGGACGCGGCCGCATCGCGGTCGGGATACGGCGGGGGCGCGGCGGGTCCCGGCCCGGGCCTCCCGGCGGCGGCGGGCGCGGTTTCCCGGACCACGGCGGGGATGCGCCGGTTTCCTGCCCGGGCAAAAAAGGCGCCCCCCGGCTTGTGCCGGAGAGCGCCTTTTTTTATCCTAACTCAATCAGAGCGTGTGGCCGACATAGGCGAAGCTGTCGTTCGTGACGGCCTCCGTCGCGTCGGTGAGCCCGCTCATCCAGCCGTCGAACTGATCCTGCGCCATCTGGTCCCCCAGATAGGCGGTGAGGTAGTTCTGCCCCTCGCCGACAAAATACATGACGTGGTAGCCGTAGGTGCTCTTGACGATGCCGGTGCCGCCGGGCGCGCGGGTTTCGTCGTAGCACCAATCGTCGAAGGCCGTGACCATCTGCCCCTTGTAGACGTTCTCACAGAGACCGCCGTTTGCCTTGGTGCCGCCATCCTCGGAGCGCAGGGCTGCGAGCGTGGCGAAGGCGGCCTCCGTCTGTTCCCCGGCCTTGTATTCGGCGAGGGCGGCCTCGGCCTCGGCCTCGGCGGCCGCCCAGTTCTCGTCGGAGGCGATGCCGCTCTCGTCCGTCTCCGGCTGGAACAGGATGTGGCGGACGTTGACGGTCGCGTAATCCGGCGAATCCCGGTCAAGGAAGAAAAAGACGTAATAGCCGCTGTCGCTTTCGATCACCGTGGTGTCGCCGAGGGCGTGACCCTCTTGGAAGAGCCAGCCGCTGAACGTCTCCGGGACGTCGCCATAGGCGAGATCCTCGATCAGCGTGGCCTCGTCGGTTTCGTAATATTCCTTGTCCTCCTCCGGCGCGCCCGCGAGGACGGCGGCGACGAATTCCTCCTCGGTCTTCGCGGCGGCGAGCGCGTTTGCCTTTTCCTCCGCCTGCGCCATCAGGGCCGGATCGGCCGCGGCCTCGGACTCGGCCGCCTGAGACGACGCCTCGGCCGCGCTTTCGGATTCCTCCTCCGCCGGCGCGCCGCTAAAGAACGCGAAGCGGAAGGAGACCGTGTCGTAGAGGTAGCTCTCCGCCTCATAGGCCGCGCGGATCTCCTCGTCGGTGAGGGCGAGGGCGTCCCTGCGGAAATTGGAATACTCGGTCGCCTGCGCGATCAGCGTGACGACGCGCTCAAAGACCTCCGCCGTCGCGGCGGGGCCGTAAGTCTCCGTGAGGTAGGCCTCCTCGGTCAGGCCGACCTGCTGCGCGGCGTCGGTGAGATTCGTTTTTTGGGCGGCGACGCTCTCGGCCACGTCCTCGGAATACGCGTAGCTCTGCGCCTCCGCTTCGTTGAGGAGGGCGGCGACGCTTTTGAGGGAGTAGAGCGTGTACTGGGTCAGGTAATCGTTCCAGCTGACGTCCTGCGTATAATACTGCTCGTCCAGCGACTTGGTGGGGTCGAGAATGCCGGAGACGCTGTCGCCGTAGTTGCTGTAAAGCGAGTTGTAGACGCTCCAGAGGAGTTTTCGGTAGAGGAAATCCATCTCGGCGACGGTAAACTCCCGCCCGCCGGCCGTGACGCAGACGTCGTCGTAGACCGCCGGGTCGACGGCGGGTTCGCCGCTTTCGCCGGACTGCCCGTCCTCCGCCCCGGATTCCTCGCCGAGCTGCCTTGAGATCTCGCAGCCGGAGAGCGACATGCTGAGCATCAGGGCGGCAAGAAGGATCGCAATCAGTTTTTTCATATTCAGACTACCTTTCGGTGCATAAAATGACGGGACGGCTCTTGAAAGCCGTCCCTGTTCCACTTAAAAAATCAGAGATTGCAGCCTCTGGCCATCGCGGGCTTTTCGACGGCTTCATACGGGGAGGTCAGCCCCTCGATCCACGAGGCATACGCCTCGCCCCGGATCTTGTCGCCGATCGCCTTGGCGTAGTAGTCGTCCCCTTCGCCGACAAAATAGATCAGGTGATAGCCGTAGTCGGTCTTCACGACGCCGACGTCGCCGGGGAGTCTCGCCGCGTCGAAGCACCACTCGTCGAAGGTCTCGACCATCTGGCCCCTGTAAACATTCTCATACAGGCCCTCGCTCTCCTTGGAGCCGGGGTCCTCGTTGTGCATGGCCGCCAAAGCCTTGAACGTCTCCTCGGACGGATTGCTGTTGAAATCGGCGAGATACTGCGCGGCGTTTGCCTTCGCCTCGTTCCAGCCGGCTTCCGTGTAGCTGCCGTCCTCGGCGGTCTCGGTCGGCTGGAGAAGGATCTGGCGCACGTCCACCATGTTGTATTTCGGCGTCACGAGCTCTTTGAAGTAAAGGACATAGTAGCCGCCGTCCCCGTCGGCGACGTAGGTGTCGCCCGCGGCGCGGCCGCCGTCAAACAGCCAGTCCGCGTAGCCCGCGCTGGCGGAGGAATAGGAGGAATAGCGGTTTTCGGAGGCCTCCGCCTCGCATTTCTCGGTCACGAGGGCGCGGAACTCCTCCTCGGACGTCGCGGCGGCGATGGCGTCGGCCTTCTCCTTCGCGGCGGCAAGGGCGGCGGTCTCGTCGGTGATCTCCTCCGTGACGGCGCCGCTGACAAAATAGGACAGATACGTCACGGTGTCGAAATCCTTCGGGTTCTGCTCATATCTCGCGTCGATGCCCGCGGCGGTGATCTCGACCCCGCCGCTGTAATGCTCGGAGTAGGCGGCGGAGTATTCATAGAGCTCCGTCATCTTGCGCACGACCTTCTCGTTGACGCCTTTTCCATAGAGGGCGACCAGATAGTCGCTAAACGCGTAGCCGTTGTCCGTGGCGTCGGTTTTGAGGTTTGCGATCTCGTCCTCGACGTCCTGTTTGTATTCGTCGGGCAGCTCAAAGCCTTGGGCCTGTCCGTCGTCATGCAGGGCGGTCAGCTGCTTGAGGGTGCCGACGGTCTGCTCGGAGATGAAATCCTCCCAAGTCTTGTCCTCGGAATACTGCTGCTCGCTGAGGGGCTTGGAGGTATCGAGGAAATAGGAGACGTATTCGCCGTAAGAGCTGTAAAGATCGTTGTAGTAATTGTAAAACGTGGTCGTGTACAGGAAGCTGAAATCCGCGACGGAGTAGCTCGTATCCCCGACTTTGACCGCGGTGATCTTGCGGTTGATCATGTTGGATTCGTAGATCGCGAGGACGGCGAAGACGACCGCGAAAACGGCGAGGCCGATCTTGATCCAAATCCTCTGACGCCTGCCTTTGGCGGCCGCTTCCTCCTCGGCGCGGCGCTTGGCGGCGACTCTGTTTTCCGCCCGGGCCTGCTCCGGCTTGACGAGAAAGGCCGGATCGCCGATCTTTTTTTCCTCTTTGCTTCCCGCGGCGGACTCGCTCTTCGGAAGCTTTTTTTCGCTTTCGCTCATAATTTTTCTCCATCCTTATCCGTATCTTGCCGGAAAACCGGCTGATCAGAGTGATAACTATGTCATTATACCGAATTACATATAGGTTTGCAAGAGCAAAGAAAAAAACAAATTATGAACCCGGCGGCGCCGCAAACGCCATCCTGACGGCGCGCCGCGCCGGGTCGGGGCGGGCCGGTTTCGCTTTGCCAATCCGCCAAATATGGTGTATAATCATTCCGGGCAGCCGGGCCGGAGAGCGGCGGGCCGAGCCGTTTCCTTCGCGTCCCCCGGCGGCCGAAAACCGCTTAAAAAAACGATTCCCACAGAAAGAAGGCGCATCCCATGGAGGCGTTCACAAAAGAGGAGCTGAAAGAGGCCCTGCGGGCCATCGCTTCGACGATCGGCAAATGCGAGAAGGTGGAGCCGAAACTGAGACCGGGCACGCCGCAGCGCACCCTGCTCGAGCGCAGGATAAAGGCGTTTTCCATCGCGTCCGCGCTGATCGAAAGAGAGCTGTCGTCCGGCGAGCCGCCCGAAACAACAAAATAAAATGCCGGACGCCGCAAAGCGCCCGGTATTTTTACGTAGATCTAACATTTTCCAAAACGAAAACCGCCCTTTTCACGAAACCGGGCTCAGGAATTCGCGGCGCGGCGGGCCTCCTCGATCATCATATCCTTGATCTTCATCAGCCTCGTCAGGTTGCCGCGCTCGTTTTCGTCGAGCTTCTGGGTGATCGAGCGGATGGTCTCCCGCAGGGTCGGGATCTGGACATACTCCAGCGCGTTGACGCGGCGGCGGGTCTTTTCGATCTCTTCGGCCAGCCGCTGGGCGGATTTTTCCTGCTGGGCCAGCATCAGGAGGTCCGGCAGCACCGCCCCGAGCGCCGCGGCGGAGTCGTCAAGCTCGCCGGAGGTCGCCGCGAAGCCGTAGGAGCCGAGATCCCCGGACACGCCGCTGAAGCGGAATACCGGCACCTCGACGCTCATCACGTTTTTGATGCCGATCTCGAGCTCGACGCTCTCTTTCGGCAGCATCAGGGCCTCCTCGAGCATCGCAGGGCTCATCACGGCCGCCGCCGACTGAAAGCCGCCGTAGACCTCTTTCATCTTCTCCTCGACCTCCCGGCGAAGCTCCATGTTTTGCCGGACCAGCTCGAGGAATTTTTTCATCATATCGTCCCGTTTGTCCTTCAGGAGCCTGTGCCCTCTGGTCGCGGTGCGAAGCCGCGTTTTGAGGCGGAAAAGCTCCATTCGGGTCGGGCTGACGTTCATCACTGCCATAGCCGGTACCTCACTGTTCCCGCTTGGGCAGGTATTTTTCGGCAAGCGCCGGTTTGATGCGCTTGAGCTCCGTGACCG
>Ga0116177_10002814_pt1 | contig 12753 bp, 11 predicted proteins | sample AD_STIC10_MetaG_FD_89750 | JGI IMG/M metagenome (GOLD analysis project Ga0116177, IMG submission 89750) | Active sludge microbial communities of municipal wastewater-treating anaerobic digesters from USA - AD_STIC10_MetaG | ecosystem: Engineered > Bioreactor > Anaerobic > Digestate | place: USA...
GTAAGCTAAAACAATGAATATGAGAAGAATCACTAAATTAATGATCACTGAAAACACCTTTCCGGGATGAATTGCACCTCTAAGAAAGTCACCTGCAATCCAAAGAGCAATTGAAATTCCAATAAAGTAAAAGAACGAACCGACTTTGTAAGGAACCGGATAGTGCTTTTGTCCAAGGAAATATGAAATGATCATCATTACTGCATAACAAATCAATGTCGTCCATGCTGCACCCATATAACCTAAGACTGGAATGAGTGCGAAATTGAGTGTGAGTGTGACGATGGCGCCGATCAATGACAGAATAGCTCCCCATCGTGTTTTGTTGGTCAGTTTATACCAGATCGATAAGTTATAAAATACTCCAAGACATAAATTAGCCATCAGAAGAATTGGAACAACAGGAAGTCCGGAGCGGAATTTTTCGCCAATAAAAACTTCGATAACATCCATGAAAAGCATGATGCCTAAAAAAATAAAGCCACAGACGATGACAAAATAATTCATGACATCGGCATATGTTTTCTGCGGATTTTCCTTCGTCGAATGGCTAAAGAAAAAAGGTTCAGCGGCGTAGCGGAATGTTTGAATGAAGAGCGTCATTAGAATCGATAGTTTATAACACGCTCCATAAATCCCCAACTGAGCCATCGCTGTACTCTTATCTGCTATAAGTATAGGAATAAGTACTCTGTCGAAAGTTTCATTTATCATTCCGGCCAAACCGGCAATCATCAAAGGAAAAGAATAGATCATCATCTCTTTCCAAAGTTGTTTGTCAAAAGACCAATCCACTCGGAGTATTTCAGAAAGCAATAAGATCAGACAGACAAAAGAAGAGATTGCATTGATGACAAAAACATAGCCGACTCCGAAATCAGGATAATAGATTGATGCTATACATGAAGTTGGATTCGATTTGAGGATCCATGGACAGATGACGAGGAAAAATAAATTTAGTCCAACATTGCTTACGATTCCCACTAAGCGTATAAAGACAAATCGCTTTGCTTTGTTTTGCTGGCGAAGCATGGCAAAAGGAATTGCAGTAATAGCGTCGAAAGCCAAAACGGCCGCAAACATGGAAATGTAAAGTGAACGGCTTTGGCCGGGTTTGGCAATGTCATCAGCGGTGCCAATAATGCCCGAAAGCTGAGGCGCAAATAAAATGATCAGTCCGCCGAAGAACAAAGACGAGAAGATGATAGACATCAACGATGTACTATACACTTTCGGATTTCCTTTTTCCGATTGGAAATAGCGGAAGAAAGAAATATCAAGTCCGTAGGTAAAAAGGACTGTCATCAGTGCGATATACGAGTAGAGCTGGGTGACCACACCATACTCCCCTGCTTCGAAGACGCGGGTATAGATGGGCACAAGCAGATAATTCAGCAATCGGCCGAGGATACTGCTGAGTCCGTAGATGGCGGTTTGACCGGCGAGTTTTTTGTAGATGCTCAATTTTCTTGGCCGTAATTCGAAAATCGTAATTCGAGAATCGAAGCGTTAGGTGTTAGCAAAAGTGGGGAAAGGAAGTAAGTGAACGAATAGGTCAAGAGTTTATTTTTCAAGAGGGGGACGTTGGTAACCGTTGATGCGCAGTGCGGTTTTAAAATTCATTAAAACTAACTAATCGCCAAGAATAAATTACCGCACGATTTCAAAATCAGTGTAGTCGCCAATAGCTGTGTGGCTCATTTCAACATTCTCGACTTTCGATGTAGGTGAACCCTGGTGACACCATTCAATAAAAATCCGTAACCTGTCTTCATCGCCTTGAGCAATTATATCAACAGATCCGCCCGGCAGATTCTTTACTGTACCTTTGAGTTTCAGACTTTGAGCTTTCTCTTTTGTATACTTCCTGAAAAACACTCCCTGAACTTTACCGTGAATAACTAAATGAATTGCTTTCATGAATTATAAAATTGTATTGTACTTTTGCGGTAAGATACAAAACATATGTCAAAGAAAATTACAGGTGAAGAAGTAGCATACGAAGGCAAATTTCTTCAGGTTAAAAAATATAAACTTCAAAGTTCGATTGATTCAACTGAACATGTCTATGAATGTTTGGAAAGAGCAGATTCTGTTTGTGCGGTTGTGTTCAATAAAGAAACCGATAAATATCTTTTCGTAAAACAATTTCGCGTCGGGGCAAAAAAGGAAATGATTGAGCTTGTTGCAGGAATGGTTGAAAAAGAGGATGCATCTTTGGAAGATTGTATCATTCGCGAGATCCAGGAAGAACTTGGCTATTCAGTGAACAAAGACGATGTTCGATTTTTATATAGCTTCTACTCTTCTCCCGGAGCAAGTACTGAAAAGATGCACTTATTCTATGTAGATGTCGACCAAAAAATTTCAGCCGGCGGAGGAATACATGATGAAGATATTGAAATAGTAGAATTCACTGCAGACGAATTGATGAATGTTGATATGTTTGAGGATGTGAAGACGATTTTGGGTGCTGTGTGGGTGAACTCGTAACCCAATAGCGAATAAGGCGTGGCTCAACACACTACACACTCAAACTCAAACTGAATTCAGTGTGGAGTTTCAGTTTGAAGTGTGGAGTGTGACGTTACTACAAAATCCACATTGAAAATCAAACAACAAACTTTTTATCTAAAGTTCGCTTTCCGCTTGGAAAGAAACGCATCAACCCCCTCAGTAAATCCATCCGTCCCAAAACAATTCCCAAACTCTTCTACTTCGAAAGATGAACCATCGACGCCGTCTTGAAAATAAGCATCGACACAATTTATTATTCCGGTTACTGCACGCGGACCATTTGCATAAATTTTATTGAGGATCTCAAACGTTTTTATCATGAGGTCACCGGGTGATGTTACATAATTGACAAGTCCTAATGTGAATGCTTCTCCGGCACCAATCATGTCTGCCGTCATAAGTAATTCCATTGCTTTGCCTTTTCCAATCAATTGAACTAGTCGTTGTGTTCCTGCATAGCCGGGAATCAATCCGAGTTTCACTTCAGGCTGACCGAATTTTGCATTGTCGGAAGCGATTCGCAAATGACAACTCATTGCCAGTTCGCAACCTCCGCCGAGAGCGAAACCATTTACAGCTGCGATAACGGGTTTTGTACAAAGCTCAATTGACTTAAAAACTTTTTGTCCGTCAGCACTTAATTTTTTCCCTTCTTCGACAGTGTACTTTGAAAATTCAGAGATGTCTGCTCCTGCGACAAATGCTTTTGGACCACTGCCGGTGATGATAATTCCATAAACAGAATTATCTTTTTCTGCTACTGCAACTGCTTTTCCGATTTCCTGAATTGTCTCGTGATTGAGAGCGTTTAGTTTATCGGGACGGTTGATTGTTATTATACAGGTATTGTCTTTATTTTCTGTAAGGATGTTTGTATACATTGCTTGAAGAATTATTTCCCGTGGCATAGCCACAAAATACGCAGAAAAACTGCAGATTTTTTTTGTGTGATTTAGATATTAATGTCTTTACGTCTTGTCGATACTTCGGTTTTGATGTATCCGATGATTTCTTTTGTGTCTGTGCCGGGAGGGAATAATTTACCACAGCCGAGAGCAATCAATTTATTCATATCATCGGTTGGAATGATTCCTCCGCCGGTGAGTAAAACATTATCCAACTTTTTCTCATTCATCAAAGTAATGATCTTTGGGAAAACCGTCATGTGAGCACCGGATAAAATACTTACTCCGATCACATCGACATCTTCTTGCAAGGCAGCATTTACGACCATTTCCGGAGTTTGTCGGAGTCCCGTATAAATAACTTCCATTCCGGCATCCCGTAAAAAAGAAGCGATAACTTTTGCTCCACGGTCGTGGCCATCGAGACCTACTTTGGCAATTAATACACGGATTGGGCGATTCATTTTTTTTAATTCGTAATTCGAGGTTCGAAATTAGTAATTCGAGGTTCGAAGCGTTAGTTCGGCAAAGATAGCAATGTTATTTATCCTGAAAAGGTGGCTAAAGCCACAACCTGGAGCAACGCCTTCGTCCGTCAGCTAAAGCTGACGGTAATAAATTAGGCCACTTTGCTTTAGGCAATAAATTAGATCGCTTTGCTTTAGCCAACACCTATACTGAAAGAAAACCGAATCTTCATTGCCGTCAGCTTTAGCTGACGGATGAAGGAATTAGCATAAAGTGGCTTCAGCCACAATTATTTTTCGCCATAAAATCCTGTAAAAAAATGACTATGCCTTCGGCAAATCGATATAAAAAGTAGTCCCCACATTTACTTCAGTCGTAAACCACACTTTACCTCCGCATTGCTCGACAAGGTTTTTAACCATTGCCAGTCCTAGACCCATTCCGCTCGATTTAGTAGTGAAATTCGGAATAAAGATCTTGTCCTTTTTATCGTCAGGAATGCCGGTACCATTATCAGAAATTTCTATTCGAATATCATTTATACTATTTTTAATATCAATTGCTATTTTTCCTTTTTTGTCTTTTGGGATTGCTTGTAATGCATTTCTCAAGACATTTGAGAAAATTCGGTTGAGATGATCTTTATCGGCCCATACAATTAGGGGTTCATCCGAACTTGACAATAAAATTTCCAGGTCAGGAATTTCTCTATAGAGATCAACAATTGGAGAAATGATGTGGAGAAGGTCCAGTTTTTCCGGTTGTGCTTGAGGCATTTTTGCAAAATCGGAGAAAGAAGTTGCAATGGCCGATAAGGTATCAATTTGCTGTATCAGCGTATCAGAGATCCGGTTAACGAACTCCCGTGATTGCTCATCCTTGTGTTGCATTGTCCGTTGTAAATGCTGCACAGAAAGTTTCATAGGCGTCAACGGGTTCTTGATCTCATGAGCAACTTGCTTGGCCATTTCGCGCCAGGCTGATTCTCTTTCACTTTGCGCAAGCTTATCGGCGCTGGAAGCCAGTTCTTCAAGCATTCGGTTATATTCATGTACAAGTTGTCCGATTTCATCGTTTCGCTGGTAGGCGATCTTTTCATTGATAGAGCCTAAACGAACACCGGCCATTTTTTCCTGAATCAATAAGAGTGGTTTTGTGATCCGGGAAGAAATAACTACCGTTACAAAAACAGCAATGGCAAGTAAGAAAACGTAGATATTCAAGAGAGCAGATAAAAAACCGGAGACCTCTTTATTGAGTTCATTTTGCTTTTCGAAATAAGGTAAACTTAAGTATGCTTTTACCTTACCGTCGCGATCTGTGATTGGCGCATACCCGGAAATATATTTCAGTTGACCTACACTTTCCGGATTAATAAACTGCGTAAGTTGGTTTCTCTTGATCTCAAACAGTGCTTCCGGATTCATTCGCTGACTCACAATGTTCTGGTCATAGATCTTTGGTTGGGAAGAATACATCAGTCCTCCTTCAGAATCAAACAGATTGAAATCGATATTTGTATTATTGACGATTCGATCAAGAGCATCCACTAGTTCAGGATAATTTTGCCCAGAAAGGTAAGACGAAGCATCTTCGCTGATCATAAACCATAGCGCATTGACTTGATCAGAAATACTCTTGTGTTCATCATCCTGATATTTTTTATCGATGTAAATAACAGTACCGGCACCGACAAGAATAAAACTAAGAACAACAACCAATACAACAGACACCTGAATTCTTCTTGTCAAATTCCATTCGAATTTGACAGTAGGTGAGAGTATAATTGAAAGCACATAAATAAGAAACGCCAGGATTCCGGAGAAAGCAAACATCCATGAAAACAGAGTGATCATGGTAAAAATATTTTCAATTGGCCGACTGACGACGATAGCAGAGTTTGCAGACATCCGGTAAACCAAATGATTATAACCGTTCAAATCGACAAATGAAAATTCGTCGAGTGTTTTTCGAAAGTCTTTTTCGGTAAGCGAATAGGTATAACTTCCATATTCATAGATCAGGGATAGATCATTATATCTGGCAAAAGAATATTCTTTCGGAAAAACATTTTCCTGTGATTGTCCGCTCATGAACAATTCAGGAAACCCTTCTTCTGTTTGAAGGAAACGTGCATTCATTAAAATAACCAAAGTATATTTCGATGAATTAGGATTCCCAAGTGGCACAAAAGCGAGATAGGAAGAGCGTCCATTTTCGCTGCTTAAGAAGACAAGGTTTCTGCCAAAAGTTGGCTTTCCATTATCAGCCATTTGCTGAAAATAGCTGAATGTTTTTCCATCAGTAACAGCCAATGAATCATCGGTTGGGAAAACATAGACGCTACTTTCAAAACGTGCCAGATAACCATTCAGATATTTTTGGTTTATGTATGCAAGAACATTTTCTTTATGTTCAATTTGAACAACGATAGCAGTATCATTCTGCATTTTTTTTCCGGCTTCATCGAAAAGGTATTCTGCTACATGATCTTGTCTGACACCAATCTTTTGTGCAAGTAGTTTTCTGCTTTCCTGTTCTTTGAAGCAATTCAAATTGTCGAGAACGACAGAAGAGTACAAAGCACAAAGAGCAATTCCCAACCATGCATGTCCTGAAGTAATTTCATAACCAAGCAGTAATCGCAACACGATTGCAACGGCATATAAGAAAGTAATAAGCAATAGGGAGATCGCAGCATAAGCCCAGATACTGAATTCACTCATCTCCAAAGGCGTGTTTACGTCAAATGAAATTTGTGAATTGATGATAAGGCCTGTGATCAGCATATGAAAGCTGACAGCCAGAAGTCCTAACAGCACAATTGAAACAATAACCTGGTATAATGAACTTTTAATTTTTCTGCAAACATCATAGAGATTAATGGCAGTGAGGAGAAAAATTATTGCATTAATTAGCAGATCGCCGAGTGAATTGAAATAAAATGATGAAGCGTAATATTGAGGGCTGAAGATCTGTAAACCGTACAATTCATTTGGAAATTTATAAGCAATTGTCAGGGATCTTATTATCCAGAGAAGAACTACGAAAATACTCCCGGCTACAAGTGATTTGCGGTAAAAATGACGCATCAATAAATGAGATCCGATAAAACAAAACACAAGTGCGATCAAGTACATCCATACAGGGCTGCTCTTTTCCGAATCATTTAAGTTTTCATATGACAAACGATATGCGAGTTTTCCATCCGGCAAATGAAATTCCAGTTTCCCGTCACTTGTTGCAACAAATGAACCGGAAAGTCCAAGAGTTTTATTGAAACCGTTGACGAGATATTTATTTTCGTAATCGAAATTATGTCGGAGTAAAATTAATCCGATATATTTTTTTTCACCGTCAGAAATGGAATAGAAAAGAAAATCTCCATTCGGCAGGGAGAGAAATTTGCCTTGAGAAGTGGAGGTTAGATCATCAGTGGTAACAACCGGTTCATTGTCTGACCAATAAATTATTTTGTCATTTTTAAGAACATAAAAACTGAATCCATTTTTTTCAAATCCGCCATGCAGAGTAAATTTATGGAAATCATCTTCCGTTTTAAAGGTTTTGATCTTTTCAAGAGAAGTCTTTAATTCCAATTCCAGATCAATCAATCCGGATTCAGCTTTCTGAACGATCGATTCAGCATATGAGACCTTCCTGTGTTGAATAATTTCTGCTCCGGCAGCAAAAACCAGAGCCGCTAGAAAAAGTACAAAAGCAAATTTAACCGTATTGTTGCCGGTTAATCTTTTTAGCATCATTATAGAAGCTGTTGAACAAATTTTTCAATTACAACAGGAAAATACATTTTTTCAAGGTCGTGAATTTTTTCGGCCAGACTTTCAGGAGTGTCGTCTTTTGCGATATGGCAAGCTGCTTGAAAAATGATCTCTCCATCATCAAAGAACTCATTTACATGATGGATCGTAATACCTGAAATCAGACTTTTTGTTTCGATTACCTTTTGGTGGACATTTGCACCATAAAATCCTTTCCCGCCAAAAAGTGGGAGTAATGCCGGGTGGATATTGATGATTCTGTCCTTATAATCTTCAATTAATGCAACCGGAACCAATAAAAGGAAGCCTGCCAGAACTATTACGTCAATCTTATAATCTTTAAGAAGTTTAACCACCTTGGTTGAGTCTGAAAACTCTTTCCTGGTAACAACTTCAAAAGGGATATTCAATTTTTTTGCCCGTTGAATTACGCCTGCTTCGGGATTATTGGTAATGATAACTTCAACAGAGATATTGGGATTACCTGAAAAATGGAGGGAAATATTTTCAGCATTGGTCCCGGAACCGGAAGCAAAAATGACAAGGCGTTTCATAACAGGAACAAAAGTACGTTTCTATGTTTAAGAATATTTTAAAAATCTAAAAATCTCCGCTTTTATTTTTATTACTTTACCAACCACAAAAACACGGTCAGGACGGCTTCAAACGCCTGAAAACGAATCAAAAATAATATTAGTTTAAATAGCTAAGAACCAAACCTATGTCGGTAAATCCAATCTTACAGTATTTTGTTCCAAAGGATCGTAAATTTTATCCTTTATTCGAAGGAGCATCAGCCAATTTAGTAGCCATTTCAAAAGTTCTTGTTGAGGCTCTGACAACACCCTCTGCAGAAAAAAGAACATCGTTTATAAGAGAAATCGAGAAATTGGAGCATGTTGGTGATGAATTCACACATAAGATCTTTCAGGAAGTAAGTACAACATTCATTACTCCTTTTGACCGTGAAGACATACAGCATTTAGCTTCTGCAATGGATGATGTTGTTGATTATATTCATGGTTCTGCAAAACGTATCGAATTATACAAGGTAGATCCGATTCATCCATCAATGATCAAACTTTCTGAATTGATACTTCAGTCAGCAGAAGAGATCAACATAGCAGTATGCGGATTAAGAAGTTTGAAAAACATAATACGGATAAAAGAATCTCTTGTGCGCGTAAATAGTCTTGAAAATCATGCAGATGACATATTTGATAATGCAGTTGCCCGTTTATTTGAAGATGAAAAGAATGCTATCGAGATCATAAAAATAAAAGAAGTTTTATCTGCTTTAGAGACAGCTACTGATAAGTGTGAAGATGTAGTAAACGTGATTGAATCAATAATTGTTAAACAAGCTTAATCCAATCTACACTTTCGAGTTATGACTACATTACTTATAGTAATTATTATTCTTGCATTGATCTTTGACTTTATCAATGGTTTCCATGATGCAGCAAATTCAATTGCAACCGTCGTTTCAACGAAGGTATTGTCTCCATTAAGTGCAGTGATCTGGGCGGCGATGTTTAATTTCATTGCCTATTTTATTTTTGAATTAAAAGTTGCCGATACAGTAGCCAAAACTGTAAAGCCGGAATACATTACACTCATAGTAGTTTTTTCGGGATTGATTGCAGCTATCGTTTGGAATCTACTCACGTGGTGGTGGGGAATTCCATCCAGTTCTTCTCATACTTTGATCGGTAGTTTTGCAGGAGCAGGGATTGCAAATGCAGGACAATTACATGCAGTTCAATTAGACAAGATAATGCCTGTGATCTATTTCATCGTTCTTGCTCCTGTCATGGGTTTAATTATGTCCTACATTATTTCGGTGCTCACCTTGAATATTGTAAAAAAAATGAATCCGTCGAAAGTAGACAGGATATTCCGGAAATTACAATTATTATCATCGGCAGCATATAGTTTAGGTCATGGTGGAAATGATGCACAAAAAGTAATGGGAATTATTGCCGCTGCCATGGTTTCAGTTGGGATAATATCAGATACCAAAGGTCTTCCGGGATGGGTTCCGCTGGCATGTTACACTGCAATTGCATGCGGAACATTATTTGGAGGCTGGAAGATCGTTAAAACAATGGGGCAAAAAATCACAAAACTAACCCCATTTGAAGGATTTAGTGCAGAAACGGCAGGTGCATTGACTTTGTTTGGTACCCAGCATTTCAAAATTCCTGTTAGTACAACACATACAATTACAGGATGTATTATAGGAGTGGGAGTTACGAAGAGAGTGAGTGCAGTCCGTTGGGGAGTGACAATTGAATTGATATGGGCCTGGGTTTTGACGATACCTGTATCAGCATTAATGGCAGCATTGATCTTTAATTTAATTCACTGGTTTTTACCATAGTTACCAAGTGAGCTAAAAAAGAGTATTTTCGTAGAATAATTGTCGGATTGACTTTAATTATACTCCTGTAAATCAGAATATTAGTTAGATTTCAGAAAATAGAATCGAGTTTATCTAAGAGAAAAAAAGAATTTCAATATACAAAGGATAAGATTAGAGGGCATATTTTGATATTAGCCCGAATAAATTTTACTTTGCAGCTCAAATAAAAAACAAATCACAAAAAAGATTAATCATGTCAGACATTGCAGCAAAAGTTAAAGCAATCATCATCGACAAATTAGGTGTCGATGAAAAAGAAGTTACTCCAGAAGCAAGCTTCACAAACGATCTGGGAGCAGATTCTCTTGATACGGTTGAGTTGATTATGGAATTCGAAAAAGAATTCAATATCGCTATTCCTGACGATCAAGCAGAAAAAATTGCCACTGTAGGTCAGGCAATCGAATACATCGAGAAAAACGCAAAATAATTTTTTCTTAAATACAACATGATCGGTTTACAAAAGTCGGTCATGTTGTGTTTTCAGCAGGTGATAGTACGGCCGCTGAATTTTTCACCTTAAAATTCCATCACAGGAATGCAACTGAAACGAGTAGTCGTAACGGGCCTTGGCGCTCTTACCCCTTTAGGGAATAATGTTCAAGATTATTGGACCGGATTAATTAATGGTGTTAGCGGAGCTGACATGATTACGAAATTCGATGCTTCCAAATTCAAAACACGGTTCGCATGTGAAGTGAAAGGTTTTGACGTGAATTATTTCTTCGAAAGAAAAGAAGGTCGCAAATTAGATGGGTTTTCTCATTATGCACTTGTTGTGGCTGATCAAGCCATTATTGATAGTGGTCTTGATCTTGAAAAAGTTAATCATGATCGTGTAGGTGTTATTTGGGGTTCAGGAATCGGAGGATTAAAAACATTTCAGGATGAAGTATCTGCCTTTGCAAAAGGAGATGGAACACCACGCTTCAATCCATTTTTCATTCCAAAAATGATCGCTGATATTGCTTCAGGACATATTTCTATCCGTTATGGTTTCCGTGGACCAAATTTCACAGTGGTTTCAGCTTGTGCATCATCAACAAATGCGATCAACGATGCATTTACTTATATCAGATTGGGAAAAGCCGATATGTTTATTACCGGTGGATCTGAATCAACGGTCAATGAAACTTGTGTAGGTGGTTTCAATGCTCTTCAGGCCTTATCTCAACGCAACGATGATCCTAAAACTGCTTCTCGTCCTTTTGATCTGGATCGTGATGGTTTTGTTATGGGTGAAGGCGCAGGATGTTTGATCCTGGAAGAACTTGAGCATGCAAAAGCACGTGGTGCGAAGATCTATGCGGAGATCGTTGGTGGCGGCATGTCAGCGGATGCTTATCATATGACAGCACCACACCCTGAAGGATTAGGAGCTGCAATAGTTATGCGTGCTGCACTTGAAGATGCAGGAATGACCACAAAAGATATTGACTATATTAATGTTCACGGAACTTCAACACCTATTGGAGATCCACAGGAAGTTAAAGCAATACAGACTGTTTTTGGAGAAGATGCATATCGTCTTAATATCAGTTCAACAAAATCAATGACAGGCCATTTACTTGGTGCTGCAGGTGCAATTGAATCGATTGCAAGTATTCTTGCAGTTGTTCATGGCATCATTCCTCCAACTATCAATCATTTTACTGACGATCCTGCTTTTGATCCGAAACTTAATCTGACGTTCAACACGGCTCAAAAACGTGAAGTACGAGCTGCATTATGTAATACTTTTGGTTTTGGCGGACACAATGCTTCGGTCATTTTCAAAAAATACGTTTGATAACCTGTCAGAATAAAAACACTTCTACTTGAGTGTAATCACTTCAATTCGTTTCTTCTTCTCCAAAGACAAAAAGTTTGTCGGGTCATTGCGAAATCTTCTGGGTTTTACTCCGGGAAATCCCGCTGTGTATCATCTTGCATTTCGACATCGTTCTACTGCAACAGAGCATCATAGCGGTGCTAAGCTGAGTAATGAGCGATTAGAATATCTTGGTGATGCAATATTGGGAGCTATCATTGCTGAAATGCTATTCAAAAAATTTCCATTTCGTGAAGAAGGATTTCTGACAGAAATGCGAAGCAAGATCGTAAATCGTGAACATTTAAATAAGTTATCACTTAAACTGGGAATCGATCATTTCATGGTCAATTCGATAGATCCCGCAGCTAAAAATAAATCTGCTTATGGCGATGCATTTGAAGCTTTGATAGGAGCAATTTATATTGACAGAGGCTACAATGTTGCCCGAAAATTTGTGTTGAGCAGAATTGTTAAGCATTATATTGATATTGAAGAGATCGAACAACAAGATAAAAATTTCAAGAGTAAACTAATCAATTGGTCACAGCGTGAACGCAAAGTGGTGGAATTCGAATTGCTTGAAGAAGTTGATAATGGCGGAAAAAAATTACTGCGTGTCCGTGTTTTGGTAGATGGAGTTGAAAAAGCTCGAGGCGAAGATTTTTCGAAAAAACGAGCGGAGCAGATCGCTGCGGAGAAGGTTTGCATAGCGTTGCAGCTGGAATAAATAATAATGGTTATTCAGGTCAAGGGTCAAAGGTCAAAGGTCAATCGCAATTAACTTTTGGCCCTTGACCTTTGACCTAATAAGTCACCAAAAAATACCGATATTCACCGAACAAA
>Ga0116177_10002815_pt1 | contig 12752 bp, 7 predicted proteins | sample AD_STIC10_MetaG_FD_89750 | JGI IMG/M metagenome (GOLD analysis project Ga0116177, IMG submission 89750) | Active sludge microbial communities of municipal wastewater-treating anaerobic digesters from USA - AD_STIC10_MetaG | ecosystem: Engineered > Bioreactor > Anaerobic > Digestate | place: USA...
GCATGGCGACCGGACGGCACCAACACCGGTGAAGAGCAGGCTCGCCAGGTCGGCGACAACCACGACGGGATGAGCTACTTCCCGATCGACGGATCGAACGAAGGCCTCCTGGTGATGAACCACGAGTACTGCAACTACGAGTATCTGTTCGGCGCCGAATTCATGACGCCGTGGACGGCGGACAAGGTCTCCAAGGCGCTCAACGCGCATGGGGTCTCGGTCCTCCACGTCAAGAAGAACGGCGCGGGGCGCTGGGAAGTCCACATCGGCTCGCCGTACAACCGCCGGCTCACCGGCAAGACGCCGATGACGCTGACCGGCCCCGCCGCCGGCGACGCCCTCCTGCGCACCACGGCGGACCCCAGTGGCCTCAACGTCTTGGGAACGCTGAACAACTGCGCCAACGGCAAGACGCTGTGGAACACCTACCTGACCTGCGAAGAGAACTTCAACGGCTATTTCGCCACCGCAGCGAGCCCGGCACCGACGCGCAGCGCGGCCTTCGTCCGCTACGGCATCAGCGCCGGCGGTTCCGGCTACCGCTGGCACGAGCATGAGGACCGCTTCGACTACGCCAAGGAACCCAACGAGGCCAACCGCTTCGGCTGGGTCGTCGAGATCAATCCCTTCGAGCCCGGCTCCACGCCGAAGAAGCGCACCGCGCTCGGCCGCTTCAAGCATGAAAACGCCGAGATGAGGCTCGCCGCAGACAAGCGCGTGGTCGTCTACATGGGCGACGACCAGGCCAACGATTACATCTACAAGTTCGTGTCCGATGGCGTTTTCGACGCAAGCCGTGGGCTTGCAAACGGCAACCTGCTCGACGCCGGCAAGCTGTATGTGGCCAAATTCGACGCCGGCGCGGCCAGCGGCGACTTCATGGGTGTGGGGGAATGGCTGCTGCTCGACAAGGCGGCCAACCCCACGCTGGCGGCAGACGCCCGCTTCGCCACCCAGGCCGAAGTCCTGATCCACGCCCGCCTCGCCGCCGACGCCGTCGGTGCGACGAAGATGGATCGCCCGGAGTGGATCACCACGCATCCGCAAACCGGCGAGGTCTATTGTGCCCTGACCAACAACTCCGGCAGGACCACGACGGACGAGGCGAACCCGCGCGCGCAGAACCGCTACGGACAGATCGTGCGCTGGCGCGAGGCCGGCGACGACGCCGCCGCGATGACTTTCGAGTGGGATCTCTTCGTGCTCGCAGGCAACCCGGTGGCTTACCCCGACCGCCAGGACCTGCGCTCCGGTTCCGCGAACGTATCCGCCGACAACACCTTCAACAGCCCCGACGGCATCGGCTTCGACGGCGCGGGCCGGCTGTGGATCCAGACCGACGGAAACTTCTCGAATAGCGGCGACTACGCGGGCCAGGGCAACAACCAGATGCTGGTTGCCGACCCCGAGAGCAAGGAGATCCGCCGCTTCCTGGTCGGGCCTTCGGGCTGCGAGATCACCGGCCTTGCATTCTCCCCCGACTACCGGACCATGTTCATCAACGTGCAACATCCCGGCGAGGCCGGTTCGCATCCGCGCGCACCGGACGCGAGCATGCGCGGGAGCCTGTCGATGGACGAGTATCTTGCGCAGAACCCGCTCGCGTTCAGTCAGTGGCCCGAGGCCGGCGGCGGTCGCCCACGCTCGGCGACCGTCGTGATCACGAAGGATGACGGGGGCGTGGTCGGCTCCTGATCCCACGGCGGGACGAACAGGGCGGCGCGAGCGCTCGGGGGACACGCCCGCGCCGCCCTGGTTGTCCAAGGGCCGGACGCGCGCCCAAGCGACGCCCATCGCGGCGGACGGGCGCCGCGCCCCGACTATTCGGTGCGGTGCGGCTCGGCGAGGTAGTCGCGGGTGCGCATCTCGATCAGGCGGCTCACCGTGCGCACGAACTCGTGGGCGTTGTGGCCCTCGGTGTAGAGGTCGTGCGCCTCGACGGCCGCGCTCATGATGAGCTTGACGCGGTGGTCGTAGAGCACGTCGATCAGCCAGGTGAAGCGGCGTGCCTCGGAGGCGTTGCCGACCAGCATCTTGGGCACGTTCGACAGGATCACCGTGTGGTGCTCGCGCGCGATCTCGAGGTAGTCGTTCTGCGAGCGCGGGCCGCCGCACAGGCTGGCGAAGTCGAACCAGATCACCCCCGGGGCCTGGCGCACCACGTCGATGTTGCGCCCGAGGATCTCGACGCTGCCGCCGCGGCCCTCGCTCGCGGCGAGGCGGCGGAAGTCCTCGGCCATCTTGCGCTTGGCCGCGTCGTCGTGCGGCACGAGGTAGATCTCCATCTTCTCGAGCGTGCGCAGGCGATAGTCGGTGCCGTGATCCACCTCGATGACGTCGAAGCGCTGCTTGATCTTCTCGATCGTGGGCAGGAAGTTGATGCGCATCAGGCCGTTGGGATAGAGGCCGTCGGGCGGATAGTTCGAGGTCATCACGAAGATCACGCCGCGGTCGAAGAGCGCGTCGAGGAGCCGCCCCAGGATCATCGCGTCGGCGATGTCGGAGACATGGAACTCGTCGAAGCACAGCAGCCGGGTGTGCTCGGAGATGCGGTCGGCGACCTTCTGCAGCGGATCGGGTGCGTTGTTGAACTTGCGCAGGTCGTTCTGCACCTCCTGCATGAAGGCGTGGAAGTGCACCCGGCGCTTGCGGCGATACGGCACCGAGTCGTAGAAGCAGTCCATCAGGAAGCTCTTGCCGCGCCCCACGCCACCCCAGAAGTAGACGCTGCGCGGCATCTTGGGCTTGTTCAGGAACTGCTTGATGCGGCTGCCCTGGCGCGCCGCCTTGAAGCCGACGAGCTCGGTGTACAGGCCCTGCAGGCGCTGTGCTGCGGCGCGCTGGGCGGGATCGGACTGGTAGCCGCGCGTCTTCAGCAGGGCTTCGTAGGCGTCGATCATCCCGTGCTGGGGAACGTTCAGGATGCGGTGAGGCATAGGAAATCGGTCAGGAGCGTTGATCGGAGGACTGCAGGTTAACGCAAAAAGGGGTGGGCGCAGGGAAGCCCCCGCACCTCACCCCTCACAGCTCACGCCTCGCTCAGAAGTGCAGCGGACGCTTGTCGCAGGCGAGCGCGGCCTCGTGCACCACTTCCGACAGGGTCGGGTGGGCGTGGCAGATGCGCGCCAGGTCTTCCGAGCAGCCGGCGAACTCCATCGCCACCACGGCTTCGGAGATCAGCTCCGAGGCGTTGGCGCCGATGATGTGCACGCCGAGGATGCGGTCGGTAGTGGCGTCGGCCAGCATCTTGACGAAGCCGGTGGAGTCGCCCATGCCGAGCGCGCGGCCGTTGGCCAGGAAGGGGATCTTGCCGACCTTGTAGGCCACGCCGGCGGCCTTCAACTGCTGCTCGGTCTTGCCGACCCAGGCGATCTCGGGGCTGGTGTACAGCACCCAGGGCACGGTGTCGAAGTTGCAGTGGCCGGCCTGGCCCGCCATCAGCTCGGCGACCATGACCGCCTCTTCCATCGCCTTGTGCGCGAGCATCGGGCCGCGCACCACGTCGCCCACCGCCCACACGCCGGGCAGGTTGGTCTTGCAGTGGTCGTCCACCTCGATCTGGCCGCGCTCGTTGAGCTTGAGCCCGACGGCTTCGGCGTTGAGGCCCTGGGTGTTGGGCACGCGGCCGACGGAGACGATCAGGCGGTCGGCTTCGAGCTTCTGCTCGGCGCCGTCCTTGTCCTTGTAGGCGATGCTGACGCCCTTCTTGCCCACCTTGACCTCGCCGATGGTGACGCCGAGGCTGAACTTGAGGCCCTGCTTGGTGAAGACCTTGAGCGCTTCCTTGGCCACGTCCTGGTCGGCGAGCGAGAGGAACTCGGGCATGGCTTCGAGCACGGTGACCTCGGCACCGAGGCGACGCCACACCGAGCCCATCTCGAGGCCGATGACGCCGGCGCCGATGACGGCGAGCTTCTTCGGCACCGCGTCGAGGTCGAGCGCGCCGACGTTGTCGCAGACGATCTTGTTGTCGACCGGCACGCCCGGCAGGTGGCGCGGGGCCGAGCCGGTGGCGACGATGACCTGCTTGGCGGTGACGAGCTCTTCGCCGACCTGGACCTGCCAGCCGGCGTCGCCCTTGCCGACGAAGGCGCCATGGCCGTTGAGCAGGGTGACCTTGTTCTTCTTGAACAGGCCCTTGATGCCGCCGGTGAGCTGGTCGACGATGCCCGACTTGCGGGCGATCATCTTGGGCACGTCGATCTTGGGCGTGCCGACGCTGATGCCCTGGCCTTCGAAGGCGTGGCCGGCTTCCTCGAACAGGTGCGAGGTGTGCAGCAGCGCCTTGGAGGGAATGCAGCCGACGTTCAGGCAGGTGCCGCCGAGGCGCGGCTCGCCCTTCGGGTCGGCGTAGGGATTGGATTCGCAGCAGGCGGTCTTGAAGCCGAGCTGCGCGGCACGGATCGCGGCGACGTAGCCGCCGGGGCCGCCGCCGATGACGAGGACGTCGAATTCTTTGGACATTGGGTTACCCGTGAGGAGTTGAGAGTCAGGAGTCGGGTGCGAACAGGCGCCCTGCGGGCGCCCAGGCAAGGCGAACCGCGAGGCATGGAGCGCTCACCGCTCCTTGCGCCTCGCGCCTCGCACCTTACGTCCGCTCACACATCCAGGATCAGGCGAGCCGGATCTTCCAGCGCTTCCTTCATCGTCACCAGGCCCAGCACCGCCTCGCGACCGTCGATGATGCGGTGGTCGTAGGACATGGCCAGATAGTTGATCGGACGAACCACGACCTGGCCGTTCTCGACCACGGCACGATCCTTGGTGGCGTGGATGCCGAGGATGGCCGACTGCGGCGGGTTGATGATCGGGGTCGACATCATCGAGCCGAACACGCCGCCGTTGGAGATCGAGAAGGTGCCGCCGGAGAGGTCGTCGAGCGAGAGCTTGCCGTCCTTGGCCTTCTGGCCGAACTCGGCGATCTTCAGTTCGATCTCGGCAATCGACATGGTCTCGGCGTTGCGCAGGATCGGCACCACCAGGCCGCGCGGCGAGCCGACCGCGATGCCGATGTCGATGTAGCCGTGGTAGACGATGTCGTTGCCATCGACCGAGGCGTTCAGGATCGGGAACTTCTTCAGCGCGGCCACGGCCGCCTTGACGAAGAAGCCCATGAAACCGAGACGGACACCGTGCGCCTTCTCGATCTTGTCGCCGTACTGCTTGCGCAGGGCCATGACGGGCGCCATGTTGACCTCGTTGAACGTGGTCAGGATGGCGTTCTCGTTCTTCGACTGGATCAGGCGCTCGGCGATGCGGGCACGCAGGCGGGTCATCGGCACGCGCTCTTCAGGACGGTCGCCGGTGAGCTGCACCGCGGCGGACGCCGCGGCTGCGGCGGCCTTGGGCTGGGCGGCGACGGCATCTTCCTTGGTCACGCGACCGCCACGGCCGGAGCCGGCGACGTCGCCGGCGGCGATGCCCTTCTCGTCGAGGATCTTGCGCGCGGCCGGGCTGGCGGCGCCGGCGGCACCGGACGCCGCCGCAGCGGCGGCGGGTGCGGCGGCAGCCGGGGCTGCGGCCGGAGCCGCGGCGGCGGCGCCGGCGGCGGCCTTGGCTTCGGTGTCGATCTGGGCGATCAGCTCACCCGAGGTCACGGTGTCGCCACCCTGCTTGATGATCTTCACCAGCACACCGTCGGCCGGGGCCGGGGTCTCGAGCACGACCTTGTCGGTCTCGATGTCGATCAGGTTCTCGTCGCGCGCGACCGCGTCGCCTTCCTTCTTGTGCCAGGTGACCAGCGTGGCTTCGGAAACCGACTCGGACAGCTGCGGTACTTTGACTTCGATCAGCATGGATTTCTCTCCCTAGGTATTTTTCAGTGCGGGGACTGCGGCGTGGTGTCCTGGATCGGACCGAAGGCGTTTTCGAGGACCGCCCTTTGTTGCGCGTTGTGCATGGCGTAGTAGCCGACCGCGGGCGAGGCGGCGGCAGGGCGGCTCACCAGCAGCAGACGGCGCTTGGTGCCGAGCACGTTGACCAGGTGCTGGCGCGAGGCGAGCCAGTACCACGCGCCCTGGTTGCGCGGCTCTTCCTGGGCCCAGACGATCTCCTTGGCGTTCGGGAACTGCTCGATCGCCTTGGCGAAGGCCTCGGTCGGGAACGGATAGAGCTGCTCGATGCGGACCAGCGCGGTGTCGGTGATCTTGTTCTCGCGGCGATGGGCGAGGAGCTCGTAGTAGATCTTGCCCTGGCACAGAACCACGCGCTTGACCTTCTTGGCGTCGAGCTTCTCGACCTCGGGGATCACGGTCTGGAAGCTGCCGTTGGCCAGCTCCTCGATCGAGGAAATCGCCTCCTTGTGGCGCAGCAGCGACTTCGGCGTGATGATGATCAGCGGCTTGCGCACCTTGCGGATCGCCTGGCGGCGCAGCAGGTGGAAGATCTGCGCCGGGGTGGTCGGCACGCAGATCTGCCAGTTGTGCTCGGCGGCGTTGTTCATGTAGCGCTCGAGACGCGCCGAGGAGTGCTCGGGGCCCTGGCCCTCGTAGCCGTGCGGCAGCATCAGCGTGAGTCCGCACAGGCGACCCCACTTGGCCTCGCCCGAGCTGATGAACTGGTCGAGCACGACCTGGGCGCCGTTCACGAAGTCGCCGAACTGGGCTTCCCAGATGACGAGCTCGTTGGGCTCGGTGGTGGCGTAGCCGTATTCGAAGGCGAGCACGCCTTCCTCCGACAGCACCGAGTCGTAGCTCTGGAAGCGGGCCTGGCCGTCCTGGATGTGGTCGAGCGGCTTGTAGATGCCCTCGTCCCAGCGCTCGCGCTTCTGGTCGTGCAGAACGGCGTGGCGGTGGAAGAAGGTGCCGCGGCCGACGTCCTCGCCGGAGAGGCGCACGCCGTAACCCTGCGCCAGCAGGCTGGCGTAGGCCAGGTTCTCGCCCATGCCCCAGTCGAAGGGCGCTTCGCCACGCCCCATCGCGGCGCGGTCGTCGATGATCTTCTTGACGCGCGAGTGCAGCGTGAAGTTCGCCGGGATGGTACTCAGGCGCTCGGACAGGCGCTTGATCTCCTGCACCGGCACCGTGGTGTCGCACTCGTCGGTGTAGGGCTGCTTGATGTAGGGCGTCCAGTCCGCGGCGAACTGGCGGTTGTGGCCGGAGAGCACCGGGTTGTAGAGCAGCTGGCCCTTGTCGAGATGCTCGCGGTACTCGGCGATCATCTGGTCGGGCTCCTCGGCCTTCAGGGTGCCCTCGGCGACCAGGCGCTCGGCGTAGAGCTTGCGGGTCCCGGGGTGCTTCTGGATGGTGCGGTACATCAGCGGCTGCGTCACCATCGGCTCGTCCTGCTCGTTGTGGCCGAGCTTGCGGAAGCAGATGATGTCGACCACGACGTCCTTCTTGAACTCCTGGCGGAATTCGACCGCCAGCGCGGTGACCAGGGCCACGGCCTCGGGATCGTCGCCATTGACGTGGAAGATCGGCGCCTCGACCATCTTGAAGATGTCGGTGCAGTAAAGCGAGGAACGGTAGTCGCGCGGGTCGGACGTGGTGAAGCCGATCTGGTTGTTGACGACCAGGTGCACCGTGCCGCCCGTGCCGTAGCCGCGAGTCTGCGAGAAGTTGAGCATTTCCTGGTTAACGCCCTGGCCGGCCACGGCGGCGTCGCCGTGGATCAGCACCGGCAGCACCTGCTTCTTGTCGGCGTCGCCGCGACGGACCTGGCGGGCATACACCGAGCCCTCGACCACCGGGTTGATGATCTCGAGGTGCGAGGGGTTGAACGCGAGCGTCAGGTGCATCGGGCCGCCCGGGGTCATCACGTCGCTCGAGAAGCCCATGTGGTACTTCACGTCGCCGGCGGTGAGGTCGGCCGCGGCCTTGCCCTCGAACTCCGAGAACAGCATCGAGGGCGACTTGCCCAGGGTGTTGACGAGCACGTTGAGGCGGCCGCGGTGGGCCATGCCGATCACGCTTTCCTGCACACCCAGGCTGCCGGCGACGCGGATCAGTTCGTCCATTGCGACGATGGCCGACTCGCCGCCTTCGAGCGAGAAGCGCTTCTGGCCGACGTAGCGGGTGTGCAGATAGCGCTCCAGGGTCTCGGCCGCGGTGGTGCGCTCGAGGATGCGCTTCTTCATCTCCGCCGAGAACTTCGGCGTGCCGCGCAGGCTCTCGAGGCGGCTTTGGATCCAGCGCTTCTGACCGATGTCGGTCATGTACATGTACTCGGCGCCGATCGAGCCGCAGTAGGTCTGGCGCAGCGCCTCGAGGATCTCGCGCAGGGTGGCGCGCTCGGTGCTGAAGCCGTGGAAGGAGCCGACGTTGAAGCTCTTGGAGAGATCCGCTTCGGTGAATCCGTAATAGGACGGCTCGAGCTCGGCGATCTGCGGGCGCTCGGTGCGCTTGAGCGGATCGAGGTTGGCCCAGCGGTTGCCGAGGAAGCGGTAGGCGTTGATCAGTTGCAGCACGGAGACCTGCTGCTTGTCCTCGCCGGCGGTGACGATGGTGCGCACCGGGCCGCGCTTGGCCATCTGCTCGAAGGCGGCAATGACCGGACCATGCGGCACGTCGCGCGCGGCAGCGCCGACCTGAGCCTGCAGCTTGTCGAAATATTCGCGCCACTCGGCGGACACCGAGGCCGGATCGGCGAGGTAGTTTTCGTACTGCTCTTCGATGAACGGCGCGTTCGAGCCGAACAAGTGCGAAGTCTGTTCGAGTTGCTTCATCATGGGATAAGCACCTGTGGTGTTCTGTTGCCCTGTTTTCGGGTGCGGGAGTGCAGCCGACGCGTGGATGCCGATGGAAAAACGGGATGGCCGCGCACGCGCAACCACCCCGTCACCGTCAGTCGCGGCGGATCCTGCAACCCCTCTTCATCGTCTCTTACGGACGCTGCGCGAGCGCCGGCACGTCACGACGCGCGGTGCCGACGTAGAGCTGGCGCGGACGGCCGATCTTGTACTCCGGATCGGTGATCATCTCTTCCCACTGCGTGATCCAGCCCACGGTGCGGGCGAGCGCGAAGATGCAGGTAAACATCGAGGTCGGGATGCCGAGCGCCTTCTGCACGATGCCCGAGTAGAAGTCGACGTTCGGGTAGAGCTTCTTCTCCACGAAGTACGGGTCTTCCAGCGCGATCCTCTCGAGCTCCATCGCCAGCTTGAAGAGTCGGTCGTTCTCGAGGCCGAGTTCGGTCAGCACTTCGTTGCAGACCTTCTGCATCAGCTTCGCGCGCGGGTCGAAGTTCTTGTAGACACGGTGACCGAAGCCCATCAGCTTGAAGCTGTCGTTCTTGTCCTTGGCACGCGCGATGTACTCGCCCACGCGAGACACATCCCCGATCTCTTCCAGCATGTTCAGGCAGGCTTCGTTCGCGCCGCCGTGCGCCGGGCCCCACAGGCAGGCGATGCCCGCCGAGATGCAGGCGAAGGGGTTCGCACCCGAGGAGCCGGCGAGGCGGACGGTCGAGGTCGAGGCGTTCTGCTCGTGGTCCGCGTGCAGCGTGAAGATCACGTCGAGCGCACGCACCAGCACCGGGTTCGGCTCGTACTTCTCGCACGGCGTGCCGAACATCATGTGCATGAAGTTCGCCGTGTAGTCGAGGTCGTTGCGCGGGTACATGAAGGGCTCGCCCTTGTTGTACTTGTAGGCCATCGCGACGATCGTCGGCAGCTTGGCGATCAGGCGGTTGATCGACACGCTGCGGTGCTCGGCGTCGGAGAAGTCCATCGCGTCGTGGTAGAAGGCGGAAAGCGCGCCGACCACACCGACCATGACCGCCATCGGATGCGCATCGCGACGGAAGCCAGAGTAGAACTTCGTCATCTGGTCGTGCAGCATCGTGTGGTTCTTGATGGTGTTCTCGAACGTGGTCTTCTGCGAAGCGTTCGGGAGGTCACCGTTCTTCAGGAGGTAGGCGACCTCCAGGAAGTTGCACTTCTCGGCGAGTTGTTCGATCGGGTAGCCGCGGTACAGCAGCTCACCCTTGTCACCGTCGATGAAGGTGATCTTCGACTTGCAACTCGCAGTCGACAGGAAGCCGGAGTCGTAGGTGAAGAGGCCGGTCTTGCCGCCCAGGGTACGGATGTCGATGACGTCCTGGCCGTGGGTGCCGGTCATGACCGGGAATTCGACGGTCTTGCCATCGACGGTAAGGGTTGCAGTGCGTTCAGTGCTCATAGATCGTCCCTTCTACTTGCCGGTTTAACTGCCTTTGGTCTCTTGTAGGACCGATACTGCTGCGTCAGCCCTGACGCAGCAGTCCGATCATCTCCTTCCAGCGGTCGTTCTCGCATGCCTTGCTGCCATTGACCCACGCCCAGATGTCATAGTCGTCGCAGCGCAGCAGGTCGTCCAGATCCGCCAGCTGATCGTCGGTGAGACGATCGAAATGCCGCTCTAGAAAGCGCGTGAACACCAGGTCGAGCTCGAGCAGCGCCCTCCGGCACTGCCAGCGCACGCGCCCCCTGTTGATGGTCATCGACTGAGCCCGCCCTTAGATCGCACGGCGGACCATCATGTCCTTGATCTTGCCGATCGCGCGGGTCGGGTTGAGACCCTTCGGACAGACATCGACGCAGTTCATGATGGAGTGGCAGCGGAACAGGCGATACGGGTCCTCGAGGTTGTCGAGGCGCGCACCGGTGTCCTGGTCGCGGGTGTCGGCGAGGAAGCGGTAGGCCGCAAGCAGGCCGGCGGGGCCGACGAACTTGTCGGGGTTCCACCAGAACGACGGGCAGGACGTGGAGCAGCACGCGCACAGGATGCACTCGTAGAGCCCGTTGAGCTCCTCGCGATCCTCCGGCGACTGCAGACGCTCGCGCTCGGGAGGAGGATCGTTGTTCACCAGGTAGGGCTTGATCGAGTGGTACTGCTTGAAGAACTGGGTCATATCCACGATCAGGTCGCGGATGACCGGCAGGCCAGGCAGCGGACGCAGCGTGATCGGCTGCTGCAGGCTGTCAACGTCGGTCAGGCAGGCCAGGCCGTTCTTGCCGTTGATGTTCATCGCGTCGGAACCGCACACGCCCTCGCGGCAGGAACGACGGAAGGACATCGAGTCATCCTTGGCGCGCAGGCGGACCAGCGCGTCGAGCAGCTTCTTGTCGGACGGCTCGAGCTCGACCGCGATGTCCTGCATGTAGGGCTTCTCGTCCTTGTCCGGATCGTAGCGGTAGATCTTGAAATGAACGGTACGCTTGCTCATGAATTTTTTCTCCCGGACGCTCAATAGGTACGCTTGGCGAGCGCGATCGGCTCGACGTCGTCGGACAGCGGCTTCAGGTTCACCGGCTTGTAATCGAGGCGATTGCCTTCCGAATACCAGAGGGTGTGCTTGAGCCAGTTGGCGTCGTCGCGGCCGTTGGGGTTCTCCGCCGTATCCGGCGCGTCGTCGCGCACGTGGGCGCCACGCGATTCCTTGCGGGCCTCGGCCGAGACCATGGTGGCGCGCGCGACCTCGATCAGGTTGTCGAGCTCGAGCGCTTCCATGCGGGCGACGTTCCAGACCTTGGACTTGTCCGCGATCCGGGTGCGCTTGGCACGCTCGGCGACCTCGCCGATCTTCTGCACGCCTTCCTTGAGCAGGTTGTCGAAGCGGAACACGCCGGCGTGCTTCTGCATCGTGCGACGCATCTCGAGGCCGACGTCGAACACGCTCTCGCCGTTGGTCTGGCCGTCGAGGCGGGCCAGGCGGGCGAGCGAGACGTCGGCAGCGTCGGCCGGCAGCGGCTTGAGCTTGAGCTGGCCGGACTGGAAGTCCTCGACCACGGTCTCGCCCGCCGACTTGCCGAACACCAGCAGGTCGAGCAGCGAGTTGGTGCCGAGGCGGTTGGCGCCGTGCACCGAGGCGCAGGCGCACTCGCCCGCGGCGTAGAAGCCGGCGACCGGGCTGTTCGGGTTGCCGTCCTTCGGCACCACGACCTGGCCCTTGTAGTTGGTCGGGATACCGCCCATCTGGTAGTGGCAAGTCGGCACGACCGGGATCGGCGCCTTGATCGGGTCGACGCCGGCGAACTGGATCGCGATCTCGCGGATGCCGGGCAGGCGCTTCATGATAGTGTCGGGCGCAAGGTGCGTGATGTCGAGCAGCACGTGATCCTTGTCGGGACCGCAGCCACGACCTTCGTTGATCTCGGTGGTCATCGCGCGCGAAACCACGTCGCGCGAGGCGAGATCCTTGGCATTCGGCGCATAGCGCTCCATGAACCGCTCGCCGTCGGAATTGCGCAGGATGCCGCCCTCGCCGCGCACGCCCTCGGTGATCAGCACGCCGGCACCGGCGACGCCGGTCGGGTGGAACTGCCAGAACTCCATGTCTTCGAGGGGGATGCCGGCACGCGCCGCCATGCCGACGCCATCGCCGGTATTGATGAAGGCATTGGTCGAAGAGTAGTAGATGCGCCCCGCGCCGCCGGTGGCGAAAATGGTCGCCTTGGCGTGGAAGACGACGATCTCGCCGGTTTCCATGTCCATCGCGGTGACGCCCATGACGTCGCCCTCGGCATCGCGCACCAGGTCGAGCGCCTGCCATTCGACGAAGAACTGGGTATTCACCTTGACGTTGCGCTGGTACATCGCGTGCAGCATGGCGTGGCCGGTGCGGTCGGCCGCAGCGCAGGAACGGCGCACCGGCTTCTCGCCAAAGTTCGACATGTGGCCGCCGAACGGGCGCTGGTAGATCTTGCCGTTGTCGAGGCGGTCGAAGGGCATGCCGTAATGCTCGAGTTCGACCACGACTTCGTTGGCCTTGCGGCACATGAACTCGATCGCGTCCTGGTCGCCGAGCCAGTCGGAACCCTTGACGGTGTCGTA
>Ga0116177_10002823_pt1 | contig 12739 bp, 11 predicted proteins | sample AD_STIC10_MetaG_FD_89750 | JGI IMG/M metagenome (GOLD analysis project Ga0116177, IMG submission 89750) | Active sludge microbial communities of municipal wastewater-treating anaerobic digesters from USA - AD_STIC10_MetaG | ecosystem: Engineered > Bioreactor > Anaerobic > Digestate | place: USA...
CGATTGCGTGGATAGTATAACACTGGATGTACCCATCATCATCAAACCATTGCTGGATGTACCCAATGCATTCACACCCGGCAGGTTTGGCAAGAACGGTATTGTGAAAGTAGAAGGATTTGGTATCGGTAAAATGAGCTGGAAGATATATAACCGCTGGGGCCAGGTGGTATTCTCCACTTCCGACAGAACCCAGGGATGGGATGGAACATTCCGGGGACAGGTACAGGCAATGGATGTATATACTTACACGCTTGACGCCGAATTTACCGACGGAACCAAATTGCGTAAAACCGGTGATATAACCCTTTTAAGATAAACGTACAGACCCAATGTGAATAAATGAAAACAAAAGAAAATGAAACGACGTTCAACCATATTACTACTTCTTGTTTTTAATATACTGGCCGTAATTCCTGGTACAGCGCAGGACCTGCATTTTTCGCAGTTCTTCAATACACCGCTCACCACCAATCCGGCCAATACCGGTTTTATTCCCGATGCCGATTTCCGCATCGGCGCTCATTACCGCAATCAATGGAGTTCCATCATGTCTGCTCCTTATAAGACCATAAGCGCTTTTGCCGATTTTCAATTGATGCGCAACAGGCTGGAGAATGGCTGGCTGGGACTGGGAGCTGTAATACTTAACGACAAAGCGGGATCAGGAAGTTTGACAAGCACAAAAATTTACGGATCACTGGCCTATCACCAGATGCTGGGATTGAGCAGCCTGTTATCGGCCGGGTTCAATATCGGCTGGGCCAATAAAAGTATTGATCAAACCCGTTTGAAATTTCCCGACCAGTTTGATGGCAAGTTCTTCGACAATACATTACCTACTTCTGTGGTGCTTACCAATAATAATGTAAGTTACTTGGATGTGCACGCAGGCATGAACTATGCATATTTTCCGCAGGAAAATGTGTACGTAAATGCCGGGTATTCCATACAGCATGTGAACCGCCCAAAAGAAACGTTCTTTAGCGATAATACCAACAACGGCCGGATACCCATGCGTCATACCGCTTTTGTGAACGGCATTTTTAAAGTGAACGACCGGCTGATCGTAAACCCCAATGCCTATTTCTCTATGCAGGCAAGGGCCACCGAACTGGTATTGGGAATAAACGGAAACTATAACCTGGGTGAATACGGCGAAAAACAGTTGATCGCCGGGTTGTATTACCGCCTGGGCGATGCCATTGTTCCCATGGTTGGCTTTGAACTGCGTAAGATACAGTTTGCATTCAGCTACGATGTAACCCTGTCGGGCCTCAGTAAGTTTAATGGCTACCGGGGGGCCAGCGAATTAAGCATCATTAAAAAAGGATTCTATCCTGAAAATGTGGACAGGCGCTCTTTATGTCCCAAGTTTTGACCTCATTGAAATAAAAAGCGTCCCGGTAATTTCTCCGGGACGCTTTTTAGTATACCTCTCTTGTTATTCTTTCTCAATAGTGATCTTAAAATGATCCTTCTTAAAATACTTCCTGTATCTATCAGTTACTTCTGCTGATTGTTTCTTGCCATCAATATAAAGCGACTTGTCTTTGTACTCCAGTTCAAATCCATTCTTTGTATTAACCAGGCCGTCTTTTTCCAGCTCTGTGATCAGTTCTTTTGTCTGCTTCAGTTCTTCTTTTGCTTCATTGATACTTTCCTTTGCTTCACTCATTATTTTGTCCATATCTATTTTGTTGATCTCTGCTTTGCTCTTCTCCACTTCCTTTCTTGCTTCTTCCAGTTCTTTCTTAATGGCGTCTTTGTCGATCTTGCTGATCTCTTTCTTTGCCTTTTCTATTTCTTTTTTAGCTTCGAGCATCGCTTTCTCTATCTCTTCTCCTTTAAAGTCGAGGTCAAGGTCTTTTAAGGAAGAGGTTACGCTGGCCAGTGTTTTGTCCAGGTCAATATTCTTTAAGGAGCGCTCCACATCCTTCATGATCCTGTCGGCATCAATGTTTTTCAAAGAAGCTTCGATCTCTTTTTCCATTTTAGAGAAATCGATCTTTTTAAGTTCCTCACTCACCTGCAATAATGACCTGTCGAGTTCGCTTTGCAGCTTGTCAAAGTCCTTCATCTTGATGGAACCATTGTAATTCCTGTCGGGCACGGTATCCTTGCAGGGCCTGTAAAGATCGTTGCTCTCCTGTACAGAAAGCTTGTTGTAACTGAACGGCGAGTCCTGGAACGACATGGTGATACCGCCTACCAGCAATAAGGCTACCAGGGTACCCACGGCTTTTTTGTTTTTTAAAATAAATTGTTTCATGGCTTTACTTTTAGTTATTAAAAAATTAATACGAATAAATTCGTAACAAATATATATTTCCCTTTCAACAATCAAAGGGCGTTAATAAAATTTAACATTTTTACAGAGCTGGTCTGTTGACCAACAAGTTTTTATCAACTCATCATTTTATACGATTTTTACACAAATAATGTTACATGCCAGATACCGCGGCAACAGCCGATATAGCGTTGCAGTATATTGATTCGTTCAAAAAGATAGTGGGTGATGCCTTTGTTTTTGCCGATGAGGAAAGCCTGAATAATTATGCCCACGACGAAACGGAGAATCTTCATTTTCTCCCGGGTATTGTGATAAAACCCCGCTCGGCTGCAGAAGTAAGCGCCATCATGCGGTTTTGTAATGAGTATAAGATTCCCGTTACACCCAGGGGGGCAGGAACCGGGTTAAGCGGCGGGGCTTTGCCACAACTGGGTGGTGTATTACTTTCTACAGAGCGGATGAACTCCATCCTGGAGATTGATGAACGAAACCTGCAGGTAACAACCGAACCCGGTGTTATTACCGAAGTACTGCAGAATGCGGTTAAGGAAAAGGGACTGTTCTATCCGCCAGACCCCAGCAGCCGGGGCAGCTGTTTCATTGGTGGAAATATTGCGGAGAACAGCGGCGGACCAAAGGCCGTAAAGTATGGCGTAGTAAAAGATTATGTACTTAACCTGGAAGTGGTGTTGCCAAACGGCGACATCATCTGGACGGGCGCCAACGTGTTAAAAAATTCCACCGGCTATAATTTAACACAATTGATCGTGGGCAGTGAAGGAACTTTGGGCATTGTAACTAAGATCGTTTTAAAACTCCTGCCCTTTCCGAAGTACGACCTGCTGATGCTGGTTCCATTCAATTCATTGGAAAAGGCAGGGGCAGCTGTAAGCGCCATATTCAGGGCTGGATTTACGCCCAGCGCCATGGAACTGGTAGAAATAAATGCATTGAAGATCGTAAGCAGGTTTGTTGATAGTTCGGTAGTGCCGGTTACGGATGAAATGGAAGCACACCTGATCATTGAGGTGGATGGCAACCATATGGAAACACTGATGAGTGAGATGGAAGCCATTGCTGAACTGCTTACCAAATTTGATTGCGGCGATGTTTTCTTTGCAGATGATGCACAGCAAAAAGCCGAATTGTGGAAACTGCGCCGCCGGGTTGCCGAAGCAGTAAAGATCGACGGGTATACCATTGAAGAAGATACCGTGGTGCCCAGGGCCGAACTGCCCGCATTGATAAAGGGAGTAAAACAATTAGGCAAAGAATACCAGTTTGATGTGGTATGCTACGGGCATGCGGGTGATGGCAACCTGCACATACGCATAAAAAAGCCCGGCAGTATTTACAGTTTAAATAACCCGGATGTAGTACCGGCTTTAAAAGCCCTGTTTCAACTGGTTAAAAAACTGGGTGGTACCATCAGCGGCGAACACGGCATCGGCCTTATTCAGAAAGAATACATGGATATTGTATTTACCGAAGCCAACATGCAACTGATGAAAGGAATTAAAAAAACATTCGACCCCAATAATATTTTAAACAGTGGTAAGATCTTTGATGCTGATTGAAACATTGCAGCGTTTAGTATCCAGGTCTTGTCAATAATTGAAAACTAAAAACGACACATGAAAAAACTATTGTTCGGCATGTTACTCCTGGCAGTTTCATTCAGTTCAGTTGCGCAGGATGAAGACGAAGAAAGAAAAGGCGGATTTAAAAAAGAGAACCTGTTTGTAGGCGGCGACCTTACACTTGGCTTCAGTAATATTTATACAGCGATCGGCATAAGCCCGTATTTTGGTTACAGCCTGAATAAATACATCGACGTGGCTGCCTCCTTTAACTTCAATTACATTGCACAGCGTGATTATGCTGAGTATGGCGACAGGGTTCGGCAAACCATCTATGGTCCGGGTGCTTTTGTGCGGGTGTATCCTTTTAAATTTGTATTTGCACAGGCACAGTTCGAACATAATTTTGTGAAGGCAAGATATATCCCGGCCAATAATTCAGTTATCTATCTTCCCAGTACCGACCGGGTTGATGCAAACAGTTTCCTGGTAGGTGCCGGGTATGCCGGTGGCCGTGATGAGGATAATAAAAGCTTTTACTACCTGTCCATATCGGTTGACCTGATCGGCGACAAAAATTCTCCTTATGTTGATGGGGCAGGAAGGCGGGTGCCCATCATAAGGGCCGGATATAATATTGCGCTCTTCCAGGGCGGAGGCCGTCGTCGCCGCTGATATCATCTAAGATGATCTTCCAGTTCCTGCGGTGTGGAAATCACGAGCAACCGTTCTTCCGCCTGGGCATACAGGAAACCTTCGTTGTGCATTGTTTTGGTTAAAGAAAGCAGGTGATCGTAAAACCCGGCGCTGTTGAGTATAAATATTTTTTTATTGTGAATGCTCAGTTGGTTCCAGGTTATCATTTCAAAAAATTCATCCATGGTTCCAAAGCCACCCGGCAATATGATGGCAGCATCGCATTTTTCGTACAGCATTTTTTTACGGGTGTGCATATTATCCACAATGATCAATTCGGTGATCCCTTCGTGATGAACCTCCCGGTCTTTTAATATGGATGGTATGATGCCGGTTACCTTGCCTCCTTTTTCGAGCGTGGCATTGGAGATGATCCCCATGATGCCTGCATTGCCTCCGCCATAAATAAGGGTGATGTTTTTTTCGGCCAGCAAATAGCCAAGTTCTTTGGCCTGTTTTTCAAACAAGGGATTATTGCCGGATTTAGAACCACAAAAAACAGCCAGCGCTTTTATCTGCATAAAACTTTATTGTTTATTTCCCGCAAAGACACGATATTTTATCTAAATTGAATTTTATTTTTACGTAAACGGTTGTATATGTCACCCATCCTGTTGTTCTCCTTTGTGCTAGGTTATTTTGCCCTGTTACTGGGGGTTGCTTATTTCACTTCCCGCAATTCAAACAACGAATCTTTTTTTATAGGCAACCGCAACAGCAACTGGATGCTGGTGGCATTTGGCATGATCGGCACATCGCTCAGCGGGGTAACATTTGTAAGTGTGCCCGGTGGCGTGGGAAGCGGAAATTTTTATTACTTCCAGATCGTATTGGGTTACCTGATAGGTTATATGGTCATCGCTTTTGTGCTCATCCCGCTGTACTACCGGATGAACCTTACGTCTATTTACACTTACCTGGAAAAAAGATTTGGCATCAATGCCCATAAGGCGGGCGCTTTTTTTTTCATACTCTCCCGGGTAGTGGGCGCCACGGCACGCCTGTACCTTGTGATCAGCATTCTCCAGCTTTTTATTTTCGATAAACTGAAGATCCCTTTTGAAATAACCGCCCTGGTGATCTTAGTGCTCATCCTTTTGTACACGTTCGAAGGCGGTGTAAAAACGATCATTTATACCGATACCCTTCAAACAACGGGTATGCTGCTTGGCCTCGTGGTTTGCATCATTGTAATCATCCGGGCCATGGGACTGGATTTTGGAAGCACTTTATCGCTCCTGAATGAGAAAGGCTATACCAAAATATTCAATACCGATATTAAAGCCGGCTCTTTCTTTCTGAAACACATAATAGGGGGTATGTTCATTGCCATTGCCATGACGGGCCTGGACCAGGAGATGATGCAGAAGAACATCAGTGTGAAAAATATCAAAGACTCGCAGAAAAATATCATGTCGTTCACAGCGGTACTTATGCTGGTGAATTTTTTGTTCCTGTTCTTAGGCGGCATTCTTTACCTGTATGCCGGGGCAAATAATATTAAAGTGGCTCCCGATGATCTCTTCCCAACCATTGCCTTAAGCGATGCATTCAGCGGATCGATCGGCATCATTTTCATCATTGCCCTCATATCGGCGCTTTTCCCAAGTGTGGATGGCGCCATCACTTCTCTCACTTCCTGTTTTTGCATCGACATACTGGGGATCAATAAAAAACCAGGAACTGAAAAAGAAAAGAAACGGACAAGGCTGAAAGTGCATTTCACGTTTGCCATCGTGTTCTTCCTGATGGTGCTGATCTTTAAAGCCGTCAATGATAAACTGATCATCGACTTTATTTTAAAATTTGCCGGCATTACCTACGGACCGCTGCTGGGTCTTTTCTCTTTCGGCATACTAACAAAACGCCAATTGAACGACAAACTGATCTGGACGGTTTGTATCATTGCTCCGTTGCTGGCCTTGGGACTGGATATGCTGAGCAGCCCCGAGTGGTACGAAAAGAAACTGCATGTTTCCCTGGGCCTGAGATCGATATCAGAAAACATATTCAATGGCTATAAGGTCGGGAATGAGTTGATACTGATAAACGGGATATTCACCTTCCTGGGGTTGTTCTTCATTTCCAAAAAAGCCACTGACAAAGCCAGTATTTCTCTGTAACTTAGCATACGTTAGTAAGTGCCATTCTCCGCTTTTAAAAGTGCAGGGTGGCATGTGTTTTTTAGAATCAAAACAAGGAACAGTTTAATGGAACTGATCAATAATAAGGCGGAGGAATATGCAAAGCAATACAGCACCCAACTGGATGAGCTGTTACAGGAAATTGAAGAGCATACACTGGCCAATCATCCGCATGCACAAATGTTAAGCGGGCATGTGCAGGGAAAAGTACTGGAAATGATCAGCCGGATGATAAAGCCGGAAAAGATCCTGGAGATAGGAACATTTACCGGCTTCAGCGCACTGTGTTTGGCAAAGGGTTTGCAGCCGGGAGGAATGCTGCATACGATCGAACTGAGGGAAGAAGATGCACAAACAGCCAGCGGGTATTTTAAAAAGGCCGGGGCAATGGATAAGATAACCCAGCACCTTGGAGATGCATTGCAGATCATTCCAACGCTTACCGAAACCTGGGACCTGGTGTTTATTGATGCCGATAAAGTGAACTATATTAATTATTACGAATTAACTTTGCCGCGGTTAAAAAAAGATGGCTGGATCCTGGCAGATAATGTGCTCTTTCACGGCGAAGTGCTGGAAGAAGAAGTGAAAGGGAAAAATGCAAAAGCCATCGCCGCATTCAATGCACATATAAAAAACGACAACCGGGTGCAGCAGGTTATGTTAACGGTAAGGGATGGCCTCTTACTGCTGCAAAAGCAATAACAACATGAATAAATTTATTATAGCGGTCTTCTTTTCCCTCATTTCGGGCATTGCCTCAGCGCAACGGATATCTATTGACGAGTACGTGAACCAGTTCAAGGATATTGCCATGAGTGAGATGAAACGGTCGGGTGTTCCGGCTGCCATCACCCTGGCGCAAGGCATCCTGGAATCGGAGAACGGCAACGGCGAACTGGTAAAAAAGTCAAACAATCATTTTGGCATAAAATGTAAAAGCACCTGGGCTGGAGAAAGTGTGAATCACGACGATGATGCTGAAGGAGAATGCTTCCGGGCTTATACCAATGCAGCTGAAAGTTACCGGGATCACAGTGATTTTTTACGCAACAATAAGCGGTATGCTTCTTTATTCGACCTGGATGCGGATGATTACAAGGGCTGGGCGAAAGGATTGAAAAGAGCCGGCTACGCCACCAACCCAAGATACCCGGAATTGCTTATAAAATACATTGAGCAATACAACCTGCAGCAATATACCCTGCTGGCCATGAATGAAATTCCGGCATCCGATATCTCAAAAGCAACGGATGAAAAAGGCAGTGCAGCAACTTCGCCGGAACTGAAAGATGAAAAGGCCGTTGTAACAACCGAAGCCGCTGCCATTACCGGGGAGCCGGGCAGGATCATTACCATCAACAAGATCAAATGTGTTTTTGTGAACAAAGGGACCTCTTTACTGGCCCTGGCCACAAAACATAATATCAACCTGAATAAGCTGATGGAGTTTAATGACTTTACCGAAGAAGGAATACTGAAGAAAGATCAGTATGTTTTCCTGCAAAAAAAAGCAAAGACCGGTGAGAAAGAATATTATATTGTAGAGCCCGGCGAAAGGGTGCATGATGTGGCACAAAAGAACGGGATACAGCTTCAATACCTGCGTATGTATAACGATCTGCAGGGCATAGAAGTAATGCCGGCCGGAACCAGGCTGCTTCTTCAGCCAGGTGCTAAAGGAGTGGTTGCCCGTGATCAGAAAGTAAAAACACATACGGTTGAACCCAAAGAAGGATTGTATGCCATTGCCCGCAAATATAATGTTACCGTGCAGCAACTGAAGGAGTGGAATAATTTAGAGAGCAATGATCTGAAGATCGGGCAGGAAATAATCGTATCGAAGTAATTCATCATAGCCTGCAGGCAGGCACTAAACTTTAACCCTCATGGTGATCCAGGTATTGGACAAAAAATTTCAGCCATACATAAAGGCTGAACAGATACAGGAACAGGTAGCCCGTTTGGGTGTACAGATCAATGCAGAATATGCCGGCAAGAACCCGTTGTTCATTGCCATACTCAATGGCTCCTTTATGTTTGCCTCCGATCTTTTTAAAGAACTTACCGTTGATGCGGAGATATGTTTTATTAAACTGGCTTCTTACAAAGGCACCAAATCCACCGGCAATGTAGTTACATCCATTGGTTTGGATGAATCGCTGAAGGGAAGGCATGTGATCATTGTTGAGGATATTGTGGATACCGGTAAAACACTGTATGAATTTTTACCACAGCTTACCAACCAGCAACCGGCCAGTTTAAAGATCGCTGCATTGCTGCACAAACCGGAAGCATTGAATTTTCCGCTTACTATTGATTATCTTGGGTTTAATGTTCCGAATAAATTTTTACTGGGGTATGGACTGGATTATGACGGACACGGCCGTAACCTGAAAGAAATTTACCAGTTGGTTGGCGACTGACGGGGCAACATTATTGGTGGAAATAACGTCTTGGAAGGGACCAACGATTTTTTATAAATAGCCTGCTATATTGAAAAAGCTGTTTGCCTATATCCCCTTGCTGTTACTTGCATTTGCTGCAAAGGCCCAGTATTATTTACGCGGCGAGATCACCGATGAAAAGAGCCAGCCGCTGCAGGGGGTAAAGATTCTCCTTCATTCAAAGAACCAGCTTTTTTTCAGTGGCACAAGCGGTGGTTTTGGCATTACCACCAATAAACTCTACGATTCTCTTACACTAACGCTGGAAGGATATGAATCCAAATCGGTAAAAGTGAACAGCGACCTGTGGCAGAACATCATGCTGAAAGTATTGCCTTCGAATGTGAACCGCAACCGGCCCAAGTTGATCTCGGTTACAAAAAATCTGAATCACACATCCCGGGTTAAATGGTACATTGATAACGAGACGTATTTTCAATTGGTGGAGAACGAGTATGTGAATGCAGTGAAATATCCAAATACCGGTTTTTCGTTAAATGTAAATAAAGCATCCTACAGTAATGTACGACGGTTCATCAATATGAACAGTACTGTTCCGCCCGATGCCGTGCGGATGGAAGAAATGGTGAACTACTTCAACCTGCATTACCGGGAACCCGAAAAGAATGATCTCTTTCGCCTGGAATCGCAACTCACTTCCTGCCCCTGGGATGCAGAAAAGTTACTGCTTGTGCTGGATGTTAACGCCCGCAAGCTTGACCTTAGCAGAATACCCCCCAGCAACTTTGTCTTCCTGATCGATGCTTCGGGTAGTATGGATATGCCAAACAAACTTCCATTGCTTAAAGCGGCCTTTCAGTTATTTGTAAAAAACCTGCGGCCGATAGACACGGTTTCCATTGTTACTTACGGCGGAACGGTAGGTATCTGGCTGCAACCAACAAGTGGGTCAGATAAAGAAAAAATAATCAAGTCGATTGAAGAGTTGACGGCCATGGGAGATACGCCCGGCCAGTCGGCTATTATGGCTGCCTATACATTGGCCAACAGTACCTTTATTAAAGGAGGTATCAACCGGGTTATCCTGGCAACCGACGGTGACTTTAATGTAGGAGCTGCCACTGAAAAAGAACTGGATGAACTGATCACCAAAGAAAGACAAAGCGGTGTCTATCTTACCTGCCTGGGTGTAGGTATGGGAAATTTCAAGGATTCGAAATTGGAAACCCTTGCAAAAAGGGGCAATGGTAACTATGCTTATATTGATGACCTGAAGGAAGCGGAAAAAGTTTTGGTAAAAGAACTTACACAAACCTTTTATGCGGTGGCTGATGACGTATTTTTAAATATTCAGTTCAACTCCAACCTGGTTAAAGAGTATCGCCTGATCGGTTTTGACAACCGCCGGGATGCGGTATCCGACAGCAGCATCGACCTGGAAGGAGGAGAAGTGGGAAGCGGTAACAGCGTGCTGGCTTATTTTGAAATTGTGCCTGCATCCGACCAGCTTTTTAAGGAAGTTACGTTTGTAAAGGATAAAATAGCAACTGTAGATATGCGCTATAGTCTTTGCAACGATACCACCCACCTGCGTTTTATAAGAGATTGCCCTGCCAATTTTTTAGAGTTTAAGAATATCGATAAAGAACTTCAGTTTGCAACCGCTGTGGCTATGTTCGGGCTGAAGGTGAAACAATCAAAGTATATTAAGAATGCGGATTGGATGGATATAAAAACCATTGCATCGGAATCGTATAACCCCAACGTTTTCCTGCAGGCAGAATTCCTGCAACTGGTTGATAAGGCTGAAGCCATCTATTCCAAAAAGAAAAAGAAAAAAGGGAAAGCAGATTAAGAGAACATTTCCCTTACTTTATCAAAGAAGGATTTATCATTCTTCTCCGGCCTGGGTTTAAAATTTTCAGACTGCTGCATTTTCTCCAGCACTTTCTTTTCTTCGTCCGATACATGTTGCGGCGTCCATACATTCACCTGTATCAGCTGGTCGCCTTTTTCATAACTGTTCACATTGGGAAATCCCTTTCCTTTCAGCCGGAAGATCTTTCCGCTTTGTGTACCAGGTGGTATCTTTATCTTGGCCCTTCCGTCAATGGTGGGTACTTCTACCTGGGTGCCAAATACGGCATCGGGAATAGAGATGTACAGGTCATAAGCTACGTTCAGCCCGTCACGGTGTAATTGCGGATGTGCTTCTTCTTCTATTAATACGATCAGGTCGCCGGAAGCGCCGCCTCTCTCTCCGGCATTTCCCCGGCCGCTTAAACTCAGTTGCATGCCTTCCTGAACGCCTGCGGGGATATCAATGGTCACCGTCTCTTCACCATATACCCTGCCGTCTCCTTTGCAGGCCGTGCATTTATGAGTAACCGTACTTCCTTCGCCATTACAGGTAGGGCAGGTGGTTACGGTCTGCATCTGCCCTAAGAATGTATTCTGTACTCTTCGCACCTGCCCGCTGCCACCGCAGGTGCCGCAGGTTTGTATGCTGTTCTTATCTTTTGCACCACTGCCGTTGCAGGTGTTGCACAATACATATTTTTTTACCTTGATTGTCTTTTGTGTTCCTTTGGCGATCTCCTCAAAATTAAGTTTGATCTTAACCCGGAGATTACTGCCCCGCTGCCCACGGCTTCTTCCGCCTGAGCTTCTTCTGCTGTTGCCACCAAAGAAACTACCGAACGGATTATCGTCTCCGAAAATATCACCAAACTGGCTGAAGATATCGTCCATATTCATGCCTCCGCCTCCGCTGTAACCTCCACCTCCTCCACGGCCCGGACTAAAGGCCTGGTGACCAAAGCGATCGTATTGAGCCCGCTTATCTGCATCGCTTAAGATCTCATAGGCCTCTGCAGCTTCTTTGAATTTTTCTTCAGCGGCTTTATCGCCGGGATTACGGTCTGGATGAAACTGCATAGCCACCTTGCGGTATGCTTTTTTAATCTCATCCGGACTTGCTCCTTTGGCTACACCCAGTATTTCGTAAAAATCTCTTTTAGACATCTTTCAGATCTTGGTATTGTATAAATACTACTTTGATTTTGCTGTTCCATTACTCTTTTGGAACAGGATATTATTTGCCTACTACCACTTTTGCAAAACGGATTATCTTATCGTTGAGATAATATCCTTTTTCGATCTCGTCCACCACTTTACCTTTCTTATCCTCCGGTACTTCAATTTCGGTGATGGCTTCATGCTTCTCCACATCAAAATCGGTATTGATGCTTTCCATTGCCTTTAATCCTTTTGACTGCAATGTACTTCTCAGTTTATTGAATACAAGCTGAACCCCTTTTTTATTATTGACGATATCGTCGCTTTCTTCCAGTTGTTTTTCGGCTCTTTCACAATCATCGAGTACTACCAGTAACGAAGCGATCACTTCTTTGCCGGCAGTTTGGATCAGGTCTATTCTTTCCTTTGCATTGCGGCGTTTAAAATTGTCGAACTCCGCAAAAAGGCGCAGGTACTTATCCTTTTGTTCCTGTAATTCGGCCTGGATCTTCTGCAGGGCATCCTCACTGCCCGGGTTGCTTAAATGGGTGTTTCCGGGAATATCGGCATCGGCATTAATGTTCATTTCTTCGTTTTCCG
>Ga0116177_10002835_pt1 | contig 12712 bp, 12 predicted proteins | sample AD_STIC10_MetaG_FD_89750 | JGI IMG/M metagenome (GOLD analysis project Ga0116177, IMG submission 89750) | Active sludge microbial communities of municipal wastewater-treating anaerobic digesters from USA - AD_STIC10_MetaG | ecosystem: Engineered > Bioreactor > Anaerobic > Digestate | place: USA...
AGCAGGAAGGCCAGGTCATCCTGTTCATCGACGAGCTGCACACGATGGTCGGGGCGGGTAAGGCCGAAGGCGCGATGGACGCGGGCAACATGCTGAAGCCAGCGCTCGCGCGCGGTGAGCTGCACTGCGTCCATCGCGCCTTCGGCCTTACCCGCCCCGACCATCGTGTGCAGCTCGTCGATGAACAGGATGACCTGGCCTTCCTGCTTCGACAGATCGTTCAGCACGCCTTTCAGGCGCTCTTCGAATTCGCCGCGGAATTTCGCGCCGGCGATCAGCGAACCCATGTCGAGCGCGAGAATGCGCTTGTTCTTCAGGCTCTCCGGCACTTCGCCGTTGACGATTCTCTGGGCAAGTCCCTCGACAATCGCCGTCTTGCCGACGCCCGGCTCACCGATCAGCACCGGATTGTTCTTGGTGCGACGCTGCAGCACCTGGATCGTGCGCCGGATCTCGTCGTCTCGGCCGATGACCGGATCGAGCTTGCCTTCGGTCGCGCGCTTGGTGAGATCGATCGTGAATTTCTCGAGCGCCTGGCGGCCTTCCTCGGCATTCGCGTCCTGTACCTTCTCGCCACCACGCACTTCATCGATCGCCTTCTCGACGGCCGCTTTCGCGAAGCCGCAATCCTTGAGCATGCGCGCGAGCGTCGCGCGGTCTTCGAAGGCCGCGAGCACGAACAACTCGCTCGAGATGAATTGATCGCCGCGCTGCTGCGCGAGCTTGTCGGCGACGTTCAGCAGCCGGCCGAGGTCGTTCGAGACGTGGATGTCGCCGGGCGCGCCTTCAACCTTGGGCAGCTTGTCGAGCGCCTGCGAGAGTTCCGTCTTCAGCTTCGGCAGGTTGCCGCCCGCCTTGGTCAGCAGCGGCCGCACCGTCCCGCCCTGCTGATCGAGCAGTGCCGAGAACAGGTGGGCCGGTTCGAGAATCTGGTGATCGCGACCGACCGCCAGCGATTGGGCATCGCCCAGTCCCTGCTGCAGTTTCGCCGTCAGTTTTTCCATGCGCATGGCAGTACCGCCCGAGCTGTCTGTTCAGTGATGACAGCCTAGGTTGGGCCGTAAAGAGACCTTTCAAGGCCCGCGAATGGACGTCAGTGAGCGTTGCTCTCGGCGAACGCCACGACCGCGATGCCGATCGCAATCCAAGCGATCTGCGTCACGCTGGCCGGCAGGTCCGTGCGCTTGTGCAGGCCGGGAATGAGGTCTGCAACCGCGACATACAGCAGCGAGGCGGCGGCCACCGCGAGCGCATAGGGCAGCAGGCTGAGCACATCGCGCAGCGCGAAATACGCGACCACGCCACCGACAATGGCCGTTAGGCTCGTGGCGATATTCCAGGCAAATGCGCGACCGCGGCTCATGCCGGAGTGGATCAGCACCGCGAAGTTGCCGACCTCCTGCGGAATCTCGTGCGCCATGATGGCGAGCGCCGTGACGACGCCGAGATGGAAATCCGTCAGGAAGGCCGCCGCAATGACCACGCCATCGAGCGCGTTGTGGAACGCGTCGCCGGCCAGCACCAGCACGCCCGAGGCTTTCTCGCGGTGATGCGAATGCGCCTCATGCGTCTCTACATCCTCGGAATGGCAGTGCCGCCACAGCAGGAATTTCTCCAGCACGAAGAACAGCAGGATGCCGCCGAGCAGCGCGATGCCGATGTCGTGGATGCGGAACGGGCCCGCGCCCATCACGGCGTGCGGCAGCAGCGCGAGCAACGCGGCGGCGAGCAGCGCGCCGGTGGCGAAGCTCAGCATGTGGGGCATCAAGCGCGTGCGCAGCTTCTCGGGCAGCCACAGCACCGCGCCTGCCAGCACGGCACTGGCGACACCCCCGATGGCGGTGAACAGGACGATCCAGGCGAGGGTATGCACTGTTATATTCTAACGTATTTCAGCGACGCCAGATCAGGGCTGCGTGCCGGCCGGTCGGCGCGCTGCGCCGATGCGAGAAGAACCGGCCGGGATCTGAATGGGTGCAGACGCCGCCCCCGCTGACGTGGCCCACCCCGAGCGCCGCGAGCCGCTGGCGTGCGAGCTCGAACAGATCGCATTGCCAGCGCCCCCGCGGATTGGCGGCGAAAGCCGTCGCGGCCCCCGCAGAATGCGCGAGGAATTCGGCCCGAACGTCCTCGCCCACTTCGAAGGCGGCGGGGCCGATGGCCGGCCCGACCCAGGCCAGCAGCTCCGGCCCCGGCACGGCAATCGCCGCGACCGTGGCCTCGAGCACGCCGCCCGCGAGGCCGCGCCAGCCGGCGTGGGCGGCGCCAATCCGCTGACCATCACGGCTGCAGAACAGCACGGGCAGGCAGTCCGCCACCTGGATGCAGGCCACCTGCCCCGCCGTGCGCGCGACGACCGCGTCGCCACACGGTCCGAGCGGACCGATGCCGGCGAGCGTAGCGGCATCGAGCGCATCCGCGTCGATGACCTCGATGCCGTGCACCTGCTCGAGCCAAAGTGGCTCGGCCGGCAGCTCGAGCGCCGCCCGCAGCCGGCGGCGATTCTCCCGGACCGCCACGACGTCATCGCCGACGTGCAGTCCCAGATTCAGGGAATCCCAGGGCGCCCGGCTCACGCCGCCGCTTCGAGTGGCGAACGCCGCGTGCACACCCGGCGGCGCAGGCCAGTCCGGCGCCAGCCACTCGAGCCCGCCGCTCATCCGCGGCGCCGGCTCCGCTTCAGGATCCGCTGCTGTGCCGCCGACTGGGGTTCCGCCTGCACGATTTCCCAGTCCTTGCGCAAGCCGCGGATCAAGGTCTGCATGTCCTTCGGCAGCGGCGCCTCGAACTCCAGCGCCTTGCCACTGACCGGATGCGCGAGCGCGAGTCGCGCCGCATGCAGCGCCTGGCGCTTGAACGCATCGAGCGTCGCGATCAGCTCGGGCGACGCGCCGGCCGGGCGCTGGCGCCGGCCGCCATAGACCGGATCACCGACGATGGGAAAGCCGATGTGCGCGAGATGCACGCGGATCTGGTGCGTGCGGCCGGTTTCGAGTTCGACCCGCGCGAGCGTGTGTGCGCGAAATCGCTCCTCGAGCCGGTAATGCGTGATCGATTCGCGGCCATCGGGCCGCACCGCCATCTTGATCCGCTGGGTGCGATGCCGACCGATCTTCGCATCCACCGTGCCACCGCCACTCATCACGCCGACGCAGACCGCGCGATAGCTGCGCTCGATCTCGCGCTCGGCGAGCGCCGACACCAGCGCCGCGTGCGCCGCGGGCGTCCGCGCGACGACCAGCAGGCCGCTCGTGTCCTTGTCGAGCCGATGGACGATGCCGGCGCGTGGCACCTTGGCCAGAGCAGGATCGAGCGACAGCAGGGCGTTCTGCATCGTGCCGCGCGGATTGCCGGCGCCCGGATGCACGACCATCCCGGCGGGCTTGTTGACGACGAAGATGCCCTTGTCCTTGTGGATCACGTCCAGGTCCAGGTCTTCGGCCAGTACGCGGTTGTCGGCCTCGTAGTGGGCGAGCAGCGCGACGCGCTCGCCGCCGACCACGCGATCGCGCGACCGTGGCTTGCGACCGTCCACGACCAGGTCGCCGCTCTCGATCCAGCCCTGCAGGCGCGAGCGCGAATACTGCGGCAGGAGCCGGACCAGGGCCTGGTCCAGGCGCAGGCCGGCCAGATCCGCGGGGATGTCGATCATCTGGGCGGGGGTGTCTTTGGGGAACTCGTCTGGCACGTGTCAGCCTAAGTGGTGCAAATCGCTATAATGCCGCGCCCGGCCTCCCCGGGCATCCAAGAACAAGGCTTTCCGATGCCGTTGACCCTGTCGCGTACTCGATTCTGGATGTTGCTGGCCCTGCTGGCTGCGGCCCTGCTGGCCACCGGCTGCAAGACCCGCGGCGAGAAGGAGCTGCCGCAAACGGCCCCCAGCGTACTCTACGAGCGCGCCCAACAGAGCATGACGAGCCAGGACTTCAATACGGCGATCCGCGTGCTCGAGGCGCTGGTCGCCCGCTTCCCGTTCGCCGAGGAAACCCGCCAGGCCCGCCTCGACCTGATCTACGCGTATTACCGCGGCCGCGAAACCGAATCCGCGCTGGACTCCGCCGACACCTTCATCCGCGAGAACCCGACCCACCCGCGCATCGACTACGCCTGGTACATCAAGGGCCTGGTGGAATTCGAGCGTACGCCGAACATCCTCGAGCGCACGTTCAAGGTCGACCTCGACGCGCGCCCGCCGCAGACTGCGCGCAAGTCCTATGCCGCCTTCCGCAAGGTGGTCGAGGATTATCCGAAGAGCGAGTACGCGCATGACGCGCGCCGCCGCATGATCCACCTGCGCAATCGCCTCGCCGATTACCAGATCTACGTGGCCCGTTACTACATGAAGCGCGGCGCCTGGATCGCAGCCGCGCAGCGCGCCAAGGAAACGGTCGAGCAGTACGACGGCGCACCGGCGGTGCGCGAAGCGCTCGAGATCATGGTGGCCGCGTACGAGCGGCTCGGCATGAAGGAACTCGCCGACCAGACCCGCACGGTGTATGCCGCGAACTACGAAGGCGCCGTGCCAGACCGTGGCCCGAATACCGGCAAGAAGCCGTGGTGGAAACTCTGGGGCTGACGCCCGGCGCTTAAGGGCGCTTTAATCACGGCCGCGCAGCATGCATTCCATGGACACATGGAGTGCTCGAATGAAATCTCTCCCGCGTTTCTGGCGTGCCGGTATCCAGGCGTGCGCGCTCGTAGTCGTGGCCCCCGTCGCGCTCGCAGCACCCGCACAGCAGGCGCTGCTCTCCGAATGGCAGACTGGCAGCACCCGCGCGTTCTCCGCCACGCGCGGCCAGAAGCTGTTCAACGACCGCACGGGCAGTGACTGGAGCTGCGCGACCTGCCACACCGCGGATCCGCGCCAGGCCGGCCAGCACGCCACCACCTCGAAACCGATCAAGCCGCTCGCACCCGCCGCGAATGCCGCGCGTTTCACAGACCCGGCGAAAGTCGAGAAATGGTTCAGACGCAACTGCAACGACGTGCTCGGCCGCGAGTGCACGCCCACCGAGAAGGGCGACGTGCTGACCTGGCTGATGAGCCTCAAATGAACAGCCCGCACCACATGCCACGATACGAAGTCGCTGCGCGGGTCCTCGCAGTGCTCCTGCTCACCTTCACCGCGGCAGCGCCCGCCGCCGAACTGCAGGACGAATGCGGCGCCTGCCACATCGTCTACCCCGCCAAGCTTCTGCCAGCTCAGTCCTGGCAGCAGGTCATGGGAAGTCTGGCGAAACACTTCGGCACCGATGCGTCGCTCGACCCGGCCGCCGCGAAGCGGATCGAAGCGCTGCTCGTTCAGGGCGCGGGCCAGCCGCGGCGGATGCGGCTCGCACCGGGCCAGCCTGCACCGCTTCGGATCACTGAAATGCAGTGGTTCCTGCGTGAACACGACGAGATTCCGCCGTCGCGCTGGCGCAGCCCGAAGGTGCGCAGCGCGTCCCGCTGCGAGGCCTGTCATGTCAACGCTGAACGAGGACAGTTCGATGACGACGACAAAAAGTAGAGTCTGGGATCTGCCCGTGCGCCTGTTTCACTGGGCGCTGGCCGGTGCATTCACCGCCGCCTATCTGCTGTCCGAATCCGAACGCCAACGGCAGGTTCACTCGATACTCGGCTATACGGTGCTCGGCCTGGTCGCATTCCGCCTGCTGTGGGGATTCGTAGGCACCCGCTGGTCCCGCTTCAGCTCGTTCCTGTACAGCCCGCGCAGTGCGCTCGGCTATGTGCGCGATCTGCTGCGCGGTCGTGCCGCGGACTACACCGGTCACAACCCCGCCGGCAGCTATGCGATCTGGGCGATCCTCGGACTGGCCGTGGCGACCAGCGTCACGGGCTGGATGAACCTGAACGAAATCGGCGGCGAAGCGATCGAGGACATCCACGAGCTGTTCGCGAATTCCTGGCTGGTGGTCGTCGGTCTGCACATTGCAGGTGTGATCGCGAGCAGCATCGCGCATCGGCAGAATCTGGCGCGCTCGATGATCACGGGCTATAAGTAGGCGCGATGCGAATCCTGATCGTCGAGGACGACCCGCTGCTCGGCGATGCCCTGCAGCAGGGGCTGCGCCAGTCCGGCTTCGCCGCAGACTGGCTGCGGGACGGCCGTGAGGCCGACCACGCACTCGCCGTCGAAACCTACCAGGCGATGGTGCTGGATCTCGGCCTGCCGCGGCTCGACGGTCGCCAGCTGCTGCGCACGCTGCGCGCGCGTGGCGATCGCACTCCCGTCATCGTGCTGACGGCGCGCGACCAGCTCGAAGATCGTGTCGCGGGCCTCGACGCAGGTGCGGACGATTACCTGATCAAGCCCGTGGCGCTGACCGAACTCGCCGCCCGTCTGCGTGCGCTGATCCGCCGCTCGCAGGGGCAGGCTGCGCCCTCGATCACGGTGGGCGAGCTCGCCATCGATCCGGCCGAACACCGCGTGACGTTTCGCGGTGCGCCCGTCGAACTCACCGCTCGAGAGTTTGCGCTGCTCGTGGAATTCGCCGGCAACGCGGGCCGCGTGCTGTCGCGCGAGCAGCTGCAGTCACGTCTGTACGACTGGGACAGCGAGCTCGACAGCAACGCCATCGAGGTCCACATCCATCACCTGCGCCGCAAACTCGATGCCGAGCTGATCCGCACGGTGCGGGGCGTCGGCTATCTGATGCCGCGCACCGCATGAGCCGCGCCGCTTGAGCACCCCGGCTTCCGGCCTGTCGTTGCGGCGGCGTCTCACGCTGACGCTGGTTGCGCTGTTCGCGGCCGGCGGTGCAGTGACGGCGGCGATCGGCTATCGCGACGCGCACGCGCAGATCGACCGCATCCTGGATGCACACCTGGTTCAGTCCGCATCGCTGCTGGTGGCGCAGGCGTCGCACGAATTGCGCGAGGTCAGCGAGGAGGATCTCAACGACCTCGCGCCGTACCACCAGCAGGTCGCATTCCAGATCTGGGGCCCTGACGGGGACCTGATCCTGCGGACGCGACAGGCGCCGCGCCTGCGCTTCGACCAGCTGGCGGTGGGACTGCACGAGGTCCAGGCCGACGGCCGGCTCTGGCGCGTGTACGTGGCCTGGGACAAAGCGCGTGAAACGATGGCGCAAGTTGCCGAGGACCACGCCGAACGTGTGGTGCTTGCGCGGCGCATCGCCTTCGCCACCGTACTGCCGATGCTGATCGCCTTGCCGCTGCTCGGCCTCGGCGCAGGCTGGCTGGTGGCGCGCGGGCTCAAGCCACTCGTGGAGGTCAGCAACGAACTCGAACGTCGCGGCCCGCATGCGCTCGCGCCGCTGCCACCGCGAGCGCTTCCGGCGGAAGTACAGCCGCTCGTGAACCGCCTCAACGATCTGCTCGAACGCGTGCGTCGCTCACTCGAACAGGAACGCAGTTTCGCCTCCAACGCCGCCCATGAACTGCGCAATCCGCTCGCGGCGCTGCGCGCGCAGGCCGAGGTCGCGCGCGACAGTCGCGATTCGCAGGTTGCACGCACGGCGCTGGACGCGGTGATCCTCGCCTGCGACCGCCTGACGCGACTGGTCGAGCAACTCCTGGCCCTTGCCCGGGTCGAGGAACTCGGCACGCCCTCGACACCGATACGACTCGACGTCCTGGCGCGCGACGTCGCCGCCGCACTCGCGCCGCGCGCGATCGCCGCGGGCGGCGACCTCGCGCTCGAATCGCCGGGCCCGGTGCATTGCGCCGGCAACGCGTCGCTGCTCGAAGCCGTGCTGCGCAACCTGATCGACAACGCGCTGCGCCATGGCGGTGCGGGGGTGTCGGTGCGGGTATGCGTTGCCCAGGATGACGCGGGTTGCATGCTGACCGTCGAGGATGATGGCCATGGGGTCGCGTCGGACCGCATTGGGCAGTTGGGCAACCGCTTCGAACGTGCGGATGCCACACCGGATACCGGCAGCGGGCTCGGTCTTGCGATCGTGGAGCGCATCGCGCGCTGGCATCGCGGCAGTCTGGAGTTTGCGCCCGGCGGGAATGGCCGCGGACTCAGGGTCACGCTGCGACTGCCGCCGCAGGCCTCCGATACTCAGCGCTTGTAGCCGTTGGTGATCGGATAGCGCCAGTCGCGGCCGAACGCGCGCCGGCTGACCCGCACGCCCGGCGGGGCCTGGCGGCGCTTGTATTCGTTGCGCTTGACCAGATCCAGCACCCGGCCGACGGTGGCGCGCTCGAAACCGCGCGCGCATATCTCATCGACCGTGAGATCTTCTTCGATGAACGCTTCGAGAATGGGATCGAGGATCGCGTAGTCCGGCAGCGAGTCCGAGTCTTTCTGGTCGGGACGCAGCTCGGCGGACGGCGGGCGATCGATCACGCGCTGCGGGATCACGCGACCCTGCGCATTGCGGAATTCGCACAGCCGATACACCAGCAGCTTGCTGCAGTCCTTGATCGGCGCGAAGCCGCCGGCCATGTCACCGTACAGCGTGGCGTAACCGACGGCCATTTCGCTCTTGTTGCCGGTGGTCAGCAGCATGCGGCCGGTCTTGTTCGAGATCCCCATCAGGATCAGCATGCGGCAGCGCGACTGGATGTTCTCTTCAGTCGTGTCCGGCTTGCGCCCGGCGAATTCACCGCGCAATGCGGCCAGCGTCGCCTCGAACATGCCTTCGATCGGGATGTGGCTGTAATGCACGCCAAGCAGCCTGGCCTGCTCGGCCGCGTCGTCGACGCTCATGTCTGCGGTATAGCGCGACGGCATCATCACCGCATGCACGCGGTCCGCGCCGAGCGCGTCCACGGCGATCGCCAGCGTCAGCGCAGAATCCACGCCACCCGAGAGTCCCATCACGACGCCGGGAAAGCCGTGCTTGGTCACGTAGTCGCGCACGCCCAATACCAGCGCGCGATACACGCTCTCGACGTCGCTGATCTCCGCCGCAACATCCTTCGCGAAACTCTTGTTGAGCGCAGCCTCCGGCCGCACGGCACCGGAGGCGTCACGCACGAACACCACGTGACGCAGCCCCTCGGAATACGCGGGCGAGCGCAGCACCACCGTGCCGTCCGCATCCATCACGAAGGACTGGCCATCGAACACGAGTTCGTCCTGGCCGCCGAGCAGGTTGCAGTACACCACCGGCAGACCGACGTCGCGCACGCGCTCGCGCACCACGGCCTCGCGCGCCTGCTGCTTGCGCTGCTCGAAGGGCGAGGCGTTGATGACGATCAGCAGCTCGGCACCCTGCGAACGCGCGAGTTGTGCCGGCTCCGGCTCCCAGATGTCCTCGCAGATCAGCAGGCCGACCTGAAATCCGCGGAAGCTCGCGACCGTCGGCTGCGCACCGGCTTCGAAATAGCGCTTCTCGTCGAACACGCGGTAGTTCGGCAGGCAGGCCTTGCGATGATTCGCGAGGATCGCGCCGTCATCGATCAGTGCCGCCGAATTGAAGATCTGCGTGCCGCTGTATTCCGGATAGCCAACGATCACGCCGATGCCCTGCGCCGCCTCGCGCAGGCGCTCGAGCGCCGCATCCACCTGGTGCCGGAAGCCGCGATGGAACAGCAGGTCTTCCGGCGGATAACCGGACAGCGAGAGTTCCGGGCAGACCACGAGATCGGCGCCGAACTCCTGCCGCGCACGGGCCATCGCGTCCAGCACGCGGCTGGCGTTGCCGGCGACATCGCCGACCAGCAGATCCAGTTCGGCGAGAGCGATCGACAGCCGGCCGGGCGTACTCAAGATCGGGACGGGAGCGGCTTACTTGCCGCGCCGCGCCTTTTTCTTGGCCTTGGCCTTCGGCTTGGCCTTGACCGGCGCCTTCGCCTTGCTCCTGGCTTTGGCTCTTGCTTTGGGCTTCGCTTTCGCCTTGGACTTTGCCTTCGGCTTCGCACCCGGTCGCGGCGACACCGGCTTGAGCGCGAGCGGTTCGGCCGGCGCGGCCGCCGCCTTGGCGCGCGCCGCCGCGGCCTTCGCGCGACGCTTCTTCAGCAGATCCAGCATCGCTGCGCCGAGATCGGCCGGCGACTTCACGGTGCGCACGCCCGCGTCTTCCAGCGCGCGATATTTGTCCGCGGCCGTGCCCTTGCCGCCCGCAATGACGGCACCGGCATGACCCATGCGCTTGCCCGGCGGCGCAGTGACGCCGGCGATGTAGGCGACGACGGGCTTGGTCACGTACTTCTTGATGAAGTCCGCGCCGGCTTCTTCGTCGCTGCCGCCGATCTCGCCGACCATCACGATGCCTTCGGTGCCCGGATCGCGTTCGAACAGCTCCAGCACATCGACGAAGTTCAGGCCGCGGACCGGATCGCCGCCGATGCCGACGCAGGTGCTCTGGCCAAGGCCATTGTTCGTGGTCTGGAACACCGTTTCGTAGGTCAGCGTGCCGGAGCGCGAGACGATACCGACCGCCCCCTTCTTGTGGATGAAGCCCGGCATGATGCCGATCTTGCATTCGCCCGGTGTGATCACGCCCGGGCAGTTCGGTCCGATCAGGCGCACGCCGGTACCGGCGAGCGTGGCCTTGACGCGGACCATGTCATTCACCGGAATGCCCTCGGTGATGCACACGACGAGTTCGATGCCGCCATCGGCCGCTTCGAGAATCGCATCGGCGGCGTAGGCCGCAGGCACGTAGATCATGCTGACCGTGGCGCCGGTGGCCGCGACCGCATCGTGCACGGTGTCGAACACCGGCAGATCGAGGTGACGATCACCGCCGCGACCCGGCGTGACTCCGCCGACGACCTTCGTGCCGTAGGCGATGCACTGTTCGGAATGAAACGTCCCCTGCTTGCCGGTGAAGCCCTGGCAGATGACCTTGGTATTGCGATTGACGAGAATGCTCATGAATTCAACCTTTGCTGGCGTCAGCGCTTCAGCGCACGGCCGCGACGACTTTCTTCGCGGCGTCAGTCAGATCGGCCGCGGGCGTGACCTTCAGGCCGCTGCCGGCCAGCATGGCCCGGGCCTTCTCGGCATTCGTGCCCTCGAGGCGCACGACCACCGGCACTTTCACGCCGACGTTCTTCACCGCGATGATCACGCCTTCGGCGATCAGGTCGCAGCGGACGATGCCGCCGAAGATATTGACCAGGACCGCCTTCACCTTGTCGTTCGACAGGATCAGCTTGAACGCCTCGGTGACGCGCTCGGCCGTGGCGCCACCGCCGACGTCGAGGAAGTTCGCCGGGCTGCCGCCGTGCAGCTTGATCAGGTCCATCGTCGCCATCGCGAGACCGGCACCGTTGACCATGCAGGCGATGTCACCATCGAGTGAAACGTAGTTGAGGTCGTGCTCGCTCGCGGCACGCTCCATCGGATCTTCCTGGTTCGCGTCGCGCAGCGCGGCCAGCGCCTTCTGGCGGAACACCGCGTTCGGATCGATGTTGATCTTCGCATCGAGCGCGACGAGCTTGCCGCCGTCCGTGACGATCAGCGGATTCACCTCGACCAGCGCGGCATCCTTTTCGATCGTCAGCTTGTACAGCGCCATCGCAATCGCCTGGAACTCGGCGATCTGGCCATCCTTGAAGCCGAGCGCGAACGCCATGCGGCGGCACTGGTACGGCTGCAGACCCGCGGCCGGATGAATGTTCACCGTCGTGATCTTCTCCGGGCTGTGCTCGGCGACTTCTTCGATGTCCATGCCGCCTGCGGCAGAACCGATCATCGCGATGCGGCCCTTCTCGCGGTTCAGCGTCAACGAGAGATAGATCTCGCGCTCGATCTTCGAACCGGTCTCGACGTACACCGTGTCGATCGGCCGGCCTTCGGCGCCGGTCTGCTTGGTGACGAGGCGCTGGCCGAGCATGCCGGCCGCCGCGCTGCGCACGGCATCCATGTCGCGCGCGAGCTTGACGCCGCCGGCCTTGCCGCGGCCACCCGCGTGCACCTGGGCCTTCACCACCCACAGTGATCCACCAATCGCTTGGGCTGCCGCGACGGCCGCCTCCGGCGTGCTGGCCACCTGTCCGCGCGGCACGGGAATGCCGTAGCTCGCGAAGACTTCCTTCGACTGGTACTCGTGCAGGTTCATTTAGCGTTCCGGGTTCAGCTGGGTAACGGCGCATTATGCCTCAGCCGTGACACAGCGCGCAGTCGCCCGATTGCCGCCTACAGGTCAATAGACGATGATCCTGTAGATCATGCCTCTCACCGATTCGCAGCGCGGCGCACCCGGCGACCTCTCCCGTCGCATCCTCGGGCTGCTGAACCTGTACCGGCTGCTGATCCCGCCGACCCTGATCGCCATCCGGTATTTCACGGCGCCGCAGGCTGTCGTGGGCAGCACCGCACCGAACCTTTTCATGGCGCTGTGTGCACTGTATTTCACGGCCGGCGTCATCCTGGTCATGGCGCTGCGCTTCCGCGAAGCTTCGACCCCGAGCATTGCCGTGACCCACGGCCTGGTGGATGCCCTCGGCATCTCCGCGTTCATGTACGTGAGCGGTGGCGTCGGCAGCGGCCTGGGCGTCCTGCTCGCGCTGCCCGTCGCGGCGACCGCACTGCTGGCCGAGGCACGCACGGCCGCGTTCATCGCCGCGCTGACCTCGGTGGCCGTGCTGCTGCAGCAGGTGCTCGGGCAGCTGTTCGCGGGTGCGAGCGCCGCGGACTACACCAGCGCCGGCGTACTCGGCGCGATCATTTTCCTGATCGCGTTCAGCGTCTGGCCGGTCGCCACGCGTCTGCGCGAAAGTGAAGCGCTGGTGCGGCGCCAGGAAGTGGATCTCGCCAATCTCTCGCAGCTGTCGCAGTACATCG
>Ga0116177_10002840_pt1 | contig 12700 bp, 8 predicted proteins | sample AD_STIC10_MetaG_FD_89750 | JGI IMG/M metagenome (GOLD analysis project Ga0116177, IMG submission 89750) | Active sludge microbial communities of municipal wastewater-treating anaerobic digesters from USA - AD_STIC10_MetaG | ecosystem: Engineered > Bioreactor > Anaerobic > Digestate | place: USA...
CGGCCCAGCCCACTCGGCCCGCGGGCCAACCTGTGTGACCCGAGCGAGTCCGCCTTGCTTTCAGTGCCATGCCTCAAGCCTTGCATCTCCAACTACCGCATGGCTCGTTCAGTTCACACCAATTTCGACGCCAACGCTTTGCACTTTGTGGCGTTCTTAAACAGGCTCGCGGGATAAGAATCCGGAAACATTTCCGTTACAGCAGAGATCACTCGATCGGCAGTAGAAGCCGCAGCAGACATCACGTGATCCTTGACCTCTGCGTAGCGCCTGTTTGCGGCCCATTGGAGGGCCTTGAATGTCAGCCACTCAGTCAGGCGGTTGCCATGGACGAGGATCAGCGCGCTTCTACCAGTGTTATGACGTGCTGTGGCGGCAACAGCAGCCGCAATGTCGCGATGCAGTTGAACAACATCCCAAAGGTAAGGGCCAGTGACCGATGGATTGAACAAGACCCTGTACGGCGCTTTGGTGATGTCCTCCCAAAGCTTGCCGATTTCGCGCTTTGCCTGTACCGCGAGTGAGACATCCGTCGAAGCGCACGAGAGCGCGAGTGTCGCTTCGAGGAGGTCGAACGATGCCTTTGGATCGAGTTTTGCCCCGCCCGACTTGTAGAGATAGTTGACGCCCTCGATAGCCAGCTCCTGTCGCAATCTCTCTTGCTGGGCGTCAAGAGCGACAAAGTCCCGCTTCTCGATCGAATTCTGCGTATTCGTGAATCGAGTAATCTCAGTGCCAAAGTCCGGCTTCCCTCCTTCGAGCGAGATGATCCGCACCGGAACTCGTGCTTGCCCAATTTTTTCGGGATCCTTACGCCACGCTTCCCAGATCGATCCAACGGTCTGCGCGCCATTTACTACAAAGAATCCGTCGCACTCGAAGATTCCAGAGTTAGTGGTGTTACCACCCACGGGTTTCTTCGCGATCTGTGTGCTGATTCCCGTAATACCATTGTTGAAATACCAAAAGTCGGTTGGGCGTTCGAGCAGGGTAGCGACAATGTCGTCATTAACGGACGTTCTGCCCAGAAACTGGCGAAGGTTCGGTGCGAACAGCCGGGTTCCGTGCTGCTCGTACCACCGAGCAATCTCATCGCCATTAACCTGGCCATAGACCGATTGATAAGGCTCGCGGACTTGGCCCCACTCAAGGACCTGAACCTCGACGCGAATCGGGGCTCCGGCAACGCCAGCGGCCACTGCCTTGTGAAGTTCCGCTTGGCTTAGGACGCGCTGGAAGACAATCTCCGAAGGGTCATTCTGGGCGTCTACATAGGCCCGTAGCTCACTAGCCGGTTCCGCTGCGATGTCCTCCTGACCAGTGTGAACAAGAAGCAGCACGATCTTTGCGGTGGCGTCGTAGGTGGCCCGCTGGACTTCCTCCTGTCGTTGCTGGATCCGCTCATTGAATGACGCGAAGTCGTCGTCCAGCAGTTTCTTCACGCCAGCTAGGAACTTCAACATATCCCCCACGTCGATGGATCCGTGACCCTCCGAGTGCCACTTGGACTGGACCAAGTAGAGCGTCTTTTCGGTCTCTTCGAAGTGGATGAGATCGATTCCCCCATCTCTCTGGCCGTCAGTGACTTTTGCGCACACTGAGTCAAGATTTGTGCCGGTCAAATGTGCAACTGCGAAGGCGGCTAGCGCACGGGAGAGGAAGAGCTTCCGCTTCTGCTCCGTATCCTGAAGGCCTGCGACGTCGGCCATCGGGATTCGGCGTTGGTGCACTATTAACCAATACTTATATAACAGATGCTTAGCTTCTGGATTTCGGCATGATTTGCCTCTTTCCCTCGCCCGCTTCATGCAGCAGGCGCAATTTGCCCAGCCCGGACCGATTGCGGCATGCCCAGGTAGGTGAAGCGGTTGATGATGGCGGCCCGGACATGGGCTTCGGCCACCTGACGCTCGAAGGCTCGCGAGAACAGCCGCTCGCCCAGTTGCTTGAGGCGGAACATCATGTTCTCGGCCAGGCTGCGCCGATGGTAGTGGCTGTCGTCTTTCCAACCGTCTCGCCCGCGCTCGGCAATCGCCTGAAGGATGGCATCGCGCGGATGATCGTCCCCCCAGGGGACCGCGCCGTCTCGGGGCGGAATCGTTGCCTTGGCGCCGCGTTCGGCAATGCTGCGATGGCAGCCTTCGGTATCGTAGGCGCCGTCGGCCGAAACCTGGGCCACCGCGCCCTCGACCTGCGCGAGCAACTCGGGGAGCACCTCGTTGTCGCCCCAGTCGGCGGTGGTGACCTCGATGCCGATGATGTCCTTCTCGGCCTCATCGACCGCCAGGTGGATCTTGCGCCAGGTGCGGCGCTTGCCGACCCCGTGCTGGCGAACCTTCCATTCGCCCTCGCCAAAGATCTTCAGACCGGTCGAGTCGACCACGACATGAACCGGCCCCGTGCGCGGGCGGCGGGGAATCTTCACCGCCAGCTGCGCCGCCCGGCGCGACATGTGGGTGTGATCGGGCACCGGAAGATCGAGCCCATTGAGGCGCATCAGCGACTTCATCAGCCCTTCGGTGGCGCGGTAGGGCAGCCGGAACAGCGTCTTCAGGGTCAGGCAGGTCTGGATCGCCAGCGCCGAATACAGGCCCGGTTTGCCGCGCCCGACCGGCGGCGGGGGCGTCCAGCCGTCCTTGATCGTCGCCTCGTCGAACCAGATCGTCAGATCGCCCCGACTGACCAGCGCCCGGTCGTACTCCGCCCAGTTCGTGACCCGGTAGCGGTACTTCGGCTTGCTTGTGCCCGCATCCATCTTCGTTCGCACTGCCATGCTCGACCTCAAACCATCACGAAAGCCGGCGCTGCCGGGTGGGATGACATTTTATTGCACCAACGCCTCGGGATTCTCCCATCACAATTGGTACTGAGATAACCGGCGATCTGATTTACGTGAAGTTTTGACATGGGTAAAGGGGAAGAAAGGCAGTTCCGGCGCCGGAAGTGGCGCCTCGCGAAGAGCAAAGAAGGTAATGCAAAACGCGTGACGCCGTACGGAGGCTTGTTACGGTACTGAGGAGGCGCCCGACCCGGCGCCGACGCTATACGATCCCGGTGTATGACCTCATGTCATCCGACTCGCGCGCATCGCTTGGCATTAGATCCCAGAGTCGCCCGTTTACCTGCTTGAGGTCGTCCCAGGCCTGGTTCGAGATGTGGTTCCGCCCCACTTCTATAAGCTGCTTGGCCTGGACCTGATCGTTCATCGAGGCTCGATTTCTGATGAGGTGCTCGAACATCTCGACGAGGAAGTCCGGCATACGCATCAAGATGTTCCAGCGGACGCGCTCGAGCTCTCCAGTGAATGTCTCAATGCGTTCAGGGTTAGTCGAGTTGATAATCGTCTGCTCCCTTGCGACGATCTCCCGATACAGGTGCCTCTCGCGGTCGTTGCCACTTTCGGAGACGAGGGCGCCAACTGCCTCCTTCGCTTCCGCATAGGCAACTTTGGCTGCATCTACCCGCTTTGACGCCGTCAACTCAAAAACATCCTGAGCGATCTTTCGTTTCCTGTCCTCTAGCTTGAAACGGTCGTCGGTCACATCGTCCTGAGCAAGGGAGCCCACCTCGGAAATAAGCCCCTGGACCTGCGAGAGCAGGCGCTCAAGGCCCTGAGCCGAGTCGTGGTTGCCGTTGCTTGAGGCCTCCTGGATTTCATCCTGGATTGTGGACTCGAGGCTGAGTACATCGGAGGCGAGCATCCTGGCATCGACGTGCCGGTCGGTGCCCTTAAAGACCTGAGAGAACTCCTGCCCAGTGCCGTTTAGATAGGCGGAGATCGTGACGTCGCGAGACTCAGAGACTTCGATGGTGAGGTCGACGTCAGTGCCCCGGATGAGATCACGGTTTATCTGGCTCCCGGTGATGAGAAGGATGCCGATAGGCTTGTTTGTGGACGAGTGGCGCTCGGAAGGCCCCTCCACCACCATGATGGAAATCTCGCCGTCAGAACCCTTGATGATTGTCTTGGCGACCTGAACGGATGTTTTGCCCTTTGCGGGTAGCACTCCGTTCTTTGCGAACAAACGCTGCAGGCGTGTGTCCTTGTTCGCGACGTCGTCAAGGACGAGGCAAATGTCCTCGGGTAGCATCTGCCCCGCTACGCTGTAACGTCCCTGGGCGATCTGAATGGAGTTAAAGCCAACATCCACCGGGTTGTTTCCGCCGTCGAAGATGCCGAAGGTGAAAAGGTTAAATGCCCCCTCACGCAGAGGCAGATCCTCGGAAATGCGCGGCAACAATGCATTGAGGCCGCTGTCGAAGGAGCCATCGTCACTATGGATGCGATAGAAGAGCCCGGAAACGTCCCCCTCAAGTTTAGCGGTGAAGGTTTCCTCGGTCTCCTGAGTGTTGCGGTTGTAGGCCGTACGGATCTTCAACTGTCGGTTGTTCTTCGGAACCGCCGTTTTCCCCGCGCCTTCCTTGAACTCCTTCGTGCCAGCGAAATAGGCGGCGCCCACCGCGATTGCGTTTGTGGGGTCGATCGAGGTGTTCACTGAGATGCCCATGACCTCCTCAACGCGCTTGCGAACGAAGGGAATGTAGGCCCCTCCGCCTACCATCAAAATGAACTTGAGGTCCTCCGGGCGCAGGGAGTTCCGGGTCAGAATCTTTCTCATCATCTCGACGGTCCCGTCGATGGCCGGCTTGACAACGTCCTCGAATTCGGATCGTGTAACCGTCAGCAGAGAGTCAATGGAGGCGCCTTCCTCGTCCTCCAGGCTGACCATACCGAGATCAATCTCCGCGGACGTCTTGGTGGAAAGCTCGATTTTCGCCGCCTCTGCTGCGTGTAGCAGGCGATACCAGAGCTTGTTGTATTTGCCTTTCTCGCTCTTCATCTGTGCGAGCAGGTCAGTGAACTTGCCGCGGCGGCAAATCTCCGGAACGATCAATTTTTCGACCAGGGCGGCGTCGAAGTCCGAACCGCCCAGATAGTTGTCTCCCTCATGGTCGACGACGGTCAGTTCGCCCTCAACAATCTTCACCAAGGCTACGTCAAAGGTGCCCCCCCCGAGGTCGTAGACCATCCACTGTGAATTCCTGAGGTCGATGCCCTTCTCCTTGTTCGCGTAGGCAAGGCTCGCAGCGATGGGCTCCTGGAGGAGCAAAACCTGCTTGAAGCCTGCGGCGAGCCCTGCCTCCTTGGTGGCGTTCGATTGGACTGTGTCAAATGACGCAGGAATGGTGATGACTGCAGACTCGACCCGCTCTCCGGAGTGAACGAAGTTCTTCAACTCCTTGAGAACAAAAGCCGAGAGTTCAACTGGGGTCTTGGAGCCGCCCGTCAGCTTGATGGTTTCCGTGGTGCCCATCTTCCGCTTGAACCTTGAGGCCACCCCCTTGGGGTCCTTCTCGGCATAGGTGCGCGCCTGGTCGCCGACAAGGATCCGGTCGTTTCGGAAGGCGACTACCGAGGGCAAGGACTCCTTGAATCCGTTCGGGTTCTTGAAAACCTCCACCTGACCTTTCTCGAACTTCGCGATGAGCGAGTTCGTGGTGCCCAGGTCGATGCCGAAGTTGATCATCTTGCTCATTCAACAGACTCCTCTTGCTTGCCTTGGTTGGCGTCCTTGGACTGGACCAGAACGATCCCCTTCTGCACAACGCGGGAGAAGGCCATCTCCCCGTGGCGGATGACGGGCTTAATAACCTCAACAACGACGAGGTTGTCCGTGCCCGCCCCAGTGATGGTCGCCTCCAGATCGGTTCGCGTCTCCTTGAACGGCTCCCCCATGGGATCCTCATAAAACAGCATCTGCTCGGCAAAGGTATTCTTCATCTTCTCGACGTTCCTGGACGCGTTGCCTGGGTCGCCGTGAAGGTCGAGCTTCCGCTCGACCTCGAAAAGATTATTCAACAGCGTGAGCGCCCATTTAGGCACCTCGATCGCGGGTATTTGCGCCATGTCAGTCATCCCTTCCGTTTTTGATGTTCACCAGGATCCGAAGCAACGGTGCGTTGTCGGTGTCCCTGAGAGAAAAAGCGATTCTTTTCTTCGGGTTGCTCGCGTCAAAGACAATCATCTCGCCGTTTTCTAGCGCCGTCCGCACCTGGTGCCACAAGACAAAGTGCTCGTCCGTGAAAAACCACCCCTTGACCGCGAATTGAAGCCCACTGCGCATCACCTTACATGGCCCTATGGTCATTGGCAGACCGGTGGACAACCTCTTCTCGGCCCGCTTGATGAGAGCGGGGAAGACATAGTTCAGCGCTGCGTTGATGAAGTTTTGGAAAAACTCCTGTTGCCGCTCCAGATCGTTGCTCACCTTCCACTGGAAGATGACTCGGCGGCCGTCATCCGCGCCGGCGGCAAACAGGAAGTCGTATTCAGGGGCGGATCGCTCACCCATGACCACGGCGCCCCACCTGATGGAGGAGACGTCGTCCGTGGCGATGAAGCGATCCCCCATCAAGATCCCCTCCTTCGTTATCTCCCAGCGCTGTTTGTTTCCGCTGACGAGCTTGGCCTCATGCTGGCGCTCCTGCCGGACAAGCGTCTCTATCTGCTCGACATCGGATTCGATGGTCCGATTCGCCTCGGCCGATCGGAAGCGAAAGCGCTTGGCTAACTCAATAACCTGGCGCGAGAGGTCGATGTCGTCGTGGGCGTTGAAGCAACGGATGGCGATGCCTCGGATCATGTGGATCGCGTCGTTCTGGAACGCCTCAAAGAACGAGGGGAGAAGGTTCATTACTTGGAGCAGAGCACCCCTGTTCAGAATTCCCTCGATGTTGCTCAACACCGGTCTAATGTTTTCCGCCTGCTCATGTGCGTCCCGCAAGGGTTGAACCAGACGATCGACAACCCGACGGGCGTTCTGGAAACACCGATCCTCCATCGACGGAGGCACCCAGCGCCTGCCATCCAAAAGGCATTCGAGCACTACCAGATTTCCGGAGACGATCGCCTTGCTGAGGACCCTGTCGAACTGCGGGGCGAAAGTATCGCCAAGCCACTCGCGGAAGCCGCTATCCTCGTCCTCGAGCGACTCGAGACTCATAAGTCGGAGGTCATGCTCGTCGACTAAGAAGTGGGCGTGGGATCCCGTTGAGAGGAAGTCGAGCAAGGGCTTGTCCTGATAGACAAGCCAGTGGTACTCCCTTTTGAGTTCGTCATTGAGTTCCTCGCAAAGACCGATGGCCCGCGATTTATCGACCGTAACCCCGGCCAGCCACGAGACTGCTCCATCTTCAAGGTCTATCTCCTGCAGAAGCGCCTTCTTCAGTTTTTGGACGGTTTTCGGATCGAAGTCCTCAAGCTCCAAATCCTCGGGGGGGTTAAGCAGCACAAATGGGTTTAGATATTGCTCAAACCACTGATCCCTAGGCAGCAGCGTCTCGCCCGCCCGCCGAGCGCGGACGGCCAGTTCCAGCATGCGCGGCATGTGGTCTTGAAGACTCTTCCGGGGAGGTTCGTAGTCCGGCCACCTGCTAAGAGTCATTCTCCACATGTCCACAGCATCGGCATCCTGCGAGACCTCTGGACGGCTGTAGGCCAGCCCGATATTGAAACGGCTCGCCGAGCTATCCGATGATGCGACGTCTGCCCGCCAGTACTTGATGGCCTCGTGGTAGCGACCGTGCCGGTAGTGCAGGTTCCCGAAACGGTTCAATTGCCTCGAGTCCAGATAGCTGAGCCGCTCTATTCGTTCAAGTACGGAGCTTTCCTCATCGTCCTGGTCGGAGTCGTTCTCGGAGGCGTATATCTGGGACATGCCCTCAAGGGCGTCAAGATCCTCCTCGTTCCAACTTAACGCCTCGCAGAGGGCATCCTTGGCATCGTCCTGCTCCCCCTCCTCCAAAAGCAGCTCCCCGAGCCGCGTCCAGGCGTTGTTTGCCTCCGGCTCGAGCTCGACAGTCTTTCTCAGCGCCGCTATCGCATTTCTGCGATCGCCCATGGCGATGCGACTAAGGGAAACCTGCCACCAGGCCTCGCTGTTATCCGGCTCATCCTCGACGGCTGCGAGAGCCGCGACAAGGGACTCCTCATAACGCTTCCGACTTCTTTGATCCCTGGCCTTCTCGATGAGATCGTCGACGGTCAACGGCATACTTCACTCCGAATGCATTCCCGCAGAGCTCGCTACAGGGACTTGTACTTGTTTGTTGTCGAATTATGCCAACTTCAGCTACTTACTATAGTGACATGGGCCACAGCCTTTACCGTCTATCCGGGATTGCAGGCCAACTGGGGACAGGAGTCGCTCCGCCATCCCCGAGTGCAGACCTCGAAAGGTAGGCAGCTCAGGCTGATGATAGGTCACCGGCCTACATGGAAGCCGCATATGGCCAAGGTCCGGTCCGTTGAGGGCGACTACGAGCGGCCGTTCCACTCCGGTACTTGCCGTTGAACCCCTGAGCTATCGACCGACAGGTCAGGGTCGAAACGACTCACCAGCCAGTGGCAGCTTTCGGGAAGCGAATATCCAGCGGCGGCTTTCCGGCGATGAACCCGAGTAGGCGTCGGTCGCAGACCGACCCACAGCGGTCATAGAGGCTTCCGCAAAGCTGCCGATCAGCCGGACGGGTCTCCCGCGAGTTTCGCTTCTCGGAAGCTGCCGTTCGCCGCCTCACACACTCGGCCAGTTGCTGCCTGTCACAAGGTGATCCGGATAGCTGCCGTCCGGTAGAAGCGGTATGCTTTCCGCCTAAGGACGTGTCGGTAATGGCGAACCCTCCACGCGGTCGCGAGTTTGCCGCCTTTTCTGTCGGTTTATTTTACACACCCACTGATTTCTACAGTAGAACAGCGACTTACTAAACATGTTATTCAGCGCGCCCGTGTTAGCCGGCAAACCTGTCGCCCGAAAACAAAGTTTTCGCCCCGGAGCCGAGCGGACTGATTGAGGAGGTCGCCGATGAGGAGTCCCAAGTGCATCGTGGAGGGTTGAGTGCATGAGTAAGTTTCCGCCGCCCGTTCCGATTCCTCAGCCTGCGGCGCCGCCGCCCGGTCTCGCTGCGGACGTCGTGGCGTCGGGGCTTCCGGTACATCCCGAGGACCGTGTCAGGCTCTTCAGCCCTGACCAGTGGGAGCGCTTCGTTCAGGAGTGGGTTGACTCGCTTCGCGACGAGTACGAACTAGTCGAGCGGTGCGGCGGCGCGGGCGACATGGGGCGCGACGTCATCGCCACCGTGAAGGGCGGCAACGGCGCATGGGACAACTACCAGTGCAAGCACTACCAGAAGGTGCTTGCGCCGGGCGACGTTTGGGTCGAGCTGGGCAAGCTCGCGTACTACACGCTGAAGGGCGAGTACTCGTACCCTCGGAGCTACTTCTTCGTCGCGCCGCAAGGTGTTGGCCCGAAGCTCTCGAACCTCTTGAAGAAGCCTCACGCGCTGCGTGACGGACTTCTCGCGAATTGGGACAAAGCGTGTCGGACGGAGATCACCAAGACCGAGGTCGTCGACTGCGACGCCGCGATGAAGGCGCACATCGCTAGCCTCGATTTCTCGATCTTCAAGACCAAGCCGCTCCTCCGGATCATCGAGGGGCACGCCAAGACCTGCTGGTATGTAGCGCGTTTCGGAGGTGGACTTCCACCGCGCCCTGAGCCGACGCCGCCGCCAGGCGATCCGACCGACAACGAAGCGGTCTTCGTCGGTGAGCTTCGCCGTGCGTATGCGGATCACCTTAAGCAGGACCTGAAGGATCTCGATGCGGGGCTCGCGTCCCGCGAAGACCTCCGCGAGCACTTCCATGACGCGCGCGTTGAGTTCTACAGCGCCGAGGGGTTGAGAACCTTCTCGCGCGACACGCTGCCTCAGGGCGAGTTCGAGAAGTTGCAGGACGAGGTCCATTCCGGCGTCAAGGACGACGTACGTGGTGTCCATGCAGACGGCTATCAGCGTGTCCTCGCGGTGGTGAAGACGGCCCGCGCGATGCAGCTCACGAGCAATCCGCTAACCACGCGCATCCATACCCGTGACCGTGGGGGCATCTGCCACCAGCTCGCGAACGACGGAAAGGCCCGGTGGGTCAAATGACGACCGAGACGCCCACCCACGTCGTCTCGCCGTTCAACGGACCTGTGGAAATCGGCCTGCGTGCTCTCTGCGTGCTGACCACGGCGTTCCCCGCTGCATACGCTCTGCAGCGGCTCGTGGTGTTCGACTACCTCCTCGTCCACTCCGACGACATCGAGGGTGGCCCCGAGGGGCTGCATCCGAGAACTCCCCATCGCGGCGGCGAGATCCTGGTTCGTCGCGGCGTGATTCAAGACGGGCTTACGCTCTACGAGAGCCGTGGGCTCATCGAGCGCGTCTACAACGGCGGCGGCATCTTCTTCGCCGCAACCGACAAGTCCGCTGACTTCCTCGACACGCTCAGCACCGAGTACCTCGCGGGCCTGCGCGATCGCGCGGACTGGGTGGTCGACAGCTTCGGCGCCCTCGACGACACAGAGCTCGATTCAATGGTCCGCGAGCGCATCGGCTCGTGGGGCGCCGAGTTCTCGATGGAGTCCGTTCTCTGGACCGAGGAGGCGTCATGAAGTTCGGTTTCGCCCTTCGGCGCCTGGCGCTCATCGGACCGGGGAAAGCGCCGGCCGAGGTCACGTTCACGCGCGGACTGAACGTCATCGCGGGCCCATCCGATTCGGGCAAGAGCTTCATCGCTCAGTGCCTCGACTACGCGCTCGGCGGCGGCGCCGCGCCGAAGGAGATCGCCGAAGCGGAGGGCTACAGCTCCGTCGTCATCGACATCGAGGCCAACAGCGACGGGCGCATCTACTCGCTGGAGCGGAGCCTCCGTGGCGGTGGGGTGCGCTGCAAGACCAACGGGCAGCCCGACCGCGTGCTCGCGGCGAAGCACCAAGGGGGCAAGGAGGACACCGTCTCGCAGTTCCTCCTCCACCTGTCGGGACTGGGCACGAAGAAGGTCCGCACCAACGAACAGGGCAAGACGCGGCCGCTCAGCTTTCGCGACATCGCCCGGCTCGTCATCATCGACGAGGAAACGGTCATCAAGGAGAACTCGCCGGTTCTCAGTGGGCAGGTCATTTCGAAGACCGTCGAGAGCGGCGTGTTTCGCCTCCTGCTCACGGGCACCGACGACTCCTCGATCATCGCGAAGGAAGATTCAAAGGTCGCGAAGGGGCGCCAGGCTGGCAAGGTCGAACTGCTCGAAGGTCTGCTGAAGGGGACGCGGGGACGCCTCGCCGAGCTTGGCGAGGTGAGCTCGCTCGCCGAGGAGCGCGACCGCCTGACCCGAATCGAAGCTTCGATTCAGACGGCTCTCGTCGAGCGCAACGCCGCGCAGGCGAGCGTGGTGCCCCTGCAAACGAAGCGCAGCACGGCGTGGAAGGCGCTGAAGGCGGTCGAGTCGAAGCTCGCGGTTCTGTCGGAGCTGCAGACGCGGTTCGACTTGCTGGAGCAGCAGTACGAGTCCGACCTGCGACGGCTGGAGGCGATCGCCGAGGCCGGGGTTCGGCTCGACCAGCTCAGGGAGGAGCGGTGCCCGATGTGTGGCGCGCTCGCCGAACACCAGCATCACGAACATCCGAAGGCAGGCCCGGTACCGGCGGACGTCTCACAGGGGTGCAAAGCCGAGGCGGCCAAGACCTCGAAGCTGCTCCAAGACCTTCAGACCACGCGAGCCGCCAACGCCACCGATATCGAGCAGCTCCAAGCTACCCGCGACACTCACCAAGCCGAGCTCGACGCGATCTCGTCGGAGCTGAAGGGGCTGATGGAGCAGCTCGTTGACGTCGCCTCCAAGAAGGTCGACGAGCTGCGCGTGCGCGCGGAGTATTGCCGCAAGGCGATCGAGCACCTCGAGCGAATTCAGGAACTCGAAGAGCTGCTCGAGGAGGCGAACAAGCCGAAGAAGAAGCAAAAAACGGACGTCGCTGGCGCAGCGGTGAGCACCGCGCAGGCCGATCCGTTCAGCCGCGAGGTCGAGGCGCTCCTGAAGGCGTGGCACTTCCCCGACTTCGATCGCGTCTCGTTCAGCGAGAACGACCAGGACGTGGTGATCTCGGGCCGCGCGCGGAAGAGCCACGGCAAGGGCGTACGGGCCATCACACGGGCGGCGTTTAACCTCGCGCTCCTTCGCCTCTGCATCGAGGACGAGCGTCCCTTCCCGAACTTCGTTCTGATCGACTCGCCGCTGCTCGTCTACGAGGAGCCAGACGCTGGGGAGTCGACGTTTCCGCAGGACATCAAGAAGCACTTCTGGGAGAGCGTGAAGGCATCCTTCACCGACGCGCAGGTCATTATCATCGAGAACAGGAACCAAGTTCCTGGTGACGGAACGCTCAGCAACGTGAACGTCATACGATTCACGGGGAACGACCAAGGGCGCCGCGGGTTCATCCCGAAGGCACGAGGTGAAAAATGAACTGGCGGGCCGTGCAGGAACAAACGATGTGGCTTCTCCCGGCGTCGAAATCATCGTGGCAGCGTCTAACGACAGCCTGCAGCGGACGGCGCTGCGCGCCGCTGTATGCTGAGCGTTGAGCGTCAGCTTATCGATTTAACGACGGTCCGCTCGGGGTCGCGACGCGGCCGACGACTCTTCATGTTTGCTGCCGTAAAGCGGTCAGTGAGATTTCACGTCCGATAAGCGGTCGCTCGCCATCGAGTGTTGTCGACCCCGAGCGGTCGTTGCGACTTCCGCAAAGCTGCCGGTCAGGTACCCAGGGATTCCACGAGTTTCGCTGCTCCGAAGCTGCCGTTCGTGACCTCACGCACCCGGCCA
>Ga0116177_10002844_pt1 | contig 12696 bp, 8 predicted proteins | sample AD_STIC10_MetaG_FD_89750 | JGI IMG/M metagenome (GOLD analysis project Ga0116177, IMG submission 89750) | Active sludge microbial communities of municipal wastewater-treating anaerobic digesters from USA - AD_STIC10_MetaG | ecosystem: Engineered > Bioreactor > Anaerobic > Digestate | place: USA...
CCAAGGCCCGGCTGCAGCGGCTGCGTGGCACGTGGATTGCTGCATGTCCCGGGGACCGCGGGCCGCGCCCGCACCGCCGGAAGCCCGCCATGCCCGTCGCCAGCCCCGCCCGCCCCAAGGCCGCCCCCCGCAAGCGCGCCGCGGCGCCGCGTGCCACGCTCACGCTGTCGAGCAAGAACTACTCGTCGTGGTCTTTGCGCGGCTGGCTGCTGGCCCGTTTCGCCGGGCTGGACTTCGACGAGCTGATGGTCTCGCCCGACGATGCCGATGCGCGCAAGGAACTGCTGCTGCTCGCCCCGTCGATCCGCGTGCCCTGCCTGACGCACGAGGGTGCGAAGGTCTGGAACACGCTGGCCATCGCGCAGTACCTCGACGAGATCTTCCCCGGCGCCGGGCTGATGCCGGCCGACCGCATCGCCCGCGCGCACTGCCGCTCGGTCAGCGGAGAGATGAACTCGGGCTTCGCCAACCTGCGCTCGGCGCTGCCGATGAACCTCAAGGCCCACCACCCGGGCTTCAAGATCTGGGCTGGTGCGCAGCCCGACATCGACCGCGTCGTCGAGATCTGGACCGAGTGCCTGGCCACCTATGGCGGGCCGTTCCTGTTCGGCCGCAAGCACACGATGGCCGACGCGATGTACGCGCCGGTCGTCACGCGCTTCCTGACCTACGACGTCAAGCTGAACAAGCCCTGTGCCGACTACTGCCGCACCATCATGGCGATGCCCGAGATGAAGGAGTGGGTCGCCGCGGCGAAACGCGAGCCCGAGGAGATCGAGGAACTCGACATGGAGTTCTGATCACTCCCAGGCGGTCGGCGCCGGTACTTCGCAAGGAGCCGGCATGTCGACGGTCTTGAAGTCCGCCGGGCCGACGATCTCCAGGTATTCCATGTCGGGCGAGTAGTCGAACAGGTAGTGCACGATGCCCGGGCGCTGGTGCACGCAGTCGCCGGCCGAGACCAGCGTCACCTGGTCGCCGTACATGAACTTCGCCCAGCCCTTGGTCATGATGACGATGTGGAAGTCCGCATCATGGCGGTGCCATCCGGTGCCCTTTTCGGGTGCCATGTTGGCCTTGACGAGCTGCGCGAGCACCCGCCCGGAGGTGGCGGCCTCCACGCCCAGGTCCTTGTAGAGGAAGAAGTCGCGCAGGCCGTCGCTGCGCCAGGCGGTGTCGCCGGGCTTGACGTGTGAGAAACGGGTGGTGGTGCTGTCCAGCATGGTGATTCCTCCGCTCGGATGGGTGAGACGGCAGGGCGCCATGCATCAAGCGTTCCAGTCGTCCGGGTTGACCAGGGATAAGGGAAGCCCAAGGCGTTTACGGTATGGTTCGGGTTTCGAACGAGACGCCATATCTGACGTGTCCTCCTCCCGCCCCGCGCTAGCGGCCAGCCAACTTGCCTGTCGCCGCGGCGACCGGCTGCTTTTCCGCGGGCTCGACTTCTCGCTCCAGGGCGGCCAGATCGTCTGGCTGCGCGGGCCCAATGGCAGCGGCAAGACCAGCCTTCTGCGCCTGCTGGCCGGCCTGTCGACGCCCGCCGAAGGTTCGGTCACCTGGGACGGCGTGCCGCTGCGCCAGGCCGGTGCGGCCTATCACCGCAGCCTGTGCTACCTGGCGCATGCCAACGCCCTGAAGGACGACCTGACCGTTCTGGAAGCGCTGCAGTTCCTCGCCCGGCTGCACGGCCAGGCGGGCGACGCCGCAAGCGTCGAGCCGGCGCTGCGCAAGGTCGGCCTGTTCAGCCGCCGCAACGCTGCGGTGCGCACGCTCTCCCAGGGGCAGCGGCGCCGTGTCGCGCTGGCGCGCCTGCAGGTCGATGCCGCCGCGCCGGTGTGGATCCTCGACGAACCCTACGACGCGCTCGATGCCGAAGGCACGGCGATGCTCGACGAGGCGCTGAGCCAGCATGCGCGCCGAGGCGGCGCCGCGGTGCTGACCAGCCACATCGACCTGAGCCTGCGTGACCCTCAACCGGTCACGCTGCAACTCGATGCCTACGCCGCCCGATGAGCCGCGCCTTCACGACCATCGTCGCGCGGGACCTGCGGCTGGCGGCGCGGCGCCGTGTCGAGGCGCTGCTGCCGATCGCCTTCTTCCTCGTCGCGGTGAGCCTGTTCCCGCTCGGCGTCGGCCCGGAGCCGCAGACGCTTCGCCAGATCGCGCCGGGCGTGGTGTGGGTGTGCGCGCTGCTGGCCGCGATGATGTCGCTGACGCAGCTGTACGGCGTCGACCATGCCGACGGCTCGCTGGAGCAGATGATGCTGTCGGGCGAGTCGCTGTGGATGATCGCCGCGGCCAAGGCGCTTGCGCACTGGGTCGTCACCGGCGCGCCGCTGGTGCTGGCGGCACCGCTGTTTGGCCTCCTCTTCGACCTCAGCGCGGTGGCCAATACCACGCTGGCGCTGTCCCTGCTGCTGGGCACGCCCATCCTCAGCCTGCTCGGCGGGCTGGGCGCAGCGCTCACGCTGGGCCTGCGCAGTGGCGCAGTGCTGCTGATCCTCATCATCCTGCCGCTGTGCATCCCGGCGCTGATCTTCGGTGCCGGCGCAGTGTCGGCCGCCGAGGCCGGCATCTCGACACGCGGTCATTTTTCCCTGCTCGGCGCCTTGCTGATCGCCTCGGTGCTGCTCGCGCCGCTGGCCACCGGCGCGGCGCTGCGCATCGCCACGGAGTGAGCCTTCGATGCAAGGGCAACTGAGACTCTTCACCTTCGCCTCGCCGGTGCGCTTCTACGGGCTTACCGGCGTGCTGATCCCGTGGTTGTGGGCGGCGTGCATCGCGCTGGCCGGCGCGGGGCTGTACATGGGCTTCTTCGTCGCCCCGACCGATGCGACGCAGGGCGAGTCCTACCGGGTGATCTTCATCCACGTGCCGGCAGCCTGGATGTCGATGGTGCTGTATCTGGTGATGGCCTTCTGGGCCGCCATCGGCTGGGCCTTCAATGCGCGGCTGGCCTCGATGGTCGCGCGCGCCATCGCCCCCACCGGCGCGATGTTCACCTTCCTGGCCCTGTGGACGGGCGCCTTCTGGGGCAAGCCGACCTGGGGCACCTGGTGGGTGTGGGACGCGCGCCTGACCTCGGAACTCATCCTGCTGTTCCTGTATCTGGGATTCCTGGCCCTGGTCAACGCCATCGACGACACCCGCCGCGCCGACCAGGCCGGTGCGCTGCTGGCGGTGGTGGGGGCGGTGAACGTGCCCATCATCTACTTCTCGGTGAAGTGGTGGAACACGCTGCACCAGGGCGCGACGATCAGCATGACGGCGGCGCCGAAGATGGCGCAGACCATGCTGACGGCGATGCTGCTGATGACCTTCGCGTTCTGGGCCTATGCCTTCGCGGTGGTGTTCATGCGCGCCCGTGCGATCGTGATCGAGCGCGAGCAGCACACGGAATGGGTGACGGAACTGGTTCGCACGCAGGGGTCAAAGGCATGAACTGGAACAGCGCGAGCGAGTTCTTCGCAATGGGTGGTTACGGGCTGTATGTCTGGGGCTCCTACATTGCCACCGCGGTGCTGATGGTCATCGAGCCCATCCTGGCCCATCACAGGCATGCTCGGGCCCGCCGAGATGCTGCAAGTCTTTCCGAGGAGTCCTGACATGAAGCCCCGCCACAAACGCCTGGCCATCGCCGGTGGTGTCGTCGTCGCCGTGGGTGCGATCGCCGCGCTGGTGCTCAACGCCTTCCAGAGCAACCTGGTGTTCTTCTATTCGCCGTCGCAGATCGCCTCTCACGAGGCGCCGGCCAACCGCACCTTCCGCCTCGGCGGGCTGGTGCAGGAAGGCACCGTCAAGCGCGATGGCGTCAAGGTCAACTTCGTCGTCACCGACACGGCCAAGACCGTGCCGGTGCAGTACGAGGGCATCCTTCCCGACCTGTTCAAGGAGGGCAAGGGCGTGGTCGCGCAAGGACAACTTCGTGACGGTGTGTTCGTCGCCCGCGAGGTGCTGGCCAAGCACGACGAGAACTACATGCCGCCCGAGGCGGCCGAAGCACTCAAGAAGGCGCAGCAGGTGAACGATCAGATGAGCAAGGGCGTGGCCCAGGGGAGCACGAAGTGATTCCGGAACTCGGGCATATCGCGCTGTGGCTGGCGCTGGGCGTATCGGCCGTGCTGGGCGTGGTTCCGCTGGCCGGCGCGCAGAAGGGCCGTGCCGACTGGATGTCGCTCGCGCGCCCGCTGGCGATCGCCGAGTTCGTGTTCGTCGCCTTCGCCTTCGGCTGCCTGGTCACGTCATTCGTGCAGCACGATTTTTCGGTGCTGAACGTGGCCAGCAACTCCAACAGCGCCTTGCCGCTGCCGTACCGCATCGCTGCCTCCTGGGGCAGCCACGAGGGCTCGCTGCTGCTGTGGGTGTTCATGCTGTGCGTCTGGCAGCTGGCCGTGGCCCGCTTCAGCGCGCACCTGCCGCAGCCGGTGCTGGCCCGCATCCTGGCGGTGATGGGCCTGATCAGCGTGGGCTTCCTGCTGTTCATGCTGGCCACCTCCAACCCCTTCGATCGCCTCATCCCCGCCGCCCCTGAAGGGCGCGACCTGAACCCGCTGCTGCAGGACCCGGGCATGGTGATCCACCCGCCGATGCTGTACATGGGCTACGTGGGCTTCTCGGTGGCCTTCGCGTTCGCGGTGGCGGCGCTGATCGGCGGCAACCTCGACGCCACCTGGGCGCGCTGGACGCGACCCTGGACGACAGTGGCCTGGATCTTCCTGACCATCGGCATCGCGCTGGGCAGCTGGTGGGCCTACTACGAACTGGGCTGGGGCGGCTGGTGGTTCTGGGACCCGGTCGAGAACGCCTCCTTCATGCCCTGGCTGGTGGGCACGGCGCTCATCCATTCGCTGGCCGTGACCGAGAAGCGCGGCAGCTTCAAGAGCTGGACGGTGCTGCTCGCGATCCTGGCCTTCTCGCTGTCGCTGCTGGGCACCTTCCTGGTCCGCTCGGGCGTGCTCAGCTCGGTGCACGCCTTCGCGACCGACCCGCGCCGCGGCCTGTTCATCCTCATCTTCCTGGTGATCGTGATCGGCGCCTCGCTGACCCTGTACGCCTGGCGCGCGCCGAAGGTCGGCCTCGGCGCACGATTCGGCCTGCTCTCGCGCGAGACACTGCTGCTGCTCAACAACGTGCTGCTGGTGGCTGCCACCGGTGCTGTGTTGCTGGGCACGCTGTACCCGCTGGTGCTCGATGCGCTGGGCCTGGGCAAGATCTCGGTCGGCCCGCCGTACTTCGACACCGTGTTCGTGCCCTTGATGGCGCCGCTGGTGTTCCTGATGGGCGTGGGGCCGATGGCGCGCTGGAAGGCCACCGAGCTGCCCGACCTGTGGACGCGGCTGCGCTGGGCGCTGGGCGTGGCGATCGTGGCCGCGCTCGCGGTCGAGTGGTCCACCGGCGAGATCGGCTTCCAGGCCACGCTCGGCCTGGCGATGGCCTTCTGGATCGTGGCTTCGGTCTGCACCGACCTGTTCGAGCGCCTGCGCGGCGGCAACCCGCTCGAGCGCGCCCGCCTGCTGCCGCGTGCGATGGTCGGCATGATGGTCGCGCACCTGGGCGTGGCCGCCTTCATCATCGGCGTGACCATGGTGAAGGGCCACGAGGTCGAGCGCGACGTGAAGATGGACGTGGGCGACACCACCGAGGTGCGTGGCTACACCTTCACCTTCAAGGGTGTCAGCGATGTCACCGGGCCGAACTACGTCGCGGCCCGGGCGACCATCGAGGTCAGCCGTGACGGGCGCATGCTGCGCACGATGCACCCCGAGAAGCGCATGTATCGCGTCCAGCAGAACCCGATGACCGAGGCCGACATCGACACCGGCTTCACGCGCGACCTGTACGTCTCGCTGGGCGAGCCGATCGAGGGCAGCCAGGGCGCGTGGATCGTGCGCGTCTACTTCAAACCCTTCGTCGACTGGATCTGGGGCGGCTGCCTGCTGATGGCGCTGGGCGGCCTGCTCGCCGCCACCGATCGCCGCTACCGCGCCAAGGTGCGCAGCGAGCAGGGTGCGTCGTCGATCGTGGGAGCGAGCGCTTGAAGAGCCTGAAGTTCCTCCTCCCGCTGGGCATCTTCCTGGTGCTCGTGGTCTTCCTCGCGGTGGGCCTGAACCTGAACCCGCGCGAAGTGCCGTCGCCGCTGATCGGCAAGCCGGCGCCGGCTTTCACCCTGACGCGGCTCGATGCACCAGCGCAGTCGATCAAGCGCGACGAACTGCTCGGCAAAGTCTGGATCCTCAACGTGTGGGCCTCGTGGTGCGCGCCGTGCCGCGAAGAACACCCGGTGCTGGTGGAGTTCGCTCGGCGCAAGCTCGTGCCGATCTACGGCCTGAACTACAAGGACACCCGGCCGGCCGGGTGTCCTTGTAGTTCAGGCCGTAGATCGGCACGAGCTTGCGCCGAGCGAACTCCACCAGCACCGGGTGTTCTTCGCGGCACGGCGCGCACCACGAGGCCCACACGTTGAGGATCCAGACTTTGCCGAGCAGTTCGTCGCGCTTGATCGACTGCGCTGGTGCATCGAGCCGCGTCAGGGTGAAAGCCGGCGCCGGCTTGCCGATCAGCGGCGACGGCACTTCGCGCGGGTTCAGGTTCAGGCCCACCGCGAGGAAGACCACGAGCACCAGGAAGATGCCCAGCGGGAGGAGGAACTTCAGGCTCTTCAAGCGCTCGCTCCCACGATCGACGACGCACCCTGCTCGCTGCGCACCTTGGCGCGGTAGCGGCGATCGGTGGCGGCGAGCAGGCCGCCCAGCGCCATCAGCAGGCAGCCGCCCCAGATCCAGTCGACGAAGGGTTTGAAGTAGACGCGCACGATCCACGCGCCCTGGCTGCCCTCGATCGGCTCGCCCAGCGAGACGTACAGGTCGCGCGTGAAGCCGGTGTCGATGTCGGCCTCGGTCATCGGGTTCTGCTGGACGCGATACATGCGCTTCTCGGGGTGCATCGTGCGCAGCATGCGCCCGTCACGGCTGACCTCGATGGTCGCCCGGGCCGCGACGTAGTTCGGCCCGGTGACATCGCTGACACCCTTGAAGGTGAAGGTGTAGCCACGCACCTCGGTGGTGTCGCCCACGTCCATCTTCACGTCGCGCTCGACCTCGTGGCCCTTCACCATGGTCACGCCGATGATGAAGGCGGCCACGCCCAGGTGCGCGACCATCATGCCGACCATCGCACGCGGCAGCAGGCGGGCGCGCTCGAGCGGGTTGCCGCCGCGCAGGCGCTCGAACAGGTCGGTGCAGACCGAAGCCACGATCCAGAAGGCCATCGCCAGGCCGAGCGTGGCCTGGAAGCCGATCTCGCCGGTGGACCACTCGACCGCGAGCGCGGCCACGATCGCCACGCCCAGCGCCCAGCGCAGCCGCGTCCACAGGTCGGGCAGCTCGGTGGCCTTCCAGCGCGCCATCGGCCCCACGCCCATCAGGAACACCAGCGGCGCCATCAAGGGCACGAACACGGTGTCGAAGTACGGCGGGCCGACCGAGATCTTGCCCAGGCCCAGCGCATCGAGCACCAGCGGGTACAGCGTGCCCAGCAACACAGCACCGGTGGCAGCCACCAGCAGCACGTTGTTGAGCAGCAGCAGTGTCTCGCGCGAGAGCAGGCCGAATCGTGCGCCGAGGCCGACCTTCGGCGCGCGCCAGGCGTACAGGGTCAGCGAGGCGCCGATCACGATCACCAGGAAGATGAGGATGAACAGGCCGCGGCGCGGGTCGGTCGCGAAGGCGTGCACCGAGCTGAGCACGCCCGAGCGGACCAGGAAGGTGCCCAGCAGCGACAGCGAGAAGGCCAGGATCGCGAGCAGCACCGTCCAGCTCTTGAAGCTGCCGCGCTTCTCGGTCACGGCCAGCGAATGGATGAGCGCCGTGCCCACCAGCCAGGGCATGAAGGAGGCGTTCTCGACCGGGTCCCAGAACCACCAGCCGCCCCAGCCCAGTTCGTAGTAGGCCCACCAGCTGCCCAGCGCGATGCCGATGGTCAGGAAGATCCAGGCCACTGTCGTCCAGGGTCGCGTCCAGCGCGCCCAGGTGGCGTCGAGGTTGCCGCCGATCAGCGCCGCCACCGCGAACGCGAAGGCCACCGAGAAGCCCACGTAGCCCATGTACAGCATCGGCGGGTGGATCACCATGCCCGGGTCCTGCAGCAGCGGGTTCAGGTCGCGCCCTTCAGGGGCGGCGGGGATGAGGCGATCGAAGGGGTTGGAGGTGGCCAGCATGAACAGCAGGAAGCCCACGCTGATCAGGCCCATCACCGCCAGGATGCGGGCCAGCACCGGCTGCGGCAGGTGCGCGCTGAAGCGGGCCACGGCCAGCTGCCAGACGCACAGCATGAACACCCACAGCAGCAGCGAGCCCTCGTGGCTGCCCCAGGAGGCAGCGATGCGGTACGGCAGCGGCAAGGCGCTGTTGGAGTTGCTGGCCACGTTCAGCACCGAAAAATCGTGCTGCACGAATGACGTGACCAGGCAGCCGAAGGCGAAGGCGACGAACACGAACTCGGCGATCGCCAGCGGGCGCGCGAGCGACATCCAGTCGGCACGGCCCTTCTGCGCGCCGGCCAGCGGAACCACGCCCAGCACGGCCGATACGCCCAGCGCCAGCCACAGCGCGATATGCCCGAGTTCCGGAATCACTTCGTGCTCCCCTGGGCCACGCCCTTGCTCATCTGATCGTTCACCTGCTGCGCCTTCTTGAGTGCTTCGGCCGCCTCGGGCGGCATGTAGTTCTCGTCGTGCTTGGCCAGCACCTCGCGGGCGACGAACACACCGTCACGAAGTTGTCCTTGCGCGACCACGCCCTTGCCCTCCTTGAACAGGTCGGGAAGGATGCCCTCGTACTGCACCGGCACGGTCTTGGCCGTGTCGGTGACGACGAAGTTGACCTTGACGCCATCGCGCTTGACGGTGCCTTCCTGCACCAGCCCGCCGAGGCGGAAGGTGCGGTTGGCCGGCGCCTCGTGAGAGGCGATCTGCGACGGCGAATAGAAGAACACCAGGTTGCTCTGGAAGGCGTTGAGCACCAGCGCGGCGATCGCACCCACGGCGACGACGACACCACCGGCGATGGCCAGGCGTTTGTGGCGGGGCTTCATGTCAGGACTCCTCGGAAAGACTTGCAGCATCTCGGCGGGCCCGAGCATGCCTGTGATGGGCCAGGATGGGCTCGATGACCATCAGCACCGCGGTGGCAATGTAGGAGCCCCAGACATACAGCCCGTAACCACCCATTGCGAAGAACTCGCTCGCGCTGTTCCAGTTCATGCCTTTGACCCCTGCGTGCGAACCAGTTCCGTCACCCATTCCGTGTGCTGCTCGCGCTCGATCACGATCGCACGGGCGCGCATGAACACCACCGCGAAGGCATAGGCCCAGAACGCGAAGGTCATCAGCAGCATCGCCGTCAGCATGGTCTGCGCCATCTTCGGCGCCGCCGTCATGCTGATCGTCGCGCCCTGGTGCAGCGTGTTCCACCACTTCACCGAGAAGTAGATGATGGGCACGTTCACCGCCCCCACCACCGCCAGCAGCGCACCGGCCTGGTCGGCGCGGCGGGTGTCGTCGATGGCGTTGACCAGGGCCAGGAATCCCAGATACAGGAACAGCAGGATGAGTTCCGAGGTCAGGCGCGCGTCCCACACCCACCAGGTGCCCCAGGTCGGCTTGCCCCAGAAGGCGCCCGTCCACAGGGCCAGGAAGGTGAACATCGCGCCGGTGGGGGCGATGGCGCGCGCGACCATCGAGGCCAGCCGCGCATTGAAGGCCCAGCCGATGGCGGCCCAGAAGGCCATCACCAGATACAGCACCATCGACATCCAGGCTGCCGGCACGTGGATGAAGATCACCCGGTAGGACTCGCCCTGCGTCGCATCGGTCGGGGCGACGAAGAAGCCCATGTACAGCCCCGCGCCGGCCAGCGCGATGCACGCCGCCCACAACCACGGGATCAGCACGCCGGTAAGCCCGTAGAAGCGCACCGGCGAGGCGAAGGTGAAGAGTCTCAGTTGCCCTTGCATCGAAGGCTCACTCCGTGGCGATGCGCAGCGCCGCGCCGGTGGCCAGCGGCGCGAGCAGCACCGAGGCGATCAGCAAGGCGCCGAGCAGGGAAAAATGACCGCGTGTCGAGATGCCGGCCTCGGCGGCCGACACTGCGCCGGCACCGAAGATCAGCGCCGGGATGCACAGCGGCAGGATGATGAGGATCAGCAGCACTGCGCCACTGCGCAGGCCCAGCGTGAGCGCTGCGCCCAGCCCGCCGAGCAGGCTGAGGATGGGCGTGCCCAGCAGCAGGGACAGCGCCAGCGTGGTATTGGCCACCGCGCTGAGGTCGAAGAGGAGGCCAAACAGCGGTGCCGCCAGCACCAGCGGCGCGCCGGTGACGACCCAGTGCGCAAGCGCCTTGGCCGCGGCGATCATCCACAGCGACTCGCCCGACAGCATCATCTGCTCCAGCGAGCCGTCGGCATGGTCGACGCCGTACAGCTGCGTCAGCGACATCATCGCGGCCAGCAGCGCGCACACCCACACCACGCCCGGCGCGATCTGGCGAAGCGTCTGCGGCTCCGGGCCGACGCCGAGCGGGAACAGGCTCACCGCGACGAGGAAGAAGGCGATCGGCAGCAGCGCCTCGACACGGCGCCGCGCCGCCAGCCGCAGGTCCCGCGCGACGATGGTCGTGAAGGCGCGGCTCATCGGGCGGCGTAGGCATCGAGTTGCAGCGTGACCGGTTGAGGGTCACGCAGGCTCAGGTCGATGTGGCTGGTCAGCACCGCGGCGCCGCCTCGGCGCGCATGCTGGCTCAGCGCCTCGTCGAGCATCGCCGTGCCTTCGGCATCGAGCGCGTCGTAGGGTTCGTCGAGGATCCACACCGGCGCGGCGGCATCGACCTGCAGGCGCGCCAGCGCGACACGGCGCCGCTGCCCCTGGGAGAGCGTGCGCACCGCAGCGTTGCGGCGGCTGAACAGGCCGACCTTGCGCAGCGCCGGCTCGACGCTTGCGGCGTCGCCCGCCTGGCCGTGCAGCCGGGCGAGGAACTGCAGCGCTTCCAGAACGGTCAGGTCGTCCTTCAGGGCGTTGGCATGCGCCAGGTAGCACAGGCTGCGGTGATAGGCCGCACCGGCCTGGCGCAGCGGCACGCCGTCCCAGGTGACCGAACCTTCGGCGGGCGTCGACAGGCCGGCCAGCAGGCGCAGAAGGCTGGTCTTGCCGCTGCCATTGGGCCCGCGCAGCCAGACGATCTGGCCGCCCTGGAGCGAGAAGTCGAGCCCGCGGAAAAGCAGCCGGTCGCCGCGGCGACAGGCAAGTTGGCTGGCCGCTAGCGCGGGGCGGGAGGAGGACACGTCAGATATGGCGTCTCGTTCGAAACCCGAACCATACCGTAAACGCCTTGGGCTTCCCTTATCCCTGGTCAACCCGGACGACTGGAACGCTTGATGCATGGCGCCCTGCCGTCTCACCCATCCGAGCGGAGGAATCACCATGCTGGACAGCACCACCACCCGTTTCTCACACGTCAAGCCCGGCGACACCGCCTGGCGCAGCGACGGCCTGCGCGACTTCTTCCTCTACAAGGACCTGGGCGTGGAGGCCGCCACCTCCGGGCGGGTGCTCGCGCAGCTCGTCAAGGCCAACATGGCACCCGAAAAGGGCACCGGATGGCACCGCCATGATGCGGACTTCCACATCGTCATCATGACCAAGGGCTGGGCGAAGTTCATGTACGGCGACCAGGTGACGCTGGTCTCGGCCGGCGACTGCGTGCACCAGCGCCCGGGCATCGTGCACTACCTGTTCGACTACTCGCCCGACATGGAATACCTGGAGATCGTCGGCCCGGCGGACTTCAAGACCGTCGACATGCCGGCTCCTTGCGAAGTACCGGCGCCGACCGCCTGGGAGTGATCAGAACTCCATGTCGAGTTCCTCGATCTCCTCGGGCTCGCGTTTCGCCGCGGCGACCCACTCCTTCATCTCGGGCATCGCCATGATGGTGCGGCAGTAGTCGGCACAGGGCTTGTTCAGCTTGACGTCGTAGGTCAGGAAGCGCGTGACGACCGGCGCGTACATCGCGTCGGCCATCGTGTGCTTGCGGCCGAACAGGAACGGCCCGCCATAGGTGGCCAGGCACTCGGTCCAGATCTCGACGACGCGGTCGATGTCGGGCTGCGCACCAGCCCAGATCTTGAAGCCCGGGTGGTGGGCCTTGAGGTTCATCGGCAGCGCCGAGCGCAGGTTGGCGAAGCCCGAGTTCATCTCTCCGCTGACCGAGCGGCAGTGCGCGCGGGCGATGCGGTCGGCCGGCATCAGCCCGGCGCCGGGGAAGATCTCGTCGAGGTACTGCGCGATGGCCAGCGTGTTCCAGACCTTCGCACCCTCGTGCGTCAGGCAGGGCACGCGGATCGACGGGGCGAGCAGCAGCAGTTCCTTGCGCGCATCGGCATCGTCGGGCGAGACCATCAGCTCGTCGAAGTCCAGCCCGGCGAAACGGGCCAGCAGCCAGCCGCGCAAAGACCACGACGAGTAGTTCTTGCTCGACAGCGTGAGCGTGGCACGCGGCGCCGCGGCGCGCTTGCGGGGGGCGGCCTTGGGGCGGGCGGGGCTGGCGACGGGCATGGCGGGCTTCCGGCGGTGCGGGCGCGGCCCGCGGTCCCCGGGACATGCAGCAATCCACGTGCCACGCAGCCGCTGCAGCCGGGCCTTGG
>Ga0116177_10002845_pt1 | contig 12696 bp, 10 predicted proteins | sample AD_STIC10_MetaG_FD_89750 | JGI IMG/M metagenome (GOLD analysis project Ga0116177, IMG submission 89750) | Active sludge microbial communities of municipal wastewater-treating anaerobic digesters from USA - AD_STIC10_MetaG | ecosystem: Engineered > Bioreactor > Anaerobic > Digestate | place: USA...
GATGGCCGTTGCCGGCGAGCAGGGCGGCGCTTGCGAGGTTCACCGCAAGGCCGATGGCGGCGACGATGATGGCCTGGTCGAACGCCACGGCGCTGGGGGAGACAAGGCGCTGGGCGGACTCAGCGGCGATCGCGAGCGCGACGACGCCGAGCACGAGCGCGGACGCGAAGCCCGCGAGATCGCCGACTTTGCCGGTGCCGAAGGTGTAGCGCGGATTGCGGGCATTGCGCTTGGCGAAGGTGTAGGCGATGGCGGCGACGGTAAGCGCGCCAGCGTGGGTCGCCATGTGGACGCCGTCCGCAAGCAGCGCCATTGAGCCGAAAAGCGTGCCGGCGAGGATCTCGCCGATCATCATGATAGTCGTGAGGGCGACGACCCACATCGTGCGGCGGGCGTTGCGATCGTGATCCTTGCCGAGGAAGACGTGTTCGTGCCGGAGGTCCCGGGTTGCGTCAGACATGAACTCTCATTTCGAATAGCGGCGGATGACGGTGATCAGCTGGTCGGCGGCTGATAGCCGGGCGTCATTGCTGAGCCGCGGGGCGGCGACATGTTCGCGAACGAAATCGGCGAGAACTTCTTCGGTGAGACCGTTGATTGCGCCACGGGCGCCGGAGACGAGATGCAGCACTTTCTCGCAGTCGGCCTCGTCCTCGAGCGCTCGCTCGATACCTTCGAGCTGGCCGATGATGCGGCGGACCCTCGCAGTAAGTTGCTTCTTTGAGGCTGTGGTGTGCGACATACGATAGGGGGGTATCCTATATGATTTGAATGCGCCAGAGCCTTTGCTGTCAGACGTGAAGAGGCGGACTATGCGGCGGCGAGGCGTTCGGCGGCTTGCAGGTCGACAGAGACCAGTTTCGAGACGCCGCGTTCCTGCATGGTGACGCCGAACAGGCGATCCATGCGGGACATCGTCACTGCGTTGTGCGTGATGATAATGAAGCGGGTGAGGGTGCGGGTGCGCATCTCTTCCAATAGGCGGCAGAAGCGATCAACGTTCGCATCATCAAGAGGCGCGTCGACCTCGTCGAGGACGCAGATGGGAGCGGGGCGCGAGAGGAAGACCGCGAATATCAGAGCCGTCGCCGTAAGCGCTTGCTCGCCGCCTGACATCAGCGAGAGCTGGCCGAGGCGCTTGCCCGGGGGCGAGGCGTAGATTTCGAGGCCGGCGTCGAGCGGGTCGTCGCTTTCGGTAAGGCGGAGCTCGGCGTGGCCGCCGCCGAAGAGCGCGGTGAAGAGCGAACCGAAATGGCCGTTCACCTGATGAAAGGCGTCAACGAGGCGCTGGCGGCCATCCATGTTCAGCGCGTCGATGCCTTCGCGCAGCCTGGCGATTGCGGCGACGAGATCGTCACGCTCCTCGATCTGGAAGCCCATGCGTTTCGAGATTTCGGTCAGTTGCTCGTCGGCTTCCATGTTGACGGCGCCGAGCTGATCGCGTTCGCGGCGGAGCTGGGCGAGGCGGGTGTCGAGCGCGTGGGCGTCCGCGAGCGCTTGGGATTCTCCGGGCGCATCGGCGTCGCCATGTTCGGCGCGGGCCGCGCGGGCGGCGGCGATAACCTGGGCGACGACGCCCTCAAGTTCTTCGAGGTCCTTGTCGAACGCGGCGCGGACCTGTTCGGCGATCTCGGCTTCGCGCCGGATGGCGGCCTCCAGGCGCGATTCCGAACGAACAAGCGTCTCACGGGCGGAGGCGGATTGGTCACGCGCAGCGCGAGAGGCGAATTCGGTTTCGCGCAGCCGGCTTTCGGCTTCCGCCAGCGTATCGGCGGCGTCGCGTCGGGCGGCCTCTGCTGTCCCGCTGGAGGCAGCGAGATCGTCGAGCTTCTCCTGCATGGCCGCGGGCTGGCCCTTGGCCTTTTCGTAGGCGGTGCGATCTTCAGCAAGATCATGGCTGATGGCCGACAGGCGGCTGGAAGCTTCCGAGGCGCGGGCATGCCATTCGTCGCGGTCGCGTGCGAGCGCGAGGCGGGTCGCGGCAGCGCGTTCGGCTTCATGGATGAAGGCGTCGAGCGCGGCGGCGGCGACACGCTCGCCATCGCGCGCGCGGCGGACTTTCTCCGACAGGTCGGCGAGAATGGCGCGGTCGCGATCGGTGGGCGCGGTTGCAAGCGCAGACTTGGCCGCGGCGAGCGATTGTGCGGCAAGGTCGCGGTCGGCGGTGAGGCGACGGATGGTTTCGTCCAGCGCCGCGCCCTTGAGCGAGAGCCGTTCGACATCCTGTTCGGCGCGTAACGCGGCTTCGTGCGCCTGCGCCGCGGTGCGCGTAAGTTCCGGCACGTTGCGGCGGGCGGCCATCAGCGTGATTTCGGCGTCGGTAAGTTGTGATGAAGCTTTGGCGCGTTCGGCGGCGGCCGCATCGCGGGCGCTCAGCGCCGACTTGATTTCGATCTGAAGTTGCTGGCGACGCGCGCGCTGTTCCAGCTTTTCGGCCGCGGGAAGCGGCGCATCAGAGCGGCGGACGAAACCATCCCAGCGCCACAGGTCGCCTTCGCGGCTGACGAGACGTTGGCCGAGCTGCAGACGGGGCAGAAGGTCGAAACCCTGCGTACGATCGACGAGCCCGCATTGGGCGAGGCGCGCGCGAAGCTGCGCTGGCGCTTCGACAAGGTCGGTGAGCGGCGCTGCGCCTTCTGGCAAGGTCGCCGAGAACTCGCCGGAGCGGCCTGACCAGTGGGCAGGCGCTTCGAAGGCTGTTGGCGCATCAAGGTCTTCCGAAAGGGCGGCCGCGAGCGCGCGTTCGAGCCCCTGCGCGCGGATGCCTTCTATGACAGGAGGATGCGCCGGGTTGGCTGCCTCGCGCAGCAGACGGTCGAGGCCCTTCAGTTCGGATTCGAGTTCGCCCGCTTTTCTTTCTGCAGCGAGCAGAGGCGCCGTGAGGCGGGCTTCTAGGGCGCGGGCTTCATCGACGGCGCGTGAGGCGGCGGCGAGTGCGGATTGCGCGGCTTGTGCTCTTGCTTCGGCGTCGGCGTGGCGGGCTCGCGCATCTTTCAGCGCAGTGTCCAGTCTGGCTGAATCGCCGAGGTCAACGCGTTCGGATTGCGCTTTCGCGAGGTCGGCGGCGAGGCGCGTGTGGCGATCGTCTTCGCGCTTTACGGCGCCCTGGGCGGCGGCAGCCTCTGCTTCGGCGCGAGCAAGGGCGGCGCGGCGCTGATCGGCTTCGGCTTCGAAGGTCTGGAGTTCGGCCATGGCCGCATCGACAGCGGCGGCAAGTTCAGCTTCGCGCTTCGCCTGGGCGTCGGGATCATCCGGAGGAAGCTGCGCTATGGCGGAAGCGGCGCGGTCGGCGCGAGCAGTGGCGTCGTCGCGCTGGACGGTTTCGCGCGTGGTTTCCTCGACGAGGCGCGTGATGTCGCGTTCGAGACGGGTGGACGTTTCCTTCGCCGCGTCGCGTTCCGCTTCGAGACGCGCAAGCTGGAGCTTGATGACGCCGAGCTTGCCAGCGGCTTCGGACTCGGCGGCGCGCAGTGGTTCGATGGCGGCGCGAGCTTCGAGTTCTACCGTGCTGGCTTTTGCGTTGACCGAGACGGTTTTCTGTTCGTTGGCCTTTGCGGCTTCGAGCGCAGCACGGGCTTGCGTTGTTTCAACGACGGCTCCGCGCCAGCGGGCGGCGCCCAGACGTGCTTCAAGCGCGGCGATCTCTTCCGACAGCGCGCGATACTTGCGCGCCTTGCTGGCTTGGCGCTTGAGCGAGTTCGCCTGGCGTTCGACCTCGTTCATGATGTCAGCCAGTTTGGCGAGGTTTTCGTCCGCGGCTTTCAGTTTCAATTCGGCTTCGTGGCGGCGCGCCGCCAAGCCGCCAATGCCTGCTGCTTCTTCCAGAATCCGACGGCGGTTCTGCGGCTTGGCGCCGATCAATTCACTGATCTGGCCTTGGCGGACGAGGGCGGGCGAATTCGCGCCGGTGGATGCGTCAGCGAACAGGAGCTGGACGTCCTTCGCGCGGACCGTCCGGCCGTTGATGCGATAGGACGATCCCGCGCCGCGGCGGAGCATGCGGCGGATCTCGATCGTGTCTTCGTCATTGAACTCGGCGGGAGCCGAGCGCTCGGAATTGTCGAGCAGGAGCGTGACCTCCGCCATCTCGCGCGGGGGGCGTTGATCGGTGCCCGAAAAGATCAGGTCGTCCATCTCGCCGCCGCGCATGGCGCGGGCCGACGTTGCGCCCATCGACCAGCGCAGCGCTTCGAGCAAGTTGGACTTGCCGCAGCCATTGGGCCCGACAATGCCTGTTAGACCCTCTTCGATCGGCACATCCACCGGATCGACGAAGGACTTGAAGCCCGCGATCTTGAGGCCGATCAGGTGCACGCGCGGTTCCGTTACGCCCTGAAAAACACGGGCTTTCGGTGGCTCTACGGGCGCAGGGCGGCGGGGTCAATGCCGGTCGCCAGCGGGGCGATGGACGCGGGGCTATGTGCGTTATTGCGGCGCTGCAGGCGTCGGTTTGGCCAGTTCCGCGTCGATGGCGGCCGAGAGGTCGTCCATCGTCTGTTCCACATCCTTGCCGGCGATCACGAAGGTGGGCGTGGAGCTGACGAAGGGCGGGGATTCCCGCACGTATTTATGCATCGCGGCGTCGATCGACTTGTCAGCGATGCACGTGCCGACCTGATCCATATTGAGGCCATGGCGCGCGCCGAGATCGCGCAGGTTCTTTTGGAGCCGCCAAGGATTGCGGCCGGACTCGATGATCTCGTTCTGATGGTCAAAGAGATCGTCGATCACATCGAAGAATTTGGCTTCCCCCGCGCAGCGCGCGATGGCGGCGCCGGCGACAGAGATTTCGACCGGCGGCGTCGGCATCACAACCCAGGCGAGGCGCACCTTCCCTGTGTCGATATATTTCGCCTTCAGCTCCGGGAAGACCTGTTCGTGGAAGGCGCGGCAATGGCCGCATGTCGTCGACGCGAATTCAGTGATCAGAACCGGCGCCTTGGGATCGCCCATGACCGGCATGCCAAGAAAGGGCGTGATCTCGACCGTGTTGTAGGGCTCAGGCGCGCGCGGCTGTTCGCATGCGCCTAGCAGCACGGCGATGGCGGCAAAGGCCAGGCGGATGCGGGCCATCTTGAGCGCTAGGATGGCGGGGTCGCAGGCGGCGTTGCGCCGGCCGGGGCGGCAGGAGCAGTCGGTGTTGGCGCGGGGGTGGTCGGCGCGGGTGTCGCGCCTGCGGTTGCGGGCGCGGGATTGCCAAGCTTCTTCTCGATGGCAGCCACCACGTTTTCCCACGTTGGGTCAGCCACGACTTCATCGTTGATGAAGATGGTCGGCGTCGCCCGCACGCCTTTGGCGGTGCCGTCCGCCTGCGACTTCAGGATCGACGCCTTCAGCTCCGGCTGGTGATCGATGCAGGTCATCACCTGTTCCGGCGACAACCCGAACTTCTGGCCGATCTGGTTCAGAACCGGCAGCGCGTTGCCTTCCTGCGCGCCTTTCAACAGGTCGTATTGGCGCGTGAAGAATTCGTCGACCATGTCGACATATTTGGCCTCGCCGCCGCAGCGCGCGACTGACGCGAAGAGAAGGCCAACGCCGCCATTGTCGATCGGATAGTCGCGGTAGATCAGCCTCACCTTGCCGGTATCGAGATACTGCGTCTTCAGCTTGGGCAATTCCCACTTCCAGAAGTCGCGACAGTGGGTGCAGGTGAGGGCGGCGTATTCGATCATCGTGACCGGCGCGTCCGCATTGCCGATCGGAACGTCGCCGAGAACCGGCGTCACGGCCACGGGCGTGAAGGCGCCGGTCTGCGCCTTTTGGTCCGAGCAGGCTGCGGCCAGCGCGAGGGTCGCGGCGAAGACCGGCGTGATCAGGTGGCGGATGGCATGGGCGGACATCGGGCGTTCCTCGTGATTTCAGCGGTTTTGGCCAAAGGCGGGCCTGCGGTCAACGCTTACGGTGGGGCGGTCAGCCTTTGCGCTGGCCTGTCAGGATGGCTTCGCCAAGCTGCGCGAGGGCGTTGCGGACAGCCCGGTTCTGGACCGGCGCCAGGCGTTTCACCAGCGCTTCGCGCTGTTCCGGCGTCAGGGGACGCGGAATGACGAGGGCAAGCTGCTTGGGTGGGGCGGTCTGGATCAGTTTCAAGGATGTGATCTTGGAGCCCGAGGCAAGGTTCACCCTCTCCAGGATGTGATCCCTGGCGTGCTGGATGATGGGCGCCGCGGCCGATGGCACGCGCAGGTGAAGCACATTGCCGCCCCTGGCGCGGGAGACCCGCACCGGCTCAGTGATGGCGGCGATGCGCAGGCCGACGATCTCGGTCCAGCGGGATTGCAGCGTTTCAGGCGCCGGGCCGGCTTCCTTTAGAAGGGGGCGCAGCGCGCGCGCGAGCGCTGCGCCCATGGGGCGAGCGGGACGGTAGACGGGAACGGCGCGGGTCTGCGCCAGCCGGGCTTCGGCCTCGCGCTCCTTTTCCCACTTTTTCCAGTCGATGGTCATGGGCCCTTCTTGCCAGCATTCGGGTTTCGTCGGAATGGCCCGGGACAGATAGTCTACGGGAATGATGACCGCTCACAGCCTCAGGAAGATGCTCACCGCGGTGGATCGCTGGTATCGGCGGCATGCGCGCGTGCTGCCCTGGCGGGTGGGGCCGGAGGCGCGGGACGCTGGCGTGAAGCCCGATCCGTATCTGGTGTGGCTGTCGGAAGTGATGCTGCAGCAGACGACAATTCCCCATGCAACGCCTTATTTTGATGCGTTTCGCAAGCGCTGGCCCACAGTGAAGAAACTGGCGGCGGCGCGCTGGGAGGATGTGTCGGCTGCATGGGCGGGGCTGGGCTATTATAGCCGCGCGCGCAACCTGCATGCCTGTGCAAAAGCAGTGGCGGAGCAGGGCGGTTTTCCACAGGACGCCAAAGGGCTTCGCGACCTGCCGGGAGTAGGGCCTTACACGGCGGGCGCAATCGCCTCAATCGCGTTCGACGAGCGCATCGCGCCGGTCGATGGCAATATCGAGCGGGTCGTCTCGCGAGTGTGGGCCATTGGCTCAGACGGGACCGATAAAGGTTGGCGCGCCGCGAAGGTCGAGATCGGCGCGCGTGCGCAGGCGATGGCGGATGCCTTGCCTGCGCACGCGCGTGCTGGCGATCTTGCGCAGGCGCTTATGGATCTGGGCGCAACCGTATGCACGCCGCGCAAGCCGAACTGCCTGATTTGCCCACTCAACACGATGTGCGCGGCTCGCGCTGAAGGCGATCCCGAACGTTATCCTGTGAAGGCGGACAAGAAGGCGACGCCGACGCGGTATGGATCCGCGTTCGTGCTGATGAATGGCGACGAGGTGCTGCTCGTAAGGCGACCGCCGAGCGGGTTGCTGGGTGGGATGGTGATGCCGCCGACATCCGCTTGGAGTGAGACGAAGGCGGATGATCCTCTTGCAGAGGCGCCCGGAAAGTTTGCGTGGGTGCAGGTCGGCCAAGTGCGCCACGTCTTCACACACTTCGCGCTGAAGCTTGACGTCTGGCGCGCCAACGCGCAGCCGCGCGCGAAAATAATAGGCGAATGGATGTCGACTGATGATGCGCTGGCCGCCTTGCCGACCGTGGGCCGGAAGGCGGTTGCGCTGGCCGTTGGTGGAAGCGGTAAGCGCGGCCGCTAGCGAGCACCAAACAAAAAGGCCAGCCTTTCGGCCGGCCTTTTCAAACGTCGATCGCTTGATTGATCTGCGTTTTAATTCTTCGCTTTGACTTTCTTTATCTTGGCCGCGGCAGCATCCGCTTCCTTCTGGCGAGCGCCGGCGAGGATGCCAGGCAGGCCGTAATTGCCTTCATGGCAAGCGTATTCGTACAGGCCGTCCGACGGGTAGAAGGCAAGCTCAGCTTTCCACGTCTGGGTGTAGGTCTCCGGATCATCGACGACGAACTGATAGACCACGTCGTGGTCGCTCGTGCGCGTCAGACGCTCCGTGACAACGCCTTTCTTCGACAGCGGGAACGACATGGTCTCGCCCTGCAGCGGTTTCACATTGACCGATTCCATCACGAACGTGTCGCCTTCCCACCAGCCGACTGTATCGCCAAGCCAGGGCGCCATCGTCGCGGGACGGTGATGCGCGCGGGCTGTCTCAGCGTTGTCGAAAATCGGAATGATGCGCGCATCGTGAACCATCTCGACGAGGATCATCAGGTGCGTCGGGGTCTGAACGAACTGGTAGTTATTGTTGTAAAGGCCGTTGAGCATGCCTGGCCCGCCCATGTTGGAGAAACCGATCAGGCAGCGCTCGGGAACTGCGGTTTCTTCCGGGCCCTCATACGGGGCGTCGCCGGTCATGTAGCGCGCGGAGTTGATGGCGCGCTTCTTCGCCTGCGCAGCGGGGTCCTTGAAGGGCAGCAGACCATTGGCAGGCTCGATAATGTAGGAGGTGCGATACTCTCCATTCACCTTCGCAAGCCGATCGCCAGGCTGCGTCCAGAACGTGTCGTAACCTTTTGCGCCGAAATCCTTGCCGCCCTTTTCCGGGGCGCCGGCGTTCGGATCCGAATAGCGCGTGTTCTTGTTGAAGCCTTCCTCATTAGCCGCAAAACCAGCAACGCCGGTATTGTCGGCGATCTTCTTGGCTTCCGCTTCGGAGACGACGAGGCTGCGGCCGGGCGCGCGTTGCAGCGTCGTGACCGATGCGTGAGTCCAAAAGCCGGTCAGATCGGGCTTGCCGTTCGCAGCCTTTGGAGCCGGTTGAGGGGCGCCCGCTTCGCCAACCGGCGCTTGCGCCAGCGCCGGCATTGACAGGACAGCAATGGCAAGGGCTGTCACTGCAGGCTTCAAAATTCGCATAAGTCAGGTCTCCCGAATGGTGCGCGGCTGCCTGCGCGCTCTTTGTTTGCAGCTGATGGCTGCCGCCACGTAAACGAAAACGCCCACAATCAAAAGGGCTTGTGTGTCAAATGGTTGGGATATGGCGCCGCACGCGGCGCGTCCGTTCGGCCGCGCGCAGCAATATCGGCATGGATTTGTAAGTCGCGCCGACCGCCATCCGGACGTGGTCCGCAAGGCGGTCGGGCTTGGCCCTAAATCCTGATCAGGCCAGCGCTGCTTTCACAGCAGCAGACGTGATGGGAATGTGCCGCAGGCGCGCGCCAACCGCGTTGTAGATCGCATTGCCAATGGCGGGGCCGACAATGGTGGTCGCCGGTTCGCCAAGCCCGACGGGCGCTTCCGTGCTTTCAACGAAGCTGATGTCGAGTTCGGGAACATCCGCGAGCCGCAACGGCGTATAGGCGCCAAGATTGCGCGCCTTAACGTTGCCATTCTCGAACTCGGTGCCTTCGTGCAGGGCAAGTGAGAGGCCCCAGAGTGAGGCGCCTTCCATCTGCGCGCGGGCGCCATCGGGGTCAACGATTGTGCCGGCGTCAGCGACAAGCGTCAGCTTCTCGACCTTCACCGCGCCCGTACCTTTGTTGACATTCACCCGCGCCACGCATGCGACCCAGGTTGGCATGTCGCGTTCCTGCCCGAAGGAGGTGGCGAGACCGAGGCCCGTGCCTTCGGGAAGCGGCGCGCCCCAGCCGGCTTTCTGCGCGGCGAGTTGAACCACATTGGCCTGGCGCTTGGCGCCTCCGACGGAGTTGGGGGCGGAGCCGGCATTGGCGCCTTCAGCCGTGAGCAGCTTCAGGCGGAAGGCGACAGGGTCGAGCTTCAGCTTGTGCGCCGCTTCATCCATGAAGCTTTCAAGCGCCCAGTTGGTGAAGCCGGGTCCGACCGAACGGAGCCAGCCGGGGCGGAAAGTTTCGTTTGCGAGATCGTTGGAGATTGCGCGAACCTTGTGGGCGCCGACCGCGTACCAATGGTTCGCGCCACTGATGGCGAATGGGTCGAACGGTACGTCCTTTTCGCCCTTCGGCATGAAGAACGGGGCCATTACTTCTGTCGGCCAGCCGCAGGCGACATGCTGCTCCATGCCCGTGACGGCGCCATCCTTGTCGAATGCCATCTTCAGCTTTTGAACAGACGGCGAGCGGACGCTGTCGAACTTCACATCGTCTTCGCGCGTCATCACCATCTTCACCGGCTTGCCGATGGCTTTTGCGGCGAGGGCGGCGCCTACGGCATAGTCGCCGTTGAGACGCCGGCCAAAGCCGCCCCCAAGACGATAGGTTTTCATCACGACGTTGGTTTCGGGCACTTCGAGCGCCTTGGCGAGCCATGGCAGGACAAGGCTCTGCCACTGGTTGCCTGTGTGGATTTCCCACTTGCCGTCTTTCTGCAAGGCGAGGGCGTTGAGCGGTTCCATCTGGAAGTGAAGCGCCGTGGCCGTGGTGTATGTCGCTTCTATCGTGGATTTTGCGGCCTTGAAGGCGGGGGCTGTATCTGTTGCGCCCGTGGCGAGGACGGAGCCCTTGCTTGCATCCAAGATCAGCTTGGCCGCATGATCCTGCAGATCCTTCTCAGAGACATTGGTTGTCGGCCCGGGCGAGTACTCGATCGTGACAGCCGCGGCCGCCTTCTTCGCGGCATACCAGCTATCAGCGATCACCATCGCCCAGCCGGGAACGGTGTTCGAAGGGTCTTTCAAGGCTATGGTCTGGATGTAGCCTTTGATCTCCTTCGCCGGGGCATCCATGATATAGGTGACCTGCGATCCATTTCGCGTCGGCGGCAGGATCGGGCAGCCATAGACCATGCCCTCGACCTTCGCATCGATGCCGTAGATAGCAGCGCCGGTTGTTTTCTCCACGATGTCGAGCGAGGTGACGGGCTTGCCGATGAGCTTGCGGTCTGCTGCAGGCTTGAACGTGATCTTGGCGAGGTCATCTGGCGTGTAGGTCTTGGTCAGACCGCCCTTGCGAATGATGTCCTTGTAGGAAATCTTCTTGTCGCCGGAGATGACTTCGCCATTGGCGGCCGTACAGCTGGCGGGGTCGACGCCGAGCGCCGCAGCGCCGGCTTCGATCAGGGCTATGCGGCCCGCCGCGCCTGCCTGGCTGTAGAGCGGATAAGTCTGCCACACCGACCAAGAGCCGCCGGTGACCATGAGGCCCCATTTCGGGTCGCTGTCGACATGCGCGATGCGAACGTTTTCCCACGGCGCTTCGAGCTCGTCGGCGAGGATGCGCGCGAGCGACGTACCGACATGCTGGCCCATCACGGCGCGGATCACGTTGACGGTGACGATGCCGTTATTGTCGATTGCGAACCATTGCGTGGGCTCGAAGGGCGGGGCGGTGGAAGCCGTCTCGGTGGTGCAGGCCGTCAGGAAGGAAAAGGCGACGCCGGTTCCGGCGGCGGCGATGAGGAAGCCGCGGCGGGTTAGGATAGGCGCGTTCACGGACGTATCCATGATCAGGCTCCTTTCATCGCATTGGCGGCCTGACGAACGGCGGCGCGGATGCGGGTGTAGGTCATGCAGCGGCACAGATTGCCGTTCATCTGGGCGTCGATGTCGGCGTCGGAAATGTTCGGGTTGTCCTTCAGCACGGCGGCCGCCTGCATGATCTGGCCGGACTGGCAGTAGCCGCATTGCGGAACCTGCAGGTCCTGCCAGGCCTTCTGGACGGGATGCTGGCCTTTCGGATCGAGGCCCTCGATCGTGACGATCTCGGCGCCTTCGACGGCGCTGAGTGGGGTGACGCAGGACCGCGTGGCCTTGCCGGCTATATGCACGATGCAAGCCCCGCACATGCCGATGCCGCAGCCGAACTTGGTGCCGGTCAACCCGGCGTCGTCACGTATCACCCATAGCAATGGCGTGTCGGCATCCGCCTCCACCGTCATCGACTTTCCGTTGAGCTTGAAGCTTGTCATGTACAGGCGCCCTCTGACCACTGAAGCAGGCTCGGCGCGTCCCGTTCGAAGTCCGGGCTGTGCAGGCGCCGGCAAGCTGTTTCCACTATCGTTCGCTGATTGTGATGCTTGTCCAGCGGCCAACGCGTCCCCAAAATCGGGTTGGAGGGGCCTTTCGGCAAATTATGCAACGATCAGAAGGCGATGCGCACGGCGCTATCGTTTGCTGCATATATCGCTTTTTTGTGCACATCGCATCGGGCGTCAAACGGCGAGGCGGTCGTCGCCGTCAGCGTGACTCGCTGCCGGCGACGGCGCATGGTTCGGCGGCGACAAAGGAGACGAAAATGCTCGATCACATCGGACTCAAGGTGAGGGATGTGGAGCGTGCGCGGGCGTTCTATGATCAGGCGTTGAAGCCGCTGGGCGTGAGCCTCGTCATGGAAGTGCCGACGGAGAAGACAGGCTCGGCGCCCTATCTCGGCTATGGCGAAGGCGCGAAGCCTTACTTCTGGATCGGTCAGGAACGGCGCGCGACGGAGCAGCTGCACGTCGCGTTCGTGGCGGCGAGCCGTGCGAAGGTCGATGCTTTCTATAGCGCAGCGATGGCGGCGGGTGGGCGAGACAACGGCCCGCCTGGATTACGTCCGCATTATCACCCGGCTTACTACGGGGCGTTCGTGCTGGACCCTGACGGGCACAACATCGAAGCTGTCTGCCACACGCCCGAATAGGGCGACGCCAGAAACTTAGTGCGGAGCGGGGGCCGGTTGCGCCGGCGCCGTCGGAGCTGGCGTGGTCGCCGGCGCTGTCGGAGCGGGAGCGCCCGGAGCGGCAGGAGCTGCGCCCGGAACCGCAGCAGGAGCAGCGCCATCGGCGGGAGCCGCCGCGCCTTCAGCCGGAGCAGCAGCGCCTTCCGCCGGAGCGGTCGCTGAAGCAGGAGCGGTCGCTGAAGCCGGAAGCGGAGCAGGCAGC
>Ga0116177_10002857_pt1 | contig 12676 bp, 12 predicted proteins | sample AD_STIC10_MetaG_FD_89750 | JGI IMG/M metagenome (GOLD analysis project Ga0116177, IMG submission 89750) | Active sludge microbial communities of municipal wastewater-treating anaerobic digesters from USA - AD_STIC10_MetaG | ecosystem: Engineered > Bioreactor > Anaerobic > Digestate | place: USA...
CCTGTTGAAAACAGGTTCTATCCAACCCTTTTTTATACTTCCCCCCACTTTTATCACATTAAAAAATCTTATCTCTCTAACCCTATTCCATAAAATTTTTTATCTTTGTAAAAATTTTTATTATGAATAGTTATAGGGTAAGTGGCAATATAGTTGATATTTTTAGTAATAAAATATATAAAGGTATTATTGAAATTAAAAATGGTAAAATTAAAAATATCGTTAAATGTAATGATGTCGATTGTGATAATTATATTTTACCAGGATTGATAGATGCCCATGTACATATAGAAAGTTCATTAGTAGCTCCATCATATTTTGCTGCTGAAGCTGTAAAACATGGTACTATAGGCATAGTAGCTGATCCTCATGAAATAGCAAATGTGATGGGCGTTAAAGGTATAAATTTTATGATAAAAAATGGTAAAAACGTTCCTTTTCATTTCTTTTTTGCTGCTCCTAGCTGTGTACCTGCTACACCTTTTGAGAGCTCTGGTGCTATCATCAATGCTGATGAAATTAAAAAATTACTAAATAAACGCGAGATTTATGCTTTAGCAGAAATGATGAATTTCCCAGGAGTAATAAATGGAGATGATGAAGTGATGAAAAAAATAAATGCAGCTATTGATAAATCGAAACCTATTGATGGACATGCTCCTTTGTTATCTGGAAATGACTTAGAAAAATATGTTGACGCAGGCATCTCTACAGATCATGAATGTACAAATATCGATGAAGCTCGTGAAAAATTAAAGCTTGGTATGAAAATACTCATACGCGAGGGTTCAGCTGCTAAAGATTTCGATGCTCTTTGGCCACTACTTCTAGAAAATCCAGATAAATTGATGTTTTGCACTGATGACCTTCATCCAGATCATTTTATTAAAGGACATATTAATAAAATTGTAAAGAAAGCTATTGCTAATGGTGTAGATCCTATTACTGCTATTAAAGTTGCTAGCTTGAATGCTGTCATGCATTATCATCTCCCTGTAGGACTTTTGCGTATAAATGATCCAGCTGACATGATAGTCATCGATAATTTTGAAAATTTTAATATATTAAAAACTTTTATTAATGGTAAATTAGTTTATGATAATGGAAAAGTAAATTTCGAACCGCAAGTAAAAAAATTGGTCAATAATTTTATTATTAACAAAATAATAGTAGATGATTTAAAAATAAAAGCTAACACTGATAAAATACAGGTTATAAAAGCCCTTGATGGTTCATTGCTTACAGAAAAATTATTAACTAATGTTAGTAAAGACAATGATGGATTTGCTATCGCAGATCAGCAAAGAGATATTTTAAAAATTATTGTTTTAAATAGATATACTAAAGGTGCTAAACCGTCAATAGGTTTTATTAATGGATTTAACTTAAAAAATTGTGCTATTGGTTCTTCGGTAGCTCATGATAGCCATAATATCGTGGTTGTTGGAACTGATGATGCATTGATACTACAAGCTATTGAATTAATTCAAAAAAATAAAGGTGGTATTGCATTTGTGAGTAATGACAAATCATATATTTTACCACTTCCTATTGCCGGTATTATGTCTAATACTGAAGTAAGCAAAGCTGCTAAGGATTATGAAATTTTAAATAATTATGCTGCTGAGCATGGTTGTCAAATGCTTAGTCCGTTTATGACTTTAGCTTTTATGTCTTTATTAGTGATTCCTCATTTGAAATTATCAGATTTAGGCCTTTTCGATGTAGATACTTTTAGTTTTACAACTTTATTTGTTTGATTTTGAAAATTTTATAATGAAATATTTAAGAAAAATATTTATTATCGTATTTTTTTTATGTTTTAAAAACTTTTTAACAGGACAAATTAATTATTTTGAAAATAATTCTATTTTTTTAGCAGAAGCCCAATATAATGGTTATATCAAACTTTTCCCTAATATAGAACTACAAAAAGACACTACTCATAAATGGATTAAAAGAAAATTATTTGAAGAAAATTTAATTTCTATAAATGATTCTATAGCTAAAATTTCTATTAATCCATTTCTAGATCTATCTATTGGTGTAGACAATGGTCATCAAACCCAAATAAATTTCATTAATACTAGAGGTATAACTTTTTTAGCTCAAATTAGTAAAAATTTATATATTTCTAGTGAATTTTATGAAAATCAAGCTTTTTTACCTGAATATTATAATCTATTAATTGATTCTGTTAAGTTTTTACCTGGAAATAATTGGGTAAAAGACTATAGAGAAAGAGGGATAGATTATGGACTAGCGATGGGACGTATACAATGGCAAGCAACAGATTGGATGACTTTAGAAACAGGCTTTAACACAATTAATTTGGGTAATGGATTTAGAAACTTGATCCTCAGTAATGAAGCACGCCCATATCCATATTTGCATATGGTATTTAATTATAGAAAAAAGATTTTATTAGGCAATGTAACTGGTATAGCATATCATAATAGTCAGATAATAGATAATATTAATGATAATCTCAAAAACATTTTTTCTGTCAATTATCTTACATTTTATCCTTTAGAGACATTATCAATTTCATTGATAGATTTAACGATTTTTCATCCTTCGAATGGATATTTACGCTTCTCACCATATACCTTTATTTTTGTTCCAGAAATAAGATCTATTTTATTACGAAAAAAACCTTCTTGGTCTTTGCCCGGATGTGCTTTTAATATAGAGTTACCAAATAACAAAATTTATTATCAATGCACATTTAATATTGACGATGTAATAGCTAATAATTTTAAACAAAATTTTGCTTATCAGCTTGGCTTTTGTAGCAATATTAATCTATCAGATACTACATTCTTATTAAGTATTAGAGCTGAGTACAATTCTGTAGGAGAGCACGCAATGGATAATAAATATCCAACTACTTATCCCATACATTTATACCAACCTCTAGGCATGTGGCAAGGTGAAAATTTTAATGAATTAATCTTGCAATTAAATCTTTTAATACAAAATAATTTATTGCAAATATTCACATCTTATCAAAATATTAAACATAGTGATATAAACATTACTAATAAACTTGGTAATATTAATAGCATCTATACAAGTATCTCATATACATATTTAATAAATAAAATTGCTGGATTTGGTGCTTTTATTGAGCTGTCTGATAGAATAGCTCTGAATAATGATTTTTATAATAAAAATTCTCTTGGCTTTAAGTGTGGTATCAAATATTTATTCAGAGATAAATCCTTAAATAGATGGCATTTATGAAATTGTAAATTACGGCTATTATGCTTTAAAAATTCAATTTTACCAATAATTATAATCTTATAAAATTAATTTTTCTAATTAATTATCAGAATAATATATTTCCATAAAATTATTAGTTCAATAATCTTTATAGTTTGTTTGGGTTACTAAAAATGTCTTCTTTGTTTAATAGTCCAGTAATATGATACTATTAGATTTTCGTAAAGTATGATATAATCTCGATAATCAATGATATAATGTGATTTATTATTATTATTTTATGATTCACTAAAAAATTAAATTATTAAACCTATAAAAGTTTTTTAATACAGAAAAGAGTTATTGTATCTTCACAAATAAAAAAAGGCAATAATAATAGATTATTACCTTTTTTCCCTTTTTTATTCTATTTCTGTTATTGCAAATTCTAAAATTGCAATTGGTTTATTTGATAAGTTTGTTAAAATTGGGTAGACATCATTTAATATATCTGAAAATTCTTGATAATCTTCATCGCTTTCTTGTGGCCCATACACACTCACGCCCAGCCAATCTATATAATTGTCTCCTGGATAATAATTTTTTATTTGATTCCAATCTAAATCTGGATCGCTATATGCATTAACGTGAAAAAACCAAGTAATGTTTGTCGCTCCGTTGTTATTGCAAATATTTATAATATGCTTATAAGCATCTTTGAAACGTTCTGCTCCATCATACAGATTAGGATCTCCATAAAATGCTGTTTCGCCGGCACCATTGTATTTCCCATTCCATGGAAACCAATCACCGTTTACTTCGGCTCCAAATTCAGCTAACAATGGAATGTTAGTATTTGCAGCATCAATAGCCCATTGTGTGAGTGCTATATCAAAATCACCATCAATTATTTTTTGCATTGTATAATTTGGGTCAGGTCCTCCTTCATCAAAATTGGTTCTTGGCATAATTCTAATAAACGGAATTTCCCCTGCTTCTTTAATTATGTTTACTTCTTCTATAGGGAATTGAATATTACTATACCAATTGTTTGAAAAATATGCCCAAACAATTTTTTTGTTTGCTAAAGTCTCAAAATTTATAATTCGCTCTGCAGTTACATTATCTTCTGTTCCACCAAAATCTGGATATGCTGAATGATAAATTCCTACAGTTGGTTCTATTAGTTTTTTGGAATTTAAATTTGCCACTGTAATAAATGTTGGTGAACTAACACCTTTTCTATATGCATCTAAGCTTTCATTAGATGAGTTTATTTTTAAAAAAGAATTGTCAAAATTTTCGTGCCACCAAGATATGGCTTTTACTTTAGGATAATGGTTGCTTTCAAGACTTGCAAAAGCATTTTCAATCCATTCGGCTTTTTTATTGTCTTTATCTTTTTTGCAAGAACATAAAACCATTATAACTGTACAACATATTATTGTGGTAATTATTTTTTTTATACAAGCCAGGCTTTGACACATTAAATTTTTCATTACTAACAGCCCAAAGGTTGGTTTTAAAAATTTATTTTACCACTTTTGATTCAACAAAAACATAGAACTTATTCATGATTTATCAAAATTTGTGCAAATTTACATAAAATTTCAATATACACATAAACAAATGAAAAAATTCTTTATTAAGAGAAATTTTAACAAAAAAACGTTAATCGAAACATATTATTCTTCATTGGATTGACAGATCAAAGAAATTACAAATGACAATTTGGGCAAGCGTAACATTTTATCCGCTGTTATATTGAGTTGTACCCTATTTCATTAGGCAACAATTTTTATCTTCGAACTGCTTCCATATGAACCAGGATCATAACGCCCCGTCTTTGATTTGATATTTTTCATTGTAACGAGTGTAGGGTGATTAATAAATCTCTCCAAATCGGAAATATCTTCAGGTTTATCAGGTTCTATTCATACAATATCTATCCAGCCATGTTTATTATAAATATTTATTAACTCTGCAACTTTTGCTTTGGTAGGAACTCGAACAACATCTGGTCGTTTTTTAGTTCTTAATTTTATCTTAATGTTTGCTTTTTAATTTATTTTCATTATTATAAGAATAACATTATTTTATAGCACATTTTATATAATTTTACCAGCATATACGACATTGCTATAAGCAATGTTCCGAAATGCAAAAGCATAAGCCCACAGCGTATATACTATGTTATCAGAAGTTTGCAATCATCATATTTTATCAAATAATGTCATTTGTTGTTCTGGTTCAGTTTTTATCTCTCTTTTAATTTCTGCAAATTTACCATCTAATCTTTTTAATATAATATCATAATATTCCTTTGATATTTCCATTGTTATGAAATTTCGTTTCAACCTCTTAGCAACAGCAACAGTTGTTCCTGTCCCGCCGAAAGGGTCTAAAACCAAATCTCTTTCATTAGAACTTGTTTTTATTATTAGCTCTAATAAATCTTCTGGCATCTGACAGGGATGTTTTCCTATTCGTTCTTTAAAAGTGCCGCATACTCTAGAAAATTGCCAAACATCATCAGGTATCTTCCCTAACGGATTTGCTCTCTTATCTTTGTAAATAAGTTGCCTTGCAGAAGGGATTCGTATATCTCTATCATTAAAGGTAAATTTTTCTTTGTTCTTGGTGAAATATAAAATATGAGTATGAGCACGATTAAATTTTTTTCTCTGATTTTGCCCAAATGTGTAGTACCAAATAATCCAATTTCTAAAATAAAAGCCTGTTCTTTTTAAAATTATATTTATCTCCGCTGCGAACTCATCACCAATTGCAATATATATAGTCCCATTGTTTTTAAGTAACCTATAAGCTTCTTTTATCCATTTTTCTGACCATTTATAATAATCTTCATACGACATACTATCATTATAAACATCATATTTTATCCCTATATTAAAAGGTGGATCTGCAAATACTAAATCTATAGATTTATCGGGTAATGCTCTCATAACTTCTATACAATCGCCTAAATATACTTTATTTACTTCCATTGTTATTCTCCAAGATTAAATAATTGACATGGTTTTATCTTGAACTGTAATTTGGTTGGATCAGGTGTTCCACCTTTCCTTTGCATAGTTATTTTTCCAATATTTAGACTTCCTCTTGGTGAGATATCGATTTTACCACCCCCAAAGAAATTCATTACAACATTAATGTCTTTAAGTGTCCAAGTGGTTGTTTCGTTTCCTTTATTAAGTCTTGTAACTAACATCCAACCGGCAGATAATCCAACTCGTCCCTTGATTATATCGCTTATTATAATAATTCGATTTTGTTCAAAGAATTTAATAATTTTATTTTGAATTATTTTTGGCATTTCGTCTAAAAATAAACGTCTTTCATCTCTGAACTTTTTAATACCTGTTTTTTCTGAATATTGTTTTGGGTTCAATTCTCCTGTAAAAAGTTTAAGCCAAAATGCCATTTCATCATTAAAATTCCACATTTCTTGATAATTATTAATGGTTCTTTTATCAATTTGATTATAGTCTGCATCTGAGTTTGCTTTTTTTAACGATAGATTTTCAATTTTAAGTATATTTCCGATCTTTACAACGATTCTTATCTGTGCATCTGCCTTTTTAAATCTAACAAATTGTTCATACTCTTCTTCATTAACTTCAAACTTACTTAAATCGCTTTTTTTTATTCTAACAGGAACTTGAATTGCTTTTACAGAATCAATTTTTTTAATATCGTAGCCCATTGTTTTGAGCCATTCTTGTGCTTCCTTATCCTTTTTCCAACTGTTAAACTTTTTACAAATTGCTTTTTCGTTTGCAAATCCGCCTTTTGCAGTTTTTGAGCAAACTTCTGATTTATTCATACCTTTCCTCTTTAAGCAAAATTTTCGGTAAAGTTTTCATCATAAAAGTAGTTTTTGCGAAGCAAAAATTTGAGAGAGTACTGTAAAGCACAAAAATCTTATGCTGTGTTATCTGCCGTTGTTTATTCATTATAATCATCAAACTTTAATTCCCCCTTTCAAATATTATCTGAGATATGTCTTCGTCTGATACGCTTCCCTTCGTCATACCATCTTTTCGCATTGCTTGAATCATTAAAACATACAAACGTTCCCATTCAGATTTAGACTCAGATTCTGACATATTTTTGGCATTAAAACTCTTCATATTAGCCATCGCTTTGACAACCTCTTTACTTCCATAGATAACAATTCTATGAGCTGCATCTGCATAGCGAGACTTAGTTTCATTTGTCACCCCTACAAAAAAAGCATTCATGTTATTATTACAAAAATCTAAATAAGCTTTCGTTCTCAGATTTCTCCTGTGTCTACGTTCATCCAAAAATTTTGTAAAAACATAATTAAGAGCAGCACCTATCACTACTCCTATTATCGAAAGCAGCACATATATTACAGATGGTAACATTTCCATATTTTATCCTCCTATATTTATTTTAAAGCAAGGCATTTTGACTAACTCCTTACATAATACGACATCTGTATCGTATATCCTTCTATCCTGGAATTATATTTAACATTTATGTCACCTATACCACTATTTATATGAACATCATTCATTTTTTTTACCTTATGTAAATAGTATTTTGTGCAAATTTACATAAAATTTCAATATACACATAAACGAATGAAAAAAATTTTCATTTCTATAATTTTAAAATTAGACAATGCAAAATTTTAAAATTTTACTCTGTTTCTTAACTATCTAAAAAATAGTCATGAGTTAAATCTTTTAATAATTGTATTTATGAAAAAATTTTAACAATGTTAGAATCCTACGTAAGTAAAATTAATTTCTCGAGGATTAATAGCCATTACAGGTATTTGATAATCATTAAAGATGACTATTTCGTCATCAGGTTTCAACATAAAGTTAAACATATTCACATGGTCAGGATCAGTCATTATAAGAATCAAATCTGCATCTATATTATGAGCATATTCTATCACTTGCTCTGTAAATTTTTTCGAGCTTTCTTCCTCATTTTCTTTATACTCTACATCATATTTCACGTCATTAGCTTTGAAAAGTTGCTCAACTTTAGATAAAATAGTTCTTATCTTAACAGGATAGATAGGATCTATTTTATCTGAACGAACTTTCAGATGTATGGTAGCATCAAATAATTTGCTCACATAAATTGCCCATTTAATTTTTTGTCTAGATTCCAAAGTATCATCGAGAGGTGTTACAATGTTTTTATAAGGGCGATAAAATTTGTTCTGAACAACAATGAAAGGGATTTTACTACTGGTAATCACTCTACGTGCATAGCTGCCAAAGAAATTTTGAATACCTTTACGACCGTGAGTACCCATAACTACTAAAAAAGCATTATGATCTTCACTAGCCTCAGCTATATCTGTAAATATGCTACCTTCTCTAGCTTCATATTGAAAAGGAATACCATATTGAGCTGATAACTCATCAGCTTTTTCTTGTAATTTTTCATTTACAAGCTCATTAGTAACCTTATAAACATTTAATAACTCACGTGTATCTTTGTTTATAATATGCAATAATACAACAGGCAGGTCTAAATCCTTAGCTATATGGGCTGCATGATCTACAGCATAATGTGCTACTTCTGTGAAGTCAAATGGAACTAATATTACACTCATATTTTTTTATTTTAATTGTTTTTCTTTTTAATTAGACTTGTAATTTTTCTAAAAGTTTAATAACCATATCCAAATTTGCTAATTTCTTTTCATTTCTCAAATTATACGCAGATCTAGTAAAATAGTTATGTTTTTTCAAAAAATTTATTTCTAACTCATACCAATCCTCTAAACTATAATGAATACCATACTCATCTAATTCTTTTCTGAGATTTGCTGCCTTAATGAAATAATCATCTCTACCTAAATAATCTAAATCTGAATCACACAAAACAGCACTCACTCTATCAAAAGGATGTTGTGGCATCTGAGTAGTTCGGATAACTTCATTAATATAAACTATAGATTCTTTGTCATAACCATATTTAGGTAAAACAAGGTTTGCTATAGCTGCAGACGCATCTTCATTTTTTGTATATCTGATTAGATAACCAGCATCATGAAAAACGGCTGCAGTGAATAAATATATTTTATCTATTTCAGTAAAACCTTCCATTTCACTATACATCTCTGAAGCAGATAAAACATCTAAAGTGTGCTCTATACCATGGTAATATAGATTTTTAGGCAAACCTTTAGCTAATCTATTTAGCAAATATTGTTTTACACCTTCATAATTCATCTGATTGATCTACAAAAATTACTTATGGCAAAGATAATAAAAAAATCATTTTTAAGAAATAAATTAAATTTGCATTTTAAAAGAATAAAATTATGATCGAAACTTCTTCAACAAACAATTCTGATAGTAAAATGGTAAAAATAGGTTCTTTCTTTTTTCATATTCGCAACTATTTATTTCCTTTTTTTATTTAATCCTTTTTTTGCCATCACCTAGAATTTTTAATTCGTTCTATACTCCATTAATTTTAGGTTTGCTAATATTATCTTGTGGACTATTAATAAGACAGTTAACCATTGGCTTTGTAAATATAAATAGAGCTGGTAAAAACAAACAAGTACATGCAGAAGTTTTGCATACTGATGGTTTGTTTTCACACTGTCGTAATCCACTCTATTTAGGAAATGTTATCGAAATATTAGGGTTGGCTATTTTATCTAACTCATTGATTTTTTTATTAATTATCTTCCCTATTTTTGTTTTTATCTACCAATCTATAATAATTGCTGAAGAAGATTACTTATATAAAAAATTTGGACAAGAATATTTAGAATATAAAAAACGTGTCCCTAGATGGCTACCTAATCTTAAAAGCATCAAAAAAACATTTCATTCAATGAATTTTAATTTCAAAAGAGTATTATTGAAAGAATATACAACTACATTTATAGCATTGCTCGCTGCTACTCTACTTATTATGAAATTGTACTATTATTTTTACCCAAATACATTCAGAAGTAGTCTACCATATTTTATGCTTTTAATTGCATTACTAATCATCGCATATTTTATTATTAGATATTTGAAAAAATCTCATAAGCTAACAAGTTAAGTAAAAATATTAATAAATTGATATAAAAATATTAATTTTGTAAAAAAAATATGAAAAAGTTAAATTTATTATTAATGTCATTAGTTTTTATTTTATTAAGCAGTTGTAATACAATGCACTTAAATCAAAAATATACCTATCTCAATAAAGTGCCAGTGAATGCTCAAGTAGAAAACTATTATACAGCTACTGACAAAGAACAAAATCCAATTAAAATCACGAATCATGAATTAATTACTGAAAAAATTAATCATAATATAACAGCGAAGCAAGAAATGTCTAGCTCAAGTGCAGTAAATACATCAAATGAATTAGTCACTAAAAAGCAAGTAAATTTCAATAAAATTCTTAATTCTTTTAAATCATTTACCCCTATAGAAGCGAGCCACTTTCAACAACAATTAAACAAAATAGATAATACATCCACAATAGTCGATACTAATACATTAGCAAAAGTGCTAATAGGCTTATTAATCTTATCATTAGTATTGGTTATTTTAGATCTTATATTGCCAGGAGATGTATTTTCTATAATCTCTACAATAATTTTAATATTAATATTAATCTACGGAATTTATTTTCTATTTCAATTATTATAATTAACTTGAAAAAAATTCGTTAATACAAAAACGAAATCATGGATCAAGTGAAAATATTGTGGGTAGATGATGAGATAGATTATTTAAAACCACATATCAAATTTTTAGAAGACAAAGGATATATAGTATATACAGCTACTAATAGCTCAGATGCTATTGATATGCTAAAAAAAGAGAACTTTGACATATTATTTTTAGATGAAAATATGCCAGGAATGGGAGGTCTAGCCATGCTAGAACATGCACGCGATCTAAACATATCAATACCAGTGGTTATGATAACTAAACATCAAGAAGAGCATTTGATGGAGGAAGCACTAGCTAATAGAATAACAGATTTTTTAATAAAACCAGTTAATCCATCTCAAATACTTTTGACATTAAAAAAAGTATTAAATGAAAAAGATATTCTAAAAAAGAAAATTATTGATGATTTTCAAAAAGATTATCGCCAAATAATAAACGAGCTATCTCCATCAATGTCAATAGAAGAGTGGAAAAATATTTATAAAAAAATTGTAAATTATGAAGTAAAATTTCAGTCATTAGATGAAACCATCTTTAATGATACGATCATAACCTTAAAAGAAGAAGCTAATGATATCTTTGCAAAATATTTTATTCAAAATTATCCAAACTGGTTAAATAATTCAGAAAATTTAGATATCACACTTTCACACAATTTATTAAAACAATATCTATTTCCACATTTAAATGAACAATCACATGTTCTGTTTATTTTGATAGATAACCTGCGTTATGATCAATGGGTAATGTTTAAACCAGTTTTTGAGGAATATTTTCAGATTATAAATGAAGATTTATATTGTAGCATATTGCCTACTACAACCGAATATGCACGTAATAGTTTATTTAGCGGATTATTACCTAATGGGATTGCTCAGCTCTACCCAAATTTACTAGAAGGAGATGAAGATATTAGCTCAAAAAATCAATTTGAAGAGGAATTATTTCTCAATTATTTAAAAAGATATGGTAAAAATTTAAAAGCTAATTTTTTTAAAGTACTCCATCCTCCAATGGCTCAAAGATACATTAAATCTATAAACGAATTAAAAGATAATAATATAAATGTATTAGTTTATAATTTTATAGACACTTTCGCACATGCCAAAACAGAAGTAGAACTTGTAAAAGAATTAGCAAAGGATGAGATTTCTTATAGAGCTGTTACATACAATTGGTTTATCCATAGTATATTAATGGATGTAATCAGATGGGCTGCCGAAAATAATTTTTCTATCTTTTTAACTACTGACCATGGCTCTGTACAAATAAAAAATCCAATAAAAATAATAGGAGATAGAGAAACTAATACTAATTTAAGGTTTAAAACTGGTAAAAATCTTTCAGTAGATGATAAAAAAGTATATAGAGTGCGTAAACCTGAGCAGATAGGATTACCAATTCAGAATGTTAGTGATTCATATGTATTTGCTTTGAGATATGATTTTTTTGTTTATCCAAATAATTATCAATATTATTCGAAATATTTTGCTGATAGTTTTCAACACGGTGGCATATCCCTCGAGGAAAATTTAGTGCCATATGTATATATGAGACCTAGATAATAGTTTAAAGTTATAGAAATTTTAAGATAAGGGGGCGGCAGGAATATTAAATAACATATTTAAATGTTATATATTAAATATGTTAATGACATCAGAGCACTGTACCGCTCCCACGCCCGCCTGTCCGACGCCGCCAAGTTCAATATCCTCCCCGTATCTTCTATTACCATCTCTGCCAAATACTTCCCCTTCACTACA
>Ga0116177_10002868_pt1 | contig 12652 bp, 11 predicted proteins | sample AD_STIC10_MetaG_FD_89750 | JGI IMG/M metagenome (GOLD analysis project Ga0116177, IMG submission 89750) | Active sludge microbial communities of municipal wastewater-treating anaerobic digesters from USA - AD_STIC10_MetaG | ecosystem: Engineered > Bioreactor > Anaerobic > Digestate | place: USA...
CAGAAATCGCCGCATCGGCAAGATTTTTGGTGCCGAAAACATTGTTGCGCACCGCTTCGCCGGCGTTTTGCTCCATCAGCGGCACATGCTTATAGGCCGCCGCGTGGAAAACGATCTGTGGGCCGATTTCCGAAAAAATTTCTTTCATCCGGGACGCATTTTGAATGTCGGCGACGAATTCCTTGACCGGCAAGTCCGCAAAATGCTTTTTTAACTCATTGCCGATGTTAAAAATCCCGGTTTCGTCCTGATCCAAAAGCGCCGCCTCCGCCGGCCCGAATTTGGCAATTTGGCGGCACAATTCCGATCCGATTGATCCCGCGGCGCCGGTGATCAAAACTTTTTTGCCGGCGATGAATTTCCCGATCGCGTCCATATCCAGCGACACTTTGTCGCGCTCCAGCAAATCTTCCACTTCCACCCGGCGCACGTTTGCCAACGAAAATTTGCCGTCAATAATGTCGGCCAGCGGCGGCACGATTCTGATTTTTTTGAGGCCGGCGGTTTTGGCCAGACGCACCGCCTCCCTCACGGATTTTGACCCCGGCGGCAAGGCGATGATCAACTCGCCAATATTGTGCCGCGAAACAACTTCGGGAATTTGCGCGATCTTTCCCAAAACTTTCGCCCCGTGAATGATGCTTCCCTGACGGGAATCGTTGTTGTCAACAAATCCCGCGGCAAAATAGCGGTCCGCGCCGGAACTTTGGATACTGCGCAAAAGCTGTTCTCCCGCGTCGCCCGCGCCGGCGATCAAAACGCGCGCGACTCCCTCGCCGTTATTGCGGCGGAAAAAATAAAAATAAATTCTTTTGGCAAAACGAATCCCGCCGCAAAGGACAAAAACAAAAAACGCCGCGACAAAGATTGTGGAGCGGGGAAACCCCGAGAAAAAGGCAAAATCCCGGAAAAGATACAAAACCGCGGTTTGCAGCAAAAATCCCAATCCAACCGCCCTCGCCAGCGCGATCAATTCGCTGGCGCTCACATAGGACCACGAAAAAGAATAAAGCCGATTTGCCGCCAGCGCGGGCAGATAGAATATCCAGCCAATCAGAACCAGCCGCGCGATGATTTCAAAATACTGGCCGGGAATGGCGGCCTCAAAGCGGATCATAAACGCCAGCCAAACCGAAAGCGCGACCAACACCGCGTCGGCAACAAAAAACACCGCCTTCTTGTTCTTCGCCAAAATTTTGGGAATTTTCATAAAAACATCCACGTGCGCTCCGACGGATCGCAAAATTTCCTCCGATTGGGTAAATATAGCTTAATTTCAACAAAAAAGCTACTTTCCCAAGATTGCGGCAACGGTCTTGAAAATTAATTCAATATCGGTGCGAAAAGATTTTCTTTCAATATATTTCAACTGCAAGTTTATTTTCTTCGGCAGTATTTTTTCGGTATAATCTTTGAACAAATCACCGCTTTTATTGACCATTTCTCCCTCGCGGCGAAATTCAAGCGACGCATAATCGGTCATTCCGGGCCTCACTGACAAAACCTTTTTTTGCTCGGGACGATACAATTGAACAATCTCCCAAACCTCCGGACGCGGTCCGACCAAACTCATTTCTCCTTTCAAGACATTAATCAACTGCGGCAATTCATCAATGTTGTGGCGACGCAAAAAATGGCCGATTTTCGTAATCCTTGCGTCATTTGCCGGCGTTGTAAAATTTTGCCCCAGCGCCGGCGCTTTTTTAACCATAGTCCGAAATTTGTAAATTTTGAAAATTTTTCCGTTTTTCCCAACCCTGCCTTGTTTAAAGAAAACCGGCCCGCCGGAGTCAATTAAAATTGCCAATGAAACAATCACAAAGAACGGCGCCGAAAAAACCATCCCCAAAAACGAACCGCACAAATCGAAAATCCTCTTGCAAAAAGAATACCCCATATTATTTTCCATAAAGACGAATTATTTCCTTTACCGCGGTTATCACGTCATCAACATCCTTATCGGACATATCCGGAAATATCGGCAACGAAACGATCTGCCGATAAACCGCGGACGCCACCGGAAAATCATTTTCTTTAAGGCCATACGTCTCTTTCCAATAAGGATGCAAATGAAGCGGGATAAAATGAACGCTGGAACCGATATTTCTTTTTTTTAATTCATCAATAAACCGGGCGCGGTCAATAATGAGTTTTCCCAAATTAAGTTTAACCACAAACAAATGCCAGGCAGTTTGGCCATAGGGCATTATGGCAAGCGGCGAAATTTCTTTCCGGGCGCCAAACGCGCCCGAATAACATTGCGCAACCCGGCATCTTTTCTCCAAAAGTTCATCGGCGCGGGACAATTGCACCAAGCCCAGCGAAGAAGCGATATCGGTAAGATTATACTTATAGCCCGGAGCCACAATCTCATAATGCCAAGAGCCTTCCTTTGAATAGCGATTCCAAGCGCCACGGTTCATTCCGTGGAGACTCAATACTCTCATTTTATCGGCATATTCTTTATTATTTGTGACCGCCATTCCTCCTTCTCCGGTAGCCAGAGTTTTTGTCGCGTAAAAAGAAAAACATACAATATCGGGAAAAGAGCCGATATTTTTACCCCGATAAAAAGTCGGAAAAGCGTGGGCGGCATCCCATATAACCTTCAAATTATGCCGCCGGGCAATTTCTAAAATGGCATCAACGTCACAAGACTGGCCTCCGTAATGAACGGGCATTATCGCTCTGGTTTTAGGCGTTATTTTTTTCTCCAACGAGCCAACATCCATAAGAAGAGTGTCGGGATCGCAATCAACAAAAATCGGGGTTGCCTTGAAATATGCGATCACTTCGGCGGTGGCGGTAAAAGTCATTACCGGCACGACCACTTCGTCCCCTTCTTTTATCCCGATTGCCGCCAGCGCCAGATGCATCGCCGCGGTGCAAGAATTGACCGCCACCCCATATTCTGCGCCAACGCGACGCGTAAATTCCTCCTCAAATTTTTTGGTTTTCGGCCCCGTTGTAATCCAGCCCGACATTAAAGAATCAACGGCTTCGCCGATCTCTTTCTCCCCGATTGATGCTTTGTGGAATGGTAAAAAATCTTTCCTCATTTTGATTGTTTCTTTTTAATGACAACTAAATAGTGCGTTTTCAAAAAAGGAATCTTGGCAAGTAACTCGCACGCCAGCAGACTCAACGGCGCCAAGCGACGAGTCAATGGCGGAAGCAAAGTCGTCAGATTGAAATTATAATCACAGTCTCCAAAAAGCTCTTTAATCTCTTTTTTTTCTATGCCCTTCACGTCGGGATTCCATGGGTTGTCAAATCGAAAGTCATACCATAAAATGATCCCGCCGATTTTCACCACCCTTAAAATTTCCCGGGCAATATTTTTCTTCATCTTTGCATCAAGAATTGACGTGAAGCAGGTCGCAACAATCACAATATCAAACGACTTGTCATCAAAATCAAGCTTTTCGGCATTCGCACATAAAAAATTGAAATTGGGATTAATTTTTTTCGCTTCTTCAATCCTATCCTTCAGAAGATCTATCCCGTATAAATTTTCGGAGTGCGCTCCCCATTGAACAAAATCCCGCAGCCATCCGCCATTGCCGCAACCCACCTCTAAAATTTTCATCTCTTTAAGCGACCTAAATCCTTGGCGATGTAAAAGATCAAGAAGTTTTCTCTGTTTTTCCTGAACAATAAAAAGATTGCCCTTATTGAAATAAGAATATCTCGTATTTTCGGGTAATTGTTTGCGCCGCTCATATCGCTGGCGAATTGCTTCTGTTTCTTCCATTTTTATTGATTATAACGGCGCCAAGCGCCGACAAAGACCCAAGCCCGTAAAAGAAATGCCGGATAAAAAAAACCGCGGCCATAATAAATAATAATCCGAGATTTTTTTCTTTTAACGCGATAGCAAGGGAAAAAATTAAATTGAACAGGATATATGATCCCGCCACCGCGTAAAATAATAATATCTGTTTAGCAAATAACCCGCCCACCAGAGATAAAAAAAGTCCCAGGATGAATAAAAGCGGCAATAGATGACGCCAGGAAAATGTTTTTAATCCATAACTCAACGGATAGATGACCCAATAACCGTCATCGTAATTATGCTTTGCAAACTTACCCAAAGAAGTTATCGGATAATAATTGATCGAAACATCGGGAACCAACAAGATTTTCCCCCCGGATTTTTTGATACGCACGCTTAAATCAAAATCTTGATTTCGCGCCAAGCGGGCGTCGAATTTACCGATTTTGGCAAAAAGACTTTTTTTGTAACACCCCCCGAACACGGTATCGACCCATTTGGGAGATTTTGGGACCGATATTTTATAGTACGCGTTTCCGGCACCAAAAAAAGATGACAAGCATAACGCGATCGCGCGGGCGGCCAATGAGCCTTGCGACGGAATAACCCGGGACACGCCACTTACAACATCGGCACCAAATTCATCCATCTTGCTTACGCATACCGATACGTAATTCGGGGAATAGAAGCTATGGGCCCCGGGAAGCATAATGATTTCGCCGCGCGCTTGCCCAATCCCGATATTAAGAGCGTGGGGGGTTATTTTTTGGGGATTATCGATCATTCGTATCCTTGGATTTTTTTTAGCATAACCGGAAACGATTTCCCGCGTTTTGTCGATGCTCATCCCGTCAATTACAATAATTTCCATCCTTTGCTCGGGGTAGTCTTGCAACATCAGAAGATCCAGGCATTTTGCGATAAATTTTTCTTCATTCCGGCAAGGAATGACAACCGAAACAAAGGGAAGATTATTGTTCATTTTTCTTGATTATTCTGGCAGGATTGCCGGCGACAACGGCATCATCGGGAACCGCGCGGATCACAACCGCTCCCAAACCCACTAAAGCGCGATCGCCCAACGCAATACCATTCATAATTGAACAATTTGGGCCAAGATGGCAATCATCGCCGATAGCGACACTGCCGCTGATTTCGGCACACGCGGTAATAACCGTTCGTTTTCCGACCCTAACATTATGGGCAATATGGACATGGTCATCGGTTTTGACATAATCGGAAACAATGGTATTTTTGAGCGCGCCGCGCGCAATGGTATTGTGAGCGCCAATTTCAACATTGTCGCCGATAACAACGCTGCCGATATGAGGAATCGCAAAGGGAATCCCGTCTTTATCAAACTCAAACCCAAATCCCTTTTGTCCGATAGTAGTGTGGGATTTAATGACCGACCCCCTGCCAATGACAACGTTATCATCAATTACCACATTTGGAAAAATAATCGAGCCATCCCCAAGGAAAACATTATCGCCGATTACAGCATAAGCGCCAATGGAAACCCGCCCGATCTGGCAATTCTCACCGATAACCGCCGTTTTATGGATTTTATGCTCGCTCTTATCCGGATTGGCCGCGGCGGCCAATCTCGCAAAGCACAGCCTCGGGTTATCAACGACCACAAATAAAATATCTTCCCTTTTAGGAAGAACCACCCCCCTCGGGCAAACAACTACTGCCGCATGGGTAGCTTCGAGAAGCCTTTGGCCCCTTTCATCGCGGTATTTGCAAAATGAGATAGAATCGCGGTCCGCCGCGACAATATCGGAAAATTTAGCGAATACCGCGTCCTGCCGTCCTATTAACTCGATTTTTTCAGCCGCCAGAATTTCTTTTATAAAATTTTCTGAATACTTTTCCATATCTTAAAACATTAAACAATAATCCTTACCGCTTCGAAAGCCTCGGCGTATCGATTATTGATACTCGCCCCTCTCACGATCGCCAAGCTTTTAACATATTCCCCGGAAGCATACGGCCTTTTACCTTTTTGCGAGTCATAACACTCGCCGGCCCGCATTTTAGCAGCAATATGGGATTCATCTAAGGCAATGAAAGCCTGGTTTTTAAATCCGGTCGTATTCCAAGGCAATTCATATCCAAGCATATTGGTTTTTTTGAATGCGCGAAACCCTTCCTGGCTGATCGTCAGATGGTCCTGGTGTATATCGCATGTAGAGGGCAGTAAAACAAGATCAGGGTCGATATCTTTTTGCAGAGAAACGAGATTCTCCAATATATCTTGGCGATATTCGGGAAAATCGCGCACCGGATAGCGAAAAACGGTCAAGTTATTTTCCGGTATCCCCAATGCTTTAACCGCAAGATGAAGTTCTTTTTCATGAGTATCTTTGGGAAGCCCATCGAAAAGCGATTTCTCCGACAAGGAAAAAACCGCATAAAATATCTCTTTCCCCTCCTGCAACAACCGCGCGACCGTACCGCCGCAACCGAACTCTCCGTCATCAGCATGCGGATTAAGCACTAAAATTTTATTAATTACTCTCAAGAACATAAAATATTAAATTTATCAATACTAGCTTCTTCTAAAATAATGATATATCGCAATCAGCCATTTGTAACGGTAAAATATTTTTTTGTATGACGGGTAATCGTAAAAATCTTTCGGTTGCGCATGGATGATCGCGTCAAACTCCTGCATGGGTATACCAAGCTTTTTGACGACAAATTCTTTATCCTGTGTCTGAACCGCTTGGGGATAATCTATTTCCCCCATTTGCTTTTCCGCCTCTTCGCGGGTAAGTTGTCCCGACCAAATCAGCGCCGATAGATGCAATCTCTTTTTATCATATCCGAATTTCTTAACAAGAATATAACCCTGATAGAATCTGGTGTAAATAGATTCATAATGCTTGCTCCCATAATTTCTCCATCCCAATTTTTTTTCAATCGTCGCGATCGCTACTTTTTTATCGTATTCAAAATAATCCAAAATCGGAATAAATTTGATCCTTTGGAAAACCGCCCACTTGATAAAATTACGCACTCCGATATGGGGGAATTTCTTGAGGTTCTTGCCGGTGAACAGCTTATATATTCCCTTGATATATCCCCAGTCATAGTGACCCTGAGACCAAGCCGCCACCCCGCCGCCTTCGGTGGCAGTGTTGTGTCCGCTTAATATGAAACGGATCCCGTATTCGTCCGCCGCGCGATAAAGCGACGCCACAATGGCATGATCGGACGGAATTTCCGAATCGGGAGTCGAGGCCTTCAAAAAAGCCAACTGGAGAGCCTTAAATTCCTCCCAGTCAAGAACCAGCGTATGCAGATCAATGTCAAGTTGTTTTAAAAATTTTTTGACGTTATCGACCGCAAGCTCTGAATCCCAGCCATTATCAAGGTGCACTGCCAACGGGCGCAACCCCAATTGCTTCACCTTATACATGGTATAGGTGCTGTCAACACCCCCAGAAACACCGACAATACAATCGTATTTTTTCCTTTTTCCTTCTCCTTTTATTTGCTGTACCAGACGGTCAATGGCTCCTGGCTCTTTCTTGGACAAGTATTTTTTATCTTTTATCCGTTGCTGATAATCATAGCAATGGTTGCATACTCCAGCCTCATCAAAAAAAATATCCGGATCGCTGGTGTCCATGAGGCAACGGGAACAAATTCTATACGCCATATTTGCGGTTTCCATTATTGATTTTTATTAGTTTATTATATCACGCCGGCCAACTCATTGCGTTTCGGATAATTGATCAGAACGGCGCGATTCGGGCCATAAAACACAAACATGCTCCCCGCGGCCACCGCCGCCGCTCCGGCGGCGATCGCTTGGCGAAAGTCTTCAAATTTACCGGCGCCGCCGCAAGCAATCAGCGGAATTTTCACCGCCGCCGAAACGTCATTAATAAGCTTTAAATCATATCCTTTCATCGTGCCGTCGCGATCAACTGAATTCAGCATAATTTCGCCCGCCCCTCTTTCCTCCATTTGTTTGGCAAATCCGATAGGATTAATCCCCGTCCTATTTTTGCCATCACATCGGAAAACCTCGTATTTTCCAAAAATATTTTTCTTGGCATCAACGGAGACAACCACGCTTTGGCTTCCAAAAATACGAGCGGCTTCCTCGATCAGACCCGGATTTTTTTGAGCGGAAGTGTTTATTGCGATCTTTTCCACCCCAAGCGCGTAAATTCTTTTCATCACATCAATATTCTCAATGCCGCCGCCATAGCACAACGGCATAAAACATTCGTTGGTGATGGAAGAAATAACATTCATCAGCGGAGCGCGCCGATGGGCAGAAGCCTTAATATCAAGAAAGATAAGTTCGTCAACCTCTTTGTCGTTAAAAATCTTTACCGCGTTAATAGGATCGCCCACATATGTCGGTTTGTCAAATTTTACCGTTTTTATCAAGCCCTTGTCCTGCAAAAGCAAAACCGGGATTACGCGCGTAGTCAGCATATTAATAATTATGGACAAAGTTTTTTAAAAGTTCCATGCCAAAACGATGGCTTTTCTCCGGATGGAACTGCACCCCCAGAACATTTTCCCTGCCAACGGATGCCGCAAAATCATAACCGTAATTTGTTACCGCGGCCACATCTTCCCGATCTTTGCACACCACGTGGTATGAATGGACAAAATAAAAGCGGGAATCATTTTCCAGCCCCTTGAACAGTTTGTTTTTTTTAACCGCGACGGTATTCCAACCCATATGAGGTATCTTCAAATCTTCTTTAATCCCTGAAAAATCAAACTTTTTTGTTTCGGCATCAAGAAATCCCATCCCCTCCCTTGTCCCTTCTTCGCTTTTTTTAGTTAAAAGCTGCATCCCCAGGCATATCCCCAAAATCGGAGTTTTTTCAATCATCGTTTTTTTGCGTATTACTTCCAGAAGCCCCAAATATCGCAAATTATCCATCCCCGCGTCAAACGCGCCAACTCCGGGAAGAATTAGTTTTTCGGCCGCCTCGATTGCGGCAATATCCGATGTTATGGATGCCGCCACGCCAATGCGTTTCAGCATATTTCGCACCGACTCAAGATTTCCCATTTTGTAATTAATTACGGCAATCATATTTTCAAATATAAATCACAAGCTCCCATAAATTGCCAAAAGTTTCTTGCCTTCGCTTTCCCAATTATACACCTCTCGGACCGCCTTTCTACCCCTCTGGCCCATTTTTTCGGCTTTCCGGGGATTTCGTGCAAGAAATTCAAGTGCCGCCGCGATTTCCCCGGAATTTTGAGGATCAACGGCAACGCCGCAATCGCCGATAATTTCTTTCCATAACGGAAAATTGGAATATATCAATGGCAATCCGGCCGCCATATATTCAAAAATTTTATTCGGAATTGCGTCGATATTTACCTTTGTCGGTAGAAAACAAACAATTCCCGCATCGGCTTTCCCGAGGGCATCATAGACATCTTCTAGCGGCGCCCATTCCAAAAATTCAACCGTTTTCCACCCCTCAAGATTCATTATCTTTTTCTTAAACGCACCGTCGGAAAACTTTCCCATTAATTTCAACTTTATGCCAATCTGCCGGCGGGCAATTCCTGTCGCCGACACTATTTCTTTGATTCCCCGCACTCCCTCAAAATTACCGGTACAAATCACGGTAAAACGACCTTCCTCACTGCCATTTTTCTTTTCTCCCGAAAGAATATTTTTAAAATAAAGCGCCAAAGGATAATTGAAAAGAACGATTGTCTGCCCGCGGAAAGACGAAGCGATATGCGGTGTCGCGCCAATAACGTAGTCAAAAAATCGCGCCGCGATTTTTTCAAAAATATTAAATGAGAATGAAAACGCAGATCTTAAAAATTCCGGAAGCCATTCTCGATAAAGAATTGCCTGCGAATAATTTTCGTGCGCATCATAAATAACCGGCTTTCGGCGAAAAAATTTCAAAAACATTCCTGTCGCAATCAATTCGGGATCATGAAAATGATAGACATCCGCCTGACGCCGCACCGCGTAAAAAAACATTTTCAACGGCATCAAAAAAAATCTGAAAAATCTTTGAGAAGGCGGAAATGGAAAAATCTCAATCCCGCTAATATTCTCCCGCCGAGGATTTTGCCCAATGATTTCCACTTTATAGCCCGCTTGAGAAAGTGTTTTGGCTTCTTTGTGGAAAATTCGAATATCTGTGGCGGTGTGAGCCGTAGTCAAAATGCAAATTTTTTTAATCATATTATTTTATTCGTTTTTCGGACTGCCCCGGAGCAGTCCATTGCCAGAATACCCTTCCGTTTCAACAGGCGCCAAATAAAGCAAAAGGAGTGCAAAAAGAAATCCGTGCGTCAGCATTACCGTCAATAATCCGCTTTCGGTAAAAACAACCGCGGGCATCGCCATCAATGCAAAGCAAAAACAAAAACTCTTGCCGCGGGACAACGCATCCGCGATAATCAGCAGAAACGATAAAACGCATCCCCACAGCGCCATCCCCAAAAAACCGAAATTCATAAAACCATCGGCATAAATTCCATTGACCGCATTTGTTTCGGGGCGGTTGAAATATGTTTTTGCAATCAAATGGCCGGGCGACATATCATACGAATAATGAAACAAGCTTTTAACAACACCGTGCTCGGAGAGAAACAAAAACGGATTGGCGGAAAAAAAATCGTAATACAAGTAAGACAACTGGGCCGGCACCATCATAAACCGGCGCGTAAAAAGAAAATACACCCACTCGCTTCCCATTACATAATAAACGGCAATTCCCAAAAAAACAACAAGACTAAATCCTCCGAACATCAAAGAAATCACGTTCTTTCTTCGCGCAATAAAATATAACCCCAAAACTAAAAAAAGGGAGAACAAAAAAATTTTATTGCCCGTGGCAAAAAAAATGATGCTTTGAGAAAGAATCACCGATAAAAGTAGCCACCATTTTTTGTTTTTAACCGCCCAAACCGCAAAAAAAGAATTGGCGACATAGGCAAGCCAATTGAACAGATACCCGCCCAAAAAAATTTTAGCGGCGGCAAACGCTTCCCTGACGCGATAAACTTCAACCAGATTAAAATTAATGGAAAATTTTATACCAAGAAACAGAAGCGACATTCCCAAAAACGACATTGCGGCAAAAATAAAACCGCACACAAGCACCGATTGTCTTGGAAATAAAAATTTTAATTTTGGCCGGGGCATAATGGCAAGCAAGAAAAAAACCAAAAGCCAAAAAAGAGTGACCGCCCAAATATAAATCCGCGGCTTATCCAAGAAGCCGTAAAGCGTCAACATTGGAACATAAGAAACGGCAAGCAAAAGCCAAACTATCGCACTGGAAACAATTTTTTTCCGGGGCATCAAAGAAAATATCAAAAACAACATCATCCATGATTCGCAATATTTGATCAAATTGAAATTCGTTTCGGAAAAAAAGATATAATCAGCGAAGCGGTCAGCCACGAAAAAATAAGCGGCGTCAAGCGACAACTTGAACATAACCCATGCGAAAAAATCAAAAAAATTTTTATTTTGGCGAAGCATTTTCTCTAAAATATTAAAAACTGCAATTTAACGATAGAATTGATTATTTTTCACGGATAATTGACCGACCCGGCGGATATTCAAAAACCAAAAAAGAACCGAATATGCCGCAACTAAAATAACGCCAAACAATATCGTCAAAAATAAATTTTCGGCAATAAAGGGCTTAATTGATAACGAAATAATCGCCAACGGCAAATTAACCGCCAATGCTGCGGCGACACAAAATAAATCTCGGGTAATTTTTTGAGGATAGATTTCTCTTACCGAACGATAAGCCAAAATTCCCAAAAAAATTATCGTCGCGGAAAAAACACACGCCAGCGACACAGTGGGAGGGAAGATCGGCAAGATAAAAAGCGCCGCGCCCGCTAAAAAGATGAAAAAAACAATTGCCGAAAAAAGATTGGTCGTATCTATTGGTTTGTTTTTGGAGGCGTTCAAAATGCTAACTGACGCCGCGTAAAAACAATAGAACATTGCCGAAAAAAATAAAATACGAACAATCGGTACCGCCGGCAAAAATTCTGCGCCAAGCCATATCTTGACCGCCACATCGGCAAAAATCATTGCTTGAAACGAAATAAATATTCCTATATGAAAAATCGCGGTAAACAATAAATTGACGCCATCGGCAATTTCATTCTTTTTCCCCTGGGCGATCATCCCGCTTATTTTCGGAAGCAAGACCAATCCCAGCGGCGCAATCAGCGACCCCAAAGCCATCACCAATCCTTGGGCAAGAGAAAGATATCCCGCCTCCACGGCACTTCCAAAATGCGCGGCCGCGGCCGGACCCAAAAAAAACAATGCCCCATACAGAATATCGCCGGCACAGCGAGGCAAAGAATATAAAAACAATTCGCGCCAAAACGGTCGCAATGAAACGGCGCGGAAAAAATAACCTTTCACATAGAAGCAAAAAAGAGCAACCGAGAAAGCGCCGGTCAAAAATCCGATAAAACAAATCGCGGATCCGATTGACGACTCGGAAAAAAAGATAAAAGCAAAAACCGGTAAAATTGAAATATTTAAAAGCTGGAGAATATTAAAATATCCGGACGCCATCATCCCGCGGAAAAAAGAATAAATCAAGCTGTGCATCAACAAACCACCGATAAAAAAAGAAAAAGGAGCCACCAACGAAACAAAGTCCGCGGATCCGAGAAAAAAATAGGCAAATTCCTTTTGGAATATGTTGGCGGCAATTAAAAACAATCCGGCAATAATCATCACTCCGGCCGCGCCGCTTTTAAAAAAGGCCATTTTTCTTTCCGGTGAAACCGATATTGCTACATATCGGGTTATTCCCACGCCCAATCCCAGCAAAAGCAACGGCTGAATCATTCCGGCCGCCCGCTTGACCA
>Ga0116177_10002879_pt1 | contig 12632 bp, 14 predicted proteins | sample AD_STIC10_MetaG_FD_89750 | JGI IMG/M metagenome (GOLD analysis project Ga0116177, IMG submission 89750) | Active sludge microbial communities of municipal wastewater-treating anaerobic digesters from USA - AD_STIC10_MetaG | ecosystem: Engineered > Bioreactor > Anaerobic > Digestate | place: USA...
GCTTTCCATAAAGCAAAATCCCCCACTCCTTCTTTTTCGTACTCGTCTTGTTTTATTCTTGCCCCTGATTTTAGTTTTTCTACATTTATTCCTGCAAGTTTTCCATATTCTGGAAATTTTTTTATTGAATAATAAATTGAACCATCTTCTCCTTTGTAAGCAATTCCTTTGTCAAGTAATTTTTGGACAAGTTCAACCATTTCTTTTATGTGTTTTGTTGCGGCACAATAAATTGTAGCAGGTTTAATGTTTAATTTGTCTAAATCTTCATGAAAAGCAAGTCTGTATTTTTCTGTATACTCGAATAGTGGGATTTTTTGTTCAATGCTTCCTTTAATTGTTTTATCATCAACATCAGTGTAATTCATTACTTGGGTTACTTTGTAATCTTTGTATTCTAAGTATCTTTTTAAAATATCTTCCCAAACATAGGCTCTAAAATTTCCAATGTGGGGATAATTGTATATTGTTGGTCCGCAAGTGTAAAGTGTCACCTCTCCTTTTTTTAGTGGAGTAAATTCTTGCATTTTGTTTCCAAGAGAATTAAAAAATTTTAGAACCATTTTTTTCACTTTTATTTTTTTAAATATAAAAAACTAACTTAATTCATTTATTCAGTCAAACAATTTGTGTACTTCTTCTATTAATTGTAATCCAAGTTTTTGTTGTAATTTATTTCCTTCAGCAACCATTCCTTGTCCTATTCTATAAATATCCCAAACATATGCTACTGATGATGCTGAAAAATTTCTCACTCTATCATTATATCCACTTGCAGTGTCTCTTCTTCTTGCATCAACTACAACCCAATCCTGTCTGAATTGTTCTGCCCCAATTATTTTTATTCTTTCAAGATCGATTTTTTTTGCAAAAGCAATTAGTTTTGGTTTCATTTTTGCATTATTTGGATTAAATTCAGGTAGTCGTAAGTATTTTCCTTTTTTTAGTGATTCTCTAATCTCAATTGCTCTAATTTTACTAAGCCCTTTTTGTGTTGATGATTGTTTTTTTCTCATTTCATTAAGTTCTGCTTCTTCAAGATGTCTTTCAGTGCTCCCCATATATCTTTCATTTAGTTCTAAATATTTTTTAGTAGACTCAATTGAAGCGTTTCTTTCTTTTAATTTTTGAAGGGTTTTTGCTTTTGCTTGTGCAAGTCTTTCCGGTAAAGGTTTTTTGAATAATTGTCTTTCAAAAGTTAATTGTTGTGGTCCTTTTCGTTTCATATTCATTGCTCCAAAGAAGGGTATTATTCTTTTTGATTTTGGCTCAATTGGCATACTAAGTATATATAGTTTGGCCTTGTTTTTAATTGTTACTTTTTTAAAAAAATTAGTTTTTTTGGTTTTATTAGTTTAAATTAATTATTCAGTATCTGATTCATAACTTGAGTCTTCATCTTCGCTTTCTTCGTCTTCACTATCTTCCATTTCAAGGATTTTAGTTTCTATTAGTTTTTCTTTTCCTTTAGCATCGTAAATTAAAGTGTACTCTAGATTGCATTCTGGGCAGTTTACATTATCTCCCTCTTCAACATCGTCAAGTTTTACCTCAAAACGAGTCTTACAATCTGTGCATGTCTTTTTCATAATTAATTTTCCTTCCCCTTCCTTTATAAAGGTTCTTTTTTGACAAAATTTAGGGGTAAAAATTTGATTTTGATTAAAAACAGGTGAATTTTGGCCTTTTTTTGTTTAATTTGATTAGAATTAATGGTTTTTTAGTTTTTGAATAATTTACATGATTATTCCAAGTATAATAAGAAATAATTGGGTTATTAGTGAATGTAGTATTATTACTAAAACAATACTAACTAAAGTTCTCAAATTTTTTGCCTCTAAAACAACTTTTATTAGAACAAATAAATTATACAAGAATAACAATCCTAAAATTGTTATAATTATTACAATAATTGTTGAAATTAAATTGTTTCCTATTACAATGCTTGCTAATAATACTATTGAGATTACTAAAACAAGTTCCCAAAGTTTTCCTGTAGCTGAAGCAATTTCACCAAAACTCTTATCTGCAATTCTTTTCTTTTTATTTTTCATCATAAATTCAAAAATATAAATTATCCCTGCTAGAATAAACCATTGTAAAACCATTAGTATTGTTACACCTATTGCGGGGTAAGTTTCTCCAGAGAAAAGCCAAGCACTAACTCCAAAAATTACTCCGGTTAATAGTGCAACAATCCAAGCATCACTCATATTGTCATTTGAAAGTGCACTTTCAAATGCTTTTCTTGGACTTAAAAAGTTGTAAAACATAGTATAACTAACTCCTTTTTAGTATATAAATTTTTTTAATACTCAAAAATCTCTTTTTTATTTCTTTTGTTTTTTATATTTTTTTATTCATTAATAAATTGTCAACAAATTTTCCATCAACAATTGAACCTTTTTTTAATAATCCATGTTCTTTGAATCCAATTTTTTTGTATAAATTAATTGCAGGTTTATTTTTTTTATCAACCGCAAGTATTATGAGAGATTTTTCTTTTGGAAGATTGTTTATTGAATATTTTATTAATTTTTTTCCGATTCCTTTTTTTCTATTATTTTCACTAACAATTAAAGAAACCATTTCCACTCGGTGTTTGTGTAAACTTTTTCCTAAAATGTATTTTACATGTGCAATTATTTTTCCATTCATTGTTGCAATAAATCTTAGGTCTTTTCCATATTCAGTTTCTTTTAATTTTTTTAAAATAGAATCCCTTCTCCAGAAAGGAAATAATTCATGCAAATCATCAATTGTTGTAAGATCATGGTTTTCTAATTTTTTTAATTCAATGTCAAGAGTTTCTTTTGTTTTTTTCTCTTTTTTTGATTTATTGCACATATTCATTTTTTTCCCTCTCCCTTAAATCATTTGATTTTATACTTTTATTGCTTTTACTAACATCAATTAAAAAATTTTCATGAATTATATCTCTTCCAATTAGTACGGAGTAAGGCAAGCCTTCCCTATCTTCAATATTCACTCTTGCTTTTACTTCTTTTCCTTTAATTTTAATAGTCGCTTCAGCTATTGCTCTTCTTGTGTACCCTTTTGGTGCACTTGCTGATTTTATTCTAACACTTGAAACAATTGGCCCAATACCTGCTTTTGCAGCAATTTTTACATCAACACATGATCTAGTTGCGCCAGTATCAAATAGTGCTCTCTTTTTTATGCTCCCTTTTGCGCCCACTATTTCAACGATTTCAACAAGTCCTATTAACTTTTTGTCATTATCCATAGTGTTCTAAAATGTAAGGAAATAGCGCTTATTAAGGTTTTTGTTCTCCTAATAAGTTGAATTTTAGGGTGTTTTTTTTTGAGAGTACTTGTATTAGCCGAAAAGAAAACAATTGCGGATAATTATGTTAATGCATTTTTAGAAAAAGGAGTTAGTGCAAAATATTTGCGTTTATCAAAAGTTGTTCTTGTTAGTAAAAAAGACAAAACTGAAATAAAACTTGTTGGTTCAAATATTGATAATTTTGATGCTGTGTTTTTACAAGCTCGTTCAACTCTTGCCCCATTTATTGAACCTTTACTTGAAGAGTTAACAAATCAAGGATTTTATGTTAATACAAAAAAAGGTTCTTATTATTTAGTTGATAATGAACCATACACTTTTGTTTCTCTTGCAATAAATAATATAAAAATACCAAGGACATTAACATCAGGTTCTGGAAAAAATATTGAGAGGGTTTCAAAAAATATTTCTTACCCTCTTCTTGCAAAATCTTTTGTTGGAAAAAAAGTACAACAAGCATTAATAGTAAATAACGGAAAAGAACTCAATTCTTTTGTTAATAGTATAAAGAGTGATATTGATGGATTTATGTTAAGAGAGTACATTGATGAACCAGTGATTTCTTGTATTGTTGTTGGGGATGAGGTTTTTTCAGTAAAAAGAAAAGTAAAAGATCAAGTAGTTGTTCCAATTGATAAGGGTGAATATTATAAATTATCAGAGAATGATAAAGAAAATGTAATTAATGCAACAAAAGTAGTTGGTCTTGATATTGCAAGAGTTGATTTAGTAAAAGGAAGAATAATTTCAATCGAGCCAAAAATAAATTTAAAAAATTTTAACAAGATTTGTTCTGCTGATATTGAATCAAGGATAGTTGATTTTTATATAAGTAAAGAAAGTGAAATAAAAAGAAAAAGTATTTTTTCAGAACTAAAAGACATTAAAGGAATTTTTTCAAACACAATTTTTTCGAGGTTTTTTAAATGAAAAAACAATTAACAAAAAGTTTGGATGAAAAAGATTTAACACAACTTGAACCTTCACTTGTAATTATTTCTTCAAAAGGAGCGAAGATGTCTACAATAAAATCTTTAATTTCTGAAGCTCAAAAAAAGTTTTCAAATGTATTAGTCGTTCCAATAAATAAAATTCAAATTCAAACATCTGAACAAGGGGTTGGGCTTTTTTATAAAGGAAAAAATTTGTTGTGTTATGATGTAATTTATCCAAGAGTTTCTTCAAAAGATTTCTTTTTAGCAGAAGCAGTGTTAAAAGCAATTGAATCAAGTGATTCATATTCTCCTGTTTCATTAAAATCTTTTCAAATAACAAATCATAAATTTTACACCTCACAAATATTATCAAATAAAGGGTTGCCGGGAGTAACTAGTACTTTTTTTATTTCATCAAGAAGAGCACAAATGGCTGTTTCAGAAACCGGATATCCTTTTGTAATGAAATTAATTTCAGGATTTGCAGGAAAGGGAGTTGTTTTAATTAATAATAATGACCAAATGGAGAGTATTCTTGATGCAGTTCATTTATTTGAAGAATTTATTTGTACTCAAAAATTCATTAAAGGGAAAAATTTTGATATTCGCTGTTATGTTATAGGAAATCTTGTATTGGTGGTTAAGAGAACTTCAAAAAAAGGGGATTGGAGGGCTAATATTTCAAGAGGGGGTTCTGCTCAATTAATTAATCCAACTCCAGAAATGATATCAATTGCACAAAATGCAGCAAAAGAACTAGGGATGGATATTTGTGCAGTGGATTTAATGCAACATAAAAATAAATGGGTAGTAATAGAAGTAAATTTTATGCCCGGTCCATTTATGAAATACTTGGGAAATACAATAATTCATGAATGGTTGAGATATTTATCAGTTAAGGGAAAAAAAATAAAAAAACAAAAAAATTCTTGTTAATTTTTAAAATATTATTTTTGACTATTTTAAGTCTTAAAGAACTAAATTTTCTTTTAAGTTTAATATAAATATTAGTTTTCATTTTAATAATAATATAAATTAACAACATGATTTGTGTTATTTAAGTGTGTTTGAATTTATTGATGGTGTTTATTATTCATTTTACTGATTATGTTTTGCTTGACCAAAAAGTTTGTCAATTATCTTCTTCACTTGAATCAAATATTTTATCATTTACTTCTCCACAAAATTTTTTAGAAGAAAAGAAAAGATTTTTTAAAGAAATAGAAAAAAATGAAGAATATAATCCAAAATTTATTTATGCGCCAAGAAATCCTCTATTTAATTATTTTTCAGTTTCTCCAACATTTAATGTTTATAAAAATGAATTAAAACAACTTTTGTCAGAAGTTGGAAGAGACACTTTGGGTTTAGTTTATGAAAAAAAATTACTTGATTTGTTTGATAGGCTTGAACTTGTAAGAAGTGTGGGTACTCCAAATTTTTCTACAAATTCTGAAAGTTATTATGGGGTAGTAAATAGGAGCACTTTAAAATTATCCGAAGAATTAATTCAAAAAGAAATAAAATTTAAGGAAGAGATAATTCCCATGGATAAAGCAAAGAAAATAATTGAAAATTTTTTAAGAAAAAAAAAATTAAAATACAAAATAGTTTTTAGAAATTCTTCAAGTTCTAATTTTTCAGTAAATATTAGAACAAAAAATATTTTTATTAACCAGAATTATGTTTTTACAAAAGAATCCTTAAAAAGATTAATTGCTCATGAAATAGAATCTCATGTGTATAGATATGAGAATGGACTAATTCAACCCTATTTAATTTTTGCAAAAGGATTATCAAAAGAAACTCTAGAAACAGAAGAAGGGTTAGCAGTGTATGTTGAAGAACAAAAAAAAATTAATATTGATTCACAATTAAAAAATTATGCGGGTAGAGTTATTGCGATTAATTTGGCTTCAAAAAAAAATTTTTATGACACTTTCCTTAATTTAACTCAATATTTTTCAAAAGAAGATGCATTTACTTTAACTTTTAGAGCAAAAAGGGGAATTCATTCTCAAGAAGAAAATGGTGCATTTACAAAAGATGCATTATATTTGAAGGGTTTTTTAAGTGTAAGAGATTATTTAAAAGAACATTCAATTGAAGATTTATTTTATGGAAGGTATGCAGTTGAAGACGCTCCTTTTGTATTTGATATTGATGGATTAAAAAAACCAAAATATTTGCCGGAATTTAATAAAAGTGTTGAATTTGATTAATTAAGTAATTATTAAATTTGTTTTAAACACTTAATATAATGTAAAATTATGGGTGAAAAAATTGATTCAAGTTGATGAAATAAAAAAGATACAAAAAGTAAAATTAGTTTCATTGCCTGCTTTGGAAAAAATTTTTAGATTGTATGAAATAACTCCTTCTTCAAATGTTTTTATTTGGACTGATTTTGGAAAAACAATTGCTCCAAGAATTGCAAAAACAATTTATTTAGAACTAAAGAAACTGGGTTGTGGGGTTTCTTTAATTGTTGATCCTCCAAGAAGCAATATTTCTCCTGCTCCAAAAAAAACAATTAATACAATTCTTTCATTATCAAAAGATGAAGTGTTTATTTCAGTAGGTTCAGGGAATAGGGGTCACATTGTTGTTGATGGAAAACAAGTACTTATGAGAGATTTAATGAAAAAAAATGGTTTTAGGATGATTTCTCTTGGTGGTTTAAGTTCATTAAATCCAAAAAAAGTGAATGAGTTTTTGAATGCTTTTGATCATGATGAAAAAGAAGTCAAAGAATTAAATGAAAAAATAAAAAGTTTAATGAGTGTCGCAAAGAAAATAAAAATCACTTGCAAGAATGGATCAAATTTAGAATTAAATTTAGACAACTCTCGAGAAGTTATTTGTAATGATGCTAATTGGAGGGCTTATTCTACAAATTATCCTGTTGGAGAAGTTTATACTGCTCCAATTGAGAATTCTGCTAATGGAGTAATTTTTGTAACTAGTGCAAAAATAAGTGGGAGTACAATTGTATCAAAAAAACCAATTAAATTTATTTTCAAAAACGGGGTCCTTGTTAGTACTGATTCAAAAAAAGTTAATGATAATTTAAGGTATGTTGAAAAAGTTAATAAATTAAAAAAAATTAGTGATTACAAAATTAAAGTTAGAACTATTGCTGAATTTGCTATTGGAACAAATAGAAAAGCGACTATTGTTGGAGCAATGATTTGTGATGAAAAAGTTCTTGGAACAATCCATTTTGCAATAGGGAATAATATGCATTTAGGTGGGAGTAATTATTGTCATGGCCATTTTGATAATGTTGTAATAAAACCAACAGTTTATTTTGATAACAAAAAAATAATGGAAAAAGGGAAATTAATAATTTGATTAAATTTTTTATCTTTTTCTATTTGTCCTTTGGGTTTGTATGATTTTATTTTCTCTTTTTATTGAATTTTCTTTTAATATTTCCTGAAATTATTTTTTCTTCTTTTTTATCAAATCTTTTTAGTTCTGTATAAGTTTCACTAAATCCATGGTCTAGTTTTTTTGCACTTGAGTCAATAAATTTTCCAAATAATTTTACTCTTTCTCCAAAACTCATTTCTATTTGTTTTAGTCCGTTTTCAAAAGGCATAAATGTTTCACTAATTGCTTCAAACACTGGAGTAAAAGTGATTACAGAGAAAACAATTTGTCTGCTTGCAATTTGTTCAACTTGTTTAACTTCACTAACTTTGTTTATTAGGGTTTTGTAGAATATGTATCTTAAAATAAATGAAATTAAACACATTACAAAAAATGCGTTTGTTAAAAACCAAAAATTAATGTTTATGCTTTGAATAAATCCGCTTATGCTGGCTCCTAAAAATGTTCCAGTTCCAAAAAACACTGCTTGATAACTTACATATTTTATTATTTTTTGTTGACTTGATACATTGTAAACAAAATTTGCAAGAGCTAAGTTGAAACCAGCAAATATGAGTCCATCAATGAATTGGACAAAAATTAAACCTTCAGGAGTTCTTACTGCAATATATAATAGTGGAAATAATGCCACAAGAAATGAACTTGCTTTTAGTATTTTTATCATTCCATACTTGTCAATTAATTTCCCCCAGTAGGGCATTGAAATTAGTGTTGCAACAAGAGTTGATGAAATAATTAATGTATACATTATGTAATCATTTTTTAGTCCAATATTATTTAGTAAATGAAATGAAACAAATGGTCCTGTTAGTGAAATAGCAAAAGACATTAATGAACCATATAATACAAATAAACCAAAATTACTATTTCTTAATTCTTTTGCAAATTCTAAAAAGTTTTGTTCTTTTTCAAAAAAAATGTCACATTTATTTTCAGTAATTTTGATAAAAAGGATTGCTGAAATAAATCTACTAAGTGATGCAATTAAAAATATTCCAAGAAAAATAAATGCTAGTTCTATTTCAAAAAGTTTTAAAGAGAAACCAAAAATTAAAAAAAATATTAATGATACTCCTCCAATTATTGAGTTTCTAAAACCAAAAAAACTTCCAATAATTTCTGATGGAATAATTTCTTTCATCCAACTATTCCAAGGTGGAGTTGCTAGTGAACCAAAAATTAAACTTAAAGTGTAAAAAATAATTAACCATACCACTTGATTTGTTTGAAAAATAAATGGGGTTAATGCAATTGGGATAAATAATGCTGATTGTATTATTACTAATCCAATAATTAACCATTTTTTTGAATTAAATTTTTTTATAAGCCACATTGATAAAAGTTGTGCCCATGCAGCTAAGAGTGCTGGAAAAGCACTAATAAAACCAACTTCAAGTGCATTTGCTCCTAAGTAAACAGCAAATGGAACAATAAATGAAACTGCTGAGGAAAGTAGAATTGTTGCAAATATTCCTTCATAAACAGAGTACTTTAAATTTGGTAATCCATGGGTTTGTTTTTCAAACATTTTATCACTTAGTAAAGGCACTTATAAAATAGCCTAATTCAATATAAACCTTACTCTATTTTTTAAAAAAAATTTAGCAAAACTTTAACCCTTTTAATACTAACCATAGAAAAATTAATTATAATTAATTATTAATTAAAATTAGAACAGATAGGTGCGTAGCACCTATCATCATGCCGGCTTTGAGAAGCCGCGAGGGTGGCAGAGCGGTCTAATGCGGCGGATTGCTAATCCGTTTCCTGAAAGGGAGCACGAGTTCAAATCTCGTCCCTCGCGTACTACTTCTAGTTAGAAAACGCAAAAAGAGTTCAGTTCGATTTATAAAGAACGCAAGAAGGTGTTTTTTATGAACCAAGTTGAAAATGAAAACTTTCACAGGTACGCTCCACGATTAGAGTATATGTTGAAAAGAATCAATCCAAAAAAATATGGTTTTGATTATGATCTTTGCAGTCGTGGAAAAAAAACTTTGCCATGGAAACTAACAGAAGAAAACAGAATGTTGTTAGAAAAATATTATGTCGATAAAATAAACGAAGGAGTGACCAAACCAAGAATACTTTCCTTACTAGAACAAACAGCAAGAATACTTGAATGGTTAGAAAAAGATTGGAGCAAAGCAACAATTGAAGACATAAAAAAAGTAGTACTAAAAATTCGTGACAACCCACACACAGAAAAAACAAAATCAGACTACTTAAGCAAAATAAAACAATTTGATAAATGGCTAAATGAAAATAAAGAATGCACAGAAAAAACAAGGTGGATAAAAACAATAATACGACTCAAACACTACAAACTCCCAACAGACCTAATAACCCCACAAGAAGCACAAACACTAATCCAATCCGCAAGCACACTAAGAGATCGAGCAATAATAAGCATACTTTGGGAAACAGGAGCAAGAATTGGAGAAATCGCAAACCTCAAAACCCAAGACATTCAATTCGACAAAGGACAAGCAACAATAAACCTATTCGGAAAAACAGGAGCAAGAAGAGTAATGATACTAGAATCAGTAAGAGACCTAAAAAACTATTTAGAAATAAGAAACAAAAACACTAATCACAACTTTGTATTCTGTTTAGAAGGAACAAGAAACAAAAACGCCCCCATGACACACGCAAGCATAATGAAACTACTAAAACAAGCAACAACAAAAGCACAACTAAACAAAAAAATCCACCCCCACCTATTCAGACACTCAAGAGCATCCTACCTCGCATCAAGAGGACTATCAGAAGCACAACTATGCTTCATATTCGGATGGGCACTAGGATCAAAACAAGTAAGAACATACATCCACCTATCCCAACAACAAGTACAAAACGCACTACTAGAAAAAGTATATGGAATAAAAAAACAAGAAAACCATACACAAGAAATAATACAATGCCCAACCTGCGGAGAATCAAACAACTCAACAAACACCACTTGCAAAAACTGCTACAACCCACTAACAATACAAGGCGCCCTAAAAATAAAACAAGAAAAAGAACTAATACAATTCGACAGAGACATCTCACAAAAAGTATTCGCAGAAGCACTCAAACTAATGACAGAACAAAAAATAACACCAGAACAAGCACAAACACAAGCCATAACAACAATGGCCCAACACATGAAACAAAAAGAAAACGGATAAATAAAAAATTGATAGAAATGATTTAAATTATATTATTACAATAATTAATTGAATATTATGGTTTTAAGTAAAAGTGAAAAGGCCTTAGAAAAGGATAAAGAAGAAAAGTTTGTTTATTACTTAAAACAGGCTTCAAAAGTAACTGGAGTTGCTTTGCCTAAGATAAAATTTTGGGATCATTATTGTCCTGAAAAAGAATTTAATGAAATTGCGCACATTCATCTCAGAGGAAATAATACACAAATTTGTATTTCCAAATATATGCTTAGAGCATTAAATCTTGATCAATTAGAGGAAACTGCAATACATGAGTTTACTCATTTATTTTTTTCCGAGCATGATTCAAATTTTTATAATAAAATGAGTGAAATTCAAACTGCTGTTGGAATGGATGAGCTTAGTGAAAAAAAATATAATACTGCTGCAGAGATAATAGTCGAACGAGAGAGACTTGAAAAACTTAAAACTGAAAAGAACAAAACCCAGGATAAAGAAATAAGATTAAAAAAAGTTAACTTAAAGTCAAGTAATTCAATTTTATCAAATTTTGTTGTTGAAATAAACAATGTAAGAAGCTTAACTAAAGTTACATTGAAAAAATTGGAAGATAATGAACTAAGAAAAATTGCGAGCAAAAGGACAAACAATGAAGGAGAATTAAAACTAGTATTAACTCCTGGAGATTATAAAGTTTATATTGAATATAATAAAAAAGAGATTTTTATAAAAAATATTTCTGTTTTAGACGGAATTGATTCACAAGTATTTTTAGTAAGTTATATTGACAAAAATAGATTTGATGAAGTTCCAAATAGAAGTATTATTAATGATCCTCTTGAAAAGACTGCAAAAATTGGTGGAAAAACAAAATTAATGCAAATACAAGAAGAAGAAAAACTAGAAAAAGAAAGATTAGAAAAACAATTCAAAGAACTAAACCCGCCAAAAAAATGGTGGCAATTCTGGAAAAAATAAAAAATTTTTTAATTTAGGTGTTGTTTTCTAATATATTGAGCAGCAATAATTCCAACAACTCCAATAAATGCAAGAATAACACTTGTTATTTGATAAGTTGAAATTGCTGCATTTGCAGCTTCAACATTTGTAATTCCTATTGTCATAGCTGGTGCAAAGAAGAATCCTATGATTCCCATTAAAATTAAGAATCCACCAACAAGATTAAAAATAAGAACCAAAAGACTTGCACTTAAAAATTTTATGAAACTCATATTTAAATATTATAACAAAAGGCTTTTATACCTTTACCATACACAATATATTGCGGTATTATATGGTTAAAATTCAACTTGATTTATCTGAAGAAGAAGACAGACTTGTAGAACTCTATAAGCTCTCTAATAAGCTAAAGACTAAACAAGATGCAATAAAAAGAATGGTTCAGTATTTTGAAGTTGAAGTTAAACCAAAAAAAGTAACAGATAAAGATTATTTTAAGGTTTGAGAGGTGTTTGAAGATGGTTGATCCAGTAAGTACAGGTTTTGATATGTGGGCATTACTCCCATGGATAATTGGGATTATTGTAATAATTGCTTTAGTAGTGATAATAAAAAAGTGGATTGAAGTATACAACAAATTTGTTTACTGGAAAAATAAATTAGAAGAAAGATTTGCTGGAATTGATGTAATCTTACAAAGAAGATTAGATATGCTTTCCGCTTTAGCACAAGTAGCAAAAAAATATAGTATTCATGAATATAAAACAATAAAAGATACTATTGAAGCAAGAAGCAGATGGACAAAAGACACCCCATTAAATGAAAAAGTAAAAAATGTAGAAGATGTAGAAAATAATTTTA
>Ga0116177_10002881_pt1 | contig 12624 bp, 7 predicted proteins | sample AD_STIC10_MetaG_FD_89750 | JGI IMG/M metagenome (GOLD analysis project Ga0116177, IMG submission 89750) | Active sludge microbial communities of municipal wastewater-treating anaerobic digesters from USA - AD_STIC10_MetaG | ecosystem: Engineered > Bioreactor > Anaerobic > Digestate | place: USA...
GGTATTTCCAACCTCTAAGGTCATAGTATTTTTTAATTGGCGTTGCCTTAATGGGGTTTATGCCATTTTTCTTACACCAATTAAAATGATAAATGGTTCCGGGAACTAACCCCAGAATTGGAAATATTACAGCCCAATGTCCTACAAGAAAGTAAAGACCAATGGTAATACCATCAATGATAAACCACTTTACTAATTTCCTGATGAGTGGTGTTTCTATTTCAAACCGTACAAATGCAGAAATAAATATTGTTTGAATGATCAGCAGTGTGATAAGTTCTAATTCCATTTGAATTTATTTTATTATTTGAATTTCATTAATCTTAAACTTATTAAAATAACAATCAATGTAACACCCACATCAGCAGCAATCGCTAAAACCAAATTACTGAAACCTGCAAAAGCCAGCACAATAAAAATTAGTTTGATTAAAATTGCTCCTATTGTATTTATTTTTATTTGCCGCAAGGTTCTTCTGCTTAAACGGATCAGGAATGGGATGAGCGATAATTTATCATTCATCAATGCAATGTTTGCTGTTTCAATTGCGGTATCGCTGCCTGCCGCACCCATTGCAATACCCACAGTTGAAAGTGCCAAAGCAGGTGCATCATTAACGCCGTCACCAACCATTGCAACATATTTATATTGATTCAATAACTCTTTTATTTTATCTGATTTATTTTCCGGCAATAAATTACCGTAGATTTTCTTTATCCCTACTTTTTCAGCAATATAATTTGCTGCCTGTTCATGATCGCCCGTTAGCATAACAGGTTCTATTTTTAATTCTTCAATTTGTTTCAAGGCTTCTGCACTATCTGGTTTAATTTCATCCATCAATCCAATTATTCCCGCAACTCCATCTCCAAAACTTACAACAACGCTTGTTTTTCCCTCGGCAGATAATTGGGAAACTATTTTTTTTGCCTCTTCAGAAATCGGTTGATGTTCTTCTATGAAGCTGAGCTTACCAATAAATATTGTTTCATCCTCACAAACAAGGCATTTTGCAATTGCTCCTTTTCCTGCAATGCTTTTGAATTTCTCCACCGCATGAGGCTCAAAGCCCTCTTTTTTTGTTGCCTGAATAATTGCTTCAGCCAAGGGATGCTCCGAAAAAACTTCTGCTCCTGCGGCGCATGCTAATAATTCTTCTTTATCAGTTCCATTTAATGGTAATACATCGGAGACAACAGGTTTTCCAAAAGTGATTGTCCGAGTTTTATCTAATGCAATTGCCCTTATTTTAGCCATCGCCTCAACATATTTCCCGCCTTTGATTAATGCACCTTTTCGACTTGCATTACCAATAGCTGCATAAATGGCAACAGGAGTGGAAATAACCAATGCGCATGGACAGGCAATCACCAATAATGTAATGGCCTGATTTAACCATTTATCAATTGGCTGATTATTGAAAACTACGGGAATGATAAAAACCAATACGGATAATAATATGATTGCTGGAGTATATTTCTTACTGAATTTCTGAATGAATTTTTGAGTCTCACTTTTGTTTGCCTGTCCTTCGAAGGTGAGTTTTACTATTTTAGAAAACGTTGTATCGGCAGAAAGTTTAGTTGTTTCTATTTCTATAAATCCATGTTTATTTAATGTCCCGGCAAAAACAAGATCATCTTTGTGTTTATCTTTTGGGATAGGCTCACCTGTGATCGATGCTTCGTCTATAGTCGTTTCACCATCAACAATTTTTCCATCCATTGGAATCAGATCGCCGGGTTTTACCTGAATTATTGTTCCAACAGGAATTTTATCTATTAATAAATTATCTCCCGTCAGTTTTACAAATGCTGTTTTGGGTGATTTAGAAACCAATTCATCCAATGCTGTTTTACTGTTTTCAATTCCAATGTCTTCTAATCTTTCTCCTAAAACATATAAAACAATTACAACTGCTGCTTCCGGGTATTCACCTAAATAAAATGCACCTATAACTGCTATCAGCATCAATAAATTAATGCTACTGAATTTAAACCTGAATAATGCTTTTATTCCGTTCCATAATACTTTGTAACCAATGCTTAAAATAAAGACTGCAAAAATTATAGGTGCATAAGGCATGGGTATATCAATGCCTGTAAGGGATAATATTTCCAGCGAAATCACAGAAACAACACCTATGAGCAGCAATACAAATTTTCTATCTTTTAACGGCAATTTCATAGTTAAATAATTTTAGTTAATGTGCATGTTCCGATTCTCCCGCTCCTGCTGATAAAATGTAAAAACTGCCTTTCACGACAATTTGTGCGTCAGCATCAATTTTTTCAAGTGGAGTAACTGCTGTATATCCCAATTGTGTCACCCCGGTTTTTACTTCAATTCGCCTGAAATGTATTTGCTCCTCACTGTGTTCTTCATGTTCTTCATTTGCATGATCTTCTATATGCGCCTCCTTTTCATCTTCATGACTGGTCTCCAATATGTAAATAAATTCTTTCCCCTCCGCACTTACAATTGCATCTTCAGGTAAGGCATCAGTTAATACATTTCCAATATCAATAAGTGCGTTTACATACATTCCGGGAATCAGATTTGTATTATTTTCTTTTATTATTGCATGAACGGCAACTGATTTGGTTTCATTCTGAAATGCCTGATCTATTGAATATACTTCACCTTCAATGATCTTATTACCCAAATTGGTCAATGCAAAACTTACTTTCTGTCCCACCTTTACTTTAAATAAATCCTTTTCATAAATAAGCAGATCAACATGCATCCTGCTGTTGTCAACTATTTCAAAGAGTGGTTTATTTGGTTCTGCAAATGCACCTAATTTAACATTCACCTCAGTCAAAAAGCCACTGATCGGAGCATTAATACTTATAACAGATTGCAGGTTTCCATTTTCAATATCAGTCAGGTTTATATTTAATAGCTGTAACTGCTTTTTTAATGACTGTTGCCTTGACTCCTCTATTTTAAAATCGGATTCTGCTTTTTGTAATATCTTACCTGCATTGATATTTTCTTTATTCAATTCTCTTTGGCGTTCCAATTCTAATTGCAGATAAGCGAGATTGCTTTTTGAAGAGAGATATTCTTCCTGCATTTTAATAAAATCAGGACTTTGCAGAGTTGCAAGAATTTGTCCTTGCCTTACATACTGACCATCCTGAACCGCAATTGACTTAACTATACCTCCAATAAAAGCTGATGCACTTGCCATATTTTGCGGTGGAACTCTCGTATAGCCATTTGTTTCAACAACATCGCTTAAATTTTTCTTTTCAAAAGTTCCCAATACTATCCCTGCGGCATCAAACTGGGCTTTTGACAACTCGATCTCTGTTGGATTTACTTCTTCTTCCCCATGTTCATCTTCATGTTCTGCTTCTTTTGCTCCACATGAAGAAAGGAATATAATTACAAACAGAGTTTGCAAATAGGAAGTTATATAATTGTATTTCATAAAATCAGTTTTAATTAATCGTTTAATAAATATTGAATCGTAATCGCTGCCTGATTCAGATTGTATATGGCATCAAGATACCCCTGCTGAATTTGAAGGTTTGTTTTAAGTGCCTGTAAATATTCGAGATAGTCGGAATCACCCCCTTTGTATGCTGACGTTGCATTGGAAACGATCTTATCCGCATTTTCCAAAGCAGTTAGTTCGTAATAACTCAAAGAATTTTGATATGCAATATACTGCTCAAACGCCTGTTGAAGCTGGGTAACCAAACGCATATAATTACTCTGAGCCTCATAGGATAACATCTGTCTATTTATTTCCTCTGCCTGAACCAAAGATGAATTAGGCTTAAACCACAATGGTATGCTAATACCTAATTGAATGCCCTGATACCTTTCCTGTCCATCGTAATATATTTCTGTCCCACCAATATTCGACACACCAATAATATTAGTATTAAAGTAACCGATGGTTAAATCCGGCAATTGTTCAGCCAACATTAGTTTTTTCTCTTTTTCCTTTATTAAAACCTGCTGTCTGTAATAATTTACAATTGGATTATTTGAAATTGAAGCGGTATCGAAAATTGTAGAAACAGATTTTGGTGTTAAGGAAAATTCTGCAATATCAAAATCGGAATACTCATTCATTAGAAATTTCAATAGCGCTTTTTCATTTTGAATTTCTGACCGATTTTTATTTAATTGATTTTGCAATTCTTTTTGCTGCACTTCTGCTGATAACTTTTCCAGCAAATTGGCTTCACCTGTATTAAACCTTACTGTTGCTGATTTGACGAACTCAGTCAAAAGGCTATCCTCCCTGATCAATAATTGCTGAATACCCTGCAAATAAATTATCTTATCAAATACAGAATGGATCTGATATTTTAATTCATTCTGATCAGCTGCGAGTTTAAATTCTGCTCCTGCTATTTTCGCTTTTCCCAGTTGTGATTTTGCACCGAAAACTGTTGGGAAAGGAATTTCCTGTTCAATGCTGTAATCCCATCCTTTATCTACAATATCTGTTAAAGGACTATATTCAAATTCAAAATATGGTTTAGGAATCTCACCGGATGTCTGCTTCAACTTTGCTTGCAGATCAACATTTGATTGAGATGATTTTAATTGCAAATTATTATTCAATGCAATTTCAAATGCCTTATCCAGTGTTAAAACATTTGATTGAGATATACCTGTAAAAGGAGTTGCTAAAATAAATACAGTAATTAGAACGACTACTCGACTATTAATTTTCCTTTTTCCTTTGTCAAACAGAACATATAAAACAGGCAAAACTATCAATGTGAGAATGGTGGAACTGATAAGTCCACCGATCACAACTGTTGCAAGTGGTTTTTGTACTTCGGCACCATTTGATGTTGAAATTGCCATCGGTAAAAAACCTAATGAAGCAACTGCTGCTGTCATTAAAACGGGACGCAATCGAATTTTTGTCCCGGTTCGTACTCTTTCTAATACATCATGCATACCTTCTTGTTTTAATTGATTAAACTGGGCAATTAGCACTATCCCATTCAGCACCGCTACTCCAAACAGAGCGATAAATCCAACACCTGCTGAAATACTAAATGGCATATCTCTAAGCATTAAAGCGAATACACCTCCAATTGCTGCAAACGGAATTGCTGTGTAGATTAATAATCCTTGTTTAATAGAGCGAAATGTAAAATAGAGAAGAACAAAAATTAATAGTAAAGCAACCGGCACTGCAATACTCAAACGTTTATTTGCTGCCTGTAAATTTTCAAATTGACCGCCATACGTAATATGATAACCCGGAGGAAGATCAAGATTTGCATCAAGGCTTTTTTGAATATCCTCCACAACAGATTTTACATCCCTGCCCCGGACATTAAATCCAACATAAATTCGCCGCTGCGTATTATCATGCGATATTTGAGCAGGGCCTGTTTCAAATTTAATTTCTGCGACCTGGCTTAATGGAATTGATGCCCCTCCTTCAATTGGGATATACAAACTTTTGAGATCATTAATATTATGCCTGCTTGTTTCATCAAGTCTGACAACCATTTCAAATCTTTGATCCTGCTCGAAAACAAAACCTGCTGTTTCACCCGCAAAAGCAGTCTGCAAAATTTCATTTATGTCATCAATATGCAATCCATATTGTGCTATTTTCTGCCGGTTATATGTTACAGTAATCTGAGGCAGTCCTGATACCTTTTCAACCTGTGGAGTTTCCACACCTTCTATTTTCCTTATAAGACGATCCACTTCATTTGCTTTTGCAGATAATACTTCAATATCACTACCATATATTTTTACCGCAACGTCTTGCCTAATTCCCGTCATCAGCTCATTAAATCGCATTTGCATAGGTTGTGTCAACTCGATATTTACGCCGGGTAAAACAGATAATGCTTGCTCCATTTTTTCCTGCATTTCCTCTCTTGTTTCTGCTGACACCCATTCTGATTTCGATTTCATTTGAACCATCATATCACCTCTCTCAATCGGCATGGGATCAGTGGGAATTTCAGCACTTCCAATTCTTGTTACAACCTGAATTACTTCGGGAAACTGATCTATTAAAATTTTTTCTGCCTTTGAAAATGTTTCAACAACCTGAGTAAGTGATGTTCCCTGCATCATGGATATTTCAACTGTCAGATCGCCTTCCTCAAGTGTGGGAATGAACTCGGCTCCCAATTTTGAATAAGAAAAAATACCTGTTGCCAACAGGATTGCAGATATCGTAATCACAAGACCTTTGTTTCTCAGAGAAAAGTTTATTGCAGGTTGATAAATATTCTGGAAAAAATCCATCATCTTATCGCTGAAATTTCTTTTATGTTGGGTATTCCTGTTTATTATTAATGCGGTCATCATGGGAACATAAGTAAGTGACAGTAACAAAGCGCCAATGATTGCAAATCCAACTGTTTGTGCCATTGGTCGAAACATCTTCCCCTCAATTCCGATCAGAGTTAATATTGGCAAATAAACAATCAGTATAATAATTTGTCCGAAGGTTGCAGAGTTCATCATTCGGGATGAGGACTTAAATACAACTTTATTAATTTCATCATTGCTTAATAATCTGTTTTCATTTCGATAATTTGTATGTAGAATAAATAAAACCGATTCAACTATAATTACAGCACCATCTACAATGAGTCCGAAATCAATTGCTCCAAGACTCATTAAATTTCCGCTGACACCGGTTAAATACATCATTCCCAAAGCAAAGAGCATAGCGAGTGGAATGACCGAAGCGACAATAAAACCGGCTCTCCAGTTACCGAGAAGTAAAATCAGAATGAAAATGACAATTAAACCACCTTCCAATAAATTATTCCGCACCGTTCCGATTGAGCTATTCACCAATGTAGAGCGGTCAATGAATGGTTCAATGACAACTCCTTCAGGAAGTGATTTTTGAATTTCTTCAATTTTATTTTTTACATTATGAATGACTTCAGCACCATTTTCACCCTTCAACATTAAAACTATTCCTGCCACTACTTCTCCTTCACCATTTCTTGTTACAGCACCGTATCTTGTCAAATATCCAAATTTTACATCAGCAACATCATGAATATAGATTGGAACTCCGTTCAATGATTTTACGGCAATGTTTTCAATGTCTTCCAATGATTTCACCATTCCAACACCTCTTATAAAATAAATATTGCTGCCTTTTTCAATATAGGCACCGCCAGTGTTTTGGTTGTTATGTTCAAGACTTTCAAATATGTCTGAAACAGTTACCCCCAGACTATTTAATTTATTATTGTTTAGAGCGATCTCATAAGTTTTCGCATAACCACCCCAGCCGCTGATCTCTGCGACACCCGGAGTGCCCGCAAGCTGTCGACGAATTATCCAATCCTGAATCGTGCGAAGATCCATTGCAGAATATTTATCCTCATATCCGGGTTTGGTATGAACAACATAATGATATATTTCACCCAATCCGGTTGTAATTGGAGCAAGCATCGGCGTTCCTAACCCTTCAGGAATTGATTCCTCTGCTTCCTGCAAACTCTCATTTACAAGCTGCCGTGCAAGGTATATATCAACATCATCTTCAAATACTACTGTTATCACACTTATACCAAACCGGCTAATGCTTCGCCGCTCAATTACATCGGGAATATTAGCAATGGAAAGTTCAATCGGATTTGTAATAAATTGTTCAACCTCCTGTGCCGCAAGTGTTGGAGCTAACGTAATTACCTGCACCTGATTATTGGTAATATCGGGGACTGCATCAATTGGAAGACGTATTGCACTATAAACACCCCAGATGATCAGAGCAAAAACCATCATTCCAATAATTAACTTATTGTGAATGCTGAATGAAATGATTTTATTTAACATAAATTGATAATTAAGATGAAAAGAAAACATCAATGCAATGCAAATTATTTGCACGCATTTTAGAAAAAATAAATCCTAATTATCCGATTTTAGGCGGCTGCCAGACAGAAGAAAAATTGCGGGAAAGAAATTGAGAATTACAATTCAGATATATAAGTTCTGAACCCGAAATCATGCTTAGATTGCTGATTTGATACATATGATTCGCACATGGACTACAACCACAACAATTGCAATTGCAAAATGGAGGGCAAATATCTTCATGATTTTCCTGATGATGTTCATTTCCCTCTTTGGTGATCAAAGCAGTTTCCTCATGTGTATGCATACCATCAGTGCATGGTATTGAACCCACACATAAAACATATAAGCTGAGTATGACTAAAAGGACTCTCAACGGGCCAAAGGTAGGTAAAATCAGGGACAATGTTAATTTGGGTTGCCTCTGGGTTACTTTTACTCTCATAAAGTAACTACCTGTATGGGAGTAAGGTTTTAGTAAGCCGGGGGTCAAATGGGGGACAAAACCAGACATTCTGTTACGACTGGCTGGAGTTCGTAAATTTTCAACACAATTCTGTATTAATACAATTCTCTAACACGTAGCTAATCTTTGGATCGGGAATAAATTCTGTCAATGCTATTTGAGTTTCAGTTTCAATCCAATCCGTCTTATCCGGCTCAAATATGTAACTCGAATATTCTCTTAGAGTTTGCGTTATAGGCACCCTCTTTTTTGAATTTGCGGGAAGATTAAAGCCAAATCTGTCAAATAGTCTTAACCCCTGCATTGCCTCTAATATTGTATAAAGCGCTTTTGCGTAAACAACACGGCCTCCTTCTTTTGCTTTTTTTTCAACGTCTGTTTCAGAAAATATTTTACTGCCGTATTTAACAATTTCGATAAGACACTTCACCGGGTCAGTAACTTTTTGTAAATCCTGACACCATAGTTCCGCATAAATTGTTTTTGATTTTTTCTTCGATTCTTTAACCCATTCTCGTCTTAATATTATTCCTGTTTCCTGGCAATTTACAATCATGTGAAAATGCGGATTGTAAGTTTTAGCAATGGGATTAAACTCGCATTCCAATGATCTTATTCCAATTAGTCTGATAGCATTTTTTCTCCTGTTCCGTTTCCTATACCTCGCTATAATACGTTTAATTCCTTTAATCATATTTCGTAATAAACTCCATAGTTTTTCCTTCTTGACTGCCCTTATTGTGAGTGTTAAAAAGTGCGCATCATTCCAACTTTGAATAACATCCAAATATTTATTAATTATTTCGGCCTTGCGAATGCAGAGGCAAACAATGCAAATGCGGTTTTTGCAATATTTCGTATGCACCCTGCCATTGCAAACATGAACTTCATGCATACAGTAATATGTATTCCATAAAGTCTTCATCAATTTTTCGTTACCTTCATCTTTGCCTATGTCAATGATGCTTAGAGCAAGAGTTTGTGAAATTTGTTTTCGTTGAGTTCTGCTATGCAAACAAATTTTATTCATCACATCAAACCCTTCACCGTGAACGGTAATCGATCGGCGTTTGAGAAGATCAGGATTTTTTGCTGTCCCGTTTTGTGCTAATGTATAAATTTTCCCCCCTGAAAAAGAAATTGAGTTTCCGTCCTTCATAGCTTACAGACTGCTTCTTTTGGTGCGATTATTTGCTTCAAGTTTGATCTCAGAATTTGTTTTTCGTCTGCCTTCCCTCAAATACTCTATCAATTCTTTTTTAGAAAAGTAACAGCGCTTACCACGTTTCATCATCGGTAAATCACCTTTGGAAATCAGGCCGTAAATTGTCGGGACCGAGAGACTCAAAAATTTAGCGGTATCCTCTACTGTGAGAAGTTCATCAGAGTCGGATTTTGTATCCTCAGTTTTCTGTAGTAAAAGCTGTTTTATCTCGTTTACAGATTCCTGTAATTCGACAATTGCTTTCGGGAGGTCATTAAATTGTAATTCCATTTTAAACGCATTATGCGCCAAAAGGAAAATATGGTATGGATGGTAAAAAATATGGTATTTATGGTATCCCTGAAATACCTATTAATGCTTCTTTTTGGTAGTGAAATATTTATACAGGTTTGTGAATTGAAGTTTCTTCCCATCTAATTCTTCTTGTGAAAACACTGAAAATAAGTTCTTACAGTGCAAAAGATATTCCTTGGTGATAGGCTTATTCGCCTCCATTTGGTATAGTTTACCAAGCTCTTTTCCCAGCTTTGTTTTGTTACCGTTTTTTATAAAAATAGGTTTGGAGGGAATAGATGGTTTATTTTGAAAAAAGGACGATAGTGATGTAATGGCATTCTCATAGTCGGTTGGATCACGAAATATATCTTGGAGTGGTTCCAAGTAATCTTTAACAGTATTCCTGAGAACGTCAAACTCATCATCGACCGTAACCGTTGGCTCTACCGTGATTGTCGCTTGCTCTTCAGGCATAGAGTCAATGCTCTCGGAATCTTCATCAACTTCACCGGCGTTAAAATCACAAGGCTCGTTGAATTTTTTGAAAGGAATAGGATGCTTATCCATTAATTCATATAGTGCCGATACTATCCCGGAATAAAATCCAAATCGCTTAATCTCCTTATGAGTTACAATGGTAGGATAGCGCTTTCTTACAAATTGCCAACCATCGAAAATATCATCAATCTCTAAATGATAATATTGAAAATGTAGGTTTGCTACATAATTGCTACCGGGTGCGTACAAAATGTCATTCGAAACATGAAATTCATTCTTAAAATATGCTACACCCTCTGAATAGGCAGTAACATACGAATCAAAATATTCAGACCTTCTTAAAGAAACGGTCTCTTCAGTTTCCATATTTTTAACTGGGAAATCAAAGAAAAATATGAATACCAATTCAGGTGTAAATATTTTAACAGTTTCCTTACCGGTATTTGCATTTATTCGCCCGTTTTCACAGATTTGATTTTGAAGACTTTTATAATCAGAATTTTCAATTTTAATTTGCTCCATCGCATCTCTAACCCAATACCTTTCGTCCTTTTCCATCCAATCCAATTTTCTTTGATCTTCCTGAGCCTGCATTTTTAGTTGGGCTATAACAGTTTCCTGCTTATCATCTGTTAGGTAAATATTAAAGTTTTCGGGTGTCAATAGTCGCCTATAATTATCAGCGTCTCCTAATTCCCAATTTTTATTTTTTTGTAGCCAGGAGTTAAAACTGAAATTATGAAGGCTTCTCAATGATTCCTTGTGGGCATCGTTTACGGGATTTTCAATCTTATTGAATTTAATTGCCTCCTCAAATAATTCGTCAAACGTCTTTATTGGATTTTCTTTTATTTTAATAAAGTATTTACGGTATTTTTTTAGTTTGATAAACTGGACTTTTGATATAGGCAATTTTTCATTATTTCTAACTGCATTTCTATACTTATCGGCAAGAAGATCCATATGCTCTAATTGGTCCTCACAAAAAGTATCAAAATCTGAAAACAAACCTCCTTCTTTATATTCGTTCAAACAACGGTTAAAAAAGTCATCATTCGAGAGTTCGTAAATGTTTTCTAAACCTTCATCCATAGCACTCATTTGCATAGATTAATAATTTACGTGTTTAAAATTCAAGTTTTATTGTCTCAGCCGCATCCCGTTTTTTCTTATCAATCACCTTTGTATAAATCTGAGTTGTTTTTAAATCCTTATGCCCCAGCATTTTTGATACAGTGTAAATATCAGTCCCTTTGTTTAACAGCAAGGTAGCGTAAGTATGACGGAAACAGTGGAAAGTAATATTCTTTGTGATTCCCGCTGCTCCAATCCACTGATAAAGATGTTTATTGTAATATGCCGAATATTGTAAGCCATCGAATACCTGGCCTCCTGTGGCTGGTCTTATACCTAATAATTGAAATGCCTGCTCCGAGATTGGTAATACTTCAATTCCTTTTGTTTTTTTCTGTGTGAAATTGACAAAATATCCCTGTCCTTTGACATGCTCAATTTCGTCCCATGTTAATTTTTGAATGTCGGAAAATCTCAAACCTGTCAATGCTGAAAATAAAGCTGCCTGCTTCATCAATGGATTTTGACATTCGGTTTTAACAAGTTTGTTTAATTCCTCCAATGTGAGAAAATTTCTCCTTGTTTCTTCGGTTTTGATCTGCTCCACTTTTGCGTTCAGGTCATTAGCTAAATAACCGTCTTTATATGCCTGTTTCAAGGTAGCCTTTAGTTTATTGAAATATGAAACTGCTGAATTTTGTGAAAGTTTAGCAGATTGGCTCTTATTGCTTTTGGTTGTTAACAGATATTCTTTGAACTCATTGCAAAATCTTTCATTCAAATCACCAAATTTTAAAACACCATTCGTAAAACTTTCAAGATATTTATACGCTGACATCCAATTGTCATGGTTAGAGGCTTTGCGTTTATCAGCTAACTTTTTGAAATATTCTACAAAGTTTTTCTCTCCTGCTTCTTTCAATCTCAATTGTTCTTTTTCGAAACCTGAATATACTTCTGATTTGTTCAATTGATTTTCACGGTTATTTCTGATCTGTTGAGCAAGTTGTAGATTATCCTTATTATGCTGTTTATCCATTGGAGACTTTGCATTATCATCTAAATAAATCCCCAAAAATTCCCGGCGGGTAAGTTCACCTGTTTTAGGATGAGGAATTGCAGGATAAAAATCTAAATATAGACTATGCCTGTTTCCTGAAATTTTCTTTTGCCTGAGTTTTACTTTTGTGGCCATTGTGTTTTTTTTATTTAGGTTATCACAATTTGTGATATGCTGAATAAAAAAAACACA
>Ga0116177_10002887_pt1 | contig 12611 bp, 14 predicted proteins | sample AD_STIC10_MetaG_FD_89750 | JGI IMG/M metagenome (GOLD analysis project Ga0116177, IMG submission 89750) | Active sludge microbial communities of municipal wastewater-treating anaerobic digesters from USA - AD_STIC10_MetaG | ecosystem: Engineered > Bioreactor > Anaerobic > Digestate | place: USA...
CAGTTGGAAGACGGACCTCGAATTCGAACGCATCGCGTGGCGTAAGAATGGCCTCGCACGTCCGGCACGTCAGCGGTCCAAATTCGGTCAGCTCCGGGGGAGGGTTGGCGGCAGTCGGGTCAGCCGTCGGAACTGTCTTCGCGCCGCATCTCCCGCAGAACCGCGTTCCCCGGGGCCAGGTCGCCGTGCAGCCGGAACAGCGTATCATCCCTGCCGGTGGCGGGTCGCGGGGCGATGACTGCAGGCCGCGCAAACGAGCCCGCTGCATGGCCGCCTCAAACTCGGCTCCAATCAGGCGACCCGCGTTTGCCTCGCGTATTTCCTCCGGACTTAAAAGCCGGAAGATGTCCTCGGTTGCGACCCGCGCAGCGTGCGCTGCCAACTTGGACTGCGCCGCTCGCATATCAGCACCGCAGTAAACACAGTCCGTGGCATCAACCGAAAGAAAACTTAGACACTGATCGCACAACAACCGCTCCGACATACGCGGGTCCTCTTTTTGCTCGGCCGCTCAACGAGCAGGAATGCATCTTGCGCCAGATGCCGCATCATGCCCCAGATCAGCAGGCAGGCTAGTTGTGATTTTTCAATAAGTTCCTTGCACGGCGAGGTGGCCCCGACCCCGCATGATTGCTCTTGGCGTCCAGATTGAACGGCGCCGCCAGGATCGTGAAGGCGCAGACGACAGCCTACCTCGCGCAGCTGAACGAGCAGATCAAGCTCATGATTGCCGATCCGTCCCGCAATCTGATCGAGCTAAAGGCGTATCGGAATTGTGAAATCGTATTGACTGGCATAAAGTACACGTGACGAAGCAGGGTGTGACGGACGGCGCGGTGGCGAGTTCATGCTAAGTTGACTGCCACGGGTAGGAGCGTTTGGACTTGCTCAAGCCAAAAGCCGACAGGCGAGCCATGCCCACTTGGCATCCCAAGGCGATGCGGCCGTGCGTCAGTTGGTGGAGCCAAAGAGCGCGCGCATGAGCCCAATAGAAGAGGCCGATCGACTTCTCAGCGCGGTGATGCCGTTCGCAGAGAAGATGCTGTCAAAGCACGAAGAGTTTTTTCCCTTTGGCGGCGCGATTAGGTCGGACGGTTCGATTGTATCCTTCGGTATCTATGACAGGCGCGGGAGTCCGCCTGCTGCGAGCGTCATGAAAGATCTGCTTACCTCGCTGAGAAATGACGCCCGGCATGGCCTCATTGATGCTTCCGCGCTTGTCCACCACACGAGCCTCACCGATCCGCAGATCAAGCCAAAAGACGCGGTGGTCGTCTCGCTGGATCACCGTGGCGGTTTTTCTGCAAACTTGGTTTTCCCTTACGTTGTGCAAAGCGGGGTCGTGCGTTTTGGCGATTCAATTCGCCAGGTCAATGAGGACATAGTCTTCTTCCCTCCGTTGGCGTGAGTCCCCTAACTGATTGGGCGGCAGGCTGTTCCGAGGCGGCTGGCTGATTGTGGCGAGGTCCCGCCTGACATCCAAGGAAGGCGCGAACGGCAGCTGACGAGCGGTTCTGCCGTAGGAAAGAAGGTGGCGGGCTCGGCTTTCGCGCGCGAATGCGGTCTCTCAAAACCCCTCGGTCCGAAACGCATGGAGGAGGTCACCTGAAAACGACCTTTACTCACTTGACCTGACAGGTCCGTTTCCAGCCATGCGCATTCCTCCACTCACAAGGATCCGCCTGGCCTTGTCCAGTTGTAGAGGAAATCGGGCACCCCGTCGGAAGCACTGCGGTCGAGCTGATTCATCGCCCGGTATAGGATCGTCCGCCCGGTGTTGGTGTCCCCGCCCGTGGAATTCGAATAGCCGTAGAGTTTGCCGATCAGATCGCGGAGCGGTTTGTAGCCGTTGCCCAAATTGCTCGCTTCCCATTGCTCCGCGAGCTTGCCCTGGACGTAGCCGACCACCCCCGCTTCCTGCTGAGCGCCCTTCTTGAACTCGATACACATGTCCATCCATCCGCTGGCGCCCTTGGTCCAGGACGCTTCGAGATCGAGCGGCGGGTTGAGCACGCCTTGAAGCACCCTCTTGGCGTTGCCTGAGGTAGGGTAGGTCTTCACCGCGCGAGCGGTATCGCCGGCAAGCGTGACGGTGATGTTGCGGAACATGCTCTGGGTCATTTCCTCGAGCAGGTCCCTCTCCGCATCATCCATGACCTGGTCGGTCATGATGGCCGTGCCGATTTCCTGCGCATCGCGCTCGGTCAGGCTGCCGGGATTGCGTTGCTTGACGGTCGAGAGCGCGGCGAAGGCCGCCTCGTTCAGTCCCGCCACCTTGCCGTCGATTGCCGCGTGAGCAGGCGCCGCCAGCAGGACGGCGACAATCAGGCAAGGAATATAGACAAGGCGCATCGATAGCTCCAACAGTGGACGCAAGCATAGTGCCAGGTTCGCGCCTCAATTCTAGGATCAACCCAAAAAGCTGGGAAGCAACAGTTGATTATCGCTAGAAAAGACGGCGCCTTCTAAGACGTGTGCGGCAGTGAATCTTCATCGCAAAGCCAATTCTGGCTCTGACCTAGCAGGACCGTCCCGGGGCCAATTGGTATCCGACGAGAAAGGCAGTCTCCGACGAGGTCCCGCCTAACCTTCAGGGAAGGAGCGAACGGCGCCTGACGCGTGGCTCTGCCGTAGTTATGAAAGCGGCGGGCTGGGCGTTCATGGCCCAAACCTGCCTACAAGAGCCGAATTACAACAGGTCTATACTAAGGGAGGGGACCCTCGATGAAGAACGGCCAGGCCAGGGCGGAGAAATCAGCATTCAGGCAGGCCGTCACGGTGTCCGTGGACATCGCATCGGCGCCTGCGCGCGTGTGGGCCCTGCTGACCGACGCCGCCGGGTTCCCGCGGTGGAACTCCACCGTCACCAGCATTGAAGGTCCAATTGAGCTGGGAAAGAAACTGGCCATCCGCGTCCCCATCAGTCCGCGCGTCTTCACGCCCAGGGTCACGGCATTCGAGTCCAACCGACGCATGGTTTGGCGGGACGGCGCAGCCCCAATGTTCCAGGGCGTGCGCGTCTACGAGATCACGCCAAAGGATGGCGGCTCATGCTTCACCATGACCGAGACGTTCTCAGGTTTGATGCTGCCGATGATCGCCGGCAGCCTGCCTGACTTTGTGCCGGTGTTCACGCAGTATGCAGCCGATCTCAAACATGCTGCGGAGGCGGCTGCCTAGGGAGACTTCAATGCCATCCAAAAAAACGACGAACGGCGCGGGCACGCCCAATGACCCATGGCGGCTGAAGACGCCGCCGCTCACTTCAGATTTCACCATGCATCGCGACAAGAAGGACGGGAAGGACGTGCTGGTCTGCACGGTCGGCAAGACAGTGTTGCTCTATGATGCGCGCTGCCTCGACGATCTGCACAAGATGCTGAAGAAGCATGGCGACTGGATGGAGCTTGGCTCCGCCGACGAACAGAAGGGCGCCAAGGATGGCACCGTTGAGGCGTGGGGTCGCTCAAGCAGCAACCCGGTCGGCGGCTGGTACGGGCTCAAGAAGGGATTGCGCGGTCGCTTCGGCATGTACGTGCCGCCCTTGATGGAAGCGCTTGGCCTTGCCGAAGTCGAGCACAACGCGCGCGGAAACCGGATGCGTGCGATCTGAGCTGCCGCAGCAACAAGCATCGTCGTTCGGCAGTTTCCGGCCTGAGCGCCCGAGTCACCGCGAGCGGCGGGAAGTGAGCGCCTGGCTCATTCGCAGCGACAGTTTCGGGGTGGGCGGTGAGGGGCCCAGACCGGACATGCCTCTGAATGCGTATTGCTTCTCCGAGTGTCGTGCGGTCAGCCGTGTTTGTCGGAGGCTTGTTTCAACTGCACTGACCAGGCCGCCGGCTTGTCGTTCTTATCGGCGGCAGCCGCCGCCGCGGTCGCCTGTACCTTGCCCGGCGCATGATGGGCGGGCGCGTAGATCGCATAGACCTGCATTGGCGTTAGGCCAGTATTGGTGATGTTGTGCCAGGTCCCCGCCGGGACGAGCACACACCAGCCGTCCGAAACGTCCTTTTCAAAAGTCAGTTCGTCCTTCGCAGATCCCATCTGCACGCGGCCGCGACCAGAATCGAGGCGAAGGAACTGGTCAGTCTCCGGATGTGCTTCAAGGCCGATGTCGCCGCCAGCGGGAATCGACATCAGCGTCACCTGCAGATAGCGCCCGCTCCAGGCGACCGAACGGAAATTTGTGTTTCTCTTTGTCGCCTCTTCAATGTTGAACGACTGCGGTTGCGGTCCAATGTCCTTTATCCCGTCGGAGTTGCTTGCCATGGCCGGTCTCCTTGAGATCGCGACGGCGAGTTGCCTCACGTCGTCATCGCACTTCGTTGCCCAAATGCGCCGAATGCTGATGAATGTCGGTACGCTAGCGGACGTCCTGCAGGAGTTTTTGCCTGCCGAAGCAGTATGGCCCACGCGGTGACTTCGCATGACGAGCCAACGCGAAGACTTTTGGCGGCAGAATCTTTCGTGGCCGCGGCCATTCGTCTGTCTCGCCAGCCGAGAAGCAAAGAAATGCGCCGGAGTTCCTGAGTAGGGTGACAGTCGCCAAGAAGGGCCCTCAGGTCTATGGAGGGCCATGGTGCTCAAGATCACTTTTTCTCTCTTAGGCATTGCCGCGTTGGTGATTGGCGGAATGATCTTTGCGATTGGCCCAGATGCGACGGGCCAGATCTTTGCAGCAATGCTGCGCGTCGCTTTGCCAGGAACGCCTCATCTGGCCGGACTCGCCGGCGCAGACGTCGATAGCGAGATGCGATTCTACGCGGTCCTCTGGATGGCATATGGCGGTGTGGCATTGTGGGTCGTGCGTGCCCTCCCAAAGCGGATGGATCTGCTTCGTCTGATGCTCGGGGTCTTTTGGTTCGGCGGTTTGGGACGGGTGATATCATATTTCGCTGCAGGTGCACCGCATCCGCTGTTCCTCTTGCTGATGTGGATCGAGATCGCGCTTCCGCTCGTGCTGATCGCGCTATCCTACAAAAGCGCGAAAGCGCCTTCGGAATGAGTGACCGGTACTGGCGATGTCCCGCCTGAGACGCCGGGAAGGGGCGAGCGGCAAGCCACGAGCAACCTCGCCGTAGGTAAGACTACGGCGGGCTTGGCGTTGATGGCCCGCTATGGCCATTCGATCCCGTGAGACCGGAAGGCGCGATGGTCCCAAGCAGACGTTCGCGCGGGCCTCGCCGCCAGCTCCGAACAATCTTATCGATCCCGCCTCTCGCGATCACGGCCGATGACTGAAAGAGGCGATCGACGCCATACGACAAAGACCAGCATGTTGGCCCAACCAGGATCGCGACAGGCGACAGACTTACCGCCGGGCGACCATGGCGGGTCGCACCACCGCGTGCCTTCCTCGCTCCACTAGAGCGATCCACTCACGCATCACATTGTTGCGGCGCTGCATTGGTGGCACATTCGACCAGTTTACAGGCAGACTAAGGGGGCGGGTTCACCCACGCTCGATACGCTTGCGGTGCGACTGAGAGGCGACAATGGCGGAAATGCTCGAGGAAATCTCCCAACAACTTGAGAAGCTGCTCCGCCTGCGCAGCATTCCGTTCGCCATGAAGCTGTTCGAGCGGCGGGAGGACATGGAGGCGATCGCGCGCATCCGCCGGCCGACGGCGGTGCACACTCTCGACCAGATCGTCGGCCAGGCCTCGCGCCTTGGCTGGACGATTGGCGTCACGGGCGAAGACTTGGTTGGCGCCCAGTGCCGCGCAGTTGTCGGGCTCGGCGGCGCCAAGAGCGAGGAGTGGTACTCTGGCGCGCACATGACGGGCGTCTGGTTCGAAACGCTCGATGATGCAGGGGCGCACCAGCGTGCCATGGCGTGCGTGCCGGACGGGCGTTATGAGGCGCTTGCGGTAGGGCCTCTAACAAAGCTCGCCGAGCCCGATATTGCGCTCTTTTACGCCACGCCCGGCGCGATGATCTATTTTATCAACGGGCTGCAATGGTCGGGCTATGGCCGCTTCGACTGGAGCGTGGTGGGCGAGTCCGCCTGCGCTGATTCCTGGGGCCGCGCGCTGTCCACGCGCCAGCCGAGCCTGTCGATCCCGTGCTTTGCAGAGCGCCGATACGGCGGGGTGCTCGACGACGAGATGTTGATGGCCGCGCCGCCCGAATACCTTGCCAAGGCGATCACCGGCATGAATGCGCTGGCGAAAAACGGCTTTCGCTATCCGTTTCCCCAATATGGCGTACAGATGGACGTCCGCGCGGGCATGGCCAAGAGCTATCCATCGCCACAGGGTGGCGGCGGCTGACCTCCGCCAAGGAACGCAGGCCGGCGGCGTCGGCAGCACCTGTTGGTGGAAGGACTCGGCGAAGGTCAGCGGCTTGGCGTAAAATCCTTCGCGTCATCGAGTGGTATGTTGTGGCGAAGTCCAGCCTGGCGGGCTGGCGTCCCGATGACCGGACTGAGGTGACCCTGCTGGTCGCCGAAACTGATGTTCAAAGCCGTGGACCATTGCCACACATCTGAGCGCGACGGCCCTGTCGTCAGCTTCCGGTGGCGCCGCTCCCAGTCTCATGGTCGAGGTGACCGACCTGTTCCACCCCGCCAGAGCCTGGCATGGGGCTGCACGCCAAACGATGCGAAACAGGCCGCTCGGGCTACCGGCTGGACTCAGCCAAGCGGGCCTGGCAGATGGCAAAATCCGCAGCGCGCGCCGCATCGTCGCGCTCGGCGTAGCTCGCTCTCTCAGATTTGGCGGCCGCAGACCGGGCCTTGCTCCGGCTTCATCTGGCCCTGACAGAGAAACGCCTGCCTGGGATCCGCGTCCCAATCCTTCACCCACTTGGGCAGCACGTTCTCGTGCACGCCCCGATCCCGCACAAGCCTCATCGCCTCGAGCTTGTACGTGCGGCTGAACGTCCATCGTCCCATGGTCCGCCTCCGGTCCCAATAAAACACCTTAACGCGGTGTCCGTGAAACCGGCAGCAGCTCACCGTCGCCCAATTGCGTGGATGCGCGGTCAGCTAGCGCTTGGCGCGCTTTGGCGGGCGCCGCGTGGCTGCGGCGGCGATGGGGAGGGAGCGGGGTTTGGGTTTTTTCCTGGCTGCGGGCTTTGGTTTTGATTTCACAGCCTTGAGTTTCGCGGCCGGCTTCGCGATCGGCCATCGGCCGGTTTCTTCTTCCCAGTGGCCGCGGCAGAGGGAGAGGTACATGGATTTCTCGATGCCGACCTGGTCGCCGGATGTCAGGGCGCGGCCATCGGGCGTGCGGCGGACGACCATGGTGGCCTTGCGTCCGCAATGGCAGATCGTGCGGATCTCGCGCAGCGAGTCAGCGATTGCGAGGAGTTCGGCGGAGCCGGGGAAGAGTTCGCCGCGGAAGTCTGTGCGCAGGCCATAGCAGAGGACCGGTATGTTGAGGCGATCGCTGATGCGGGCAAGCTGCCAGACCTGATCTTTTGTCAGGAACTGGGCTTCGTCGACGAAGACGCAGTCGACCCGCCTCTTCTTGTGCTCGCGCGTGATGCGGGCCAGAAGATCGTCTGCTTCGGTGTAGAGGTGAGCATTGGCGTTGATGCCGATGCGCGACGTAATGCGGCCCTCCTCGGCGTTTGCATAGAGCGCGGATGTGAAGAGGAGCGTGCGCATGCCGCGCTCCTGATAGTTCCACGACGCCTGCAGGAGCACCGTGGATTTGCCGGCGTTCATCGCGGCGTAGGAGAAATAGAGCTTCGACATCGGCCGCTCCGCGCAGGTCTCCAGAGCGTTTCAGCACGCAGGCCGGGCCACGCCAAGATGGGCGGTGCAAATGACTGGGGAGGGTGGCGGATCAGGCCGCGGCAGGTGCAATTTTGGCTTGGCGGCGCCCGCCAACAAAAGCGAGGGCGGCGATAATGCAGAGGATGCCGGCGCCCTGGAAGGCAAGTGCGTAAGAGCCGACCTCGGTGCGAATGACGCCGGCGACGAACGCGGCGAGCCCTGCGCCGAGCTGATGGGCTGCGAAGATCCAGCCGAAGACAAGCGTGGCCCGCGCCGGGCCGAAGGCGTCGGCGGCGAGCTTCACGGTTGGGGGCACGGTGGCGATCCAATCGAGGCCATAAAAAACGGCGAAGAGCAGGAGCGAGGTGGACTCGAAGCCCGTGGAGGTCAGGTAGAAGAGCGAAAGACCGCGCAGGCCGTAATAGATCATCAGGAGAATGCGCGGGTTGAAGCGGTCGGTGAGCCAACCCGAGGCGACCGTGCCCACAAAATTGAATCCGCCCATCAGGGCGAGCGTGCCGGCCGCGGCGGTCGCGGGGATCATGTAGTCGCCGCACATCGGGATGAGGTGCATCTGGACGAGGCCGTTTGTGGAGGCGCCACAGACGAAGAACGAGCCGGCGAGAATCCAGAAGATCGGCTTGCGCGCCGCGACGGCCAGCGCCTCGAACGGGGCGAGGAAGAGATTGCCTTGCGGCGCAGGCGGGGCGGCGATGGGGCTATCGGGCGCGGCGCCGAAGGGGCGCAGGCCGACATCGGACGGACGGTTGCGGATAAAGATCACAACGAGCGCGACGGCGACGGCGTAGAAGACGCAGAGGGCGAGCGTGGCGGTGCGCCAGCCTTGGGCTTTCACCAGCCAGGCCATCAAGGGCAGGAAGACAAGCTGACCCATGGCGGTGGCGGCGGAGAGGATGCCGATGACGAGGCCGCGGCGCGTCTCGAACCAGCGCGTAGCGACCGTGGCTGACATGACGAGGGCGGTGAGGCCTGCGGCGAGGCCGACAACGACGCCCCAGAGCGCGACGAGTTGCCAGAGCGCGGTCATGTAGATCGAGCCGCCGGTGCCGGCGGCGATCAGCACGAGCGAGGCGACAATTATGGGTCGGAGGCCGAAGCGGATGAAAAGCGCGGCGGCGAAGGGCGCGACGAGGCCGAGCAGGGCGAGACGGATGGCCAGGGCGGAGGAAATTTCGGCCTGCGTCCAGCCAAACTCCATCTGCAGCGGCAGGAGCATGACGCCGACCGAGCCGACGGCGCCGGCCGCGACCAGGGCGGCGAAAAAGGTCACGAAGGCGACGACCCATGCGTAATGGACGCCGAGGCCCGTCAAGAAGCGGACGATCGGGTCGCCAGACGGGGAGGCGGCGGTGATGCCGGTCATCTGCGGATCAACCTTCTGCAGGGTTTTGCGGGACCTACATGATGGATATCATATAATTGATCAACCCTGGCGCCTGACCTCATTGCCGGCTTGTCGTGCAGGAAATATGATGGGTGTCATCAGAAGCGCTTGGCGGCTGATGAAGTCAGGCTGACAGATGGCGCGCTATTCCAGCGATCACAAGGAAAAGACCCGCGCGGCGATCGTCGATGCGGCGGCCGAGCGTATTCGGTCGGGCGGGTTCGATGCGCTGGGCGTTGCGAGGATAATGGCTGAGGCGGGTCTGACGCATGGCGGCTTTTACGCACATTTTTCGTCGCGCGACGATTTGCTGGCGGCGGCGGTACGCCGGCTGTTCGACAAGGCTTGCGAAACCGTGGGACGCTTCGAGGAGAAGTATGGCGAGGCGGGGCTGGAGCGGTATATCGATTTCTATCTGTCGCCGCGCCATCGCGACGATGCCGAACACGGATGCCCGATCCCGGCGCTGACGGGCGAGGCGTCCCGCGCGGCGCCCGTCGTGAAGGAAGCGTATGAGGCCGGACTGGATCGGTTGGCCGAGCGGGTGGGGCGGATGATGCCCAAAGGCGGCAAGCGCGCCGGCCTGGCCCTGCTGGGCGAGATGGCGGGCGTATTGGGGGTGTCGCGTGCGGTGAGCGACGCGAAGCAGTCGGGCGAACTGCTCGCGGCCAAGCGGAAGGCGATGGCGGTTTAGAGCCTTTGGCCCGGGCTATTGTGGCAGCCCGGCTTCGACAAATTTCGCAACGTCGTCGAGATCGTCGGTAGACAGGGCTGCGCCGAGCGGGGGCATCTTGTCGCCCGAGTTGATCGGACCCTTGATCACCTTCTCCCTGACGGTCGCGTAGTCATGGCCAGCGGTGAGCGCGACGCCCATCTGCGTGCCCCCGCCCGTCGGGCCATGGCACATCGCGCAGCTGCGCGCGAACACTGCGGCGCCGTTGGCGAGCTCTTCCTTCGTCGGGCCGGCTGCGGCTGCTGGCGCAGCGGGAGGCTGGGCGGGCGGCGCTGCCGCCGGCGTTGTGGGGGCAGGCGCGGCCGGCGTTGCAGCGGCGATATCAGCTGGAGGCGCGGTGGTCAGCGTGTCGGCGGTGTTCTCGGCTGCGGGGCCGCTCTCGGGAGCCGGGGCGGTGATGTCTGCGGGCGGGGCGACCTCAGGCGCAGGGGTTTCCGCGGCCGGGGTGCAGGCGGCGATCGTGAGGACGGCGGCGGTCATCAAAAGCGTGGTCTGAAGTTTCACGGGTCGCCCTCTTGGCAGCTCGATTGAATCAACTCGGCATGGCCGGATAGCCCGGCTCCGTCTGGATGCCGAGTGAATTGATGGCAAGGCCTGTCATCGTATAGCCGCCGACTGTGTAAACGATCTCGATCCGCTCTTTCATGCCGTAGTATTTGGAAAGTTCGGCCCAGCTTGCATCGCTGATGAACGCCTCGCGGCGGAGTTCGTCGGCGGCGGTGAGGACCGCGCGCTGTTTGGCGCTCCAGCTTGCGGCCGACGGGCCGGTGGCGATGGCCGCGATCTGGGCGTCCGAGAGGCCGGCCTTTTTTGCGGACTCGGCATGGTGGGACCATTCATAGCTCGCGCGGATGTTGTGGGCGGTGCGCATGATCAGCAGCTCGCGGGTTTCGGGGTCAAGCAGGCTGTCGCGCTGGAGATAGGAGCCGAAGCGGGCGCGCGGGCCGTAGAGCTTGGGGTGGTTCAGCAGGGTGGTGTAGAGGTTGAGCGCCTCGCCATTGGGGCGGAGCTGCGGAGTGATCATGGCGCGCTGTTCCGGCGTCCACGCGGCGGGCGGGATCGGGGCGACACGCGGTGTCGCCAGGCGCGGGCTGGTCGGACGCGTGGCCGTGCGCGGCGGGGGCAGGTCGGTCGGCATGAAGTCGACGGCCTGGGGTTCGATCTGGACGCCGAGTGTGTTGAGCGCCATCGAGACGAGCTGGTACTGCGCCGAGGTGTAGAACAGCTCCATGACCTGCTGGTCGGAGTAAGTCCTGCGAAGCTCGGCCCAGGTGGCGTCGGAGATCATCGCCTCATAGCGGAGTTCGTCAGCCATCCTCAGGACGGCGCGATCCGTGGCGGACCATGCTGGCGCATCGGGTCCGATGGCGATGGCGCGGATTTCCGCTTCGGTCATGCCGGCGGAGGCTTTTGCGATACGCGCGTGCTGCGACCATTCATACGGTGATTGGCAGAGCCAGCCCATGCGCAGCATCGCCATCTCGCGGTGTCGCGGCGGGATGCTGGAGCCGTTTAGGAGGAACTGACCCAGCGGCGACCAGCGATTGTAGAGATCAACGTGGTGGGCCAGCGTGCGATAGATGTTGAGGCTGGACCGGCTTGCCAGCATGTCGCGCTGCGCCTGGGTGAGATTGCCCTCATCGACGACGGCGAGGCGCGGTTCGGCTAGGCGCGGCGTGAAGGCGTGCGGCGTCGCGCACCCGGCCAAGGCCAGCGCAACGACTATCGTAACAAGGCGCACGTTTCCCTCCCGACGTTTCTTTTGTCGGCTCAGATTGGCATGCTGCGATGGGATTGGCCAACCGGGTCATTGACCGCGGCGACCTTGATGCCCAAGCGGCGGCTGGACTCCTTGATAATGCCGCCGATGGTTGTGGCGCCTGCCGCAAGGCGCGTGGCGGCGCCGTGGAAATCCTGCTTGGCGGCGGGATCCGTAAGGGTCTGCAGCGGCGGCACATCCTCGATCAGGACCAGTTTCGGTCCCTGTTCCTGGCAGGCAATCAGGCAGGACAGCAGGGAGACATGATCGAAAGCAGCGACATAGACCGTCTCGCCGCGCCAGGCGTAGAGTAGGTCGGCGAAGCCCTGGCTGTCGGCAATCGAACGGCCATCGTGGAAGAAGACCTGTTCGGTCATCAGAGGGTTGAGACCGGGCTGCGCGCCATTGCGCGAACGGATCACGACCTGCGTGCGGCGGCGCGCATGGGCGATGGTCCAGCCGAGACGGCGGCCCAGCGTCAGAAGCTGGCGGGCGCCGAAGATCGACGATGCGTCGGGCTCACAGCCTGGGACTGCATCGACCTGGAGGTCGATGCATAGAAGGCGACACGCGGGATTTGTCATGGCGCTATGCGACCGCGGGACGCTGAGCTGAACGGTCGAGGACGTTCTCGTGGTCCCATTCGCCTTCGGGACGCATCACCACATAAGGATCGCTATCGACGGTGATCGCGTCATTGCGGATGGCAAGTTTGCGCTCGCATTCAACGTATTCGTAGTCGGAAAAGCGGAAGTCCTGACGGCCTTGACGCGGCAGGAAGCCAAGCTGCTTCCAGAAGGGGACGAGACGTTTCTGGATGTAGCCAACGGCCAGAGTGTAGCCTTTGCGCGCGATGACATCGACCGCGGTCTCGATCATCAGCTTCACCAGAGCGCCGCCACGCACGTGTTTCATCACGCACACACGCTCGATCTTGGCGAAACCCGCAAAGAAGCGGATGCGCAAGGTCGCCACCGGCTCACCACGCAGG
>Ga0116177_10002890_pt1 | contig 12602 bp, 12 predicted proteins | sample AD_STIC10_MetaG_FD_89750 | JGI IMG/M metagenome (GOLD analysis project Ga0116177, IMG submission 89750) | Active sludge microbial communities of municipal wastewater-treating anaerobic digesters from USA - AD_STIC10_MetaG | ecosystem: Engineered > Bioreactor > Anaerobic > Digestate | place: USA...
GAGCAGGATCAAAACGGCGCCTCCGATTGCCCAATAACCTGCCCGCCACTTCAGCTCGGCGGGGATAAGCGATGGGTTTCGTGTTGTTCGAGTCGGACGGGCATCGCTGCATCGCCTACAACGACCTCGTCCGTGGCGACGATGGGGTACAGGCCAACCAGTTCCTGATCACCGATGGCGACCACTCCGCGCTGATCGACCCGGGCGGGGCGCTGCTCTACAACCCGCTGGTGCTGGCCTTGGGTCGCGACGTGCGCCCCCACCAGATCGAACTGCTGCTGTGCTCCCACCAGGATCCGGACATCATCGGGTCGGTCGACAAGTGGCTGCTGTACACCCGCGCCAGCGTGGTCTGCTCGAAACTCTGGGGCCGCTTCGTGCCGCACCTGGTGCCCGGCTACATGGAAAACGCCGGCCGCGAGCGCTACCTGCTGGTGGACGACGAAGGCGCGCGCATCCCGTTGGGCGACACCGAGATCCTGGCCTTGCCCGCGCACTTCCTGCACTCGGTCGGCAACCTGTCGTTCTACGATCCGGTGAGTCGCATCCTGTTCGCTGGCGATGTCTGCTCCGGGCTGGTCGGAAGCGGCGTGCCGTACGCCTTCGTCGAGGATTTCGAGGCGTACCGGCCGTGCATGGAAGGGTTCCATCGTCGCTACATGGCCAGCAACCGTGCGTTGCGGCTGTGGGTGGACATGGTCCGTGAACTCGCCCCGGAGATGATCGTGCCTCAGCACGGCATGCCCTTCCGCGGCGCGGCGATCAAGCCTTTGCTCGACTGGCTGGAAGGCCTGCAGTGCGGCGTGGACCTGATGGGGCCGGTCAACTATCGACCGAACCCGCAGCGCCCGCCGGTACGCGTGGGCTACTGAACCGCGCGTCGGTTCGAGCGGCGCATCAATAGACGTCGCGGCGATAGCGCCCGGCGTCGGCAAGCGCCGTCATGCGTGATGGCCCGAGGATCTCGTTGAGCGCCGCATCCACGCCCGGGGCCATGCCTTCCAGGCTGCCGCAGACGTAAACGGCGGCGCCCTGGTCGACCCAGGTGCGCAACACGTCGCCATTCGCGTGCAATGCATCCTGTACGTAACGCTGCGCATGGCCGTCGCGAGAGAACACCAGGTCGAGCCGCTCCAGTACGCCCGCGCGTTGCCACGCGTCGAGATCTTCGCCGTGCAGGCGGTCGGCGCTGGCATTGCGCTCGCCGAACAGCAGCCAGTTGCGTGTCGCGCCTGCGGCCGCGCGTGCCTTCAGGTGCGCGCGCAGGCCGGCCAGGCCAGTGCCATTGCCGATCAGGATCATGGGCTGCGACGCCAGCGGCGCATGGAAATTGGGGTTGCTGCGGATGCGCAGGTCGATGCCGTCGCCGATGGCCGCGTGCCGGCATAGCCAGCCGCTGCCGACGCCGGGCGTGCCGTCCTCGCGCTGCATCAGCCTGACCAGCAGGTGCAGGCTGCCGTCGGCGGGAAGCGAAGCGATCGAATATTCGCGATGCGGCAAGGCTTGCAGCGAGGCGACCAACGCGCGCGTGTCGTTGCACACGGCATCGGTCATCGCCGGCAGTCGCGAGCGCGACAGGATTTCCGAGAGCGGAGTGTCGTCGCGATCGTGCTTGACGATGTGGCAGCCATCGAGCGCGTGCCTTGCGAGGAACGCCGCGACATCGTCCGCTGCATTGCGCGGACCGATTTCCGCGATGTCGCCGGCCTGCCAGTCGAGCGCCATGCCGGCGGGCGGTTGCAACTCGATGTGCCAGGCCTCGCCGCCGAGGCTGCCCGGATTGAGCAGGTGGCGCGCGGCCAGTGTCCAGCGGTCGTGGCGCGGCGTCGTCCAGTCGGGCTGGTCGGCATGTCCCGAGAGCACGCCGACGCGATGTTGCCAGTGGCGCAGCGCGGCGGGGTCGGCGTTGTCGACGTCGACGCGATCGAACATCGGCTGCGCGCCGTGCCGATGCAGCCACTCGTCGAGTTCGTGGCCGAAGGCGCAGAACTGCGCGTATTCGCTGTCGCCCAATGCGAGTACCGCATAGCGCGTCCGCGACAGGTCGGCAGGCTGCGTCATTACCCGCTTCACGAAGCCCATCGCGTGGTCGGGCGGGTCGCCTTCGCCGGTGGTGCTGGCGATGAACAGGCAATGCGCGCCGTCGAGCACCTGCAGGTCGATCGCGTTGATGTCGTGCACGCAGGCCGGCTGGCCGGCGTCGCGCAGTGCCTGCGCGGTGCGTTCGGCCAGATCCAGGGCGAAGCCGGTCTGGCTGGCGTAGATCACCCGCCACGACGCTTCCCCGTCCATGCTGGCGATGACGCGTGGCGTTCGCGCGCGCCACGCGATCAAGCCGCAGAACGCGGCATATGCTGCGAGTGCGGAGCCTGCGAACACGCGCGGTTGCGCCAGTGGCGTCACTGTCGGCCACGGTTGCACCTGCAAGCGCAACAGCCACCCGGCGAGCAACGCAAGCGCCAACCCGACCAGCCACTGGCCGATGAGGGAACGGTCGATTCGCGATGCCGTCTTCATTGCGCGAGATGCGCCCGGAACGCGTCGGTCATGCGTTCGCGCAACCGGCCGTCGCCATCGTGGCCCAGGTAGCGCACGGCCAGTCCGTGGCGTTCGGCCAGCGCCAGCCCTGCGTTTTCGCCGAGCACGGTGAGCGCGGTCGCCCACGCATCCGCGTGCATCGCATCGCGGGCGATCACGCTCACCGCGACCGGCGCGTGCTCGACCGGCATGCCGCTGCGTGGATCGATGGTGTGGGTGTAACGATGTTCGTCGCCGTGTTCGTCGCGACGCGTGTAGTGATGCCAGCGGTCGCCTGACGTGGCGACGGCGACGCCGTCGAGTGCCAGCACGCGCGGTTCCAGGCTGTGATCGATTTCTTCAGCGCCGGCCTCGACCAGCACCCGCCACGGCGTGCCATCCGGCTTGCGGCCGATGCCGTGCAGTTCACCGCCGACTTCGACCAGTGCGCCGCTGATGCCGGCCGCGCGCAGGTAGTCGACGACGCAATCCGCGCCGAAGCCCTTGGCGATCGCGGAGAGATCGAGGCGCAGGCCGCCGGGTTGCAGCAACTCATCGCCGCGAATTTCAATGCGGCGCCAGCCGACATGGCCGCGCGCCACCTCGCGTTCGGTCGATGACGGCGCACGGTCGATGGCGGCATCGGCACCGAAGCCCCAAAGACCGACGAGCGATCCGATCGTCGGATCGAATGCGCCGTCGCTGGCCTCGGCGATCTGCACCGCGCACGTCAGCACGCGGTGGAACTTATCGGGGATGCGCTGCCACGCACCAGCATTGGCGCGGTTGTAGACGCTGATGTCGGAGGTTGCATCCCATGTGCTCATCTGCGTGACCACACGATCCAGTCGCGCCTGGATGCCGGCATGCAGCGCGTGCAGGTCGGTATTGCGCGCGGCAGCGAGCCGCACGCTCCACGTCGTGCCCATGGTCTCGCCGCCGAGCGTGGCGACGGCCTCGTCGGCGGCGTGAGCAGGCAAGCGGATTACTGCGGCAGGACTTCGAACGTGCCGACGTAGCTCAGGCGGCGCTGCCTGGCCTGCGGCACGCTGGTCTTGCTGTCGGTGGTCGCGGTTTCCAGCCAGTACATGCCCGCGTCCGGCCAGGTCACGCTGAACTCGCCCTTGGCGTCGGTGGTCGCCTTGATCTCTTCCTGTGCGTTGCGATAGCGGGTGCCGCCGCGGATGATCTCGATCTCCAGGCCAGCGACCGGCTTGCCGTCGACCACCAGGCGGAACGTCGCGGCCTCGCCCGCGAACAGGTCGTTGGGATGGGTGACCGGCACCAGCTCCAGGCCCTTGCCGATCGGCGCGACGTCGCTCGGGCTGCCGTTGGTGGCGAAGGTCTCGACCCGGCCGATGCCTTCGGTGACCTGCACATTCAGCGCGTTCTTCGGGATCTTCGTCGCCAAGTCTTCGGCGGTGGCATTGCGCAACATGCCGCCGCGGGGAGTGCCGCCCATACCACCTGCGGCCGGCGCCGGATTGTCCTTCGCGGCCTCGGCAGCGGCCAGGCTCTCCGGCGTATCCCAGCGAGCGGACACGCCGCCGTTGACGTTGGCGATGCGGTAGGTGCCCTGCTGCTCGAGTTGGACGTCGAACACGCTGCGGTACTTGCCGGTCGCCGGGTTCTGCGGCTTGTGGGTGCTGCCGTCCGGTGCGGTGATGACGATGTTGTCCAGTCGCATCGGGTTGTGGTCGGGGTAGTACAGGGCATTGGAGATCGCGGCGTCGACGGTGATCCACGCATCCTTGCCGGCGAGCACGGTGGAGGAGGGCACCAGCCACTGCTTGTGGGCGATGGCGGAGAGCGGGATCGCGGCGGCAATGATGGCGGCGAGGATCGAGATGCGCTTCATGGGGTGTGCTCCGGAACGTGTGCGATTCAGGGCTTGGCGCTGAGGGTGACCAGGCCGAGTTCGTCCTTGCCCTGGGCCTTGCCGATGGACGGGGTCTTGCCTTTCCACTCGAAGGGGATCTTCAGCAGTTCGCGGCCGCCGACTTCGCGTGCGGCCTCGACCACGAGCGTGTAGGTGCCGGCCGGCAGCTTGGCGAGCGCGGGGTGCTTCTCGTCGAGCTTGAGCGCGTGCTTACCGACCGGGCGCGTGGGCGCGGTGATGCCGTCGACCGGCACCTTCAGGCTGCGACCGCTCTTGCGCCACCACTGGCGCAGGTCCGGCAGCCACTTGGTGCCATGGCCTTCCTTGCCATCGGTCTGCTGGTACCAGACCTGCAGGTCGGCGACCGACTTCTGGTTGGCGTCCTCGATCCAGATCGCCACGTAGGGGCGGTGGTATTCGGCCGCGTTGATCCGCGGGATCTCGACACTGATCGACAGGTCGGCGGCCTGCGCCGCGGGCGCGACGAGCAGGGTGCCGATGGCGATGGAAACGGGCGCGGAGACAGAAACTCGCATGGGTTCGCCTTTGGATCGATGGAGATTCAGTGGATGAACAGCAGTGCCAGCAGCATCGGGATCAGCAGGCCCAGTGCGACCAGCGGCCAGGTGGCACGGCGCTGGCGGCCGTGCAGGTACAGCAGGAACAGGCCGGTCGCGGTGAACACGATGCAGGCCACCGCGAACACATCGATGAACCAGCTCCACGCGGTGCCCGCATTGCGGCCCTTGTGCAGGTCGTTGAGCCAAGCCAGCGTGCCGCGGTCGGTGCGTTCGTATTCCAGCGCGCCATCCGCGCGCTGGATGCTCAGCCAGGCATCGTTTCCGGGGCCTGGCATCGACAGGTAGAGCTCGTCCTCCGACCATTCCGCCTCGCGATCGCCGGGCACGATGCCGTGCTTGTCGCGCAACCACCCACGCAGGCCGACCGGCAGGGGTGCCTTGCCATCGCCCCGCGCCGGCAGCGTCTTCAACAACGTCGCCGGCACGGTGTCGTGGACCGTCGTCACCTCCGGCTTGCCCTCGATCTGCGCTGCATGGTTGAGGGTGATGCCGGTGATCGAGAACAGCAGCATGCCGACCAGGCACACGGCGGCACTGATCCAGTGCCACTGGTGCAGGGTGCGCAGCCAGTAGCCGCGGCGCTGCTGCTGGGTCGAATGGGTGGACGTGGGGGACAACGGATGGCTCGTCGGGGGCGGGCGGGGTCAATACGTCATTACATCACGAATGCGAATGACTCTCAATTGAATCGATGCGCCTGTCTCACGTCGCCGCATCGATCAGGTCTCGGCCCAGCGGCGCAGGAGGTTGTGGTACACGCCGGTCAGTTGCACCAGTGAGGGATGCTCGGGCAGGTCGCGGGTCAGGGTGCGGATCGACACATCGAGGTCGAACATCAGCCGGCGCTGGGCATCCTCGCGCAGCAGGCTCTGGATCCAGAAGAACGAGGCCACCCGCGCGCCGCGCGTGACCGGCGTGACCCGGTGCAGGCTGGTGCCGGGGTACAGCACCAGGTGGCCGGCCGGCAGCTTGACCTGCTGGGTGCCGTAGGTGTCCTCGATGACCAGTTCGCCGCCGTCGTAGTCGTCCGGCGCGCTCAGGAACAGGGTGGCGGACAGATCGGTGCGCACCGGGTCGACGCCGCCGCGGCTGCGGTCGTAACGCACCGCGTTGTCGACATGGAACCCGAACGACTGCCCGCCGGCGTAGCGGTTGAACAGGGGCGGATAGATCCGCTTCGGCAACGCGGCTGCGAAGAAGGTGCTGTTGCGGGCCAGTGCGTCCAGTACTTGCGCGCCGAGTTCGCGCGCTTCCGCCGAATCTTCCGGCAACTGCGCGTTGTCCTTGGCCTTCGATGACTGATGGCCGGCGGTGACGCGACCATCGCACCATGGCGCGACATCCAGCCTGGCGCGGAACTGCGCGACCTGGTCGGCGGTGAGGACATCGGGGATCTGCAGCAGCATGTGGTGTTCCCGCAACGGAGGCGCCCCGCCATTCTGCAATGGACGAGCCGCGGTCCAGCTTGATTTGGGTCAGTCCCGCATCGCGATCAGAAACGGAACGCGGCGGTCAGCGTGGCCGACCGCGCGGCACCCGGCGTGGCCCAGCCGTTGTTGCGGATCCGGGTGAAGTACTGCGTGTCGGACAGGTTGTCGATGTTCAACTGCAGCGATAGCGCATCGTTGACCTGGTAACCGACCATCGCCCGATGGGTGACGTAGTCCGGTGCGACGTAGAGCACCGCAGGCGTGGGGTTTGTCACCGGATTGGTCGCCGGCAGGCTGTTGTTGTTGAGGTGGAACTCGCCCTGGTAAGTCACGCCGTAGCCGAACGTCCAATGCTGCAGTTGATAGGTCGTCCACAGGCTGGCCGAATGCTTGGGCGTGTTGGTCAGCGGATTGCCCTTGAGCGGATCCGGGAACGCGTTGCTGTTGCTGCAGTTCACCCCGTCCACGTTGACCGGCATGGTGCCGGACAGGCCGATGTTGGGATGCGATGCGCAGTAGTCGGAGACGCCGCTGAGGACCTCGCTGTCCAGGTAGGTGTAGTTGGCGAAGATCGACCACTCGCGGGTGATGTTGCCGGCCAGGCCCAAGGCAACGCCGTCGACACGCGCTTGGCCGTCTAGCTGTTGCAGGCCGCTCGGATTGTCCGGGTTGGCGGGATCGGCCACCTTGTAGTGGGTGCGATCGTTGCGGAACACCGCCGCGGACAGCATCAGCCGCTCGTCCAGCACGTTCCACTTGGTGCCCAGTTCGATGTTGACCGCGGTCTCCGGATCCACCGCGCAGGTGGCGAGGGTGCACGCGCCGTTCACCGAGGCCTTCGACGGGGTCTTGCTGTTGGCGTACGAGAGGTAGACGGTGCCGCTCTCCACCGGTTTGAACACCAGCCCGGCGCGGTACGAGAACAGGTCGTCCTCGTTCTCGAACACGCTGCGCGCGGTGACCTGGCCGATGTTGGCGCCGGTTCCCGACACCGTGCTGGCGATCGTATTGCCCTCGTTGTTCTCGTAGCGCGCGCCCAGGCTGAGTTCCCAGCGTGGGCCGAACTTGAGGGTGTCGAAGACGTAGACCGCGCGGTTCTCCAGCTCGCCCTCGGTCAGTCCAGTGCGGATGTAGTGGATCGGGCCGGTATAGAGCTTGTCCGGGTCCTGCAGGTCCATGGGCGGGTACGTCGGCGTGGTGCCGTTGGCGTTGCGCTGCACGTTGCCGTTGTCGAGCGAATAGGTCTCGCTGGCCAGCGACACGCCGGCGACCAAGGCGTGTTCCACCGCACCCGTGGCGAAACGCACGGTCAGGTCGCTCTGCAGCACCGCCAGGCCGTTGCGGGTGTCGCGGCTGGTGCCGCGCGGGCCGCTGGGCAGGTAGGTGCCGACGTCGGTGCAGGCCGCGCCGGTGGCCGGATTGACGCCGCTGTCCAGGCACCAGGTGCCCTGGGTCGGGTTGACGATGCTGAGCTGGTCGACGCGCTGCACGCGCGCCAGGGTGCGCAGGCTGGCCGTGTCGCTGAAGTCGTGGTCGAGCACGCCGGTCAGGGTGGTCGCCTCGATCTCCTGGGTGTCGATGTTGGCGTAGCCGAAATAGCTTTCGCGATCGACGCCCGGCAGCAGGCCGCCGTACGACGCGAAATACGGCAGGCCGTATTCGGGGATGTTGTCGTCCTGCTGGTGCAGGACGTTGACGCTGAAGCGGGTGTCGGAACCGAGGCCCATCACGAACGAGGACGCGAAGCCCCAGCGCTCGTACCGCTCGACATCGCGGTCCGGGACATCGTTCTGGTGGACCATTGCGTTGAGCCGCAGCGCGGCGCCATCGGACAGTTCCATGTTGCTGTCGGCGGTCAGGCGGGCCATGCCATCGGTGCCCGCGCCCAGGGTGAAGTCATGGTTGTTGCCGGCATGCGCGGTCTTGCTGACCAGGTTGATGTTGCCGCCGACCGAACCCGCGCCCGACATCGCCGAGTTGGCGCCGTTCACCAGCTCCAGCGCTTCCAGGTTGAAGTTGTCGCTGCGGGTGTACTGCGCGCTGTCGCGCACGCCATCCACGGTGATGTCGTTGCTGGCGCTGAAACCGCGCAGGTTGATGCTGTCGCCGTAGCCGCCGCCGCCTTCGCCGGCCCCGAAGGTGATGCCGGGCAGGGTGCTGAGGACGTCGCGCAGCCCGATCAGGTTCTGCTGGTCCATCACCGTCTTGGTGACCACGGTGATCGTCTGCGGGGTGTCCAGCAGCGGCTCGGTGTACTTGCTCGATGAGGGCTTGTCGAGATGGTCGGCGACCACTTCCACCGAATCCAGGTCCTTCGGCTTCCGCTGCGGATCCGCCGCGATGCTGGGGTCGTCGGCGCGGGTGGTCTCGATGGCAGGATCCGCGGCGATCGCCGGGCTGGACAGCGCCAGGGCCAGGGCCAGGGTCAGCGGCGATCGGGCCGCGTGCAGGGCGCGCGAGCGGGAATTCGACATGGGGGTCCTCGTTGCATGGCGTGCGGCGCTTGGGTGGCCGCTTCAGTCGAGCATGCTAATGAGAACCATTATCAAATGCAATCAGATATCAACTGTCTTCGCGGTCGTCCCGGGTCAGGATCCTGTCGTCCTCGCGACGTACCGGGAATTTCGCAACCGGTTCGTATGCCGGCGCGCACAGGGCGCGGCCATCGCGGATATCGAAGCGGGCGCCATGCAGCACGCATTCCACGCTGCCTTCTGTCGCATCGAAATGGCCGGCCGACAACTCGAAGTCCTCGTGCGAACAGCGGTCTTCAAGCGCGTACAGCATCCCGTCCAGGTTGAACACCGCGATCGCGGCCTGGGTCACCTCGTCGAAGACGACCTTCATCTCGCCTGGCAACAGCTCGGCGGTGCTGCAGACGTAGGTCCAGGCCTCGCTCACAGGGTCTTCTCCAGCACTTCGAAGCGCAGGTCGTCGCGCTGCGGCAGGCCGAAGCGCTCGTCGCCGTACGGGAACGGCTTGAGGATGCCGGTGCGCCGATATCCGCGGCGCTCGTAGAAGGCGATCAATTCGTCGCGGATGTCGATCACCGTCATCCGCATCGCGGGCAAGCGCCAGTCTTCGCGGGCGATGCGTTCGCATTCGGCCAGCACCTGCTTGCCGATGCCGCCGCCCTGCAGCCCGGGCACGACCGAGAACATGCCGAAGTAGCCGGCGCCGTCGTCTTCACTGACGTGAGCGCAGGCCAGCAACTGCCCGTCGCGTTCCGCGAGCAACACGCGGCTCCTGGGGCGTTCGATGTCAGCGCGCAGGACCTCGGCATCGATGCGGTTCCCGTCGAGGAAATCGGCTTCGGTGGTCCAGCCGGCGCGGCTGGCATCGCCACGATAGGCGGAGGTGACCAGGTCGACGATGGCGTCGAGGTCGGCCAGCCTGGCGGCGCGGAAGTGCAAGTCAGTCATGGGTGGGCATCATCCGAACATGTAGCGGGCGTAGGGCCAGGCCATCAGCAGCAGGACCAGCGCGAGCAACGGCAGCACGACCCACAGCAACGCCTTCACCGCCTTGCCGGCGCGCCCCTGCAGCGATTCGGCGCGTTCGTTCAAGCGCTCCACGCGTTCCACCTGCGCCTTGAACGCGGCAATGTGCTCGCGTTGCAGCGCCAGCGCTTCGCGTTGGTGGTCGCGGATCTCGCGCAAGAGTTGGGCGATCTGCGGGTCGTGGTCCATCGCGGCCTCCGGGTCGGCCTGAGTCTAGACGAGCAGGCGGCGGACCTTGCGCAACGCGGCGACGAAGGCGTCGACCTCGTCGTGCGTGTTGTAGAACGCCAGCGACGCGCGGCAGGTCGCGGCCACGCCGAACCAATGCAGCAGCGGATGCGCGCAATGCTGGCCGGAACGCACCGCCACGCCTTCCAGGTCGAGCAGGGTGGCCAGGTCGTGCGCATGCGCGCCTTCGACCTGGAAGCTGATCACCGCCGCCTTGTGCCGTGCTTCGCCAAAGATGCGCAGGCCATCGACCTTGCGCAGTTCCTCGGTCGCGTGCGCCAGCAGTTCGCCCTCGCGTGCGGCGACGTTGTCCATGCCCAGCGCGGACAGGTAGTCGACCGCCGCGCCCAGGCCGATGAAGCCGGCGATGTTGGGCGTGCCGGCCTCGAACTTGTGCGGCGGGTCGTTGAACACGGTGCCGTCGAAACGGACTTCCTTGATCATCTCGCCGCCGCCGATGAAGGGCGGCATCGCCTGCAGATGCTCGCGGCGCGCCCACAGCGCGCCGGTACCGGTCGGCCCGCACATCTTGTGGCCCGTGATCGCATAGAAATCGCAGCCGATCGCCGGGATGTCCACCGCCATGTGCGGCGCGGCCTGCGAGCCGTCGACGACCGTCACGATGCCGCGCTTGCGCGCCTCGCGGCAGATCGCCGCGACCGGATTGACCGTGCCCAGGACGTTGCTGACGTGGGCGATGGCGAGCAACTTCACGTCCGCTGTCATCGCTGCATGCAGCGCGTCCAGGTCCAGCGACCCGTCCGGCAGCAACTCGGCCACCTTGATCGTCGCGCCGGTCCGTTGCGCGACCAACTGCCAGGGCACGATGTTGGCGTGGTGCTCCATCCGGGTGATGAGGATGGTGTCGCCGGCCTTGAGCCGCGGCAGCGCCCACGAATACGCGGCCAGGTTGATCGCGAAGGTGGTGCCGCTGCACAGCACCAGGTCGTCGCGCTGCACGTTGAGGAACGCGGCCAGCTTGCGACGCGCGCCTTCGTAGGCGTCGGTGGCTTCGCTGCCGAGCGTGTGCACGGCGCGGCTGACGTTGGCGTTGTGGCGGCGATAGAAGTCGTCGGTCGCCTCGATCACCACCGCCGGCTTCTGCCCGGTATTGGCGGAGTCGAGATACACCAGCGGCTTGCCATGCACTTCACGCTTGAGCAGCGGGAAGTTGTCGCGCACTCGCGTCCAGTCGACCTCTCCCGCTGGCGGGAGAGGGCCGGGGTGAGGGTGGTTCGGTGCGCTCACGCCCCCAATCTCGCCAACGCCGCATCCAGCGCGTCCTCGCACAAGGAACGCGTTGGTGCATCGTCGATGCCGGCCACGATCTCGCGGCAGAACGCGCCGGTCAGTAGGGCACGCGCCTCGGCCTCGCCCAGCCCGCGCGAACGCAGGTAGAACAGCGCATTGGCATCCAGTTGGCCCACCGTCGCACCGTGCGCGGCCTTCACTTCGTCGGCATGGATTTCCAGCACCGGCTGGGTGTCGACCTCGGCAGTCGCCGAGAGCAGCAGGTTCTTGTTCGACAGGTTCGCCTCGCTGCCGTCCGCGCCCGCGCGGATGACGATGCCGCCATGGAACACCGCGCGGCCGCGTTGCCCGGCAATCCCGCGCCAGCCCAGCGTGCAATGGGTATCGCGGGCGATGTGCTCGATGCCGAGGCGGGTATCCACGTGGCGTCGAGCATCGGCCAGCAGCACGCCATCGGCCTGCAGGTTCGCGTGGTCGCCTTCCAGCCGCACGTTCAATTCATGCCGCGACAACCCGCTGCCCAGTTCCAGGTCGGTGCGGCGGTAATCGGCGTCGCGCGCGAGCACGGCGTCGGTACGCGCGAAGAGACTGGCGCCGGCGGCGGCGTCCTGCAGGCGCACATGATGCAGCCGCGCGCGCTGGCCCAGGTGCACGTGGCTCACATGGTTGGCCAGGCCTCGGTCCTCGCCCAGCGCGAAATGATGCTCGACCAGCGACAGCGAGGCGTCGTTACGCAGGTTGACGAGATGGCGCAGGTGCACGCCGATGTCGCCGCTGGTGGCGACGAAGACCAGGTGCAGCGTCGCATCGATGGCGCTCTCAACGCGGATGACGGCGCCTTCTTCCGCCAAAGCGGCGTTGGCCACCGCGAAGACCTGGTCGGCGCCGGCATAGCGACGCTGCAGGATGTTGGCATCACGCGCCGTGCCTTCGTGCAGCACGCGCGACAGCGGCGCGACGTCGATCCCGTCGGGCAATCCGTCCAGCACGCTGCTGCCGGCATCAAGACGACCATCCACGAAGACCACGCGCGGCGACGGGATCGGCTCGAGCCTCGCAGCCAGCGCCTCGGCATCGACGACGGTCGTCACTGGCGGGGCAACGAAGGCGCGGCGTTCCAGCGCCCGCAGCGAGGTGTATTTCCAGGCTTCGCTGCGCGGGCCGGGCAGGCCATCGTGCAGTGCGCGGTCCAGTGCGCCGCGGCGGCTCTCGCCAA
>Ga0116177_10002895_pt1 | contig 12598 bp, 8 predicted proteins | sample AD_STIC10_MetaG_FD_89750 | JGI IMG/M metagenome (GOLD analysis project Ga0116177, IMG submission 89750) | Active sludge microbial communities of municipal wastewater-treating anaerobic digesters from USA - AD_STIC10_MetaG | ecosystem: Engineered > Bioreactor > Anaerobic > Digestate | place: USA...
AGTTCTCGCGGGCCTTCAGGCCGAGGATACGGTCCTCGATCATGTTGGAGCGGCCAACACCGTGGTCGCCGGCAACGATGTTCAAGCGGGTGATCAGGTCGCGGCCGCTCATCATCTCGCCGTTCATGCCGACCGGCACCCCTTTTTTGAAGTCGAGCGTTATCAGTTCAGGTCGGTTGGGGGCTTTTTCAAGCGAGGCGGTCCAGCTGTAGATCTCCTCCGGAGGATGGTACGCCGGGTCTTCGAGCCGCCCTCCCTCGATGCTCCGGCTCCAGAGATTCTCATCGATGCTCCATGGTTTGGCTTTTGCGACCGGGACTGGGATCTTGTGCTCCCTGGCGTATTCGATCTCCCACTCCCGGGTGAGGTTCAGCTCACGGATTGGGGCGATCACCTCGAGTCCTGCGATACGGAAGATGAAGTCAAACCGGAGCTGGTCGTTTCCCTTTCCCGTGCAGCCGTGTGCGACCGTCTTTGCCTTCTCGCGGAGGGCAACGCGGACCACCTCATCGGCGATAAGGGGCCGGGCGAGTGCCGTGCCCATCGGGTACCCTTCGTAGCACCCGTTCGCCCTGATGGCAGGGAACAAATACTCGTTCACGAACGTGTCCCTTGCATCGAGGGTATAATGGGTATCGGCATACTTCTTCCCTTTTTCAGTCGCCGCTTTGATATCTTCCTCTCCCTGGCCGACATCGACGGCAACGGTGACGACCCGGTCATAGTCGTAGCGCTCCTTTAGAAGCGGGATGCATATCGAGGTGTCAAGTCCCCCCGAATATGCCATGACAACGGTTCCTTTTCCCATGATAACGCTCCGTGCCAGCGGGCACGTTATGATTATTCAGTTCTGTTTCGCGGCTAAAGAATGTTACCAGCCGACCGCGACGCCTTTTGCCACCATCAGGGAATGGCAGGATACTTGATCTATCGGTTTGCTGTACCAGTTTTATGGTCTACTACTCTTACAACAAAAGCTACTAGTGGAGAGAAGATGGAAATGAGACCGTTTGGAACCCATCTTGTCGCTCTGATACTCCTTTCCATTTCACTTGCATTTCTCGCAGGATGCACCACCGCTCCGATAGGAGAATAAAGGCTCTGCCCCCATCAAGCAGGAGCGCCTCCCCAGTTTGGGGAGTTGTGCTGTGACGCATTCAATGGAGACAATATGCCATTCATCAAAAAATTATTGAATTTTTTATTTTAACAACTTAAGGGCTTCTTCCGTCTCCATGACAGGATGCATTTCAATGTAACCAAGATCTGTCCAATTACAGCTCTCTTTAAGAAGAGCAGCTGGATCGGTGATTTCTGCCACTCTAAACACTATATTCGTATCTAGTGCGACCCATTCTTTCACAACTTTAATACCTGGAGGAATTTTTTCCTTCATTCGCACCTGCATAACCTCATCGGTTTTTCCTGGTTCCCACTGGAACATAGACATGAATAGCATTGTGTTATCCCCAGTTCTCACCCTCCCGGTATTCTTGGAAGGGATTACCGATAAATATCCTATATGTTATATATAAATCATTTGAGTAACAGGGAGAACAGGAATCAGACCATCAGTGTCGTCTCTGCCTTGCTGGATTTTGAGCGGGCTTGATGAAATCCATCACATGGAGGTTTCCCTCATTATTGAAATAGAACGCACTTTTTGATCTATTATATAAATCTCCTTGAAATGGCGTGCCAATAGCACGACATCATTGGCAATTCATCTTCCCTTTCTATCGAGACCCCATGGCAGCCACGAGAGCCTGCTTAAATGCGCGAGATGAGAGTGGTGGTGTTAGGCATTGAACCAGACGGTCCTGCCTCCACCACAACCAAGCCCCTGTTCTGGGACAGCAAAGAGAAAATTTGTGATGGTGTGAATAGGGAATGGAACACTGGTGTCCCACGGAGTAAGGATCAGAGGTGAGAAATGAATTTGAGATTATCACTGGGAAAAAGTTACGACGCCTTATGATAATGCGCCAGCGGCTCTATTGTGATCCGCTCCTTCTTGATCGCCTCGATGGCGAGCGCTGCAGCCCGTGCAGCCTGGACCGTGGTGATGTAGGGGACCCCGTAATCGACGGCAGCCCGCATGATCTGGTAGTGGTCCTGCCGGGATTGCTTGTCGGAAGGGGTGTTGATGATCAGCCGGATCTCCCCTTTCCGCAGGAGATCGATCACGTTCGGCGAGCCTTCCTGCACCTTCCGGATGAGGTGGGCATCGACCCCAGCCTGGGAGAGATAGTCCACGGTCCCTGAAGTCCCGTAGAGGGCAAGGCCGAGCGATCGGAGCTTCCGGGCGATCGGGATCACCTCGTCCTTCTGCTCGGAGATGACCGATATGAAGATGTTCCCGCGGACCGGAAGCTCGTTGTCGGCCGAGATGCAGGCCTTGTAGTAGGCACGGCCGAAGTCGTAATCGATCCCCATCACCTCGCCCGTACTCTTCATCTCGGGCCCAAGCACCGTGTCCACGCCCGGGAGCTTGGAAAGCGGGAGCAGCACCTCTTTCACCGCCGTGTGGCAGATCCGGGGCTCCTGGATTCCCATGTCGTTCAACTTCTTTCCGATCATCACCTTGGCCGCGATCTTTGCAAGCGGGATGCCGGTCGCCTTGCTGACAAACGGCACCGTCCGGCTCGCCCGCGGATTTGCCTCGAGGATATAGACCGTCTCGCCCTTGACCGCCATCTGGAGGTTGACAAGCCCAATCACTCCGATTCCAAGTGCGATCCTCTTCGTGTAGTCCCGCACCTTTTCGATCACCGCAGGGGAGAGCGACTGGGTGGGGATCACGCAGGCCGAGTCTCCGGAGTGGACCCCGGCCTCCTCGATGTGCTCCATGATCCCTCCGATCAAAACATCCTCACCGTCGCAGACCGCATCGATGTCCAGTTCGATCGCGTTCTGGAGGAACGAATCGATCAGCACCGGGTGTTTCCTGCTCACCCGAACCGCCTCCTTCATGTAGGACTCGAGCTCGATCTCATCGTGGACGATCTCCATCGCCCTCCCACCTAGCACGTAGGAAGGGCGGACAAGGACAGGGTACCCGATTGCGGCCGCCTTGGTTCGTGCCTCCTCAATGGAGTAGGCGGAACTGTTCGGCGGGCTTGGGATATCGAGCCGCCTGAGCAGCTCGGAGAACCGGTCCCGGTCCTCTGCAATATCCATCGAGTCAGGGGAAGTCCCGAGGATCCGGGTGCTCATCCCGCGGGCCAGCAGGCACTCGTGGATGGGCACCGCCAGGTTCACGGCGTTCTGGCCGCCAAACTGGACCATCACGCCGGAATAATGGTCCTTTTCCAGGATGTTCATGATGTCTTCAAGCGCCATCGGCTCGAAGAAGAGCCGGTCAGACGTGTCGAAGTCGGTCGAGACCGTCTCTGGATTGTTGTTGACGATATGCACCTCGACCTGCTCCTCCCGGAGCGCCTTTACTGCGTGGACCGTGCAGTAATCAAACTCGATCCCCTGCCCGATCCGGATAGGTCCCGAACCGAGGATCAGCACCTTGTTCCGGTCATTGGGCGCAATCTCGCATGCCTCGTCCCGGGTAGAGTAGAAGTAAGGGGTCGTGGCTGGGAACTCTGCAGCACAGGTATCGACCATCTTGTAAGCGGGATCGCGAGCAAGCGCCCTGATCTCCCCGGCCCCGATCCCGGTCATGGTGGCAAGCTCCGGTTCGGTGAAACCATACGTTCTCGCAAGGAGGATATCGTCACGGGTCGCGGCATCGGAGAGCCTTTGTTCGAGATCGACGATATTTTTGATCTTATCGAGGAAGAAGGGGGCGATGTCCGTAAGGTCCTGTATCTCCCGGAGAGGGAACCCTGCCTTGAAGGCATCAAAGAGGGTAGGGAACCGCTCATCGGTTGGCCGTGAGAGGATCATCCGGATCTCGTTTGGGTTGGTATGGAGGTATACATCGGTGTCAAGCGAACGGAGCGCCTTTTTGAACGCCTCCTCGACACACCGTCCGATTGCCATCACCTCACCCGTGCTCTTCATGGCTGTGGTGAGACTCCGGTCGGCGTTCTTGAACTTGTCAAACGGCCAGCGCGGGACCTTGACGACGATGTAATCGATGGCAGGTTCGAAAGATGCCGGGGTGCACCCCGTCACCGAGTTCGTGATCTCGTCGAGACGGAGCCCGATCGCGATCTTTGCCGCGACACGGGCAATCGGGTACCCCGTGGCCTTGGAAGCAAGGGCGCTCGAGCGGGAGACCCGCGGGTTCACCTCGATCACGCGGTAGTCCCCGTCCTTGTAGGCGAACTGGATGTTGCATCCGCCCTGGACATCCAGCGCCCGGATAATCTTGATCGAGGCGCTCCGGAGCAATTGGAACTCATCGTCCCGCAGTGTCAGGATCGGGGCCACCACCACGCTCTCACCTGTATGGATCCCCATGGCATCGACATTCTCCATCCCGCAGACGATGATGCAGGTATCTGAGGCATCCCGCATCACCTCGAACTCGATCTCCTTCCAGCCGACCACGCTCTCCTCGACCAGCACCTGGTGGATCCGGGAGCGGGTGAGCCCAATCTCGATGATCCTGACGAGCTCGTCACGGGTATGGGCAATTCCTCCTCCAGAACCCCCGAGGGTGTACGCAGGACGGATGATGGCCGGCAAACCGACAATTGCAAGTGCCTCATCAGCCTGGTCGGGAGAGTGCAGGATCATGCTCTTTGGCACCGGCTCGGCTATCTCTCCCATCAGCGCCCGGAACTTCTCCCGGTCCTCTCCCTGGTAGATCGCTTCAAGCGGGGTCCCGAGGATCTGCACATTTTTGAGAGCCCCCCGCTCGGCAAGCTCAGCGGTCATGTTCAGGCCGGTCTGCCCCCCCATCCCTGAGAGGATGCCGTCGGGGCGCTCCTTCTCTATGATCTTCTCTATGATCTCGGCCCTGATGGGCTCGACGTAGATGACATCGGCGGTCTCTGGGTCGGTCTGGATGGTTGCCGGATTGGAGTTGACAAGAACCACCCTGACCCCCTCCTCCCGGAGAGCCCTGCAGGCCTGCGTCCCGGAAAAGTCGAATTCTGCCGCCTGCCCTATCTGGATGGGACCCGACCCGATCAGGAGGACTGTTTGTATCTCCGGTTTCTTCGGCATCTCAGTCAAGCCTCCTGAACATCGTGTCAAAGAAAGGAATCTCGGTATCCCTCGGTCCGCCATGGGCCTCCGGGTGGAACTGCACGCACGTGATGTCGAGATACTCGTTCTCGAACCCTTCGAGGGAGCCATCGTTCACGTTCGCGTACAGGATCCGGCACCCCTCCGGCAGGGAATCGGCAGAGACGGCAAATCCATGGTTCTGGGTCGTGATATAGATGCTCCCGTCCTTGTACCGCACCGGCTGGTTGCTTCCCCGGTGACCAAACTTCATCTTGTACGTGCTCCCACCGAGGGCAAGCCCGCATGCCTGGATCCCCATACAGATCCCGTAGATGGGGAGTGTGCCGGCAAGGTCGCTGATGCAGCGGATAGCCCCTGTGGCATGGACGGGGTCGCCCGGACCGTTGCTGATGAAGAGTGCATCGGGCCGGCATGCCATCACCTGGTCGGAATGGGTGTCGTGGGGGAAGACATGGATATCGGCATTCCTCGCCTTCAGGGAGAGGATCATGTTCTTCTTGATACCGAGGTCGATCACAGCGATCCTCTTGCCGGAACCCCTGATATGGTATGGCTCGCTGCAGGAGACCGCGGGGATCAGGTCACGATCCGAGATCGGGGGGATTTTCCTCGCACACTCGACCGCATATTCCCCGTTGTCATCGCCTACGACGAGGGTTGCACGCAGTGTCCCCTTCTCCCGGGTTTTTATGGTGAGCATTCGTGTGTCGACCCCCTGGATGCCCAGAAGGCCATTATCTGCAAAATAGTCGGCAATACGGGGACCGGACTCGGGAGCATCACAGATCTCCCTTGCCACGCACCCCATTGCCCAGACCCGCGGGTGCTGGAAATTTTTCTTATCCACCCCGTAATTTCCGATTGTCGGGAAGGTGAACATCAGGATTTGCCCATGATAGCTCGGGTCGGTCAGAGCCTCCATGTACCCGGACATCTGGGTGGAGAAAACAAGCTCCCCTGCACATTCACCTTCTGCTCCGAAACCTTCGCCACGCACAAAAGTGCCGTCCTCGAGACCCAGAACCGCCTTCATCGTTCCGTACACAATGCGCCGGAATACATTTAATAGATAGCGGAATGGAGGGGAGGATTGTCAGGCGGCAGTTCAGTCTTCATGGCGGCCTGTGTGCATTGCCACATGATTCCTGTGATAATTGATTCTTTCTTCTATCGTCTCTCAATTAATGACCAATTTTCTGTTCATTCAGTTAATTATGCGCCAATCTGAAAATAAAAGCAATATAATGGATAATTAGCCAAATAAATAATTTTAAGTTTGACCACCTCACACATATGACCATGGCAGTCCCCTCCCGGATCTTTTTCACCAAGGGTGTTGGTGTCCACAGAGACCGTCTCGCATCGTTCGAGCTTGCGCTCCGGAGGGCGGGAATCGAGAAATACAACCTGGTCTACGTATCGAGCATCTTTCCTCCGTTCTGCCGAATCGTGACGGTTGATGAAGGTTCACGGAGCCTTGAACCGGGCAGCATCACCTACTGTGTCATGGCAAAGAACGAGACCAATGAGCCGAACCGCCTGATCTCTTCAGCAATCGGGCTTGCTCTCCCAAAAGATTCACAGGAATACGGGTACCTCTCCGAGCATCACGCATACGGGGAGACCGCAGATAAAACGGGAGATTATGCTGAGGACCTTGCTGCCACGATGCTTGCAACAACGCTCGGGATCGAGTTTGACATCAACCAGGCCTGGCAGGAGCGGGAGCAGATCTATAAAGCAAGCGGAAAGATCATCAAGACCACCAATATCTGCCAGTCGGCACAGGGTGACAAGTCAGGGCTCTGGACAACCGTCATTGCAGCTGCGGTGTTTATCGCGGACTGAAACGTTCTCCTGAGAAAATACCTCTCGAACTACAGGTTTTCGTGAAGCTATTGACCACTTCGGCAGATGATCAGGTGAATGGAAATTGGGTTTTGAATGCAAAATTTTATTGCCCTGGTGTGAAGTCTTCGGACTTCATGCATTTTTTTGAAGTAGCGAATGAATCGGACGCTCCTCCTCCCCATAATCAATAAATAAGGGCGACCACCATCCTCCATGAATAAAAGGAATACGAATAATTATCGTCTGGGGGGTTCCCGATAAGGGAAATGTCCTGCACACTGTCCGGGTCATGAAGGGTCTTCGGGGAGCAGGTTCTCCAGGTCCTCTATCTTGTTGATATTGGTGAAGGTTGAGAGGTCCGGATCGATGGCCCGGAGCTTTTCCACCGGTACGTACACGACATTCAGGCCCCTGATCATGGATCGGAGCGAGAGTGAGGGCGGGTTGTCAAGGTACCGTTGCAGGGCTTCCTTCCGGTACACTGCATGGAGCGGTTCGAGCATCTCGGGGTCCCATGACGGGATTGCCGCATCGTATGCTCCCAGTGCATCGAACAGGGTGAGGACGACCCGGGTATCGATGCAGGGCATGTCGCAGGCGCAGACAAAGAGCTGGTCTCCCCTGCTTGCCGCAACCCCTGCATGGAGCCCCCCTATTGGCCCGGTCCCCTTTCGGATATCATGGACGCATCGGACCCCGGCAAGATGGGAGAATCGCTCGCAGTGCTCCTCGCTCTTTGCGACGAGGACGATCTCGTCTACCGCTGGCTGCAGCGAATCGATGAGCCGCTCGATGAATGTTTTTCCGAGGTAGGTGAAGAAGTACTTCTCCATGCCGTTCACCCTGCGCCCTTCGCCACCGACAAGAACGATCGCCGATCTCACGTCGCTGCTCCATTCCCTGAAAAGATCTCGTCCCGCTTCCAGAAAAAACCTGGTTCCGATGTCGGTTGGCCACGGTCCCTGGTGAGCTGGTGCCGGGATTTTTCCGGGCCTATGCAAAGGTTCAGGATGTATCACCAGGTCCCTCTCTTTTCCTGCTTCGGACTCTCCCCCTTCTCTCCAATTCCAGGAGGTCCTCCTTTATTGCGGGATCGGGGGTGAATCCACCAATGCCGGACCGGGATACCACTCGGTGGCAGGGGATGATGAGCGGGAGCAGGTTTCTTGCGAGCGCCTGCCCGACCACCCTTGCGTGGGTGCTTGCACGTTCCGCAATTTCGCCATAGGTCGCAGTCTCCCCGTAGGGGATCTGTTGGACGTTCCGGTATATCCGGCCATACTGTGGTCCAGGGGGATCTGTGCCGCAGGTGAACGTGGTTAGGTCGATTTTTTTTCCTGAGAGGTATTGCATGACGGGTCGTGGGACCGGGCCCATGACCGGGGTCCGCGAGAAACGGATGTGGTACACGGTATTGTCCGACCATCGGACGACCACGTACCAGAGACCGAACCGGGCCGAGCCCTCGATCACTTCCATCGTTTCATCGCCTCCCCAAAGGATTCTGCCGTGCATTCCACGAGTTCCTCGCGAATCCAGGCAGGGAGTCCATTTTTCACCCGCGGTTCGAGGAACCGCTTCTCCCCAAGGACGAGGATGCCCCTGTCTTCGGGGGTGCGGAGGACCCTGCCTATCGCCTGCTGGGCGCGGTTCAGTGCAGGAAGGGTGTAGGAGATAAATTCCCCTTCGCTCCCAAACTTATGGCGGAAATAATCGATCGTCATCTGCCTGACCCGGTTGTAGGGTGCGAGCGGGAGGCCGATCACCATGGCACCCGAGAGGAGTTCGCCCCGGTAATCGAGCCCTTCGCTCCATTTTCCCCCTGCCACCGCAAAGAGGATCCCGGACTTTCCCCGGGAGGGGAGGCTGAGGAAGGCCCGGAGCGCCTCCCCGGCCTCCCTGGCGTCTTTCGGCTCGATGATCAGGTTCCTGGAGGCGAGGCTGCTTGAAAGCATCCGGGCGTACGTGTCGAGGATCTGGTACGAGGGGAAATAGATCGCGATATTTCCCTTCAGCCGGGCAAAGTTCCTGATATAGAGGGCTACCCGTGCAGAATTCTCGCGGTTCTCGCGCATGGAGAATGCCGTGGTGATATCCCCTGCACACAGGACCATCCGGTTCTTTTTGGGAAATACGTTTGGGAGCGAACAGGTGGTGACGGGGAGGTCGCCAAAAAAATACCGCCGGTAGGAGTCGACCGGCGAGAGGGTGCCTGAGATGAGAACCGTGCAGTGGTGAGACGAGACCAGGTCCCGGAGCCGGTCGGACGGGTCGATGCTCCGGACCTCGAGGAAGATGTCCGCATCCTCCCTGCGGTAGAGGGTCAGGTACCCGGGATCGTTAGAGGAGCAGGATATCCGAAAGAGAAACGCAGTGAGCGTCTCGGTTGCGCTCGTCGAGTACTCCCCTGCCATCATGTTCTTCTCCTTGATGTATTCACTGATCTTCATCAGGTCTTCAACCACCGCTGACATGTCCGAATAAAGGGAGCCCCGGACCACCATCCGGTCGAAGATGGCTGGGTCGAACCAGTCCTCTGTCTCGTGTGAATTTTTCAGCCCCTGTATGAACGCGGCGATGTTTGCGATGACCTGCCCGATGGCGGCAGCACTTTTCAGGTGACGGCGTACGCCAGAGATCTCGCGGTCTGCCTGCGCGAGGAACTGCTCGCCGATGACAACATTCATGATCCCGGTCATCACGTCCCCGCAGTTGTGGGCTTCATCGATCAGCAGCATCACGTCCGCAGGTTCGATCCCGAGGTTGCCATAGACCAAGTTTCGTATCTCCTCTTCGAATATGTGGTGATAGTTCACGACGATAACATCGGAACGCTGGGCAGCAAGGAGGAGCATCTCGTAGGGGCAGATCCCGGCGCCGATATCGCGGAGTTCGTCGGGGCGGGCAAGTTCCCGTGCGACCCGTTCCGCCTTGGCCTTCAGCGGCGTGGAGGGGACCATGCGAAGTCCGCTCCCCTCGCCGGACACAAATATCCTGCTCCGGATGAAGTAGGGGCAGATGACCGGGTGTTCCCCGTCAAGTTTCCGTATCTGCTGGGTGATCACCGCGTCCTTTGACGGGACGAGCGACCCCCGCTCTGCCCGCTCCCGCATCAGGCTCGTCGATACGGCCTTCACCCCCTCGCACCGTTTGTACACATCCCCTTCCCCGGAGAGCATGCAGAGGCTCCTTTTTCCGACCAGGTAGGAGTAGGTGATCGGTCGTTTCTTCCGGATAAGTTCGAGTTCCCTGATGAAGGTGTTCAGCTGGCTGATGGTCCGGACCGCGACAAAGATCTTTCGCCCGGAACGCTCCGCGAGCATTGCGGCGACTGCGCTCGACTTCCCGCTGCCGGTCGGCGCATCGATCATGGCAATCCCGCCTTCCCGTGCGCATTGTGCCACCTGCTCCAGCATCTCCTTCTGGAACGGGCGGTAGGAATCGTACGGGAAATAGGAGTCCAGCTGGTCCATTGTATACTCTTTGTTCCGGACTGTTTTTTATTCTTCCAAAGGAGAATCTCTACCATATGGCGATCCATCCCATCGACTATCGCTACGGGACCCCCGAGATGCGTGCGGTCTGGGCCGAGGAGAACCGGTTTGCCTGCATCGTCAGGGCCGAGGCAGCCCTTGCACGGGCAGGGGCGGAGTTCGGGCTCGTCCCCCCGGTTGCAGCGGATCTCATCGGGAAGAACGCGGGAGCTGCGTCCCTCTCCCGCGCCAAGGAGATCGAGGCAGAGATCAACCATGACATGATGGCGATTGTGAAAGCGATCGCCGAGGTCTGCGGCGAGGCGGGGGGATGGGTGCACTATGGCGCGACATCAAACGACATCCTCGACACGGCCACGGGTCTCCAGCTGAAGGAATCGCTCGCGATCCTCGATGCGAAACTGAGGAGCCTTCTTGCGGTGCTCCTGAAACGGAGTTATGAGACCCGGCACCTCGTTTGTGCGGCACGGACACACGGCCAGATCGGGGTCCCGACGACCTACGGGCTCCGGTTCGCGATCTGGGCGGCCGAGACGGCCCGGCACCTCGATCGGCTCGCCGAGCTCACCCCCCGGGTGGCGGTCGGGCAGCTGACCGGCGCAGTGGGCACCCAGGCAGCGCTCGGTGAGAAGGGGATGGAGATCCAGGACCGGATGATGGAGATCCTCGGGCTGGTCCCGGTCGAGGTATCGAACCAGGTGATCGCACGCGACCGCTACGCCGAGTATTTTTTGTTCCTCGCCAACTTGGCCACGACGCTTGACAAGATCGGGATCGAGATCCGGACCCTCCAGCGGAGCGAGATCGCCGAGGTCGAGGAGGCGTTTGGCAAGAAGCAGGTCGGGTCGAGCACGATGCCCCACAAGAGGAACCCGATCAAGAGCGAGCAGGTCTGCGGCCTGGCCCGGGTGATCCGGTCTGCAGTCGAACCCGCCCTCCAGAACAACACCCTCTGGGACGAACGCGATCTCACGAACTCCTCCTGCGAGCGGGTGATCTTCCCTGAGGCGACCATCCTCACCGACCACTGCATCAGGCTGCTTACCGGGGTAATCGAAGGGTTGGTCATCCGGGAGGAGAACATCAGGAAGAACCTCGACCTCCTCCATGGCGTGAACATGGCAGAATCGGTGATGATCGCACTCGCCGGGAAAGGGATGGACCGGCAGGAGGCGCACGAGCTGGTTCGTGAAGCGAGCATGACGGCACTCGCGGAGGGGAAGGCGCTCGATGAAGTGCTTGCTGCAGATCCTGCGGTTTCCAGGTGCATCTTGCCGAAGGAGATGAAGGATCTGCTCGATCCCGAACGGTATATCGGGACGGCGGTGAAGCAGGTGGAACGGGTCTATGGGAGGTTGAGGGGGAAGTATTTGGGAGGGTGAGGGCTTACCAAGCTATCCCCATGGCTTTTTCATTGAGATCGATTGCATTTCAAAACCCACTTTTCACTTCACCAAAAAAAGATTACACTCCATTTGCTGAAAAAAACGGGGTTGCCTGTATCTAAATTAAGGAACAGCATTCCTATTGTCATTTGGTCGGAGCGGTTGAACAGTCGAATGATACCAGCGTCCTGCTCCCCCAAATAAAAATTAAGCCCCCGCAATTCCAAGATAAGCCCATGCGTTCACCTTTCGTGCAGTATGCCGGGACCCTCCTGTTCATCGCAGGGTTCATCGCCCTGATGGGAATCATCACCGGCGAGATCTTCTACCCTGCAGGCTACTCGACCGCTGACAGCGAGATCAGCGATCTCGGGTCCACCCGGCCACCCGAAGCACTCATCTACCAGCCCTCGGCAACGATCTTCAACGCCACCATGATCGTGACAGGGATTTTCACGATTCTCGGAGCATATGCTGCATATCGTGCAGGCTGGGAACGGTGGTGTTCGGTGCTCCTCGCCCTGCTTGGCGTCGGAATCCTGGGAGTGGGGGTCTTTCCTGGCAACGTCGCCGTCCTGCACCCGCTCTTTGCCCTGTTCACCTTCATTATGGGCGGGATTGCAGCGGTGCTCTCCGTAAGGGGGCTATACGGACCCTATCGGTATATCTCTCTCGTGCTTGGGGCAATCACGCTCCTGTCCCTCATCTTTGCTG
>Ga0116177_10002897_pt1 | contig 12595 bp, 15 predicted proteins | sample AD_STIC10_MetaG_FD_89750 | JGI IMG/M metagenome (GOLD analysis project Ga0116177, IMG submission 89750) | Active sludge microbial communities of municipal wastewater-treating anaerobic digesters from USA - AD_STIC10_MetaG | ecosystem: Engineered > Bioreactor > Anaerobic > Digestate | place: USA...
GTCGACTGATCTTGCTGGTACTGTCGTGCAACTGTTCAGACGCGGCAAAGATGAAGCGGTCAGCCTGTCGCAGGATGCCGCGATCAAGTTCGCGCTCACCGATCTCGAGAAGGAAGCAACGGAACTCGCCAAGGAGGCCGGTCGCGTTTTGTTCGATCTGTACCAGCGCGGCGACCTGAAATACCCGGCTCTGCTGACGATCGGTCACGAGATTCTGCGCATGAACTTCTTCATTCAGAAATACACCGACGAAGAAGCGAAAACTCCTGCCAAATCAGGTGGTTTCTTTTCGCAGATCAAGAGCCTGTTTTCCAAGTCGCAGCCGAAAGATCCGAAACAGTCGCAGGTCGAACGGTTCACGCAGAACCGCGAAGACCTCTTTCTGCGCATGGGGCGACTCGCCTTTCTGAAAATGGAACAGAAAGAGTTTGAGTCTTCTGACCTCGAAGGGTATTTCCAGACGTATACGAACCTGCAGGCGAAGATCGCCCGCGAGAAAGACAAGATGAACGCCCCGGCCTGACCGGGAACCACGGGAGGCAACCGCATGGATCTCAACGCGTACATTCGCGACGTTCCGGATTTTCCGAAAAAGGGTATTCTGTTCAAGGACATCACTCCTCTGCTCGGCGATGCCAAGGCTTTCGACGCAGCCATCGAAGGGCTGGCGGCAAAGTATCGCGGACAGGGTATTTCGGCCATCGCGGGCATTGAGTCGCGCGGGTTCATTCTGGGCGCGGCTCTCGCGCTCAAACTCAACGTCGGCTTCATTCCGATCCGCAAACCGGGCAAGCTTCCGTACAAAACAAAGAAGCGCGAATACAGCCTGGAATACGGGAAAGATGCCATCGAAATTCACGAAGACGCCGTGAAGCCCGGCCAGAAAGTGTTGTTGGTCGATGACGTCATCGCGACAGGCGGCACCGCTCGCGCAGCCGCGGACCTCTTGAAAGAGATGGGCGCGAACCTCGTCGGTATTGCGTTTCTCATCGAACTGTCCTTTCTCAAGGGGGCCGAGCGGCTGAAGGGCGAACCCGTTTTCAGTCTGCTGCGGTTCTGAGGCCACAACATGCCAGCCAAAACCACTACCCCCCGCAAACCCTTTCCTGACCTGAACCACAAAGAGTGGGAAAAACGCTTCGTGTGCGCGAAGCGCTTGTCGACACCAGCCGGACAGGGCGAGTTCCGCAAGCTCGCCGCCGCCAGCCGACGCGAGGTCACCAAACGCCTGGTCGACCTGCTCAACGACGACGACTCGCGTGTTCGCATGCAGACTGCCGCCGCCCTGGGGAATCTCGGGTGTCGTGACGCTGCCGAAGCCCTGATCACCGCGCTGGCCGATCCGAACGAATGGGTGCGGGTGCAGGTGGTCGAAGCCCTCGGGCGCATCGGCACCGAGGATCTCGCCTCGATTCTGGCCCATCACCTCGAAGGAGAGAGTGAAGCGCACGTTCGTGCCACCTTGATCAAGGTTCTGGGTATGATCGGCTCGGACAAACTGGTTCCAGTTCTGGCCCTGTATCTCGAAGACCGCGATGCCCGCGTGCGCGCCAACTGCGTCGAGGCCATGCTGCGCCTGAACAGTTCAAAAGACGCCATGCGCCGGCAGTTGCTCAAGCTGACCTCTGATGTGAACAACCGCGTTCTGGCCAACACCGCGCTCGGACTGGTGTCACTGGGCGAACGACGCGGCAGGGCGATTCTGGTGCGTATGCTCGAATCGGCCGACGAGTACATGCGGGCTTCGGCAACGTATGCCCTCGGGGAGATTCGTGACCGTCACGATCTCTCGACGCTGGTGCGCCTGCTGGGTGACAACTCCTGGATGGTGCGCCAGAATGCGGTACGCGCTCTGGTCAAATTTGGTCGCACCATTCTCGAGGTCATGCGCGAATCACTGCGATCGACCAACCCGGCCGTTCGACTTGGCGCACTCGACGTCTGCGGCCACCTTGGTGGGGCAACACTGCGCCAGTCCGTGATCGAACTGCTCGAGGACGATTCCGGCGAAGTGCGATCGAAAGCCGAAGAAGTGCTCGATCGACTCGCAGGACACTGAATTCCCCCCGTATGAGCGATGCTCTTGCCGTTTCACGGCTCGGGGTCATTCTGGCGCGCGCCGGTTCCAAGCGTTTGCCCGGCAAGAATGTCCGCCCGTTCGCCGGACGCCCCCTCATCGCCTGGGTGATTCAGGCCGCGCTGTCATCAGAAGTCTTCGATCGCGTCCTCGTCTCGACTGACTGTTCGGCCATCGCCCGCGAGGCCCGAGCCTGGGGCGCCTGGGTTCCGTTTCTCCGCCCACCGGAACTGGCTACTGATCAGGCTTCTTCGCTCGACGCGCTCGTACACGCAGTGCGCTGGGTGGTTGATCAACAACCCACCGACACGTCGCTGCAACTCGTCGGGCTCCTGCAGCCCACCTCGCCGTTTCTCACGGCGACGCATGTGCGCGAAGCGGTGGACCTGTTCGACCGTCAATCGTGCCACTCGCTGAGTTCGATGTGCCCGATTCATGAACGTCCTGAGTGGATGTTCCATCGCACCCCCTCAGGACTGGCCACTCCGGTAGACCCCGAGGGAGTCACCAAGTCGTCGCGCGACCTGCCCCCCCTCTACCGGGAAAACGGCGCGCTCTATCTTTTGCTTCCCGAGCTGCTTCTCAAACATCACCGCCTGTACGACTTCGAACATCACGGTTCGTATCTGATGTCGGCCGTCGACTCGATCGATATCGATGACGCCTCAGACTGGGAAATCGCCAGCGCGGTCATGAGCGCTCGGTGTCAGGGGCACCTGTGAAACCGTTTCATTTCGGCAGTCGCCGCATCGGCACCGGCTTTCCCTGTTTCATCATCGCCGAAGCCGGGGTCAACCATGACGGCGATCTCGAAGCCGCGCGCCGACTGGTGAGGCTGGCACGCGAAGTCGGTGCCGACGCGGTGAAGTTTCAAACCTTTCAGACTCATCGACTCGTGGCGCGCGGCACCGCAATGGCCGAGTATCAAAAGCAGAATCTCGCGATTGATGCCGATCAAGCCGCCATGCTGAAGGCTCTCGAGCTTGGTGCGTCGGAGTTTCGCGAGCTGTTCGCACTCGGTCGCGAGATCGGTATTCCGGTGTTCTCGACTCCCGACGAAGAGTTCAGCGCTCGTCTGCTGGCCGAGCTCGATCCGCCGGCCTTCAAGATCGGGTCGGGCGAAGTCACCAATCTGCCGTTTCTGCGATTGATCGGCGGCCTCGGCAAACCCGTGATTCTTTCGACCGGCATGTCGACGCTGGCTGAAACCGCGAATGCCGTCGAAGCCCTCGAAGCCGGAGGCGCAACCGAGATCGCCATTCTGCATTGTGTTTCGTCCTACCCGGCTCCGGTCGAGAGCCTGAATTTGAGGGTATTGCAGACCCTGGCTCAAGCGTTCCCATATCCGATCGGGTTTTCCGATCACTCGCTGGGATTCGAAGCCTCTCTTGGGGCTGTCGCTCTCGGCGCCACCCTGCTGGAAAAGCACTTCACGCTCGACCGCTCGCTTCCCGGGCCCGATCATTCCAGCTCACTCGATCCGCAGCAGTTTTCGCAGTATGTGCGTCAGATTCGCAACCTCGAAGCCGCGCTGGGGAACGGGGTCAAGCAACCGGCCGCCATCGAGCTGGCCACGCGAGCCGTCGTACGCAAAGTGCTGGTGGCCACACGGGATCTCAAGAGCGGAACAACGCTTGCCGAGCCCGACCTGCTGGCCAAACGTTCGGACAACCAGGCAGGCGTACAACCTGCCGATCTTGAGAAGGTCGTTGGGATGGCTTTAGCCAGAGATCTATCCGAAGACGAAGCCCTGACCTGGGACCACCTTCGTCCGCAGCGGTAGTCTCTTCGCCAGTCCGTGGTAACATACGCGAGGCCGTTTTGGCCTGCGCATCTTTCGAAGCCGACAAAGGAGACTCATCTCATGATCAAAGTCGTCGCGTTCAATGGCAGCCCGCGTGAAAAGGGCAACACCGCTCTTTCCCTCGGCCTCGTCACCGCCGAACTCGAAAAAGAGGGAATTCAGACCGAGACGGTCTCACTGTCCGGGCAGAATCTGCGAGGCTGTGTCGCCTGCGGCAAGTGCTTCGAGAACAAGAACCGCCGCTGCGTCATTGAGGCTGACCCGATGAATGACTACATGACCAAGATGTTCGAAGCGGATGGCGTTCTGCTCGGCTCGCCCGTCTATTACGCCGACATCACCGCCAACCTCAAAGCGTTGATCGAGCGTACCGGTTACGTCGCGGGTGCCAACGGTGGCCTGCTGGCGCGAAAGGTCGGTGCCGGCGTTATCGCCGTACGCCGCGGTGGCGCGATTCACTCATTCGATTCCATCAATCACTTCTTCCTGATCAGTCAGATGATCATTCCCGGCTCGCGCTACTGGAACATGACCATCGGTCGCGACCCGGGTGAAGTGCTCAACGACCAGGAAGGTGTGAAGACCATGGAAATTCTGGGTCAGAACATGGCCTGGCTGCTCAAGAAGATCAAACCCTCCGGCTGAGGGTAAAGGACGGCGAGATCAGAGAACGTCGCCGCTAAGAAAAACGCCTCGTTCCAACTGTTGGAACGAGGCGTTTTATTCAGAGCTCTCGAATGAGGGAGTCGAGTTACTTCTTTCCGGCCAGTTCTTTCAGGCCGCGTGCGATCACGCGCATGATCAGATCGACTTCCTCTTTGGTGATCGAGAACGATGGAGTAAACCGCAGACCAAAGTCGCCACCGTGAATCATCTCGATGCCGTTCCGGCGCAACCACTCCTCGAACCCGCCTTCACCGGTGACCCGGTATTTGTCGGGGTTCAACAGCGCGCACGCCATGAGACCGGTGCCGACCACACGGTCTATCGCTCCGGGGAATTCCTTGGCCAGCTTCTCAAAACCGGTGATGAACTGTTTGCCACGCTCGCGAATATTAGTGCGTACCTGTTCGGTCACGCTGTCAAGCACAGCACAAGCCACTTCACAGGCACGCGGATTGGTTGTCATGGTGTTGCCATACAGACCGGTGACATACTGATCGGCGACTTCCTTGCGCAACGCAGTGACTGACAGAGGATACTGACCGGCATTGAGCGCCTTCGAGTAGGTTTCCATGTCAGGCGGCTCGCAGTTTTCATACCCCTGATAGTCGACGATGCTTAAACATCCTTGTGCTCGCAACGCTGCCTGGATCGAATCCACAATCAGCAGCGACCCGTACTTTTTCGACAAAGACCGGGCGGTATCATAGTATTCGCGGCTCAGCGCCAGACCCGGCACGCCTTCTCCCATGACCGGCTCGACGAACACGGCATCGATGAAAATGCCGTCTTTGGCGGCCTTCTCATACGCCTGCTGCAACGCCGGTACGTCATTCACCGGCAGAAAGATCATGTTGTCCGGGTCACGAAATGACGCCAGGTGGGTGGCATATGCCTTCCGGCACGATTGCGACAACCGGGCCGGTCCTTCGGTGCGACCATGAAATCCTTCGACGATCGCGATGCGATTGATCTTCTTGCCGGCATGCGGCTTCCCGGCATCGGTCATCTTGCGGCCATGGATATCGACGATGCGACAGGTAAAAGTCACTGATTCTGAACCGCTGTTCAGAAAGACGAATTTGTCGAAGGGACAGGTGCCGCGAACGCGACCGATCTCTTTCTGCAGCCGATCGGTGAGGTGTTTCTGGCTGAACGACGGGGTCATGACATTCGCCATGACGAACGGCTTGGCCATCGCCTCGAGCACCTTCTGCGGCGCGTGGCCCATGCCCAGCATGCCGTAGCCGCCCGAATCATGCACGACAGCACCATGCGTGGTCACGATCCAGGATCCGGCCGCCGCCAGCGGCACATACGGGTTGATCCCCGGGCCCGGATAGAAGTTGAGCAGTTTTTCCTGCACGAGCTTGCAGAGCGCTTTCTCTTCCATCTTGAAATGCTCGGCATGTTCTTTGAGCAGCTGTTCGCGGGCAGTGACGGCCATATCGATAGCGCGCCCCAGATCCGGGTCGCGTGCAAGAAAATCGAGAATCGTCTGGTCATCGAGACCGACGGTCAGAGGCTTGCCTGCGGCTTTGCGAATGGCATGAAGTTTTTCGAGATGTGCGTTGCTCATCATTCCCTCCTTGGCCTGCTGCCGGTTGTTTTCATGATCGAGACGGTCATGGCCGGTCACGCAGACGCAGGGAAAAGTGTATCCGACCTTGGCTTTTCAGGCAACCCACACAGCAGAAACAACCGGCCACACCGATTCATGACCGGCCTCATGCCGAATCGAGCGGGTGAGAAGGGGGCTATCTCAGGAGAAGATTGTTGACCAACTGCGGCGGCAGGACAAAGTGTGACAACACCAGAGCCAGCACATGCAGAAACAGCAGGGCGAGAACCGGGCCCACATCGAACATCAGACCACCGAAGGCAATGACCGTGCGAAACGGCTTGAGAAAGACATCGACGGGATAAAATACCTTCTTCACCCAGGGTTCCTGTGGTCCAGGCATGATCCAGGTCATCATGACCCGCACCAGAACAAAAATCTGAAAGTATTGCAGGAGCTGCATCAGAAGCATGATGTCTTTCCTCAGGCCGACGGATCGTTTCCGTGTTCGTCGACGAACAAGGCTCGCCCGATGCGCACCAGAGTTGCCCCCTCCTCAATCGCGATCTCGAAATCGTCCGTCATCCCCATCGACAGTTCGAGCGCATGATACCCGGGGCCTTCCAGCTCACGGCTTCTTTGAAACAACTCGGCCAGACCGCGAAAGCAACGCCGAATCATTTCCAGATCATCAGTGAAAGGTGCCATACCCATCAGGCCCTGAACGTTCAGATCGTCACGTGACCGCAGTTCACGCAAGAGAGGCAGAATTTCTTCAGGAGCAAACCCGTGTTTGGTGTCTTCAGGAGAAATGTGCACTTCGATCAAAAGCGGACAGGCCCGACCTGATTTCGCGGTCCAGCGCGCCAGGTCTTCAAACAAATCACGACGGTCGATGGAATGAATCATCTCAGCCACCGGATAGACGTACTTGATCTTGTTGCTCTGCAGCGTGCCCACGAGATGCCAGTGAATACTCTTCACCCCGGTGAGTTCCGTCACTTTGTCGCGCAACGCCTGCGGCCGATTCTCCCCAAAGGTTGTCTGCCCGGCAGCAATCAGTTGTCGAATCTCACTCACCCCGACCGTCTTGGTGATCGCCACCAGTTTGACTGTTTCAGGTGATCGACCGGCTCGTTGCGCCGCCTGTGCAATCCGCGTTTTCACATCGGCGAGATTCCGCGTAATGTCGATCATGGCTGATCTCCACTCAGCAGCCGAGTACGCACCAGGTTCACACTCATGGGTTCGACTGGCAGACGATCGCAGATTCCCGGCACCCACTTGATATGAATCCCTTCCGGTGCGGCATGCTCGATCCACCGACTCAAACTGCCTTCGATGCATGCACCGTGAATGGTCAGCGACACCTGCGCTCCAGACAGCAGATTGCGCGGCACCAGAAGCTCATCGCCCTGCGCTTTTCTCGACCAGGCGCCATACCAGCCCGCTCCCGGCTTGTACAAAGCCGCGCGCACGATCCATTGCCGGGCCGCATCGCGCAGATCCTCCGAAGGCGGGTTCTTGAGAAAGTATTCCTCGAGGTCACGGGTATGAAACGCCGTTCCATCACCGGCAACCAGGAAAAGACTGGTTGGAGAGTCCGGGTTGATCGATCCGGTAATGTAGATGTGACGAGGCGTGACAATCATCACATCACCCTCGACTTCGCCGCGCATCATGACCGAGAGTTCCGAAAACACGATGTTCACGCCCTTGAGCGAGGCGCGATCCAGGTTGTTCACGCCATCGAACTTCGTGGCGGTCGAAAGTACGATGAACGATTCATCCACGACATCCTGTTCGGGGGTCACGCTGGTCGGAGAAAAGTATGTTTCGGAATACGTGCTCTGAGAACCGACATGATACGAAACCTGCGTCGGTTCACCACGACAAAACCCCTGACCACTGGCATCGATGTAAATACCCGACGTTTTCGCATACTCGCGCAACGCCTGAAAGTTCGGGCGCCACGAAGCCATGAACGCGGTTCGAGGAGTGGTCATCTCATCGACGAACACTCCGTTCTCCGGCAGGTCACCTTCGGCTTTGTCCAGGACGCTCTGAATGCGCTTGCTGTTCGAAAGCGCGAGAGCGACCGAGTCATGTTCGAGTGTCGGTTTGCTTTCGCCTCGATGATAAAAGAATGACGCCGTCTGCACCGGGCCTTTGAAAACATGACTGTCAACCACGATTGGCGTCTGGCAGTACAGTGGTCCCTCACAGGGCGACGCGCCACCCCGCTTGTGATGAACCGTTCCATAGTTGCCACGCAGCACGGTCTGTCCGGCAATCGGCGCGAACGGATCAGCACCCCCGGGTTGAAACATTTTCACCAGCAACCCGGGATCGTGACACACCCCCAGTGAAGTCAAAGCGCCGCGAACAAACAGTTCACTGTTCTTTTCCATGAACGCGCTCAGTCCGCCTGCAAGTCTCACCCATGGCTGAATCGGTTGTCCGTAGTAGTACTCGTTCAGGCTATTGAACACCGCGAAACGCTTTACCAGCGGTGTCGCTGCAACGATCCCCGTCGCCTTGCCGATCTGATTGCGCACCCGCCCTTCGCTGACCAGCCGGAACAGATGAGCTTCGTCGATCAGCGGTGTCTCTTCGCGATCGAATCCCGGCAGGCGACGGGTCTCGTTCAGGCGAAAACTCGCCCCGCTTCCCGCGCTGAGCGCTCGCCACAACTTCGGCGGATCAGCCAGATCATGCAGCCACGAAAAATACGACGGATGCATCGCTCCACCCGGCTGATTCAGTCTTTCACGCATACGGACCACCCCAAAATGCAACCCGGCTTCGGCGGCCAGACGCGCCTGTTCCTCGGCGAGACGCAGGTTCCCCAGATCGCGATCGGCCTGGTAGACCCTGATCAACAGCCCACCCAACAGGAACAGGAAAAACAGCACCGTGATCAACACGGGCAACGAAGTCGTCGAAAAGGAGAAAGGCTTTTTCATTGGTTTCGCAGATGGATCAACCGCTCGAACGGTTGAAAAATTTCAGGTTTGTCGGGCAACTGTACGCGACACCGTAGCTTCAGCAGACGCGGGGCCACGCGTTCAAAAACGCCGCCCTGAACTCCTGATATCAACGGATTCGTGAGATTTCCGATCGGTCGAGGTGCCGGCGTGGTGCCGGAGGCAGTGCGAATCATGTGGTACAAACTGTTTTCGGCAAACAGGAAGCTGTCGATTTCGACTGCCGCACCCAGCGTCCAGTCAGCAGTCGCTCGCCGAAAGGCACACTGCGGACCTTCCCCCTGCGAGGGAAACTCTACCACCGCGGCATTCTCCAGTTCCTGCGAGAGCCGGTCGAGTACCGTTTCAACCTGACGCGCCCAGCTCGACCGAAACTGCGCGGATTTCATATCGCGCGAGCTCAGAAACGAGAAAAATACCAGTGAGGCGGTTCCGACCGCGAGCAGCGTGAGAAGCAGGCGAAGCTGCGTCGTCTGCTGTCGTTTGTAGGCTCGTCGGGTGTTTTTCATGGTCTGGTCTGGGTAATCGTGCTTTCGAGAAACAGCGATTTCTTGAATAAGGGGTAACCCCATCGAACCTGAGCCCGAATCAGGGTCATTCCGGGAAGCTCCGGGTGCGGCAGAAACTCGACGCGACCTTCGATCTCGTGATCGCCGGTCGTCACCAATGTACGAAACCCTTTTTCCTGAAACGCGTCACGGAAAGGCTGTGAACGTGCCTCGGCCATCAGGTTCTTCACTGCGACGGCCGCGCGTTGATACGTTTCACTGTCCCAGGCGGGAAACGCCTGGATCTGCCACAAGGAAATAAACGGCCAGACCAGAAAGGTCAGAATACCAAAGATCAACAGCCAGTCGACCGTACTGCGCCCAGCACGCGCTTCGGGTCGCCCTTTGCCGTTGATATCGTTCATGCCGTTCCTTTCGCGGGTCGTGGTCCTCAGGGTTGCAGAGCCGCGTATTCTTCGAGTTCACGCACGTAGCGCTCTGCCATCGCGATCTTGTCCTCGTCTTTCACAGTCACGGTGTAACGTTTCCAGCACGCGATCGCCTCGCGATGTTGTCCCAGTCGCTCATAGATAATCGCCAGGTTGTAGAGCGATTTGTCGAGGTAAGGATCCTGCTTTACCGAAGCCTGATACGCCTCGATCGCTTCATCGTAGCGTCGCTCCATGTCAAGCAGGCAGGCCAGGTTATACAGGGCCTGTGTATTGCGCGGATAAATATTCAGAATGTCCTGATACGACCTGATCGCACCGTCGACGTTGTTGTCGAGATACATCGCGTAAGCCGCATTGAGCTTCTTCGACAAAGTTGAAGGCACAACCGGAATGGCTCGTACGGTGCGGGTCATGGCCGGAGCAGCCGGTACTCCGCTGCGGAACAATTTGTAGTAGTGGTTCACTTTCTTAACGTAGTTCTTCGTTTCGCGAATCGGTGGAATGCCGCCATGCTGTTCCACCCGACCTGGCCCAGCATTGTAGCCGGCGAGCGCGTAATCAACATTTCCCTGAAATCGATCGAGCATCATGCGCAGATATCTGGCGCCACCATGAATGTTGTCACGCGGGTCGAAAGAGTTCTGACATTTGACCAGTTTGGCGGTGCCGGGAATCAGCTGCATCAGGCCACACGCGCCCTTCGAAGAGACGACGTTCGGATCGAAATCGGATTCGACTTTGATCACCGCCTTGATCAGATAGGGGTCGACACCCTGATAATTGGCGGCTTCATTGATGATTTCGCTGTAGGTCTCGTCGTTGGGTAAGAGAATTTTCTGCGGGGCCATCTCGGTCACCATGGTCGATGAGTTGCCGTTCCAGCTGGTCGGCAGATCAGGGCCGGCGCGGTCTTTGCGGGTAGGCACCACGATCTGATACTTGCTGTTGGGAGGATTGTCGGTCAGAAACAGGCGACCGCTCTCGTCACGATAGGAGTAGATGGCGGCTTCCGACACCCCGGCCCCGAGGCTGAAAACCGTAACCAACACATATATGAACCGTTTCACCGAGCTTCCTCCATGTACGAAGAATGCACCCGCATCTTCTCATCGGCGGAAGCGACGGTTCTTTTGAGGGAAAATTCGGGAACGAAAAAGGAAAAGCCCCGAAACCGGGGCTTTGAGAGATGGGGAATTCTTCGAAAAAAAGGAGGGTTCGTTTACGCTTCGACCGGGGCTGGATTGAGGTGCGCCCAGCTCAGCACGCAGGTGACAAAATGCCAGGCATATTCTTCGTCGAGCGTTTTTCCGGCCTCGAGATCGGCGGCCGCTTTCTTGCACATCCAACACTCGCGCTGCTGTGTCTTGTAGAGATCGAGCAGATCAATCGGCTTTGGATCAGGGGACGGGGTAGGAACCACCGTCAGATTCGGCGGCGGAGATACCGGTACCGGATTCGGGGAGACATTCCCGGAGAGAGCGACGGCAGGCGGCACAGGAAGGGGGTTCGCCATGTTTACCTCGGACAGCGTTGGAAAGTGAAGCGATTATAGGGCGCAGCCGAAACGGCGGCAAGTTTGTGAAAAATATGTGTATCAAGGACTGATGCGGGTGTACGCAACCCAAAAACCGAACCAGCAAAGGCGGTACCGCAACTTTTCACTTTTTCGAAATTTTTCTTCACAAGAAAACTCTTTATTGATCAGCTTTTTGGCAGTTCAGAACCCGGACGGACGAAATTATCCCTCTTTTCAAGACAGCTGGCGGGGATCCGAGGGTACCTCTTCTTCCTGAAACCGGCGAAGTGCCTCAGAGAGCTGTTGTTGCAGGTGTTGCCTGAGACTGCCGCGCGCCTTGGCCAGCAACTCGTTGCGGCTGGCAACGATCCTGGCTTTTTCCTTCTCGACACCATCATTCGGGTCGAACAGTCGCTTGTTGTCTTCGAGAAACTTTCGCAGGTCGATCATAACGACTCCTTGCACCACAGCTCTCCTTCCACTATCGACGTGCGCGACCGGATACCGAACTGTTTCGCGTATTGACAGACCACACGCAGGCACCCTAGAGTGGAACATCACCCTGGAGGATCACATGTGGACTTTCGCCGCTCACTCTGACGCCCTCGGATTGAATCGCAGCCTGGTCGTGACTGTGCAGCATCAGCGCCTGATACTCGTGCGCACCACTGCAGGGGTGTTTGCCCTCGATGACCGCTGCCCACATCAGGAACAGACCTTCGCCGACGGAGATGTCGAAGAACACGCGCTCTGCTGCCCGTGGCACTCAGTCAAGGTCGATCTGCGCAACGGGAAAGTCCTGAATGACATGGGGTTTCGCGGTTTGCGAGACGTACCGGTTTTTGCGGTCAAAGAGGAAGCCGGTCAGATTCTCGTGGAACTTCCGGCCAGCTGATCGTTCACCGGTCAGCGAGATCGCTTCATCATCGCCTCGTGATCGTGCGGGTACGTTCGGGCAATCGCGATGAGCACACACCGCACAACCGGCACGAGCAACGCAGGCTCAGCGATCTTCTTGTCTTACGGCTGACAGCAGCTGCTCATGCA
>Ga0116177_10002903_pt1 | contig 12579 bp, 10 predicted proteins | sample AD_STIC10_MetaG_FD_89750 | JGI IMG/M metagenome (GOLD analysis project Ga0116177, IMG submission 89750) | Active sludge microbial communities of municipal wastewater-treating anaerobic digesters from USA - AD_STIC10_MetaG | ecosystem: Engineered > Bioreactor > Anaerobic > Digestate | place: USA...
CGCAGGAGCGGGAACAGTCTGACTCGGCGGATGACGCGCGTGCGGCCGCCGATGCGAGCGGTGGCGCTGAGGCGCCCGCCGCGGTCGGGGATCTCGCCGGCACCGACGCCGACCAGGACGAGGATGCGGGACAGGACGCGGAGGGGAGCGTGGCTCCCTTCCCGGCGCCGTCGCTCGACGACGAGATCGACGCCGCCTTCGCGACGCCCCCGGTCGTCGAGGCCGCCGCCGACGACGGCTTGCCGGGTCTCCCGGCGGCCGACTACGACTTCGCCGGGACGCCCCCGCTCGGCGCGGCGGCGCTGGCGACGCCGTTCTCCTCCGAGGAAATGCCGCTGGTCACGTCGCTCACCCCGCCGCTCGTCCCGGCGGTGCCCGGGGTCTCCCGGCCGACACCGGTGGTGGCGCCGCTCGTCCAGCCGCCGTCAGGCGACGACGACTTCGTCGACCTGGGCAGCTGGCTGCGCGAGGACGAGCCGGTACGCACCACCCGCATGGTCGCCGCCGAGGCGACCCCGACGGGCGACGAGCAGGCCGATTTTGACGAGATGCTGCGGCGCTTCAAGCAGGGCGTGGCCGCCAACGTCGACGAGGAGGACTACGATTCGCACTACGACCTTGGGGTCGCCTACAAGGAAATGGGGCTGACCGACGAGGCGATTGCCGAGTTCCAGAAGGCGCTGCGCGGCGATTCGCACCGGGTGCGGTCGTACGAGGCGTTGGGGCAGTGTTTTGTCGAGAAGGGACAGCTGCAGGTCGCGGTGACGCTCCTGCGCCGGGCGACCGAGACGACCGGCGCCGACGACCAACAGCTGGTGGGGGTGTTGTATCTCCTGGGGTACGCGAGCGAAGTTATGGCACGCCACGCCGATGCACTTGGTTATTATCAGCGTGTGTTTGCCGTCGACATCGAGTTCCGCGATGTCGCGCAGCGCGTGGCCGCCATGGAGCACGTGACCCAGTGACCGCTCGACCCCGCACATCTTCTCCCAGCCCCGCTTCGCTCAAGGACATCCAGGCCCCCGTCGAGGGCGCGCTGTCGCGCGTCCATGACGAGATGTGGCGCATCGTGGCCATCGACAGCGAGTTCTTTCGTGGCGTCAACGAGCACCTGATGCTGATGAAGGGGAAGATGGTGCGGCCGACGCTCCTCCTTCTCTCGAGCGAAATCGAGGGGGCAGGGGAAACGCGCGCCGCCGCGTACGCCGCCGTCCTCGAGCTGATTCATCTCGCCACGCTCGTGCACGACGACGCGGTCGATCACTCGGTCCTGCGTCGTGGGATGCCGACGATCAACTCGCTGTTCACGCACCAGGTGGCGGTGATCGCCGGCGATTTTTTGTACTCGCGCGCGATCCAGGAGCTGGTGCGGCTCGACGACATGGACGTGCTGCGCGTGATCTCCGACGCGGCCAACGAGCTGACCATCGGCGAGATGCGCCAGCTGGGGGCGCTGGACGCGCTGGCGTTCTCCGAGTCCGACTACGAGTTCCTGATCAAGTGCAAGACCGCCGCCCTGTTCAAGGCCGCGTGCGATGTGGGGGCGCTCTGCGGCGCCCCGCGCTTCCGCTCGCAGCTGGCGCGATTCGGCGAGCGACTGGGCATGGCCTTCCAGGTGCAGGACGACCTGCTCGACTACACCGAGGATTCCGGGACCACCGGAAAGCCAACGGGGCTCGACCTGAAGGAGCACAAGGTCACCCTCCCGCTCATCGAGGCGCTTCGACGGGTGAGCACCGATCAGCGTGCGGTCATCGAACGCCTCTTCGCCATGCCGGAGCCGAGCGACACCGACATCGCGCGCGTGGTGGAAATCGTCCGGGAGACCGGGGGACTCGACTTTGCCCGCCGGCGAGGTGAGGAGTACGCCTCGCAGGCAGAGGAGGCGCTCTACGACCTTCCGGACTCCCCGGCCCGTGCGGCGCTGAACGACGCGCTGGCCTACGTCCTCGACCGGCGCTTCTGATGGCCAAGGGAACGTCTTCGACCCGACGCCCGCTCTTTCACGGGCTCGTCCTCGCCTCCGGCTTCATCGTTGGCGGCTTCATGACCCAGTTTTCGCGACGATTTCTCCCCGTCGGCGCCGTCAAGGAATTCTTGACGACCGGGGTGACCCCGTCGCTGGGCCCCTTGCACGTTGACCTCGTTATCTTGAAGTTCGCATTGGGGCCGATCGCGCTCGATGTGTCACTTCTGAGTCTTGTCGGTGTATTGATCGCCTACCTCATCGCGCGATCGCTTTTCTAGGAGATCGTATGAACTTCGGGAACCTGGGCTTCATGGAGATCCTCCTGATCCTCGTGGTCGTGCTGCTCCTCTTTGGAGCGCGCCGACTGCCGGAGATCGGAGCGTCGTTCGGCAAGAGCATCAAGGAGTTCAAGAAGGGGATCTCCGACGTGGATCGCAGCATCCAGGAGGAGACGCGCAACGCCGCGCTTCCGCCGCGCCCCGCGGAGCCACTGCGCCAGGACCAGGACGAGCCGGCGCGCCCCGAGCCCAAGCGCCTCATTTCCTGAGGTAGGGGAGGGACCACGACGGGAGCGAACGCACGCTCTCGGTCGGACTGCGTATTGGAACGAAAAAGGGCGCCACATCGTGGCGCCCTTTCCCTTTGCTCCTGGCGGACCGTCAGCTGGTCTGCTGGCGAGCGGCGGCGTTGATCTCCTTGCGGTGATCCTCGACCTTCGCCCCCTTCCGCATCTCGTTGAGGAAGGTGCGCACGCGCAGCTGCTGGATCGAGCTGATCGCCTCGCGCCGCTGGCTGTCCTTCTGCGCTTCCCACGTCGCCTTGTTGGCGTCCACGCGGCGATCGACCCGGATCACGTAGACTCCCTGATCGGTGACGATCGGGGCGCTCACGGCGCCGAGTGGCAGGGTGAAGGCCGCACCGATCGCGGCATTGAACCGGCCGAGCCCCGCCACGAACTGCGGGCGGGCGAACGTCTCGGACTTGGTGACCGTGAGCCCCGCGGCGGCGGCCGCCGCTTCGAGGGTGGATCCTGCCGCGGCCTTGGCGAGTGCCTGAGCCTTCGGCACGAGCGTCTCGGCCTTCTTGCGCGAGATGAGCTGACGGCGAATGTCGTCTTTCGCCTGCTCGAACGTCGGAACCCCACCGTCGAAGAGCGAATCGAGGCGCGCCAGGTAGTAGGCGTCGTCCGAGTCGTACAGGTCGCTCGATTCGCCGACCTTGGGGCCGCTGAAGGCCCAGGCACTCACGCTCGGGATGCTCTTGCCGTCGTTCCCCATCAGCGGCTCGCCCTCGATGGCGACCATCGTGGTGGGGATGAGGCCCAGCACCTTGGCGGCGCTATCGAACTTCTCCTTGCGATCCTGCGACGCCCCGATGCGCGACAGCGAGTCGGCGCGCCGGTCGGAGCGAAGCGCCGACGAGTCGGACTGCTGGATGTGGACGAGGATGTGGCGCATGGTGAGAGTGTCACCCTGGCGCGCATCGACCTTGATGAGGTGATAGCCGAACTGCGTGAGGACGGGCGCTGAGATCTCGCCGACCTTCAGCGCGTACGCCGCATCCTCGAACGGCTTCACGAAGCGGTTCCGGCCCCCCGTTCCGAGCGATCCACCCTGCGCGCCGGAAATGGTGTCGGCCGACTCGCGCTTGGCCACATCCTCGAACTTGGCCCCACCGACGACCTCCGCGCGCAGCGTCTCGATGCGCTGGCGCGCCAGGGCCGAGTCGGCGGCCGTCACGGCGCGCGGAATCGACACCACGGAGAGCACGGCGCGGCCGGGACGGGTGAGCTGCTCCTTGTACCGATCGTAGAAGGCGCGCAGCTCGCTGTCCGGAATCTTGACGGATGAATCGGAGATCGCCGCCGCGTCAAACGCCACGAAGCTCACCTGCGACGAGTCGTTGAGGTCGCGATAGACCCCCCACAACTTGGCGTCAGAGACGAAGGCGTCACCGGCCAGCTGATCGAACAGCTTGGCCCGCGGGATCTCCTGCCGGTAGTAGTTCTCCAGCTGGACCAGCACCCCCTGCGAGCGAGCCGCCGAGCTGCCGATGAACCGGCGGTACTTGGCGATGTCGAAGCGACCGTCGGTCTGGAACTCGGGATTCTGCATGAGTTCCTGCGGCGGGCTCTGCTGCGACGCTTCGATGATCTCCTGGTCGGAAACCGCAATCCCCCGACGCTTGTACTCCTGCTCCAGCAGGATGTTGGAGACCAGCTGCTCGAAGGCCTGATCCTCGACACGGCGCCGCTCATCGAGCGACAGTCCGCGCCCGCTATTCTGCTCTTCCTGCTGCGCCAACTGGTTCGATAGGTTGGCCCAGGTGAGGTAGGGCACTTCCACGCCGTTGACTTCGGCAACGGCGGTGGCGGTGGTGATCTGGGAACCGCCGATACCTAGAAGGCCCGAGGTTTCGGCGAAAAGGAAAACTCCCACGAAGCAGATGACGATGAACAGCCAAATCCACTTCGCGGAGCTCCGCATCTGTTGGAGCACGGGGCGGTTACTCCTGCTGGAACACGGGGTGTGGCGGGGGGGGATCGAGAGCCGCGAAAGCTATTTGTGATCTGCGCCTAAAATCAAGTTAGAGTGTCACTTCTGATCGACTCGCTCGTCTCAGACACTGAGTACCAAACTGTTCATCTTGAGCGCCACATCTGGCGCGACGACTTCGAGGGCTAGGCATGGCCACGTCCGCCCGACTCGACGAGCTGAAAAAGAAGTTTGACGAGAACCCGCGTCGGTATTTCGCGCCTCTCGCCAACGAGTACCGGAAGCTGGGGGATCTCACCCAGGCGATCGCGCTCTGTCGCGCGCACCTGCCCAACCAGCCCGGTCACATCAGCGGTCACATCGTCCTTGCGCAGGCGCTCTACGAGGCGCGTGAGCTTGGGGAAGCGCGCTCGTTTTTCGAGGCGGCGCTCGACCTCGATCCCGAGAACCTGATCGCCCTTCGCTTCCTCGGCGACATCGCCCGGGAACAGGGCGAGCCGCAGAACGCGCGCATCTGGTACGAGCGCGTCCTCGAGGCCGATCCGCGCAACGACGAGATCGCGCAGCTGCTCAAGACGATCGATGAGACCCCGGTCGCCGTCGCGGAGGCGCCAGCCGCGCCGGACTTCCTCCCCGCGATCGAACCCACCAGCTACGAGCTTCCGGCCACCGGCAGCGATGCCGCATCTGACGCGCCGGGCGACCTGGCCTCCGTTGGGCACGCGGACGTGCATGCCGACCTGCAGGGCGATCTACAGGGCAACCTGCAGGCGGACGTTCACGCCGACGTGCAGGAGAGCTTCTCGACCGATTTCTCCTTTGCCAGCCATGGCGAGGTTTCGCTCGACAGCCCGGTGGAGCCCCCTCGGGGCGTGTCCGCCGAGTATGCGGCGATCACCGCCGATCCGGCCGAGCAGGACGTATTGGCGCACGGCGTTCCCGGCGAGGACGTCTTCCCGGAGCCGGAGGCGATCGCCGCCGGTCACAGCGACATCGACGACCCGTTCTTCGGCTCCACGTCGCACGACGCGCCGATGGCGCTCGGCGAGCTCGAGGCCGTAGCCGAGCCGTCGGTTGACGACTGGTTCGGGGTTCCGGCGGCGGAGCCTGAGACCGCCATCGCCAGCAGCAACGATCCCGCGGCCGCCGAAGCGTTCGACGATTCGTTCTTCCCCGACCTGGCGTCGGCGACCCCCGTCGCGGTCCCCGCCGTCGCCGAGGCGGCGACCTTCTCGATCGAGTTCCCGGAGGCGATCGACGCCAAGGCGCCGACGCCGCCGTATGTGCGCGCCGACGAAGGGCGACCCGGGTCGATTCCCACCCCGCCGTTCCTCGCCGCGCTCGACGCCAACGACCCGATGCCGGCGGCCACGCTCGACACGTCCCTCCTGGTCGAGTCGGCCCCGGAGCCGACGCCGACGTTCTCGTTCAGCGCGGCACCGACTCCCGTCGACTCCCCCGCGATTCTGTCGGCCGACGTCGTCGCCGCTGAGGCAGAGCTGGCGGCACCCGTCGCCGAAGTGCGCGAGGAAGGAGACGTCGCTCCCGAGTGGAGCGTCGGCGCAGATGCGTTCGACCTCGTCGAGACCAGCGCGCCGGCCGTTGCCAGCGCCGTTGTGGCCGAGGACGATTTGGCACCCGCGATCGCGTCTCAAGGCGAAGCGTTCGCGCCCGTCGCCGAGGCCGTCGCTGCGCCGGAGGAGGCGCTGGCGGCGATCGATGAGGCCTTCTCACCGTTCGACGAGATCGAGACCTCCGACCTCGCGACGGTCGAGGCGGTGGCCCCGGCCCCGATCGCCGACGAGGTCGAGGATCCCACGCTCGAAGTGGAGGCGATCGAGGAACCCGTGAGCGCCGTCGCCGAGGCTGTGGTGAGCGACCTCGAGGCCCCCGAGCCGATCGTCGCCGACGCGGCGCCCGCGTTAGGCATGCTCGACGGGATCGTGACGGAGGATCGCCTGGCCGACTACGCGCAGGAACTCGCCGCCGCCCCGGTTGCCGATGGGTTGGTCGTCGAGTACGGCGAGTTCGTCCCCCCCGACATCGACGAGACGCCGTTCATCGCCAGCAGCATCTCCGTTCCGCTCGATGCGCCCGACGCCTACAGCGCGGGAGCGCCTACGCTGAGCGCGCACGAACCGTTCCCGATGGAGGCCGATGTCGTCCTCGGGGCGTCACCGACTCCGACGTGGAGCGAGCCCGTCTCGGCCGATCCGCTCGTCGTCGAACCGATTGCCGGGTTCGTCGCGCACGAAGTGCAGCAGGACCGTCTCGAAGCCCCGGTCGCGTCGGTCGATGACGCGCGAGCCGAAGACGTACCAGCGGAGTCGCCGGCCTTTGTCACCGAGACGATGGCCGAGCTGTACCTGCAGCAGGGCTTCCACGACGAGGCGCTGTCGATCTACCGCCAGCTGCTCGCACAGCAGCCCGACGATCGTGCGCTGCGCGACCGGGTCGCCGCGCTGGAACGCGGCGCCTCGTCGACCGTCGTGGACGGGCTCGTCCCGCGCGACGCGGTCGACCGGGCCGGGCAGTCGGTGCGCGGCTTCTTCGCGCACTTCGCGCGGCGTGAGCCCCGACGGCAGGCGGCGCAGCAGCGCGGGAGCGACGATGACGCGGAGCCGGGTGAACCTGCCCCGTCGGCAACGATCGGGCGCGAATCGAGCTTTTCGGGGGTCGCGACACGCGAGGAGGCGCTGACCGTCCCCGATGCGCCGTCGGGGATGCCGACGCTGACGCAGCTCTTTGCGTCCGGCGCCGTGTCGGGGGCCGATGAGCACGCCGCATCGATGCTGGCCTCCGCTTTCGGCGGTGGTGAGCCGTCGTCGGTGGGGCCGGCGGGCGGGAGTGGCGAACGGGAGTTGTCACTTGAGCATCTCTTTCGCGATGTTCCTGCACGCTCGTCCGGCGCCGTGACGCTCGATGAGTTCTACGAAGGCTCGTCGTCAGGGGAATCAGACCCCGCCTCGCAGCATACCGAGGATGCCGATGAGCGCGGCGCGGACATCGAGCAGTTCACGGCCTGGCTCGAAGGCCTCAAGAAGAAGTGAGAATCGCAGTCCTCAACGGTCCGAATCTCAACCTCCTCGGCACGCGCGAACCCGCGCTGTACGGGACGACGACCCTGGCAGAAATCGAAGCCCGGCTTCGCGCAGTTGGCGCGGAGCTGGGCGTCGACGTTTTCTGCGCCCAACACAATGGGGAAGGGGAACTCATCACCGAGATCCAGGGGCTGCGCGGTCGTGCGCAGGGCGCCCTGATCAACGCCGGGGCATACTCGCACACGAGTCTCGCCCTCCGCGACGCCTTCGCCGCGGCCGAGGTGCCGTTCGTCGAGGTGCACCTGACGAACATCTACGCGCGCGAGCCCGAGCGGCGGCATTCGATGCTCGCGCCGGGGGCCCGCGCGGTGATCTGCGGCTTCGGTGCTGAGGGGTACGAGTGGGGGCTGCGCGGGCTGGTGGCGCTCCTCAAGGGCCGTGAGTAGCGCGCGCGAAGGCCGGCTCGCCGCCCTCGTCGATCGCCTGGTCGCCAATCACCTCGATGGGGTGCTGATCACGTCGCTCCCCAACATCCGGTACCTCACGGGCTTTTCGGGGTCGAACGCGCTCCTCTTCGTGTCGGCGCGCGACGTGTACCTGGTGACCGACTTCCGCTACGAGACGCAGGCGGCGGACGAGGCGGGTGACGTGGCGGACGTGCGTGTGGAGGCGAGCTCGCTCTGGTCGGGGCTCTGGACGCTCCTGGCCCCCCTGCCCGGGTTGCAGGCGCTCGGATTCGAGTCGGCCCACCTGATCCATCGAGATTTTCAGCGCCTTCTTGAACAGGGGGAACGCTACCATTGGCGCCCCTCCACCGAGCTGGTGGAGGAGCTCCGGGCACGCAAGGACGCGGACGAGGTGGCCCTCATCCGAACGGCCGGAGCGATGGCGATGGAGGCGTTGCGCGAGACGCTTGACGGGGTGCGCCCCGGGATGACCGAGCTGGCGGTCTGCGGGGCGCTGGAGCGCGCGCTCCGCCGCGCCGGCAGCGACGCCCATCCCTTCCCGCCGATCATCGCCTCGGGGCCGCGATCGGCACTTCCGCATGCACGGGCATCGGACCGGGCTATTGCGCCCGGGGAGTTTCTGTTGTTGGATTTCGGGGCGTCTGCGGGCGGCTATTGTTCGGACGTGACGCGGACCGTCGTGGTTGGACGGGCCGACGAGCGGCAGCGTGCGACGTACGAGGCGGTGCAGGAAGCGAACGCGGTGGCGCGGGAGGGTGTCCGGGCCGGTATGCGCGGGCGCGAAGCAGACGCGCTGGCGCGTGGCGTCTTGGAGGCTCGTGGGCTCGGAGAGCGGTTTGGCCACGGCTTGGGGCACGGGATCGGGCTGCAGGTGCATGAAGCGCCCCGGCTCTCGCGTTTGGCGGAGGAGGTGCTTCCGCTCGGCTCAGTGGTTACCATCGAGCCGGGGGTGTACGTGCCGGAGTGGGGGGGAGTACGAATCGAAGATGACGTTCATCTGAGCGCCGACGGGGCCGAGCTACTCACGCATTTCACGCGGGAGCTTCTCGAGCTGACCTGAGCGCTCGAGCCGGCGGACCTCAATGGCTGATATGATCGACTTACGCTATGTGAAGAAACTGATCGAGATGCTCGACGGCTCGTCCGTCGACTCCGTGGAGATCTCCTCTGACAAGGGGATGAAGATCCGCATCTCGAAGACGCCCCAGCAGCGCGGGGCGATGCAGATCCCGACGCCGGTGGCGATGCCGGCCCTCATGCCAGCGGCTCCGGTCGGTCGCCCCACGCCGACCGAGGCGATGCCGGCGATTGGTGACGCGGAGGCGGCCCCGCGTGCCGAGCCACCCAAGGCCAACCTGCTCGAGGTGAAGTCGCCGATGGTGGGGACGTACTACGCGCAGCCCGAGCCGGGGTCGAAGCCGTATGTCTCGGTTGGGCAGCGCATCGAGAAGGGGCAGACGCTGTGTATCATCGAGGCGATGAAGATCATGAACGAGATCGAATCCGAGTTCTCGGGTGTGGTCAAGGAAGTCGTGGCCTCGGACTCGCAGCCCGTGGAGTACGGCCAGGTCCTGATCCGCATCGATCCGAATGGGTAATCCGGTTCCGGCGCCCGAGTCCGCCCCCGCTGCCGCGTCGGCCGCCGGGGCGCCGCGCGCGCCGTTCAACTTCAAGGCGATCCTGCAGCAGATGGTGCAGCGGAGCGCGTCCGACTTGCACCTCAAGGTCGGGCGCCCGCCCACGCTGCGCATCAACGGGGATCTCTCGCCGCTTCCGCTTCCGGCCCTCCGACCGGAGGACCTGAGCACGCTGGCGAAGGAGATCATGACGCCGAAGCAGGTGAAGGAGTTCGCCGAGTTTCGCGAGGCCGACTTCGCCACCGGCGTGCCGGGGATTGGCCGCTTCCGGGTCAACGCGTACCAGCAGCGCGGGACGATCGCCTTCGCGATCCGGACCGTGCCGCACCAGGCGAAGTCGATTCAGGAACTGAACCTGCCGCAGATCGTCGACGATATCGCGATGCTCCCGCGCGGGCTGGTCCTGGTGACCGGGGTGACGGGGTCGGGGAAGTCGACCGCGCTCGCCTCGATGCTGCAGGTCATCAACGAGAAGCGGTACGCGAACATCATCACGATCGAGGATCCGATCGAGTTCCTCCATCGCGACATCAAGTGCCACATCAACCAGCGCGAAGTGGGGACCGATACGGGCTCCTTCGCGCAGGCGTTGCGGCGCGTGCTGCGTCAGGACCCCGACGTCATTCTCATCGGCGAAATCCGCGACCTCGATACGCTGGACACGGCGCTCAAGGCGGCGGACACGGGGCACCTGGTCTTCTCGACGCTGCACACGACCGACGCGACGCAGACGATCAACCGCATCCTGTCGTTCTACCCGCCGCACCAGCAGAACGAGGTGCGCTTTGCGCTCTCGAACGCGCTGGCGGCGGTGGTCTCCCTCCGCCTGGTGCCGCGCGCCGACAAGCCGGGGCGTGTGCCGGCGTGCGAAGTGCTCATCAACACGGCGGCGGTGCGCGAGCAGATCCGCGACGTCTCCAAGACGCTCAACATCCCCGACCTGATCAAGGAAGGGACGGTGCAGTACGGGATGCAGAGCTTCGATCAATCGCTCATGTCGTGGTACTCGCGCGGGACGATCTCGTACGAGAACGCCCTCTTCCACGCGACCAATCCCAACGAGCTGGCGCTGCGGGTACAGGGCGTGGCGGGATCGAGCGACACCTCCTGGGACGAGTTCCAGACCGACGAGACCGCGTAGTTCACGCCGGGCCCCGAGAATCTCCATGTTCAAGAAAGTCCTCGTCGCGAATCGCGGAGAGATTGCCCTCCGCGTGATTCGCGCCTGTCGAGAGTTAGGGATCCAGACGGTCGCCGTGTATTCCGAGGCCGACCGTGAGTCCCTGCACGTCCGCTTTGCCGATGACGACGTCTGCATCGGCCCCGCCCCCGCGCGTGATTCGTACCTCAAGATTCCGCGCATCATCGCCGCCGCCGAGATCACCGGCGCCGACGCGATCCATCCCGGCTACGGCTTCCTGGCCGAGAACGCCGAGTTCGCCGAGACGTGCGCGGCGTCGAACATCACCTTCATCGGCCCCACCGCGGAACAGATCCGCGTCATGGGCGACAAGGCGGCGGCGCGCAAGGCGATGATGGATGTCGGCGTCCCCATCGTCCCGGGAACTCCCGGGCCGGTCGACGATCCCGACGCCGCGCTCGAGTTCGCGAAGGAGATGGGCTTCCCGGTCATCATCAAGGCTGCCGCCGGCGGTGGTGGGAAGGGGATGCGCGTGGCGAAGGATGCCGACGAGTTCCTGCGCTCCTTCTCGCTGGCGCGCTCCGAGGCGCTGTCGGCCTTTGGCAACGGCGAGGTGTACGTCGAGAAGTACCTGGCCAGGCCGCGGCACATCGAGTTCCAGATCCTTGGGGACAAGCACGGCAACGTGATTCACCTGGGAGAGCGCGACTGCTCGGTGCAGCGGCGCCACCAGAAGCTCATCGAGGAAGCGCCGAGCCCCGCGATGACGCCGGAATTGCGCGCCCGCATGGGCGAGGCCGCCGTGCGCGGCGCCAAGGCGATCGACTACGTGGGCGCCGGGACGATCGAGATGCTGCTGGACGAGGACGGGTCGTTCTTCTTCATGGAGATGAACACCCGGATCCAGGTGGAGCATCCGGTCACCGAGCAGCTGACGGGGGTCGACCTCGTGAAGGAGCAGATTCGCGTTGCGGCTGGCGAGCCGCTGTCGGTGCTCGAGCTGCCGCCGCTGCGCGGCCATGTCATCGAGTGTCGCGTGAACGCGGAGGACCCGTCGCGCGGCTTCCAGCCGTCACCCGGGCGCATCGACGTCTTCCATCCGCCCGGAGGCCCCGGGGTACGACTCGATACGCACGTGTATGCCGGCTACACGGTGCCGCCGTACTACGACTCGCTCCTGGCCAAGCTCATCGTGCAGGGACGCGACCGCGCCGAAGCGCTGCGCCGCATGCAGCTCGCTCTCGAGAGCTTCATCATCGAGGGCGTCACGACGACGGCACCGTTCCTGGCGCGGGTGATGGTCAACAAGGGATTCCAGGCGGGGCAGGTCGACACGAAGTGGTTGGAGCGCGAGATCGGCGGGATCCTCAAGGAAGGGGGCTGAGGTGCGGCTGGATGTCTTCTTCGGCGCCCACGGACTGACGAGCGCCGACGTGCAGGGACGGGTGATGGTGGTGATCGACGTGCTGCGGGCGTCCACGACGATCGCGGTCGCCCTGGCCCATGGGGCGCGCACGGTCATCCCTTTCGAGAGCGCCGAGGAGGCCATCACGCGCTCCAAGTCGTTCGAGCGCGGCCAGTACAAGCTGGCCGGCGAGCGCAAGAACCTCATCATCCCGGGCTTCGACCTGGGGAACTCGCCGCGCGAGTACACGCGCGAGGCGATCGAGGGGAAGACGATCCTCTTCACCACCACCAACGGGACCGTGGCGCTCATCGCCGTACAGTCCGCGCGTGAGGTGCTCGTCGGCTCGTTCGTGAACTTCACGGCCGTGAGCGCGATGGTGCGCGCCGCCGCGCGCGCCCGGAGCGACATCGCGATCGTGGCC
>Ga0116177_10002904_pt1 | contig 12578 bp, 11 predicted proteins | sample AD_STIC10_MetaG_FD_89750 | JGI IMG/M metagenome (GOLD analysis project Ga0116177, IMG submission 89750) | Active sludge microbial communities of municipal wastewater-treating anaerobic digesters from USA - AD_STIC10_MetaG | ecosystem: Engineered > Bioreactor > Anaerobic > Digestate | place: USA...
GAATTTGGGTTCAAGACTGACATGTTTGATCGGCGGCTACGTTTCAATGCTTCGACCTTCTATTACGACTATCGTGATCTGCAGGTCTTTATCTTTGACGTCAGTCAGGTTCCACCGGTGCAGCGGAAGCTCAATGCTGGGAATGCCCGGATATTTGGACTAGAAGCAGAAGTGACAGTGCGGCCTACAAACTATCTGGAACTGTTTACCTCCGTCACCCTGATGGATAGCAAATACAAGAACTTTGTAGCACAGGGAGGCGTAACCTTTTCCGGCAATCGCCTTGTCAATGCCCCTAACTTTGCCGGGGCAGCGGGGATAAGGCTAACGGTTCCGTTGAAAAACGGCAGTGAAATCCGCGCCAATGTCGAAGGGACTTATACATCTTCAATTTTCCTGCTCCCCGACAACGCGCTACAAAACAAGGTTGGCGGATACGGCCTGGTCAATGGGCGTCTTGCTTGGTCAGCCTCCGAAGGGCGTTACGAAATTGCATTATGGGGCAAGAACTTGACGAACAAGGCTTATGTTACTTCTATAGCGCCGATTATCACGCAGGACCAGCTCAACTACAATGAGCCGCGCACATTCGGTGTCGAGCTCATTGCAAGGTTTTAACGCTGGAGCATACCCAGATCGAAAGAGAGATAGAAGCCATGATAGAAATTTCCGACTGGCTCGGAGGCCTTGATGCTGCGCTTGCCAGCAATGATGCAGCGGCTCTTGCATCGCTCTTTCAGCCAACCGGTCTGTGGCGTGATTTTTTGGCGTTCGATTGGACGCTCGCCACTCACGAGGGATGGCCTGCGATTGCGGCCTTCGCCAGTTCGCGGGCAGGAGCAACTGCTGCTCGCAACTGGACAACCGACGCACCAATCGGTGCCAGCGAGGGTTTCATCAACTTCGAAACGGAAGCGGGTCTTTGCCGCGGCTATGTAAGGCTTATGGATGGCAGGGCAGTCACTTTGTTCACGATGCTGGATGATCTACGAGGCCATGAATTTCCGGTGCGCGGCAGGCGGCAAAGCGGTGTGGTGGAAGATGCCAAGGGCCGCAACTGGCAAGACCTGCTGCTTGCGGAAAAAGCGGAAATGGGCATTTCGCGTCAGCCATATGTGTTGGTCGTTGGGGCAGGACAGGCCGGCCTTGCGATCGGGGCCACGTTGCGTCTGCTCGATGTGCCGTATCTGTTGATCGACAAACACCCGCGCGTGGGTGACCAGTGGCGATCACGCTATAAGTCGCTGACGCTGCATGACCCGGTCTGGTACGACCACATGCCCTATCTACCCTTTCCCGATCACTGGCCGGTCTATACCCCCAAGGACAAGATGGGCGATTGGCTCGAACAGTATGCCCGGGTCATGGAACTCAACGTTTGGAACGGCACGGAATTAGTGTCGGCCCGGCACGATCCTGCAAGCGGCAATTGGCGGGCTCTTGTTTGCAAAGGTGGTGAAGAGATTACGCTTCGTCCGACCCATCTCGTTATGGCGTTGGGCAATGCCGGATTCCCGATTGTCCCAGAGATCCAAGGTCAGGATGCTTTCAAGGGACAGCAATATCATTCCAGCGCGCATCCCGGCGGAGAAGGCCTTAACGGAAAACATGTCATTGTTGTCGGCGCGAACAACAGCGCCCATGATATTTGCGCCGATATGGTTGAGCATGGCGCCAGCGTGACAATGGTGCAACGCTCCTCCACACATATCGTGCGACAGCACACTATGACCGAGGTTTTGCTTAAGCCAGTCTATTCGCAAGAAGCGGTTGATGCGGGGATCACGACCGAGCGAGCAGATCTGATCAACGCGTCGGTGCCAATCCGCCTGCAGGAGATTGGCGCGCGTGAGACCTGGGCCAAGATCCGCGAGGCTGAGGCTCCCTTCTACGCGCGGTTGGAGAAAGCGGGCTTCAAAGTGGATTTCGCCGAAGACGGCGCGGGCATTAGCGGCAAGTATCAACGTTCGGCATCTGGCTATTACATCGATGTCGGGGCGTGCGAGATGGTCGCAGACGGGCGCATAGGGCTAAAGTCAGGCTGCGACATTACTTGTCTCACGGAGACCGGCATGACCTTTACCGATGGAAGCCAGATTGAGGCCGATCTGATCGTCTATGCCACCGGCTTTGGATCAATGGAGGAGTGGGTCGCCCGCCTGATAGGCGAAGACGTTGCCGAAAAGATCGGCAAATGCTGGGGCTATGGTTCCGGGTTCAAGGGTGATCCTGGCCCATGGGAAGGCGAACTGCGCAATATGTGGAAACCCACCGCGCAGGAAGGCCTGTGGTTCATGGGCGGAAATCTTGCGCAGGTCCGGTTTTACTCCAAACTGCTGGGTCTCCAGCTCAAAGCTAGGGCTGAGGCTATAGTTTGAAGACATTGAAACAGGGCTGGCCGTCGCTGACCGACACGCCGGCCCCACGCCTCAGGCTTCTTCGAGACCATAGTGCTCTGCAAGCATGCCATGCCATTCATCAACTGACATGGAGGGCTTCACCTCCTCGATAAGCTCGCGCTGTTCCGGAGAGGCAACCAGGTTCTGCAAAGCAGGGTTCGGGTCCTGAACAATCCTCACAATTGCTTCGCTCAATAGCGCAACATCACCGCCGTCGCGCTCATCCTTTTCGATGATCGCCAGTGCCCGGGCCAGACGCGGGCGGTTGGCAGAGGAAACGTCGGTCTCGGGAAGGACACGGCGGGCCGATGTGAACCCGGTCGGGAAGTCGCCCGGTTCGATTAGCGCAACGCGTACCGGGGATTGCCTCAATTCGATTCGCAAGGCCTCACAATATCCTTCAAGGGCGAATTTACTGGCACTGTAGATTCCTTGGAAGGGTGCGCCGACCAATCCCGCAAGCGACCCAGTTACCACGATCTTCGCAGCCTCACGTTTGCGTAAATGTGGTAAAACCGCCCGGCAAACCCGATGAACTCCAAAAACATTGGTCTGGAATTGTGCTATCATGAGTTCGGTTGCGGTGTCCTCAATCGGTCCCATTAGTCCAAAACCAGCATTACAGACGACAACGTCCAACCTATCGGCCCGATCTATAACTTCCGCAACCGCCCGGTCTACGGATTCGGTGTTGTCCACATCCATAGCAACCAATTCCACGCCAGAATAAGGCTCGGTTCCGTTCGGGTTGCGCGATGTTCCAAACACGCGGTAACCGATGTCGACGAGTGCTGCAGCCATGATCTTGCCAATACCTGAACTCGCGCCGGTTATTAGCGCAACATGTTGGTCACTCGTCTGTGCTGCATTCATAAGTAAATCTCCTCTGTATCATGAATAGGTCGATCTTTTGTTCAATCCGGTCTCGCTTTGAGGCCATGCTTGGCAGGTGAGGCTGCAGGCACAAGTATGATCGCAACAGCGATCAGGCCGGCGCTGGCGGCCAATACCATCGACAGCCCATGATGCGAGAGCAGTTCTCCCAATACAGTCGGTATCACAGCTGCGCCTAGCAACTGGGCAGACGCAGTATATGGAAGGCTCTTTCGTTGCGGATCGGACTTCAGTACCAAACCTGATAGGGCGGGGGTGCCGACCATCCATGCAAAACCGAAGCCGATGAGTAAAAGCCAGCCGGTCAGGCCTTCAGGCCCCAATAATATCAGCATAAACACTGCCGCAGTCATGACCGCACCACTCGCGATCACTTGAAGATCGCTGCGAGAATGGGTTCCTATCACCACAGCGACAAGGGCCCCTACCATCTGCCCAGCCAGAGATGCCGTAACCATCGGAGTTACTGTCTCTTGCTGCATACCGCTGGATTCAAGCCAGATGCCTAGATATGCCCAGACTCCGATCGCCGCACCTAGGTAAAGGCCGCAAGTTGCAAGGGCGACCCATCCGGCGATCGGCGGAGGTCCTCCGTCAGCTGTGGGCTGGGGTATCGGATGGTGGCTGGGCATCAAAAGCAGCAGGGGCGTTGATGACAAGGCGATTAATGATAGCACCGTCTGCATGGATGCCGCGGACGCCTCTGGAGCCGCCAGCGAAAAGCCTTGCATGATTGCATACTGGCTAGTCGCCTGCAGAAATAGAAAGAGTCCACTTGCGGCATTAACGTTGGTTTGTTCGGCAATCCTTGCTGCGGCCAATGCTACTATCAAACCGCTGCCAATCCCGGCCAAGGCTCGTGTCAGGAAAAGCGGGATGACGCTAGGCAGAAGGTTGCCGGCAATCAAAATAGCGATGCCGAGAATGCCAACCGTCTGGACTGTTCGGTACTTCAATAATGCCACACCGATTGTGCTGCCAAGTGCTATGGCGCTAATTTCGGCAGCGGCAAGAGTGCCCAATTTTTGTTCGCTAATGAGGTTTTCGTGGATGTAGGCACCGTAGAGCAAGGGCTGGATGCCGAGAACCATTAGCCCTACTGCTCCTAGGATGAGGACCGGCAAGATCCTTAACTTCGAGTGGGGTTCATCATGCATTTGGCAGGCGGGCGATGGCGGAGACTTCCAGCATGATGCCAGGCAGCGCGAGCTGGGTGGTGCCGATCGCCGTCCAGGCCGGGTGCGGTTTTCCAAGGCGTTCGGCTTGGATGCCGATGAAGGTAGGGCTTTGGCCAATCAGGTCGCCGACATGATAGCTTGTCAGGCTGAACACGTCGGACAGGCTCGCACCGGCTTCTGCCAGCACCATCGCCATCTGGTCGAAGATATTGCCGATCTGCGTGGCGAGGTCATCGGGAACCGACTGATCTGCGTTGTAGCCCATGATTCCTGAAAGATACAGATCGTTACCGACCCGCACGGCCGGGGCAAAGCAATAGCCGTCATAGATGGGCTGTAAGGGGGCAGGAACGACAGCGGCGAATGGTTTCGTGGTCATAAGAGATCCTTTCAAATATTACCTTGGGCGATATCGGCATCGACCTTGCGATCAATGCGATAGAGCGAGGAAAGCAGGCCTTTGACGACCATCCAGCGCAGAGGTTCTGGTGGCAGCGGGAACATCCGGCGGCGAAACAGCTCGACTTCGGGGTTGGGCCTGCCCAACACTTGATCGGCCAGCATCGGCCCGGCATAAGTGCCTTGGGCAATACCGTGACCGTTGTAACCGATCCCGTAGAACACCGTGCCGCGCGCATTTGCCTGATGGATGGGCAGGAAGTCGAGGGTCAGCCCCAGCCACCCGCCCCAGAACGACTCTATCTTGACATCAGGTATCTCTGGAAAGCGCTGGACAAAGACTTCGTGCCATTGCGCAAAAACCTCGGGCAGATAGCCTGTCGTCAAGGTGCTGCCATAGCCATATTGCACGTTCTTCGATCCACCCGAAATGCGGCCATCTCCTTGCGGACGGTAGTTTTCCATGACTTCGTGCGCGGTGTAGAGCGCCTCGCGCCCGTCCCAGCCGATGCGCCGCCATTGCTCGTCCGTCAGCACCTGGGTGCGGAACAGGGTGACCCGTACCGGGAATACCTTGCTGCGCATCCGGCCGAGCGTGGCTGGAGTGTAGCCATTGGTCGCAACGACCAACTTGTCGGCGCTGACCGAGCCCTTGGCGGTGTGGACGACGACGGGTGAACCGGAATCCTCAATGCGCGTTACAGCGCTGTCCTCGAAGATGCGTACGCCGGCACCGATGGCCGCCTGACGCAAGGCCATCACATACTTGCCTGGATGCAGGTGCCCGCCCGCCTTCTCGATCATACCGAAGCGGACATGGCCCGGCAGATTGCGGCGGCGCACCTCGGCTTCATCTAGAAAGGCCAGTTCAACACCCAATTTAGCCGCCAGCTCAGCTCCCTCAGCCAACGGCTTGCGATGGCGGGGATGAAGGCCCGTAACGATATTACCGGTAGGCAGGTACTCGCAGTCCACGCCCAGCTTTTGAATCATAGCCTCGGTGTAGCGCACCGCCCGGTCGGCGAAGCGCGCAAACTCTACCGCGCGTTCCTTTCCGAGAGTCTTGACCATCGTTGGAAAATCCTTGCCGATAGTCGGCGTCAGGTGCCCGGCATTCCGGCCGCTCGCCCCCATCCCGCAAAAATCCTTCTCAACTAGCGCTACGTCAACGCCAGCTTCGCGCAACGAAAGCGCAGCGCTCAGGCCAGTAAACCCGCCACCAATGATTACAACATCAGCACGAACTGCTCCGGCTAACGACGGACACTTTTGCACAGGGCTTTCTAACCATGGGCTAACTTCAATGAATTCGCTGACAGTCATCCGACGCCTACTTCTAAATGAAACATATATATCAAAAAAACCGACAATACGTCGAAAGTCAAGCTGAAAACCGAATAAAAAAGGATAAATATCGGAAAAAATGCTTGGGGACCACGCGGAGATTGTAACCTGATGTAAGCGGGTGAACAATCTGTTCATGAGGAAGGCGATTTACTTCGGAGCAAGAATGGCCAGCCCGCACAGTACGGGGCTCGGTGTCGAGCTGCATGGCTCACTGTCCGTCAACCTCAGATTTTGTCAATCCTAGCCCTGTCCAGTCAGTTCGCCGATTGCAGTCGATCTGACAAAATTCGGATGAGTTGATCATTCTCACGCCGTCGGCCCTGGACAATGAGCTGCTGACAAAGATCAATACCACTTTAGATGATTTAGGACCGCAAAGAGTTGGCGGAAAAGTTGTCAGCGGTCCGGCGTCAGGCTTGCTCGAGCATTGAGATAGGCGGAGTTAAATCCGGCCGTATACTTGGAGCTAACCACAATCGCGCCGCGCTCCTCCATCGGCAATGCCGACGCCTATTCACCACCGCTTGCTTGCTTTTCGCGGGCAAAGTCTAGCACCCGGTCGGGACCTTGCTCGCGAATCAACAGAACGAAGAAAGCAGTCGCCTCACGCCGGTCATATTCGTAGGCTTAGAGTGCTGCTTCGACGCCGTCCGCCTCCGACATGTGCCAAGCAAATAGGCGGGCATCGATGTGGAATACAAAGCGAATGGCGATGCCTGGATGCTGTCAGTGTCGGACAACGGCCTCTGTATGGCAAAGGAGGACGAGGATCATAGGCCCGGGCTAGAAACCGGCATTGTAGAGGCGCTGACGGCGCAGTTGGACGCGTTGGTTTCCATTGCCAACCAATCACCTGGCACGAAAATTATCATCAGGCATATCGCTTGAAGTGGTCCACCTAATCGTAGATTTTAAAGTCAATCTCCTTAAACAAGTATCCTCGGTTGATATGACGTTGTCAGCCCGTCTTGTTTATGCAGTGTTTTGGCCATTCTTGTTTTCACGTACGCAATGTTGTCATGTCCTTACTGGCAGCTTTTAAACCAAAAGCGTCGAAAGTTGACGTTCAATATGCCCGCCTAGTCAACGGCGGCTGCCGCTAACAAAGCCGCCGTCTAGATGGCTAATCGAGCGTCACGAAACCTTCCGTTCGTTCACCTCACATTTTTTCGCCGCTTACGGCTGCTTTTGTGGATCAGATCAAGCTGTGCCAATATCTCAAATGTTGTTTACACCGACGCGGGCCTTGGATGGCGACGGTCCCACTTGGGTGCTGGCGAACGGGATCACTGATTCCATTCGCCAGCAGGCAGCGTTTGACCGGCGTTAAAGCGATTCGGAGATAGCGGATATCTAGGGTGTAACGAGATATTTCTCGCCCGTGCGCATGGCGCGGTAATCGATGGCTGCGTCTTTGTCGAGCATCTGTTCCAGCGTGACCTTCTGCTTGTAATGGCTGGCAAAGGTGGAGGTCAGATTGTCTAACACTCGTTTCCGCATCCGGGCCATGGTTTCCACTCCCGCCTTTTGCAGGAATGGGAACAGCAGCCATCCCGACAGGGTGAAACCGAAGCCATAGGACGGCGTCAGGATCGTGGGGCCGACGTCCAAGCGGCCATAGATATACATCTTCTTCGCCTGATCCGACCCGTAACGGCTGAATTCCTTCATCTTGCCAACCGCGACCTGTTCCATTGCCTTGAACGCCATATCGACAGAGGTTCCGCCGCCGATCGGATCAAAGCCGACATAAGCGCCCGATTCGTCGATCGCGCTGCGCAATTGCGCCATGAAATCATCGTCTGACGTATTCACGATATGCTTCGCGCCGAGGCCTTTCAGCAAATCTACCTGTTCCTGCTTGCGCACCACATTGACCAGCGCCATTCCGTCTTCCAGACAGATACGGTTGAGCATCTGGCCCAGGTTCGATGCCGCGGCAAAATGCAGGATGGCCTTGTGACCTTCCATCTTTGCGGTTTCGACAAAGCCCAATGCAGTCATCGGATTGACGAAGGCGGAGGCGCCATCTTCAGACGAAATATCCCCCAGCGGCAGGCACATGCCCGCTTCCGCAATGGAATATTGGCTGAATGAGTTTCCGGGAACGCAGGCAACCCGTTGGCCGATCAGGGCCTGCGCGGCGGGATCGTCCCCTGCGGCGACTACGGTGCCCGCACCTTCATTGCCTACGGGCATACGCTGGCCGTGTCGGCCTTTCGAACCGCTGAGGAAAGGTTCGGGCATCCTGGCGACGATCTTGCCTGGCGAATAGTGCGCGTTTTCCAGATCGGCCGCGCTGAACAGCAGCGCCAGATCAGAAGGATTGATCGGCGCGGCTTCCATCCGCACCAGTACTTGCGCGCCCTTTGGCTCGGGGAAGGTCGTTTCGGCGACTTCAACCGTCAGTGTGCCATCCGATCCTAAAGTCGTAAAAACCTGTTTTCCAACCGTACTCATCAATTCTTCTCCTCATTTATTCTTGTTCGTCGGGTGTCCGTCGTCAGAACATTTGGCACGGATGGCTGCGTAAATTAACGGAGCATTGGCCTCATCAGTTGGGTTGATATTAAGCGGCGAGCTTGCGGTGTTGCAAGCGCCGATAGCGCAATGTCCGCTTTGTTGTCGTGTCTGGACAGTCCGCTACGCCAACATTGTTGTGGATAGCGGAATGTCTGCTGTCGTTGGCCGACCCTCCAACCATATCGCTGTCCGCGTAATCCCACCCGATCAATCTGCATGATTTCGTCGAGCATCGCCTGACGACGACGGTTCAGTCATCGTCCAGCAATTCGGCCGCGTAGGCGGGCGTCATCCAGGCTTTGGCGATATTGGTGATTTGGATCATGAGCCCGATGATGAACAGCCCCGCCGCTTCCCATTCCTCCGAGCGATCGGGATACCACATCCCCTGATCGGCAAACCGCCCCAGCAGCATGACCCAGAACCCCGCGAGCACGCAGGTCACGAAAGCACCGATGGCCAAAGCCTTCCAGAAAATGGCCCACTCGCGTTCGTCGCGCGGGGCCTTGCCTCGCTGCTGGTACTCGATGAGACCCGAGTAAGTGCTTGCAGAGATCATCGCGACGAACACCAGCCAACGGCCGCTTTGCCCTTGCGCGGTCAGGACGAGGCCTGCGATGCTGGCCGCCATTAACACGAGATTGCCAAAGATCGCAACGCGACGGGCTATTACGGTCGTGGTTTCCTGGCCCGTCACAGCCATAGCGACCCTGTCTATGCCAGTGACCACTTCGTTATTCCCATAAGCCATAATTCGTGTCCCTTCTCGATTCGTGACACCCCGCCCGGTTGCCTTCAATGTTCGTCCATCAGGACCCCGGAATAGGCTGGTGTCTTCCAAGCCGCCGCGATATTGGTGGCCTGTGTCGTCAAGCCGGTCACGAAGAAGCCAAGGGCCTGCCACTCCCGTGATTCTTGCGGAAACCACATCCCGTCATCGGCAAAAACACCAAGGAACAGGAACCAGATGCTCACAAGCGAGGCGGCCATAAAGCCTCCGAAAGCCATCGCCTCGGCCGCAACGGCGCGCTCGCGCTCATCGGGCGGGGAGTTACCGCCGATCTTAGCCCGGACATGGATCGTGTGCGTAATCGACCAGATCATCGCGCCAAAGACCAACGTCTGACCAAACCGCAGGCCATTCGCCGCGGCGACGAGACCGGCGAGGGCCACAGCAATAAGCAGCAGATTCACGATGATGGACATCAACGGCCCTGTCAGCGCCAGATTGCGCGGTCGCCCAAGCAGCTGCCCCATCCGCCTCGCTGCCTCATTCTCTCCGTAAGCCATCATTCGCGTCCTTCCTGCAATGTCTGCGAGAGCGAGGGAAACGGATGAAACGAAAACAGCAGTTCCACCGACACGCCGAACACCTCGGCCATCGAAAGCGCCAGTTCGAGGCTGGGCTTGTAATCGCCGCGCTCGAGGAAGCCGATGGTTTGCGGGTTGACCCCGACGGCTTCCGAAAGCTCGCGCCGGGTCATCCCGGCATCGGCCCGAAACATGGCGATTCGATTGTGTATTTCCCTCGACATGTTTGCAATATGCATCATTCGTTGTGTTTACACAACAAAAATGTGATTTACGCGAATGACGCTTGTGCCATGCTGACCTGTCCCAGCGCGCATGTTCCTCGGGTGGCGCATTTGCCGGATCACGGGCAAGCTTGGCAACGTAGGGCCGTCCGGAAGGTTGTCGTGTCCTGACAGGCAGCTTTCAGGTCAGAAACGCCGAAAGCTGACGTTCAAGGCGCCCGCCCCGGCGAAGGCAGTTTTCGCTAACAAAGCCGTCGTTCATTCAGCTAATCGGGCTCCGCGAAAGCTGCCATTCGATAAGCTTCCATTCCCTCACCGTTTACTGCTGCTTTCGTGCATGAAATTTAGCAATTCGGATGGCTGGAATGTTGTGGAGAGCGGTCGGTGCGCTTTCTAGCTATGAGATTCCCGGGGCGCAGATTTGGGCTTGCCATCCTAGCCATCGTGCCGATCGCAAAATCTATACGCATAGGAGAGAATTACGCGCGACGTTTGAAGACATCGACGCAATGATTTGCGGTTTGATTTAAGAGAAAGACATTCCTGCGAGAGAGCAAATCGAAAATGCACGAAAGCTAGTTAGTAAACTTCTCAAAATTTTGAAATGATCCGACTGATGGAGTGCCAAGTACAATCACTTACCGGAAAATAATTTCAGGGCGCACGTCACCTTTGCTAATTATCAACTCAATTATTCTGACATAGGCGCTCCTGGGGAGTAATCGTTTCGAAAGCAATTTCTGTCATTCTGTCAGTCCGATATAAAAATGGAAGGTAGATCCTATGCTCGAACGGTCGGGTGGCTTTGGGCGACGCACTTCGTCGGTTGGCGCGACGCAAACGGGGCCGCAGGGCTTTGGCACCATATCTGCAAGCGGTGGCTTCGGTACGGCGCCGACCGAACGGTTTGAGCATTCGCGGGTCAATGGCTCTGCCAGTGACATTGACTTTAAAATCATCGGTAATGACTTACAGTTCGTTGAAATTGAACTCGACCCCGGTGAAAGCGTGATAGGCGAACCGGGTGCGATGGTGTGGAAGGATTTCGACATCGAGCCCGCCACAATGCTAGACGCCAATGCCGATCCTGACGTTGGCCTGGGTCGACGAATGCTCAACGCAGGTAAACGGATGGTGTCGGGCGAAAACCTGTTCCTTGCGGTTTTCACCAATCAGGGCGTTGGCATTTCGAAACGAGCAAAAATAACCTTTTCCTCACCGATGCCAGGCAACATCCTGCCGCTGCGCCTGTCTGATTATGGTGGCAAGGTTATCTGCCAACGCGAGAGCTTCCTTGCGGCAGCCCGTGGCGTGACGGTGGGCGCAACACTAATCCCGGGCATGCGCGGCCGTGGAGTGTCCGGCATGCTCCGCGGCGGTATCACCGGCATGTTGGGCGGCGAAGGCTTCATCATGCAGAAGATGGAGGGCGAAGGTTGGGCCTTTGTCCACATGGGCGGCGTTGTGATCGAACGCAAACTGGAGGCTGGAGAACGAATTCACGTCGACACCGGCTGCGTTGCGGCCTTTACTCAGGGTGTAGATATGTGCGTCGTGATGGCGGGAGGCGGCATTCGCAACCGTGCTTTGGGAGGCGAGGGATTGTTCTACGCCGCGCTGACTGGACCGGGAACCGTATGGATTCAATCAATGCCATTTGCGCGACTTGCCGTCCATATGGTGCACGCTGCAGCAGGAGGTGGTTATGGCGGGGAGACCGGCATCGGTGAAATCGCCGAGGTTGCGGCCATCGGCGCACTGGGTATAGCAGGCGTGGCAGCCGTCGGCACTGGCGCTTTCGCAAGCGGCGCGATAGCCGAGCAGATGGCGGAAAATTACGCCAAGGACGCCTTCACCACTGCTACCGGCCTCGATGCAGATAGTGGCATTTTGGGTACCATCGGAGGGTGGCTGTCTAACGATTAGGAACAGAGCATTTAGGAGACAGCAGTGTGACCTCGTTCCCCGCCAGCAAAAGCCCCTGGTCGGATCGTTGAGCTCGGCATAGCAAAGCGCGTGACTCAGTTGCAGATCGATGTCTGCTAAGTTGTCGCGAATGCCTGCCATAATGGCGTTGCACAAATTCCCAAGCCTGTTCCTTGAAACCGTACTGGGCAGGGATGAATCGCAGCCTGACATCACTCTTTTCGCTATTCATTGTCGTCTTCAGGTCGCCTGGTTGTTCCCCGTCAGCACCAATGGCACAGATTTGATGTTGTGATTTAAGGAGTGTTTTGGTCTCATCGTAGTGACGAAGGAACGAAGATGAGACCAAAACACTCTGGCCAACCCAAGGCCTCTGC
>Ga0116177_10002906_pt1 | contig 12571 bp, 9 predicted proteins | sample AD_STIC10_MetaG_FD_89750 | JGI IMG/M metagenome (GOLD analysis project Ga0116177, IMG submission 89750) | Active sludge microbial communities of municipal wastewater-treating anaerobic digesters from USA - AD_STIC10_MetaG | ecosystem: Engineered > Bioreactor > Anaerobic > Digestate | place: USA...
CACGACGCTGCAGAGAGCCACCCCTTCCAGAGGGCGGCTCCCGACCCATCGGGCGGCGGCCCTGGCCGCAGTGCCGTCAAACCACCCGGATGTCGCCACGTCGAGACTTCGGTCGATTCGCCGCGCCGTGGCGAGCCCCAGGTGCGTGTGGGTGTTCCCAATGTCGAGAACAAGGATCATTTGGCGAGCGTGACGTCGCCGCCGGTAATTCGTTCGAGGCGGCCGTGCTCGGTCCGCACCAACAGCGCGCCTTCGGAATCGAGCGATTCGGCTCGCCCGCGAATGCGCCGGGAGCCGAGCAGAATGGTGACATCGCGGCCCAGGGTGGTGCAGAGCTGCTCCCACTCGGCGGCGAGCCCCTCGAATTGCCCCTCCTTGAGCCGGAGATAATCGCGATCAAGCGCGCGCAGGACGGTGACGGCCAATTCGGCCCGGTCAAAGGGGCGGCCGGCTTCGGCGCGCAACGACGTGGCGATGCGCCGAAGGTCCGGCGGAAAGTCGCCAGCCGCCTGGTTCACGTCCAGCCCGATCCCGAGCACGACATGCCGGATGCGATCCAGCTCGGCAGTGGGTTCGGTCAGGATGCCGGCCACTTTGCGTCCGCCCACGAGGATGTCGTTGGGCCATTTCACTTCCAGCGTGAAATCGGTCTGCTCCCGAATCGCGCGCGCCAGCGCGGTGGCCGCCATGATCGTGAGCTGAGTGGCTTCGTGCGGACGCAGCACGGGGCGGAGCAGGATCGAGAACCAGAGTCCGGCCCCGCGGGGCGAGACCCAGCGGCGTCCGAGGCGACCGCGCCCTTTGGTTTGAGACTCGGCGAACACCACGACGCCTTCCCTGACGCCGTCGCGGGCGAGCTTCTCGATGATGTCGTTGGTCGATGTGGTCTCGCGGAAGACACGGATGTCGCGACCGATCACTCGAGTCTTGCCGAGGCGCGACAGCAGATCATCCGCGTGCAGAACGTCGGGCGTGCTCAGGAGGCGGTAGCCGCCGTGCGGGCTGGCCGTGATCTCGTAGCCCAACGCCCGCAAATCCTCGATGCGCGCCCACACGGCCGCGCGGCTGACTCCCAGACGCTGCGCCAACTCGGTCCCGGAGAGGGAACCGGCGCCGGAGCTGCGCAACGCGGTCAGAATCTCGGCGTCCATGTTCATCGCGAGCCTGTCATCGAATCCTGATGCGCGGCGGCAAAATCCAGCGCCAGATCGACCGCCCGCGCCGAGTGGGTCAGCGCGCCAACGGAGACGAAGTCGACCCCGGTTGCGGCCACGGCGCGCACCGACACCAGGTCGATGCCGCCGCTGGCCTCGGTCAGGGCCCTGCCGGCGATCAGAGTCAGGGCGCGACGCATCCGCCGCGGGGACATGTTATCGAGGAGGATGATATCGGCGCCGGCATCCACGGCCTGTTTGACCTGGGCGAGGGTGTCGGCTTCGACCTCGACCTTGAGCCGCGGATACCGCCGCCGGGCCCGCATGACAGCGGCGGCGATGGGATTGGGTTGTTCGCCGGCCAGAGCGGCAAGGTGGTTGTCCTTGATCAGCACGAGATCGTCGAGTCCCTGGCGGTGGTTGAGTCCGCCACCGCACGCGACGGCGTACTTCTCGAAGCGGCGCCATCCGGGTGTGGTCTTGCGGGTATCGAGGATGCGCGCGCGCGTGCCGGCGATGGCGGCCACGTAGCGGGAGGTGAGCGTCGCAACGCCCGAGAGCCGCTGCAGGAAGTTCAGGGCGACCCGCTCAGCAGTCAGCAGCGCCCGGGCGGGGCCTTCCAGGCGCATAACCGGCTGGCCTGTCCCGATGCGATCCCCGTCGGCTGCGAGCGGTTGGATGCGAGTTCTGGGCGAGAGGCACCGGAAGGTCGCCGCAGCGATGCCCAAGCCGGCGAGCACCAACTGCTCACGGGCAACCACATGCGCCTGGGTGCGGGCGCCGGCCGGGACGGTTGCCAGGGTTGTGGCATCGCCTTGCCCAATGTCTTCGGTCAAGGCCCGCCGCACCGCCGTCCGGATTTCCTGGGGTGAAAGTGCGATCACCAATGCATCATCCCCCAGGACAGGCCCAGGATGAAGGCAAAAAAGCGGGATACCCGCGGCACCAGTGGATCAGCGAGTCTCCGGCTCCGCCGCGGTCACAACTCCATGAACCATGCAGGCGCATTTGCATTTCTCCCGTTTTGAGACACTGTTGCCCGCACTGGCTCGGGTTTCGGAGTCTTCCGCTTCGCGGCGGTCAGGACACGATGAAGCCCGCGGGCCAGCCCTGATGGCCAGAACGAGCTATGGACGTGCTATACTTGATCGGCGTGCTTGCCGCGTGGTTTGTATTGATGAAGTGGGTGTTGCCGCGATTCGGCCTCCGCACCTGAATGTCGGACGGTTGCTCGGTCGAGCAACATCGCAAACACCCCGAATCCGCCCGCCGCGAATCCGCACCCCCGGAATCGGACAAGGACGTTTGAGTTCACTGGCGCCGGTACGGCGTCGGGATCACCAGCTTACCGGAATCTTCCTGGTGTTGCCGAAGCGGTCCTTGAAGATCAGGTGGTGCTGGGTGTGACCGTATTCGTGGACGAGCTTGGTGATTTTCACGTCGTAGCAGCAGTATTCGGCGATCTCGATCAGCTTGCCTTCCCGAAACCACCGGATGGCCTGCATGCCGTCGCTCGTCTTTTCGATGCCCAAGGTAGCCGTGGCAATCGAATCGAGTGAGAGCCGATGCGGCAGCGTTTTCTGCAGCTCGACCAGCATATCGAGCGTTGGGATTTGGGATCGATCGAAGAACGGAGAATGGCCGGCCAGGACCTCGTAGTCGAACCGCAGGATATTGAATCCGACAACACGGTCGGCCCGGCGCAACTCCTCGATCAGGTCGTTGACGCGGGATTCGGGGTAGATCTGGTAGGTCCCGCGGGCGGTGCTGAAGGTGACACCGACGCTCATGCGCATGTCGCGAATCTTGTTCCAGCCGCCGACCTCCTCGGCGGACTTCTGCGTTTCAAGATCGAAGTAGACGATGTTGCTCACAGGCTGGGTCTGGCTTAGCAGGGAGTGCGTCCCCGCTCAATACCGGAGTCGATCGAAGGACAGTTCACCGCGGCCGGCGGCGGCTCGAGGCCGGCCGGGCCTGCCAGGACGCAGCCCGTTCGCCTTCCCAGATGCGTTCGAGAGGCTGACGTCGCCGCACGCAATCAGCCCGACGCTCGCTGACCAGAATCTCCGGGGGAAACGGGCGGCTGTTGTAATTCGAGCCCATGACCGCGCCGTAGGCCCCAGCGCTGAACAACGCGAGGTATTCGCCTTCGTCCACCGCCGGCAAAAGCCGGTCGCGGCAAAAGAAATCGCCCGACTCGCAGATCGGTCCGACCACGTCGAACAAGGCTTGCGCTCCGCAGCGGCAGCGGAGCGGGAGGATTTCGTGATACGCGTCGTAGAATGCCGGACGCACCAGATCGTTCATGGCGGCGTCGACAATGAGAAACCGTTTCTCGCCTGTCTTCTTCACGTACTCGATGCGAGTGACAAGGATGCCCGCGTTGCCGACGAGAAACCGGCCGGGCTCGACCAGGATTTTCAGGCCCAGCGGACGCAGCAGGGGGACGAGCTTCGATGCGTACGTGACGGGGGTGAGCAGTCCTTTGGCCGCGGGCGTCACCCACCAGTCGGGCTGGCCGCTGGCCAGAGCGGATTCGTAGACGATGCCAATCCCGCCGCCGATGCTGAAGAACTCGATTCCGTATTTCTTCGCCAGCGTGGCGGCCAAAGGCGCGACCCGGCGCACCGCCGACTCGAACGGTTTCACCTCGGTCAGTTGGGATCCGATGTGCATTTGGATGCCCCGAAGCCGCAGATGCTTGAGCCGGGCGGCGCGCTGGTAGAGCGGCAGAACGCTCTCGAAAGCGATCCCAAACTTGTTCTCGTAGGTGCCGGTGGTGATCTTGGCATGGGTCTGAGCGTCGACATTCGGGTTGACGCGCACGGCCACAGGCGCCCGTTTCCGGAGCCGAGCCGCAACCCGGTCGATCCGCGCCAACTCGGCCTCGCTCTCGACGTTGAACGCATAGATCCCGCGGCGCAGGGCCAGGGCGATTTCGGCTTCCGTCTTCCCAACACCGGCAAAGACGCATCGCGCCGGGTTGCCGCCCGCCGCTATGACACGCTCGAGTTCGCCCGCGCTGACGATGTCGAAACCCGATCCGAGGTCGGCGAAGGTCCTCAAGACGGCGAGGTTCGAGTTTGCCTTGACGGCGTAGCAAATGAGGTTGTCCAGCGGAGCCAACACCGCATCGAGGCGTCCGTAATGGTCTTCGAGAGTCTTCTGGGAATAGACATAGAGGGGTGTGCCGTACTCTCGGGCGAGTCGTTCCACCCGCAATCCCTCACAGTGGAGATGCCCATCCACGTACCTGAAATAATGCATGATCCGCATCTCTGCCAGACTCGAGGGCTCTTGTCACGACTGGAACACCATAAAGCTTTACCCCTGACCGCACCACGCGTAGGTTCGGACCCGTGGATCCACACGATTTCACGGTGCGCCGCGCCACGCTCGATGACCTGCCGACGTTGAAGGGGCTCTGGGATGTCAATCGGCTTCCCGCCCTCGATCTCGAACGCCATCTGACGGAGTTTCAACTCGTCTTGCGGGCGGACGGCGTGCTTGCGGGAGCGGTGGGGCTGCGCGCCTGCGGCGCCCAGGGGCTGGTCCACAGCGAAGCGTTCTATTCACAGCAACTCGCCGATCCGGTCCGGTCCGCGGCCTGGCAGCGCCTGCAAATCCTGGCCCGCAACCAGCGCTTGGGCCGGCTCTGGATTCATGGCGAAGCCGCCCCCGGCTGGCAGGCGCTCGGATTCAAGCGGGCCATGGCCGAAGACCTGAAGAAGCTGCCGCCGATTCTGGGAGGCGAACTGGGGCCATGGTTCACCGTCGCGCTGATCGACGAGACTGCGTTGGCCGAGGTGGTCGAGCGAGAGTTGACTGTCTTCCAGCAGGAGGCCAGGGCCGAGAATGAGCGCCTGCGGCAGCAGGCCCTCTGGTTCAAGTGGATTGCCGGCCTGATCGTGTTCGGCTTCCTGGCCGGCGCCGTATGGGTCCTCTACCGCGTGTTCTCCTCCCAGAATCGCCGCCGAATCCTCCGCTGAAGCAGAGGCAATTCGAGAAGGCATCCTATGAATCCGAACTCGGAATCGTCTTCGAACGGGGGCTGCGCGTGTTCAGGCGGCTGGCCGCGTCGCGACTTTCTCAAAGCCGTCGGCCTGGGAACGGCTGCGGCTGCAGTGCATCCATGGGAGGCCATGGCCGGCCCGTTCACCAGGGCCGATTTCGAGAAACTGGTCCCGCGCGACAAGAAGCTGCGTCCGGAATGGGTGAAATCGCTGTTCGAGCGTGGCGAGCGGACCGTCTATCGGGGGTCGGACCTGGATCACATCGGGATGCCGATTGGCGGGCTATGCGCGGGCCAGGTGTATCTGAGCGGCGACGGGCGGCTTATGCACTGGGACATCTTCAACCAGCACATTGGCACGGGGGCGGAGCATTACGCCAAGCCGATGGCGATGAACCAGCCTTTCATGCAGGACTTTCATATCCGCGTGACCTCGGGCACAAGGAGCCGGGTCCGCCGACTGTGCCGCGACGACTGGCGCGACGTATCGTTCAACGGGCAGTACCCCATCGGGCGCGTCGAGTATCGTGATCCGGAGTTCCCGGTCAGTGTCGATCTCGAGGCGTTTTCGCCATTCATCCCTTTGAATACGGCGGATTCGTCGCTCCCGGCAACGGTCATGCGCTTCAGAGTGCGCAACACGAGCGATGCGGGGGTTTCAGTGCAGCTCGGTGGGATACTGCAGAATGCCATCTGCCTTCACACAGGGAAGACCCGGCAGGGATTCCGCTGCAACCGGCTGGTCCGTGAGGAAAACGCATTGATCCTCGAAGCCTCGGCCGAGGATTTGCCCGCGGGGCCGTCCACGGCGCGAGCCGACATCGGTTTCGACGATTTCGAGCGGGAGAGCTATGGCGATTGGCTGGCCGGCGGCGCGGCGTTCGGGAGCGGGCCGGTCGAAATGACGCGCATTCCGCAGTACCAGGGCGATGTGGGGGGACGAGGGCGTCGGGTGGTCAACAGCCACGCCTCGGCGCCGGGCGGGTCGGTCGAGGAGAAGGACCGGGCACAGGGGACGCTTACGAGCAGGGTCTTCTCGATCGAGCGGGACTACATCACGTTTCTGATCGGCGGGGGGGCCCATGCAGGCCGCACGTGCATGAACTTGCTGATCGAGGGTGAACCGGTGCTGAGCGCGACCGGCGCCAATGACAACCGAATGCGCCCGATGAGCTGGGACGTGCGCCGCTGGATGGGGAAGAAGGCGTCGCTCGAGATTGTGGATGCAGAATCTGGCGGCTGGGGCAACGTGGGGATCGACGATATTGTGTTCAGCGATCGGCCGCGAGAACCGCTCGGCCCGCTGGCGAACGAGACGGATTTCGGGACCATCTGTTTGGCGTTGCTCGAAGCGCGGCCTGACGACGTGGGACAAACCAATCTGACGGAGCTGACGGGCTTGTTCAACTCCGACAAGACGTCCGCGGCCCCGACGCGCAAGCCCTTTGGCGATGATCCAATTGGCGGTTTGACGCGCACCATCACGCTGGCGCCCAACACGGAGGCCGCTGTGACCTTCCTGCTGACCTGGCACATGCCGAACCTCAAGATGGATCGGCTGCCGCCGGGCCGGCATTACGCGACGCGGTTCGAGTCTGCCGCGGCCGTGGCCCGGTACATCGCACGGCATTTGGCGAGGCTCAGTGGCGAGACGCGGTTGTGGCACGACACGTGGTACGACTCGACCCTGCCCTATTGGTTCCTCGATCGGACGTTTCTGAACACTTCGATTCTCGCCACCTCGACGTGCCATCGGCTCGGAAACGGTCGGTTCTGGGCGTGGGAGGGCGTCGGTTGCTGCCACGGCACGTGCGGTCACGTCTGGCAATATGCCCAGGCGATGGCGCGGCTGTTTCCCGAACTCGAACGAATCACGCGCGAACAGGTGGATTTCGGCCTCGCGCAGCAGAAGAACGGCGCGATCTATTTCCGCGGCGAGTTCAACAACATCCCGGCCATTGACGGCCAGGCCGGCACGATCCTGCGCGCGCTGCGCGAACACCAGACGTCGGCCGACGCGGCGTTTCTGAAGCGCAACTGGCCGCGGATCAGGCGGGCGATGGAATGGTTGATCGCGAAGGACGAAGACGGCGACGGACTGATCACGGGCAATCAACACAACACCCTGGACACGGACTGGTACGGCCCGGTGGCATGGCTCAGCGGACTGTACCTTGCGGCGCTCGCCGCCTCCGAGGCGATGGCGCGCGAGGTGGGCGATCAGGAGTTCGGCGACAGGTGCCATGCGATCCTCGACGTCGGGCGCGCGAAGCTTGTGCACGAACTCTTTGACGGCGACTACTTCATCAACAAACCCGATCCCAAACACGCCGAGGCGATCAACTCCGGGAGCGGGTGTCACATCGATCAGGTCATGGGACAAAGCTGGGCGTTTCAGGTCGGACTTCCTCGCGTTCTTCCCGAGACCGAAACGCGTGCGGCATTGAGGGCGTTGTGGCGCTACAACTTCACGCCGGACGTGGGGCCGTATCGGACGGCCTACAAGCCGGGGCGCTGGTACGCGATGCCCGGCGAGGCGGGGTTGTTGATGTGCACATTCCCGCGGACGGACTGGGATTACGAGCAGGCGAAGGGAAAAGGGGCGGACTGGGCGGCAGGCTACTTCAACGAGTGCATGAATGGGTTCGAATACCAGGTCGCGGGTCACATGATCTGGGAAGGGATGGTCCAGGAGGGACTGGCGATCACGCGGGCGGTGCATGACCGCTACCACGCCTCCCGGCGCAATCCGTGGAACGAAGTCGAGTGCGGCGACCATTATGCCCGGAGCATGGCGAGCTACGGCGTGTTTCTTGCCGCCTGCGGCTTCTCCTATCACGGCCCCAAGGAACACCTGGGCTTTGCGCCGCGGTTGACACCGGAGCAATTCAAAGCGGCGTTCACGACCGCGGAAGGCTGGGGATCATTCGAGCAGAAGCGGACACCGGGCGGACTCGAAGCGGCGATTGACCTCAAGTGGGGGACGCTGCGATTGCGCGTCGTGAAGCTGAAGCCGGCGGACGGAACGGTGCCGGCATCTCTGAGGGTGCGAGCCGCCGGGCGCGACGTGCCTGCAATCCTTGAGATGCGGGAAGGCCAGGCCGAGATTCGTTTCAACGATCTGGTCGAACTGAAAAGGGGCGAGAGGCTCGTTCTAACGCTGGGCTGATGCCGGACTCACCTGCGCGTACTCGGCATACCGCTCGGCCACTTTGGCTTCCTGCTCGTCGCCGCGATGGAAGTAGAAGCGGTAGCGCCACGTGACACTCTGGCCTGCCGCCACTTCGAGGTCACCGGTCCCCGCCGGTTTCTTCTCGAAGTCGTGGATTCCGAACGGATTCGCCGCGAACAAACCGTAGTCGCGCACGTGCCAGTGCGTGGGATGGCGCGGATTCCACGGATGATCGAAAATGGCGACACCGACGGTTTGGCCTTCCACAGGTCCATAGTAATCAACCCACTTGGCGCGTTTGCCCCAGGTAGCTCCGTCGCGAAGCCCCTCGCTATTCACGATGTGCCCCTCGGCCGGCTTCCTGTTGCGCGTCAGGCGCATCGCCTCGTTCAGGCGCAGAGCCATGGTCCCTTCCTTCGTGTCGCCGAACGTCAGCGGACCTTCCGAAGCATGAATTGTGATCTCGAAATCCACAATCCGATCGGCGGTGCGGTTGTGAATGCGGATGGTGCGTTCGTCCGTTGCAATGAGCGTGCCGTCTTTGGCCACCAGCTTGTTGGCCGCCCGGATCACGCCGAACTCCGGACCGGACTTCACCTCGAGGAACTTGTCATGGAGAGTCCTGCCGGCATTGGCTCCCTCGGACCAGAAATCATGGCCGTTGACGGCACCGTGGGCCCACCAGAACGAACGCTGGTGAGGGTGATCGCGCTCCTCCCCCTCGACTTCCTTCATCGGCCAGTTGCGCGTCATGGGCAGGCCGGCCGGGCCGAGGACCGGGTAAAGGAACGGACGGGAGAAGCCTCGGTAGCGGTACTCGGAGAAGAGTTCTCCTCCGATTTCGATGCGGAGCTTGCCATCGAGATCGGTGATCCGTACTCCCGAGCCATCCGCGGCGTTTGTTGTGTGCAGGAAGAGGAGAATGGCGACCGCGGTGCAGACGAGGCCTCCAAGACGTCGAAAGGGCATGCTTAGGCTGAGCATCGGGGCGAGCTTAGGAAGCGGAAGCGGATGGTCAACAAGAAAGCTCGACACACCAAAGCCCGGCGCGTCCGGCATCGAGTGTGTCGCCCGGTTGTGGCGACTCCTGCCGCGCACGCAGGTCATCATGCTCGCAATCGAGGAAGACATCGACCGGGTGTTCGAATCCCTGAAGGCCGGCGCCACGGGCTACCTGGTCAAACATGCCAGGCCGGAGAAGATCCTCGAAGCCGTGGCCGAGTTCCAGCGCGGGAGCGCGCCGATGTCCAGCGCCATTGCGCGCCGGGTGGTGACGGCGTTTCACCAGCCGCCCTGCGAGGGTGGCGTCGGCGAGGCGCTCACGGTGCGCGAGGAGAACATACTCCGTCTGTTGGCCAAAGGCTGCCGATCCAAGGAATTCGCCAAGCACCTCCGGATAGGGGTCAGTACGGTGAATACGCACGTCCGCCATCTATTGGAAACTGCACGTCCGCTCCCGTGCGGAGGCCGTGGCGCGCTACATGGGGCGGTGAGCGCCGCCCCCTGGGTTGGCGTCGAGCGCCGCTCGTTCACTGGACCTTCGGGGGCGGCACAGCCCGGCCCTCGAATTGGGCAAGCTGCTCGTCTTTCGAATAGGTGCCGTAGAAAGGCGCGTTGGCATCCAGCCAGAGATAGAGGCAGCGCCGATCCCCGTCTGGCAGCGCCGCCTCTGTGCGATGCGTCGGGTCCTCCAGAATGCCAGTCAGCGGGCTGGCGTCCGCCCCGATGCGACCTGGAGGCGTCGAGGCCTCTGCGATCGAGGCGCCGCCCCACTCGAACCACCGCAGAAACGGCCTCAGGTTCTGGTAGGATCGCGTGAAGGGCGGCGCCGGATCGCCCGTGAGAATCAGCGCGCTTGTGTCGGCGCCGGTCGATCCGTCGTGGCAGCGGACGCAATGCCGGTCGAGGACGGGTTGCACCAGCCGTGGATAGCTCAACGGGCAACTGCCGTCAGGACCGGGTTCGAGGTGTGAAGGCGGGCGTTTCGAGGCCAGGGTCGGACGCGTGATCGGCGTATTGCGCCGCGGCTCGTGGCAACCCACACAGCCCCTGCGTTCTCCCGGCTGGAGGTAGGTCACACTGCGCATGCTCTGAATGGCGCGACCGGCGGCGTCGACGGCCTGAAAGTACAGCGGCTTGCGGGCCGGAGCTCGGAAATAAGCCGATCCGTCCGACTCCACCGGCACGATCCCCAGGAGCAGGCGGGCGCTCTCGGCATTTGCATGGCCGATGCGGGGTTGATTGGCGACGTGCGTGTGCGTCTTGGGGAGGACTTGAAAGACCCGGAGCTGACGAACCGGACGGTCGGTAGGCATCGGGCGGAGGCTCAGGCGGACATCGGTGAGGAGGAATTCGCCCTCGTCGCCCAAAGCCGGATCGAGCGTGCTCGCAATGGCTGGGGGCGCCGGCCGCGGAGCCAGGGGGATCGGGTACATCGAGGACGCCTCCGGATCGCGGTAGAGCAGTTCGAGGTTCCCCGCGCGATCCAGGTAATAGAGCCCGGTGCGCGTGTCGCGCAATTCGCCCGAACTCATGCCGGGCAGCGGCTCGTGGCTGAAAGCGACCAGAAACCAGTCTTCCGACAACGGCCAGGGGCTGTGGAAATAGCTCTTCGGCCATCCCGCCGCCTCGGCGAAACAGACCTCCGGCGTCAGGACTTCCATATCCTCGAGCCGATCTTCGCCCGTCTCCGGATCGAGCGCGGCGCGCTGCGGATCGACAATCACCAGCGAGCCGCCAACGTCGGCATGATGGGCTCCGGCCACGAAGACAATCCGCTGGGAGCCCGGGATGGCGCGCGGCTGATAGCATGCGTTGATCCGCGTCGTGTAGTTGCCAAACAGCGACACCGGGTTCGAGCCGTCGGGATTGCTGGCCCAGAGACCGTGGAAATTCGCCGCCGAGCGATCGACGTAATCCCAGCGCGTGTACACGATCCGACCGTCGTGAAGGACAAACGGATGCCATTCGTTGGTCTCATGCCACGAGAGCGTTTTCACATCCGATCCGTCCTTGTTCATCCGGTGAAGCGTGTAGGCCGGAAGCGGTTCCCACTCATTGTGGCACCGGCCATAGCCGCCGCGCCGGGTCGACATGAACGCGAGGGCGCCATCGGGCAGCGGACAAGGATCGAAGTCGTCGTTGGGACCGTCAGTCAACCGACGCAAGCCGGAGCCATCGACCTCGATCGCGTACAACTGGAAACAGCGCCGATCGGCCGAGTTGAAGTCCGGCTTGCGCAGCGCGCGCTCGGCAAACGCGAAGTAGAGCGTGCGCGCGTCATAGCCGAGCGCCAGCGTGGTGTAATTGCCTCGGGGCAGCCGACCCGCAATCAGATCGCGCACCTCGAACGAGACCCCGGGCCGTTCGAGCACAAAGACGCCGCCGCCGGCCACGTCGCCGTAGTCGTAGAAGTACCCGAGGTATTCGTGCAGCATCTGGCAGACAAACCGATGCCGCTTCATGAAAGCGATCGGCTGCCCTGTAACGGCAGGATTCCGCAGTGCAAGGACGCGTCCGCTCCACCGCACGCGATGGTACAAGGCAATCCGCTCAGCAGACGGCAACCGACCGGCCGCTCGCGCCTCGGTCCGCAGTGATTCCCATGCGCGCCTCTCGATGTCCAACTCCGCGGGTGGGAGTGCCGACGCCAGAATGTTCAGCAGACTTTGCCCCCGCACCACCGCGGCTTCGAGGGCCTCGATGCTCCCGGGCTCGCGGCCCAAACGGCGTTCCTGAGCTGCCCAATCCGCCTCGACCGTCGACTTGAGCTCAGGCTCGACCGGGCCTGGGTGCACCGGGATGCCAGAAGCCGAGGCCCAGAGCGCACAGGCCAAAAAGAGGTGGGACCTGGTCATCAAGCAAGATAAGCCCAGGCATTAGATCACGCCCAGCCCCGTAAAATGTCCGTGCTAAGCCTTCCAGCCGTGGTTCTCGCGCACCTGGATCATGGCGGCGAGGATGTCATTCCATGTCTGTTGCTGTGTCATGATGGCGTTGGGGAACATGCATCCATCCCAGCATATGTGTTTGAACTTCCTGGTCACCTTGCCGGCGCCGTCCCGCATCCAGTAACCGGCATCGCGGGCGATGTTGAGCTTGCCGTTCGGATCGGTGGCCATGCAGTGCTTGCCGGTCTTCTCATGGGCGCCCGATCCCTTGACTGTCGCGTCGTTCTGCGCCACATGGAAATCAATTGTCCACGGACGCAAGGCCGCCGTGAGCTTCTTCATG
>Ga0116177_10002915_pt1 | contig 12547 bp, 10 predicted proteins | sample AD_STIC10_MetaG_FD_89750 | JGI IMG/M metagenome (GOLD analysis project Ga0116177, IMG submission 89750) | Active sludge microbial communities of municipal wastewater-treating anaerobic digesters from USA - AD_STIC10_MetaG | ecosystem: Engineered > Bioreactor > Anaerobic > Digestate | place: USA...
GCCGATGAGCGTTGGCTTGCGCCGCATGGCTTCCTTGGCCAGCGCCGGCGTGATGCCGCGGCGGACCATCAGCTTGTGATACGCCGTCCAGCATTCGCGATAACGCTCGTCGGATTCCGGATTTACAATATCGAAATCGACGCCGGGCCTGATCCGCAGGTTGGCTTTCTCCAGGCGGCGCTCGATGACGGAAGGCCGGCCAATCAGGATGGGCCGGGCAAACCGCTCCTCGACCACTATCTGAGCGGCACGCAGCACGCGCTCGTCTTCACCCTCGGCGTAAATGATGCGCTTTCCTCGCGCCTGCCGAGCAGCCTGGAAGATGGCGCGCATGCCAACACCGGTGTGATAGACAAACTCGGACAGCCTGGCCCTGTAGGCATTCCAGTCGCTGATTGGTCGGGTGGCGACCCCGGAAGCGATCGCAGCCTGCGCGACAGCAGGTGCGATCTTGACGATCAGGCGCGGGTCGAAAGGCTTGGGAATGAGATATTCCGGGCCGAAGGACAACTCGTGCCCCGGGTATGCCATGGCGACCTCGTCGGTGACTTCAGCCTCGGCCAGTTCGGCGATGGCCCGGACGCTGGCCATCTTCATTTCCTCGGTGATTCGGGTAGCGCCAACATCGAGCGCGCCGCGGAAGATGAAGGGAAAGCAGAGCACGTTGTTGACCTGGTTCACGTAGTCGGAACGGCCGGTCGCGATGATGACGTCCGGGCGTACCTCACGTGCGAGTTCCGGCATGATTTCCGGGGTCGGGTTGGCCAGCGCGAAAACCATCGGCTTTTCGGCCATGCTGGCCACCATCTCCTGCTTCAGAACGCCAGCGGCGGAAAGGCCGAGGAAGATGTCGGCGCCGACCATCGCATCACCCAGTGTGCGCTCAGCGGTTTCGCGTGCATAGCGCGCCTTGGTGGCTTCCATATTGGCTTCGCGGCCGTGGTAGATCACACCCTTGGAGTCGCAGACTGTGATGTTCTCGCGCCTGACACCGAGCTGGCTCCACAGGTTGAGACAGGAAATCGCGGCGGCGCCGGCGCCCGAACAGACAACCTTGATTTCGTCGATCTTCTTGCCGACAACCTTCAGGCCGTTCAGCATGGCCGCCGCGGAAATGATCGCCGTACCGTGCTGGTCGTCGTGGAAGACTGGAATGTTCATCCGCTCCTTGAGCTTCTCCTCGATGTAGAAGCACTCGGGCGCCTTGATGTCTTCCAGGTTGACACCGCCCAGGGTCGGCTCCATCGCCGCGATGATGTCGACCAACTTGTCCGGGTCGTTCTCGGCTAGTTCGATATCGAAGACATCGATGCCGGCAAATTTCTTGAACAGACAGGCCTTGCCTTCCATCACCGGCTTGGCCGCCAGCGGCCCGATGTTTCCCAGGCCAAGGACGGCGGTGCCGTTGGTGATGACGCCGACGAGGTTGGCGCGCGAAGTATAGTCGGCCGCCGTTGCCGGATCCTCGGCGATCGCGTCGCAGGCGGCAGCAACACCCGGCGAGTAGGCCAGCGCGAGATCACGCTGGTTGGTCAGGGTCTTCGTGGGACAGACAGAGATCTTGCCAGGGGTCGGCAGGCGATGATATTCAAGCGCGGCATCGCGCAGATCCTTTTCCACGGACTCTCCTTCGAGTTTCTGCTACTGGGCTAGGCCCGACAGGTTACCGGAAAGACTTCAGCGCGGCAAAGCGTAATTATGAGTTTCCCGGTTCAGAAACGATGCGCGAAGGTCATCCTGACGGTTCGCGGCTCAGCCGGATGAATGTGGCGATCGAAAACCGGCGATGATTCATTCGGCAGTTGCGAGTCATACCAGTATTCGATGTTACTTACGTCACTGTTGAACAGGTTGCACACATCGAAGGAAAGCCGGGTCCGGGAGCTCAGTCGGTAACCGGCACGAAAGTTGGTCATCGATGATGATGCAGACATTGGCGGTAGTCTGAATTGCGCCGGGAATGTACTTGCCCACCGGGTCGGCGTCGGTGAATTGAGCGTGCGACCAGGCAAGAGCTGCATCGAACGCCAGCCAGTCGGTTGGCAGATAAAGAGTGTTCCACTCCGCGCCATAGCGGCGCGACGGCCGCGACGCTTCGGTCGTGCCGGCGTCGCCAACGAAGAGCAGTTCGGAATCGGACGTGAGTTGCCAAAGAGCCAAGGTGGTCTGCCAGCCAGCAACTGGCTCGCTGCGAACGCCGGCTTCATACCCAGTCGTCCTGACCAGCGGCTGCACCGGATCAGCGCGGGTCACGCCATCGGCCGGATCGACCCTGATCGTCGTGCCGCGGGCATCGTTCGAATGAAAGCCCTGGCCGTAGTTCAGGTAGAACTCGGTCTTTCGCCACGGCCCGAAGATCATCGAGAGCTTCGGGGTCAGCATCTGATCGCTGACCTTTCCGGAATTGTCGGGTAAATTGGCGTCGACCGTGAAGTCGTAAGCCTCGCCGCGGAGACCCGTGACGGTCCGGAACCAGGAGGTCCAACGCGTTTCGTTCTGGGCCCAGAGCGAGAGATTGCGTTGCGTAACACGGTCTTCGCGCACGGTGTTCCAGGTATTGCGGTTGGCCGTGTTGTATAGACCGACCGGGCGTATCCGGTCGATACGGCCGAGGACACCAAATGAGTTCTCCACGTCGAATCCGCCCCAGCGGTCGAAGAAGGCCTGCGATGCAGTGAAACCGCCCGCCTGACGCTGCTCTGACTGTTTGAACTGGTCGCCGGTATTGCAGTTGCCACTGGCGGCAAGATCGCTCAGGCAATACTGAAAATTGGACCACAGGTCGAGACCCGATTTCAGCCACCAGACGTTGGCCAGGGACTGGCTGTCGGAGCCGCGCCGCGACAAGTCGCCGGAGAGGCTGTAGCGGTGGGTTTCCCCACCGCTCGTCGGATCGAGTGTGCCGAAGCGGCTGATGTATCCGCTGTCGATCGCCCGCTTGGCAACATGGTCGGTTGATGTCCAGTCGCCGCGGTAGGCCATGCCGCTCACCGAGAAGCCATTGTCGCGGGTCCCCTGGCTGTAGCGCAGCACGCCGTTGAGCTTGCGGTAGTTCTCGGGAACTTCCCATGGGCCATCGTTTGTGAACAACTCCGCGGCATAGAGTAGATTCCCGGCGCCGACTTCGGGGGAGCCGGCGAACAGGGCGCGCGCATAGCGATTCTGGCCGACGGTTAGCTGCGCGAGTGTCCCGTCCACCTTGCGCAGATAGTCGATGCGCGCTACGCCGACCGAAGAGAAGTCCCCCTCGTCAGCGGAATAGTGTCCCTTGCGGTACCTGACGCGGTCGACCAGTTCAGGGATCAGGAAATTGAGGTCCGTATAGCCTTGCCCGTGCGCATGGGTTGGCATATTGACCGGGATGCCGGCAACGTAGGTGGCGAAATCGATTCCGTGATCGAGATTGAAGCCGCGCAGGAAATACTCGTTTGCCTTGCCATCACCTGCGTGCTGCGTAACGATCAACCCGGGGTACCATCTCCCGCACTTCGCCTGGGCGCTACAGGGGAACGCCAAAGACGCTGGCCGGAAACGATTCCCTCGCTGCCAGCCATCGCCAACCCCAACCCCTCCAGATTTCCAACTGGGTGCGAACTTCCACCAGTAGACAACTGGATCAAATCCAGAGCTGCGATAGTGCCCGTTGCCACGAGCAACCATGAGCAAATCATGGCCTTTTTCAAAATGCATGCGGGAAGTTCCACCAATCAAGCCTTCGCCGGACGACGGGTCAGCCGCACCGCCCCAAGAAAACTGACAGCGATGATCGCCACCAGCAGAAAGCCGAAGGTCAGTTCCTTGCCTTCGCTCCAGTCACTGACTGCCGGCGAGAGCATTCGCGCGATGCCAAAGCCGGCGACCAGCAGGCTGATGCTGGAAATCGCCAGCGCCATGACCCGCGAGGCCACCAGCGCGACCTGATCGGCACGGGCAATCAGGCGGGCGATCCATAGACCGTTGATGCCGTCGGTCAGCAACATGCCGAGCATGAACAACAGTGCCAGCGCCAATGCATCCTGCCAGCCACCGAACTGCGTGGCGGTCAGCGCGAAAAAGGCCGCCTGGGAAAGGGTGTCGAAGGAGAGGGCGAACAGCGCGCCGACCAGAGCGACAAGCAGCGGATGGGAGACGTGACCCAATTTGCCGAGCAGTTTTCCCTTGAGGCCGACCGACTGCACGATCTCGTCCGGCCCGGCGCGTAGGGCCGCAACAAGATTGAGACTTCCGAGCGCGACCAGGAAGCCGATGGAAATCAGCGAACCCAGCGTGCCGAACCACTCCGGGACTTCCCACTGGCCGGCGATGGCCGAAACCCCCAGTGCGATCGCCATCACTACAGCGCCATGACCGAGCGAAAAAAGCGTGCCGCAATAGCGGGCAAGACGTGGCTTGTTGCGTGCGTTGTAGCGAGTCAGGCCGTCGATGGTGGCCAGATGGTCGGCATCGAAGCCGTGCTTCATTCCGAGCACGAAGGTCAGGATGAGCAGCGACAGCCAGTCGGTGGGCAGAGTTTCCATGGCATTTGTATGATGTTTTTGATAATCGTCATACAAGTCGCGCTCAAAAGCAACTCGTCACACGCATTCCTTCCGGGTGACCAAACCCCCATACTCCCGTCAGCGGCGGGACGGGGCAACCTGGGGGCAGGTGTGCCGACGATGATGGGTACCCCACCGGGTGTCCCACCAGACTATCGATCGATCACCAACTGGTTACTGGCTCTGCACCGGCAAGGAAAGAATGAACGTCGCTCCGCCGCTCGCCTCATTGCTGGCTGTCAGCTTGCCGCCATGGCGTTCGACGATCGTGTAGCTTATCGACAAGCCGAGCCCGGTCCCCTGCCCGACCGGCTTGGTGGTGAAGAAGGGCTCGAACAGGTGACCCAGATCGCTGTCGGAAATCCCCGGGCCGTTGTCGGCAAAGCGCAGTCTTACCATCCCGTCCGCCACCGTCCCCGAAATGCGAAGCCGCGCATCGTCCCGGGAGGCCATGGCATCACAGGCGTTCTGCACCAGATTCATGGCCACCTGCTGCAATTGTCCGGAGGAACCGGTGCACCGCAAATCGGAGGGCAAATCGACGTCGACCGCAACTTTCGCCGAGGCGCTCTGCACCACCCAGCGCACCGAGCGTTCAATAACCTCGTTGATATTCACCTGCTCCGGCATCATCTTGTCGACAGCGGCGAATCGTTTCAGCGCGTCGACGATGTCGCGGGTGCGCTCCGCGCCTTCAATCATGCCGTCGATCAATGCCGGCATGTCGGCGAGGATGCGCTCGATGCGAAGCGCGCGGCGCACCTCGCGCAAGGTTTCATCATCGGCGGCCACAGTGGCGTGCACCGCATCCAGATAGCCTTCAAGACGTTGCGCATAACGTTTGAGCGACAGCACATTGCCCAGCACAAAGCTGATCGGGTTGTTTAACTCATGGGCTACGCCGGCCACCAGGCGGCCAAGCGAGATCATTTTCTCGGCGTGCAGCAACTGGCCCTGCGTCCGTTTCAGGTCATCGTGCGCCTGGCGCAGAGCCTGATACGCCTTGCGCAGTTCGCCGACCGGGCGGCCGGTGACCACCATCCCCATCAGCTTCCCGGTCTGCGATAGGCGCGGCGTACAGTTCATCGATACCGGAACCGTCGACCCGTCGCCAGCACGCAGAAAGAATTCCTGATCGTGCACGCCATCCTTGCCAAAGCGCGCAAAAACTTCCCGCGCCCGGGCTTGCTCGGTATTGTCGGCAAAGAGGTCGTAGAGCGGCCGCCCCTCCAGTTCGGCCGCGGTCTTGCCGGCAAAGTGGCAAAGCGAGGAATTCACTTCGACGATGACACCATGGCGATCGCAGGCAATGAGGATGTCCGACATCGCCGCCAGCACGCTCTCGATGAACTGCTGCGACTCTTCGAGCGCAGCGTTCTTTTCTTCGAGCGCCACTTCGTACTGAAGCAAGTCGTTGTAGACCTCATCCATCCTCTGGATAACCTCGATCCACGCCTGCTCACCGAGCGCGGCCGAGTTCGGATCGAGCGGGTTGTCAGCGGGCAGGGCGGTAGTGGACATGCTCTTCACCCTGGTCATCGTGCGCGTGATGGTGTTCAGCCTGAAGCGCAATCAGATTGAGCTGGCCATGGCGCACGCCGCGCTCGGCCATCAGCGCCCCCGCGAACTGGCGGACCTGCGTCGCCGGACCCTTGAGAATGACCGCTTCCAGGCAATTTTCGTGATCGAGATGGCTATGCATCGCCGCCACCGTCAAGTCGTGGTGATCGTGCTGCATGCCGGTCAGCCGCTCGGCAAGCTCGCGCTCGTGGTGGTTGAATACGTAGGACAGGGTCGCGACGCAATGACCGGAGGGTGGATCATTCTGGATGTCGCTCTCGATGGCGCCCCGGATCAGGTCACGCACCGCTTCCGAGCGATTGCTGTAGCCGCGCGCTGCGATCAGTTCGTCGAACCCGCGCGCGAGCGATTCATCGAGTGAAATGGTGAAGCGTTCCATGTCTGTCGTTCAGTGAGCGGCGCACATCAAATCGACGGGCTGCTCGGCGGGAGATCTGATGTTCATATTCTGGTCGGTTGGCATCGCCACGGTGTCGCAAATCGTACAGTCAAGCGCACGAAGTTAGCCTGACGGGCAAAGTGGGTGACATGAAGCAAAATCTCTTGAGACGCTCATGATAAGCGCATCTTCCTGCGATGACGCAAAATGCCTGAAGCGCATGCAAGCGGGCCCGGGACGGCTGAACAGCGAACCGCAGCAACGATGCTCGACACCAGTTCTGCTGCGTGGTGATGGGCTGGTGGCAGCTTCCAACACCTGAAGCCACCATGAAGGAGCCCTCGGACAAGCCTTTTCTGATGGCGGATTTCACTGGAACCAGCACTTCGAAGTCGAACTCGCGATGAGGAAATTGGCTCACCAACAGACTCCCTGTCAATTGCGTCGCACAGCAAACCCTTGATCAGCGCCAAACTTTTGCCAGACCACGCAGCGGTTGTTGGACGGCATGGCGCGGTCCTCGACCAGTTCGAGCCCGGCCATTTCTGCCAGTCCGCTCACCTTCTCGAAGTCCCGGATTCCCTGGTGCGGCGCACTTTCCCTGAGCCGGAAATCGAAGGCCGCATTGCTCTCGCTGGTGAAGCGACCGCCGTAGTTGAAGGGGCCGTAAATGGCGACTTTGGCCTGGTCGGCGAGAACGTCCACCAGCCCGGCGAAGAGGTATTCGACGACCGCCCACGGCATGATGTGCAGCGTATTGGCGCTGAAGACCGCATCGTAGCGCCCCGCGGGCCACGCCCCGGTGACGTCGAGTTCGAGCGCTGGCGGGGTGTTGGCGAGAGCGGCCTCGTCCAGCCACGCTTTGATTCCCGGCAGGTTTTCCGCGCGGTCGGAGGTTTGCCAGATCAGATGCGGCAGACAGGCGGCGAAAAAGATCGCGTGCTGGCCGGTTCCGCTGCCGATTTCCAGCACCGCGCGGCGGTCGCCGAAGTGATCGCGGAGTACTTCGAGAATCGGCTCGCGGTTCTTCTCGCTGGCGGGGGCGCAAGGCTTTTCCATGAACGGCATTTTCACTGACAGGTGCCCAGTGTAGCGCCTGAATGACGCGCGTGGCCGGCTTCAGCGTGGCCAGACGGCAAGCAGGCCGAGATAGAAGGCAATTTCGCTGACCTGCTGTGTCGCGCCCAGGCAGTCGCCGGTGTAGCCGCCGAGCCAGCGCCGGAACTTGGCGGCCAGCCAGAGCGTTGCCAGGGCGGCGAGCACGCAGCCGGCAAGGGCTTTTTCACTCGGCAGCCAGGCCAGGGAAACCACAACGAAGAGCAGCGCAACCAGCGTCTCGCCGCCGGAAATCCGGGTCGCCAATGGCTTGGCCTTGGCCAGCAGATCCTCGCGCACATAGTCCATGGTCGCCAGCAACGCGGTCGAACAGAAGCGCGACACGGCGTGCCCGGCAAGCAGGGCGAAGGGAACCAGCGCGCCATCCAGCGAATTCAGCAGCGTGAACTTGCCGAGCAGCGCCAGCACCATGGCGATGACGCCATAGCTGCCGACCCGCGAGTCCTTCATGATCTCCAGGATGCGCGGCTTCTCCCAGCCGCCGCCGAGGCCGTCGACCATGTCCGCCAGTCCATCCTCGTGGAAAGCGCCGGTGGCGTGGATGGTTGCCGCCATCGACAGCAGCACGGCAACCGGCTGCGGCCACAAGTACGTCGCCGAAACATAGACCAGCGCGCCGATGCCGCCGACCAGCAGACCGACCGCCGGGAAATAGCGCGCCGAGCGGTTCAGCGCTTCGCTCGAATGGCCGACCCAGGCCGGCACCGGCAGGCGAGTGAAGAACCGCACGGCACCGAAGAAGTACTCCAGCTCGCGACGGATCATGCCTTGTCCGACACCCCGGCCGACGCGAAGCTGGCCATCTGGTTGAGAAAGCCTGCCGCCGCCCGCACCAGCGGCCAGGCCAGCGCGGCGCCGGTGCCTTCGCCGAGGCGCAGGCCAAGATCGAGCAGCGGTTCGACGCCCAGCGCCTGCAATTGCGCCGCGTGGCCGGGCTCGGCCGAGCAGTGGCAGAAGACGCTGTAGTCGAGCAGCGGCGGCGCCAGGCGTGCGGCGGTCAAGGCGGCCGAACCGACGATGAAGCCGTCGATCAGCAGGGTCATCTTCGCTTCCGCCGCACCCAGCATGGCGCCAACCAGCATGGCGATTTCAAAGCCGCCGAATTCGGCCAGCACGTTCAGCGGGTCATCGTTGCCGCCCGCGCTGTGGTAGCGGGTAAGCGCCTGTTCGAGCAGCGCCTTCTTGCGCGCCAGCCCGGTGTCGTCGAGCCCGGTGCCGCGCCCGACACACCCGGTCAGCGGAGACCCGGTCAGGCAGTGGGTAAGCAGCGCGGCCGACGCCGTGTTGCCGATGCCCATTTCACCGAAGCCGACAAGATTGCAACCGTTGGCGGCAAGATTGCGGCTGATTTCGGCACCACGTTGGATGGCCAGGGCGCATTGTTCCATCGTCATGGCCGGCTGTTCGATGTAGTTGGCGGTGCCGGGCGCCACCTTGGCGTTGATCAGCCCGTTGCGCCTGCCGAAATCATGCGCCACGCCGGCATCGATGATCGCCAGATAGATATCGTTCTGCCGCGCGAAAACGTTGATCGCGGCACCGCCGGCGAGAAAGTTCTCGACCATCTGCCAGGTCACGTCCTGCGGATAGGCCGAAACGCCGGACCGGGCGGCGCCGTGATCGCCGGCGAAAACCAGCAGATGCGGCTGTACGAATTGCGGATTGAGGCTTTGCTGGATGAGGCCGATGCGCATCGCCAGTGTTTCGAGTTGACCGAGGGCGCCGAGCGGCTTGGTTTTCTCGTCGATCTTCTGCTGCAGCGTTACGGCCAGACCTCGATCCGGGGCGACAATGTTGAAAGCTGAATGCATCCGATTCTCCTGTCAAAAAAGCAAAAGGGCCTCGCGGCGGCGTTCATCGAACGCGACCGCGAAGCCCTGTCCACAGGCTCCCTGAACCCGACTCGATACGTCTTCTGGCTCTCGGATCGTCCGGCTTGCCGCGCCTTCCCGGCTTCTGCCAGTGGCCTCCTGCGACATCCGTCCCCGAATACAGCGGCGGGCCCGCCACGGAATTGCACCGTGTTCCGTTTATCGAATCGGGGTCGATTATCCGGCTTGCCGGGAAGGCGTGCAATCACCTAAGCTTCCCGCCATGAAAGAACTGATCCTTGGCGGCGCGCGTTCGGGCAAGAGCCTGTTCGCTGAAAGGCGTGCGGCGGCCTCCGGCCTCCATGTCGTCTATCTCGCCACGGCCGAAGCTCGTGACGACGAGATGAGCCGCCGCATCGCCCACCACCGCGAACGCCGTCCTTCCGACTGGCGTACGGTCGAGGAGTCCCTGCATCTGGCGGCAATGCTGCGCGAAACGGCAACAGCGGACACCTGCATCGTCGTCGATTGCCTGACGCTGTGGTTGTCCAATCTTCTGTTCAGTGGTTCCGGAGCGGCCCAGGCGGAGGCCGGGCTGGTCTTCGACTGCCCGCTCTTCAATGACCAAACGGCGGGCCTGATCGCCGCCCTGCCGCAACTGCCGGGCACTGTCATCCTCGTTTCCAACGAAGTCGGCTGGGGCGTCGTTCCCATGCACCCGGTGTCGCGCCGGTTCGCCGACGAACAGGGGCGGCTCAATCAGCGCGTCGCCGCGGTTTGCCAAGAGGTGACGCTGGTGGCCGCCGGCCTGCCGCTGAAGCTCAAGTCACCGGGTGCGACGCCTTGAGCCATTCTTCGGCCGGCGGCCGGCCACTCGACCTGGCAACCTGCAACAATCCCCGGGGCTGGCCGGTCCCGCCGCTGCCGGACGAAGTCTGGCGCCTGGCGCCGGATGATGACGATGGCCTCGAGCTGGACGCGGTGCACTACTACAGCAACGCCAATCTGCTGCCGGTGGCCGGTCGGCACGCGGCGATCAACCTGCTGCCCCACCTGTTTCCGCCGGCGATGGTCGCCTGCATCGGGCCGCTGGAAGATGAACATGCGCTCGCCTGGAAAGCTGCCGGGCATCGCCCGCGCCTGTTGCAGAACGCCACGCTGGCGCGCGCCGTCGGCGCGGCAACGCCCTTCGTCCTCCTTGCCAACCCCAACCCCATCACCGGCAGCCATTTGCTCCGCGAGAATCTGCTCGACGCCGCCAGTCAGCTCGGCAAGCGGGGCGGCTGGCTGATCGTCGACGAAACGCTGGCTGACCCCTTGCCCGACCAGAGTGTCGCCGCAGTTGCCGGCATGGCGGAGGCGCCCAGACTGATCGTGCTGCGCTCGCTCGCCGAGTCTTTCGGACTCGCCGGGGCTCCGGTCGCCTTCCTCCTCGCCAGCCCCGACCTGCTCGCCCGCCTGAAAAGCCTGCGCGGACCACGAACGATCCCCGGCCCGTCGCGCGCCGTCGCCCGGATGGCGCTGGCCGACGCCGCCTGGCAGGCTGAAGCCAGGCGGCAACTCGCCGCGGCCACAGATCGCCTGCACCAGTTGCTGGCGCCGTTTGGCGAGGTCAGATCGACGGCGCTGTTTGCCGCCCTGAGTACGCCGCAGGCGGCCGACCTGCACGACCACCTCGCCCGCAACGACATTCTCGTTCACTTCTTCGAACAAGGGCCGTTGCTCCGCTTCGGCCTGCCGGGCGGAGACGCCGGCTGGCAACGCCTCGCCACCGCCCTCGCCGCATGGAGATCCGCATGAACATCCGCCGCTTGAAAATCGGTCATTTCTGGCTGTTGACCCCGGGGCCAGCGGTTGCTTCCATGGTCGCAACACTCGCCCTGCTTTCCACCGCACATGCCGAACTCGTCTTCAAGGACGACAGCGGTCATGAGGTTCGCCTCAAAGGGCCGGCCAAGCGCATCATCACGCTCGCCCCGCATGCCACCGAGATGCTCTACGCCGCCGGCGCCGGCGACCGGCTGATCGGCACCGTCGAGTACAGCGACTATCCACCCGCCGCAAAAAAGGTGCCGCGCGTCGGCAGCTACGACCGTTTCGACCTCGAAGCCATCAGCGCGCTCAAGCCCGACCTGATCATCGCCTGGGAAACCGGCAACCCGGCGGCACCGGTAGAAAAGCTCAAGGCGCTTGGTCTGACCGTCTATGCCTCGCAGCCCAACCGCATGGAAGATGTCGCCGGCCAGCTCGAACGCCTCGGCCAATTGGCCGGCACCGAGCCGGTCGCCAACCAGGCGGCCGAGCGCTTCCGCCAGCGCCTGGCAGGCCTGCGCGCAGGCAACGCCGGCAAGCCGAAGGTGCGCGTCTTCTACCAGATCTGGACGCCGCCGCTGATGACCGTCGGCGGCCCGCAGATCATCACCAGCGCCATCGAGCTGTGCGGCGGCGAAAACGTCTTCGGCAACCTGAAACAGATGTCGCCGACCATCAGCGTCGAAGCGGTACTCGAAGCCAACCCCGAGGTCATCGTCGCCACCGGCATGGGCGACGGCCGCCCGGATTGGCTGAACGACTGGAACAAATGGACGCGCATGACCGCCGTCAGGCGCGGCAACCTCTTCCACATCAACCCCGACATCATGCAGCGCCACACCCCGCGCATCCTCGATGGCGCCGCGCAGTTGTGCGCCGACCTCGACATCGCCCGCAGCCGCCGGCCGACCGGCGAGAGGCCGAAATGAGCCGCCTGCCACAGCGCATCGTCTGCCTGACCACTGAGACCGTCGAAGTCCTCTACGCCATCGGCGAAGCCGACCGCATCGCCGGCATCACCGGCTATACCGTTCGCCCGCCCGCGGCGCGCAGGGAAAAACCCAAGGTCTATGCGTTCACGACCGGCGACATCGACAGGATTCTCGCCGTCCGCCCCGACCTGGTGCTGACCTTTTCCGACCTCCAGGCCGACATCGCCCGCGACCTGATCAAGGCCGGCGTACCGCTCCATGCCTTCAACCAGCGCAGCATCGACGACACGCTGGGCATGGTCGAAACCATCGGCCGCCTGGTCGGCGCCGAGGAAAAGGCCTTGCGCATGGTCGCCGAACTCGAAGCGCAGATCGCCC
>Ga0116177_10002948_pt1 | contig 12488 bp, 15 predicted proteins | sample AD_STIC10_MetaG_FD_89750 | JGI IMG/M metagenome (GOLD analysis project Ga0116177, IMG submission 89750) | Active sludge microbial communities of municipal wastewater-treating anaerobic digesters from USA - AD_STIC10_MetaG | ecosystem: Engineered > Bioreactor > Anaerobic > Digestate | place: USA...
AGATCATCTATACACTCAATAAGCTTGAACCAAAATCAACTAAGACTAATCTAAATAAAGCCATTACGTTCGCTTTAAATTCTGTTAAACGCAGAAGCGTTATCATTATGATTTCGGATTTCATCGATGAAGGGTATCAGCATCACTTGAAGTCACTTGCACGAAAGCATGATTTAGTGATGATCCAGGTAAGTGATAAGCGTGAAACACAATTGCCTAAACTAGGCATCATTCCGGTATTGGATAAAGAGTCAAAAAAGACTTTATGGGTTAATTCCTCTTTTGGCGACTTCCGTGACACGATTACTTCTCATCACTATGCCCGACAGCAAGAGCTGATAGACTTTAGTCGAAAACATCAGATTAATTTCCTTAGCGTTTCAACCGATGAGGACTTTGTACCCAAACTGTTAAAGTTGTTTAAGGTGAGAAATAAAACGAAGAAAAGTGTTTAAACAACTTCAACTTTCAATTCTCTTAGCATTCATTAGTAGTGTCTGTATTTCGCAAGAGATCCTGGTGAAAGGACACTTTGAAGGCGACACTGTAAAGTTGGGCCAACCGATACAATTTCACCTAACCGCAACCTATCCACAAAGTGTACAAGTATTATTTCCCGATTCCACATTTTCGTTTGCTCCCTTCGAGTTTCAAAAAAAGAAGTTCTTCACAACCAAGACTGAAAATGGCATTAGCTACGATAGTGTTACCTACACGTTAAGCACCTATGAAATAGATAGTCTTCAACGATTGGCACTTCCGGTTTTTCAACTTCAGAAAAAAGATTGTGTGGTATTTTATTCAGAAACAGATACAGTATTCTTTAAGAAACTGGTTAATGCTGTACCCGATTCGTTGGCTATCAATCAACTTCCACTAAAGACCAACACGGCCTATAGTCCTGTTAGTTGGCTGCTAAACTATCCCCTGGCACTAATTATAGGTGGCAGTCTTCTTCTGATCGCACTTATAGTTTGGATTAGCTTTGGTAAACGGATTAGAAAGTATTTTACCGTTAAGCGGTTAACCCGAAGTCATGCAGCCTTTATGAATCGCTTTGAACAATCCGTAGAAAAGGTGAAAAGCAGTTTTAGCCCGGAGTTAGCTGAATCATCCGTATTAATCTGGAAAAAATATATGGAAGAACTTTCCGCTAAGCCCTACACAAAATATACCTCCCGCGAAATCCGCGAAACAGAAAATGATGAACTTGGACAGACGCTTCATTCGGTTGACCGGATGGTTTATGGTCGCATTTCTCCAGAAACATTTGATTCTTTTCAGCAGTTAAAAGATTTTACACAAAATCGTTTCAATCAAAAGATCGAGGAGGTGAAGCATGGATGAAATAACCGATCCCTGGTATTCGATTAGCTGGTTTTCACCATCAACCTTACAAGGTTTTACCTGGGAGAACCTACCCTTTCTTTATGCCATTCTTACTGTACCGTTTCTATTTATTGCGCGATGGGCTTTTCGTCATTACTTCAACCAAAAACTACCTGTTGCCCTTGTAAAAAGTGATCTTAAGAACTCACCCCTTACGTGGATTCGAATTGTTCCTGAATTGGTTTTAGCACTCGTTCTTACTCTCCTCCTTATTGCTCTTGCACGACCCCAAAAAACCAACGAAAAAGTTGAGCAATGGACAGAGGGCATTGATATTATGTTGGCAATTGATATCTCCCAGTCCATGCAGATTGAAGATTTTCAACCCAATCGCTTAGAAGCTGCCAAAGACGTTGCGCGCGATTTTATCAAAGGCCGTATTCAGGATCGAATTGGGATAGTAGTATTTTCCGGTGATGCTTTTTCGCTGGCCCCCTTAACAACTGACTATGATCTGCTAAACTCATACCTGAATGATATCAGCTTTGATATGATTGAATCCAGAGGTACTGCAATAGGCTCTGCTTTAGCTGTAGTAACTAACCGGATGCGTGAATCTGAATCGAAATCGAAAGTTTGTATTCTGCTCAGTGATGGCGATAACACGGCAGGCAATATAGACCCAATTACTTCGGCCGAGTTAGCTGCGGCTTATGAAATCAAAATGTATACAATCATTGTTGGCCAGGAGGGGATGGTTCCTTTTGGTAAAGATTACTTTGGCAGACCTAACATGGTTGAAAATACAATTGATGAAACCACGATGCGCAAAATTGCTGACATCGGATCAGGTGAATTTTTCCGGGTAACCGATAATGAAGCTTTAAAGAATGTATTTAACCGAATTGATCAATATGAGAAAGCCGAGATTAAGGAAACCCGTTTCAAAGATACGGCTGACTACTACTACATCTATCTTCAATGGGCTATTGTTTTCCTTATTCTGTGGCTTTTTCTGAAGTCAACATTTCTTACCAACATCCTGCAGGATTAAGTTAGAAAGGTATCAGCCAGAAGAATCAATCGGCCCCCAAAAATGATCAGGCAGATTCCTACGATTACGTTCATTATCTTCATCAACCGTTGCGTAACCAAACGTCTAAGCTTATCCGCTAAGTATGCTTTAAGAATATCGGTAGCTAATACTGTGCCCAATACGACACCAAAAAACAAAAAGAACTCGAATCCTTTCGAATATCCAAAATCTATGGAAGCAATGCTGATGGTACCAATCCAAAAAATCAGCACCATAGGGCTTAGTCCGTTTATGATAAACCCTTTTATAAAATAACGATACATTTTCTTTTCATTCGCCACATCTAATGACGGATGAGCATTTCTACGGCTTTTGATAAAGAGATGATAGAGTCCGAAAAGAATAAGAATAGCGCCACCCGCATAGGCCAGGTAAACCCGAAAACCAGGTTCATTGATAAATTGAACTAATCCAAAATAACAAACAGTAACATAGAGTATGTCGCTTAGCGAAACACCTAAGGAAACAATAACTCCATTCCAGAACCCCTTCTCAACACTGGTTTGAATAATAGTAAAGAAAACCGGGCCTACCAAAAAGGCCAAAATAATACCCAGCTTCAATCCATTGAGAATGATTTCCATGATTACGCTATGCAATGAACTTTATCCACTCGTCAAGCTGAGTGTTTTTCATCACCCGGGGAAATTTATTTTGACCACCCACTTTTCCTTTGGATTCCATCCAGTCATAAAACTTATGGAGCGGGAGCACTTCCACTAAAACTTCTTTGAGTGCCGCGCTGCGTTCTACTGCGTAATCATCGTTGATTTTTTTCAGATGAAAATCAATTCTCTCCTTCAACGCATTGGAATCAACCTTATCATCGGTGCCAATAAACCAATGATGAGCAAATAAGTTCTGGTGCGGAATACCAGCCACCGTGAACTCGGGGATATTGATGTTCATTTCATTTGAAACAAGTTCTATCGCCTTGTTCATATTATCTACCGATAAATGTTCACCACATAAACTCAAAAAGTGCTTGGTACGACCGGTTATAATAATTTCTGAATCTTCCATGGAAACAAATTTAATTACATCGCCAATCAGGTATCGCCAGGCACCAGCACACGTAGACAAAAGAATCGCGTACTCTTTACCTTCCTCCACTTCATCAATCAGAAGAGTTTCCGCATCAGGTTTTATTTCACCAGCCGCAGTAAAATTTTTCTCTTCAAAAGGTACAAACTCATAAAAAATTCCATTGTTCAATACGAGTCGCATGGATTTGCGTTTTGGCAGGGCCTGATAGGCGATAAAGCCTTCCGAAGCGAGGTAGGTTTCTATATAATAGATGGGTCGTCCCAATAACTTTTCAAACCCTTTGCGGTAGGGATCCATTGAAACACCGCCATGAACATAGATTAAAAGATTTGGCCATATCTCATGGATGTGATCAACTTTATGATGCTCGATAATTTTTTCAAGAAGTATCTGAATCCATGCTGGCACACCTACCACTATGCCTATATCCCAATCATGCGCCTTGCGTACAATCTCATTGAGTTTAGAGTCCCAATTACGGGTAGAGGCAATCTTTTTGCCGGGCTTGTAAAAATGTTGAAACCAAAAGGGCAACCGGGCAGCTTGAATTCCACTTAGGTCGCCTTCAAAATAACTTCCTTTTTTATTCAGGTGAGTACTTCCACCAATCATTAAAATACCGGACTCAAAAACTTCGGGGGGCAAATCATATTTAGAAAGACTGATAATCTGCCGGATACTGGTCCTCTGAATTGCCTTTGTCATTTCCTTGCTGACAGGAATATGTTTTGAAGAAGCTTCAGAGGTTCCGGAACTAAGTGCAAAGTATTTGATACGACCCGGCCAGCAAATGTTCTTTGCACCCTTAAGAGCCAATTGCCACCAGTCTTTATAAATTTTATTGTAATCATGAATAGGGATAGTGCCTTTAAAGGCCAAATAGAAATCATTATGACCTCTGCGGAACCGGGTGAGGATATCCTGAAAGTTGTAGTATTTACCAAACTCGGTTTGGCTGGCAGTGATCATAAGCTCTTTTAACTCCTTTTTTTGAAGTTCAAAAGGCGAAGTGTATTCCTGTTCAAGGTTTTCTCTAAGTTTAATTCCTTTTTTGAGCAAGGTTCCGAGTATGGCCATAACTTTGTGGAAACTGAAAAGTTAAGATATTGAAGGGCGAAATTATTAAATGGTGGTTAAAAATAATATAAACGCATTGCAAGCCGAGTTGAGTGGCACAGAATGCAGGCTGATAGCGGTTAGTAAAACACAACCTATAGAGAAAGTGTTTGAAGCCTATGAGGCCGGGCAAAGACTATTTGGAGAAAATAAGGCGCAGGAAATGGCTTCAAAATATGAAGCATTACCAAAGGATATTGAATGGCACATGATCGGACATCTGCAAACAAATAAAGTAAAATACATTGCTCCCTTTGTTTCTCTGATTCATTCTGTCGATTCAATAAAATTATTGGAAGAGATTGATAAACAAGGAAAAAAAGTTAGCAGAAAAATACAGTGTCTACTGCAGGTCTATATTGCTCATGAAGAGACCAAGTTTGGATTCGAGCCCGAAGAAGTTATTCAGTTAGCCAGCCAACATTTAACTGACAAATATTCGAATCTTGAAATTATTGGATTAATGGGGATGGCTACGTTTACCGCTAATCAAGAACAAATAAGAAATGAGTTTCGCTCTATACGAAAACTCTTCGATCAATTAAAATCGATGGCTTTGCCTGCCAACATGCAAATGAAAGAACTTTCTATTGGCATGAGTGCTGATTACAAAATTGCTGTAGAAGAAGGTAGTACCCTGGTGCGGGTAGGCACCGCTATTTTTGGGGAACGTCATTACACTGTAACTCCATGATCCATTCACGACAAACTCTTCTTATTGCTTCTTTCTCTGGAGTGTTGGCGGTATCACTGGGTGCCTTTGGAGCACACGCCCTTAAAGCCTTGTTGATAGAGAATGGCCGACTGGACACCTATGAACTCGCGGTTCGGTATCATTTTTATCATACTCTGGCGCTGCTTGCCATTGGACTTTTAATGGAACGATACAATCCAAAGACATTGTCATTGAGTGCCCTATTCATGATTATAGGCTTGCTGCTTTTCAGCGGAAGCTTGTACGTATTAGCGATACTAAATACTACCTCAGTTGCCTTGATAACTCCTATTGGGGGCGTGTTTCTGATTGGTGGCTGGGCGCTGTTATTTTATGCTGTGTTAAAAAGACCTAATTAGGATCCTTCTTTTCTAAGACATTTACGGTGATCATTACCTGATTAGTTGTACCTACCGAATTGGAGGTTACTGTCACCACTTTATTTTGCTTACCAAATTTGCCAGCACTGTTAAAAGCAACGGTCAGTTCACCCTCGCCACCGGGCATAATCGGGTCGCGGGGCCAACCCTTGGGTGTGGTGCAGCCACAGGTTACTTCCACATTGGTGATCACCAAAGGTTCAGTACCCGTGTTTGTGAATTTAAAGACATGGCTAACTTTATCGCCCTGAAAAACATCCCCAAAATCATGGGTAACTTTCTCCCAGGTAATTACTGGGCCTTTTAAGTCTTGATTAGTTTGAGCCTGTGAAAGAAAAGGCAAGCAAACAATACCAATAAAAAAACAGAACCTCATCATACTCATATTTTTACCAAATTTAAAACTCACAAAAGAAGAACTGAAAGGCAGTTCTTTTATTTTGAAGATCTTTACAAAAGTTTAACATAACTATGTCGAACCCAGTTCATCAAATTTTCGGAAATCAATTACGGGTAAGAGTGTGTGGAATTTGTATTGATAGAAACAAAATTTTATTGGTTAATCACAGTGGGCTCAGTCATGGTGATTTTTGGGCCCCGCCTGGCGGGGGGATGAAATTCGGAGAATCTGCGGAAGTATGCCTGAAGCGAGAATTTAAAGAGGAAACAGGGCTGAATGTTGAAATCAGTGACTTTATGTTCGCTTCTGAATATATTCATGAGCCACTTCATGCCGTGGAATTATTCTTTTTAACCAGTTTAAGAGGCGGAACTCTTAAAAAAGGTGTGGATCCTGAAATGGAGGGCGAACAAATCATTCAGGAAGTAAGATTTTTCGATTGGCAAGAAATTGACCAACTAAAATCAGGCGAACGCCACGGGATTTTTGATAAAGCCCTGCACGCATCGAAAATAGTCGATTTGAGGGGCTATTTTAAGTTATAATTGGTTGTTTTAAACGCCATAAAATATTTATAATTGCAAGCTAAACCTGTAACCAATGAACTTGACAAAAATCCTTACTGGAGTACTTCTTCTGGCCAGTCTTTTTCTGGCTTATCGGCTATATCGCAGTGTACAAGGCACCATTGAAGAGCGTGAATCGATAACTACAACTGAATCTGCCATTATTGAAAAATTGAAATTAATTCGTGAAGCAGAAATTGTTTTTCAAAGTGTAAACAGAAGATATACAGCCAATTGGGATTCTCTTGCAGACTTCATTCAAAATGGACAGGTTCCCATTATCCAGAGAAGGGAAGAAATCACTCAAAAGTCATATGGAGTGGAAGAGGTAAAAGTGTTTGTTGATACATTAGGTTTTGTTCCAGCCAGAGACAGGATTTTCAAAAAGAACTACACTGTGAATTCCCCGGATAATGGAATTTTCATGGGTTTTAAGGTAAAAGAGGGGGATCGCGTAATTAAGAATCAAAGAACTTATTCTCTTAAAGTTGGTGAAAAGGTTAACGAGCCCCCCATGCAGGATGAGGGTACCATCACTAAGTTGGAGCCAGTTAAAGTTGGTGACGAGCTCCGCAAAGGCCAACCGCTTATGAGCCTTTCGAACTATATGTTCAACCCCAATGTAGATTTAGCAACTTTAGGCAATGTGCCAGGTCAGGAAGGTATGAAGTTTGATATTTTCGTTGGCGTGGTTGATAAATCCGGTTTGAAAGTGCAGGTTATTGAGGTAAAAGACCCAAAACCTGTTAACCCTGTCCGAAAAGAAAGCAACGAAGCTAAGAACAGAAAACCGCTCCACTTCGGATCACGCTTAGACGTTTCGACATCAGGTAATTGGGAATAACAACTTATTCTGCAATCTACTGCGCAAGGTTTTAAGTTAATCAAGAAGATCAAGGATGATCGCTTCGATGAAGAAAAGCTTCATCAATACGAACTACTGATTCAACTTGGTATACGGGATCTTCAGATTGCAATTGTTGACACCCAGGACAGTCGGTTACTTTTTTTTGAGGATTACGTACTGGGGGATCTAAGTTCTCATGCAGAATTGCTAATTCTGTTTAAGACGTTATTTGATTCCCATCCCGTTATCCAGGCAGGATTTTGGAAAGAGGTAAAAATATCCATTAAGAATACCAAGTTTGCACAGGTACCTGGTTCACTCTTCCTAGAAGAGGCTGCAGCGGAATATCTGCAATTCAATGCCCCTCTGGATCAAAAAAAAGAAGACATACTTACGTGTCGTAATAATCTCATTGATGCTGTTACCGTTTTTGCCATTCAAAAGGAGCTACTTGAGTGGTTTAAATTGATTTATAAGAACACTACGCTTACCGTTGTGCATCAATCCACAGCCCTTATTGAGGGTGTATTGCAATATGCCAGGAGTGATGAGAAAATGCCTTTATACATTTATGTAGACCGATTCAAACTTCACATTCTGGCGGTTAAAAAGGGCAAGCTGGTGTATTACAATCAGTTCTTAATTAAACAGTTTTCCGATTACGTCAAATATATCATGCTTGTTATGAAAGGCCTTTCGCTTGATCAAAACACCAGCGAGGTAATCTTGTGGGGATATATAGGAAAAAACTCTCCGCACTACCAGGAGTTTATTAAGTATGTTCGTAATGTAAGTTTTGGGGGCCGTCCATCTTATATCAGGTTTGGATACCTGTTTGACGAAGTACAGGAACATCATTTTTTTGATCTGTATTCAATTCACCTTCTTAACCGCGCATGAAAAGGATCGCTTTATTTCCTGGTTCATTTGATCCTTTCACAAGAGGTCATGAAGATATCGTGCTTCGTGGGCTTTCACTTTTTGATGAAATCATTGTAGCGATTGGCTACAACAGCAGTAAGAGTCAACGGTACTTTCCCATTGATTTCATGGTTGACAAAATCAAGGGAACGTTTGTTGAATACCCAAACATTTCCGTTCAAACCTTTTCTGAATTAACCGCTGAATTTGCCAGAAGAAATAATGCCAGGTATCTATTACGGGGTTTACGCAATACAACTGACTTTGAATACGAAAACAGTATTGCCCAGGTTAACCGGAATTTAAACAAAGAATTAGAGTCTGTATTTTTGATCACATCCCCTCAATTCGCTTCCATTAATTCCTCTATCATTCGGGAGGTGCATCGCTATAATGGAGATGTCTCTTCGATGATTCCTTACAAACTCTGATCAGGAGATTTTTTCCTTGCTGCGGTAATATTCTTCAAAAACAAAATGTATTGACTTATACGAGTTTTCGAGAGCGTGATACACTTCTTTCTGTGTCATCCAGCGCAATTCCTCGATATCCTCTTCCAGGCTGGGTTTACTTTTTGAGTCATCCAATAAGTCCATTTCAAACCAACGCGTTTTTTTCAACATGCTGTTCTTGTTCATGGTATAGGTGTGCCACGTGGTGCAAATTCTCTTTCCCAATTTCACCTGAACATTACACTCCTCTTCCACTTCACGCATAGCTGTTTCCTTGTACCGTTCTCCCGATTCTTTCTTCCCCTTGGGCAAGTCCCATTTCTTCATGCGGTAGATCATAAGAAACCTGTCCTTTTTCTTTACCAACCCTCCGGCTGCCTTAATCACTTTAAATTTCGTAATGACAAATAGCTTAAGTGCATCGTAATCTTTGGGGGAAATATGCAATGAAAAAAGATTGGTGGGAACTTTAGAATTAATCAGATCCAGAATCAAATCCATATCCGGCACACTGACATCATGAATCCAGACATGGTGAAACAGTCTTGCCTTCGTAATTGGTTCTGTGGTTGCGCTTATCTCATAGTTAATATGACCTGCAGGAGGCAACTCATCCGCGTGAAGTATCCGAATGGGGATGTCGTTAACAAAAAGATTCATGTCTCCCGAAGGACGATTTCATAGATGCAAAAAGACAAATTATTCCCAATGAATCAACCCCCAATCATTAAAATCCTGAATTCCTCATCAAATTCTGACGGATTATCCTATTCAAATCTTGGCCTGTGCTGGCTTTCATGATAAATTGCACATATGAGTAAGATGAAAATACAGGAAGAAACCGCAGGTCCGGTTGCCGGCCGCTTGCTTGAAGTGGGAGCTATTCAATTAAATCACAAACAACCCTTTACCTGGAGTTCGGGATGGAAGTCCCCTATCTATTGCGATAACCGAATAACACTTTCTTACCCAGTCGTTAGATCCTATATCAAAGAAAATCTGGTCCGCGCTATCCGACTTAATTTTCCGCGGGTTGATTGTATAGCCGGAGTTGCTACTGCAGGAATTCCGCAGGGAGCTTTGGTAGCTGAAATGATGGGGCTGCCATTTGTTTATGTGCGCCCCAAACCTAAAGAGCATGGAATGGGTAATCTTATTGAAGGGAAGGTTGAAAAAGGAGCTCGGGTGGTTTTGGTTGAAGACCTTATCTCCACGGGTGGTAGTTCATTAAAGGCAGCTCAGGCGATGCAGGAAGCCGGATGTAAAGTGATTGGCATGGTGGCTATTTTTACCTATGGATTTGAAACGGCCGAAAAGAATTTTGCTGAAGCGGGTATCCCCCTCGTTTGCCTTAGTGATTTTACGCATCTGTTACAGCAAGCGGTAGCCCAAAAATATCTGGACGAAAATCAATTGGTTTACGTAAAATCCTGGCGACTTGATCCGGCCAATTGGAAATAGTACCTTTTACAACTAAACTACATACGAGCCCCTATGACAACCCGACAATACATCTATTTCAATTCCATAGTAGCTGCTATGGCCGGCTTCTTGTTTGGTTTCGATACGGTAGTAATTTCAGGGGCTAACCTACCCATTAAGCAATTATGGAATACATCGCCATGGTTTCATGGCTTTTTTATTATGTCGATGGCGCTTTGGGGAACGGTTCTTGGCGCCTTATTTGGCGGAGGCCCGACAGAGAAGTACGGTAGAAAAAGGGTCTTGTTCTGGATTGGGGTTTTATACACAGTGAGCGCAATTGGCTCCGCGCTTGCTACTGACCCGTATACATTTTCTTTCTTTCGTTTCATTGGCGGAATAGGTGTTGGTGTTTCATCGGTTGTTGCACCAACTTATATCGCAGAGATTTCAACCTCCTCGATCAGAGGCAGGCTGGTTGCTATGTATCAATTCAATATTGTGTTCGGCATTCTGATAGCATTTTTATCGAATTACTTTTTAGTAGGCTTTGATGGTGCAAATGATTGGCGCTGGATGCTTGGTGTTGAAGCCATCCCTGCAATAGCTTATACGATCATGGTATTACGGGTTCCAGAAAGTCCACGGTGGCTTATCTCCCGAAAAAACGATTTAGTATTGGCTAAAAAGGTTTTAACAGATTTAGGAGAGGCCAATCCTGATTCTGAGATCCAGACTATTATTGAAGCCAATAAAAACACATCGCCAACAGAAAGCCGGGAACATTTATTTAGTGCGAAATTAAGGAAACCACTTACGCTCGCATTTTTCATTGCTTTTTTCAATCAGCTTTCAGGCATTAATTTTATTCTATACTACGCACCTGAAATTCTTGAGCGTGCCGGACTTGCTACCCAGGATTCTCTATTTAATTCCATTGCCATTGGTGGTATCAATCTTATTTTCACATTTGTTGGATTGTACCTGATTGATCGAACGGGAAGAAAGAACTTGCTCATTATCGGTTCGCTGGGATATATTTTAAGTCTTTCTATGGTATCCTATGCATTCTATTTTACATCGGGGCCAATTTTCTTAATGACTTTCTTATTGCTGTTTATTGCTGCGCATGCGATCGGGCAAGGGGCAGTCATCTGGGTGTTTATCTCTGAAATATTTCCTAATAAATCGCGTGCGCTTGGGCAATCCTTTGGTGCCAGTGTTCATTGGGTCTGTGCAGCGTTAATTACGTTGCTTATGCCGGTATTCCTGGATGGAAATAATGGGATTCTTCGGGATGATCCCTGGATCATCTTTGCTTTTTTTGCCGGCATGATGACACTGCAACTGATATGGGTATTGACTAAATACCCGGAAACAAAAGGGGTATCGCTTGAAGAAATTCAAAAACGATTGGGAATTAGTTGAGATTACCTTTCACACCTTTAGCAAAAATATAGCTATGAAACTATTACCAACTTCCCGATGGTTGGCTGTCTATTTAATTTTGCTTTTACCTGGTATAGGTCAATCCCAATCTCGCGAAGATGAAGTGCTTACATTATTAAACATCGCACGAACTAATCCGCAGGGCTTTATTAATTCCCATGTAAAAGAGTATCTGAAAGAAAATAATCTAACCAAAAACAGGTATGCTCAATCCTTGATTTCAAACCTTAAAAAATGTACTAAAATGGGTGCGTTGAAAACTTCAAAGGCCCTAACCGATGTAGCCCGATTGCATGCATTGGATATGGGAACGAGAGGAATGACAGGGCACACCAGTTCAGATGGCACTATGTTTAGTGACCGGTTAAGAAAAAAAGCTAACGCAGGAGGAATGATTGCTGAGAATTGTGACTACGGTAACGAAGAACCGCTTGATATAGTCATGGCACTGCTTATCGATGATGGAATCAAATCATTGGGGCATCGCAAAAATATTCTCGAACCTCATTATCAGTGGATAGGAATTGCTATTGAAAAGCATAAGACCTACCGGGTAAATTGTGTCATGGACTTTGCCGAAAAGATCGAATAAACCCAAAAAAGTCATTAGACTTTTTTGCACTACGTGCTGACGATTGAAAATGAAGGCGTTGAAGTTTAATTCTGAAAGTAAGTGTTCCTTCATTTTCAATGTCAGGTCTGATGACTCCTACAGTCGTATCAGACTCGTAGGAGGTTAATCCTGACA